>Ga0182024_10006994_pt1 | contig 24527 bp, 15 predicted proteins | sample P32metaG_FD_120480 | JGI IMG/M metagenome (GOLD analysis project Ga0182024, IMG submission 120480) | Permafrost microbial communities from Stordalen Mire, Sweden - P3-2 metaG (Illumina Assembly) | ecosystem: Environmental > Terrestrial > Soil > Wetlands > Permafrost | place: Sweden: Stordalen...
AACGTCGGTGCACTCACGGCCGGCGAGCTCCCGATTCAAGAGGCGAAGCACAACGCGGACGTCAGTGCAGCCAACACGAACTCGACGCCGTGGATCGTGGCGGACAACAAGGCTACCCCCCCGGGCGCGACCGAGTACTTCTCGTTCGACACCCCGCTCGGCGCAGCTGCCGACAAGGTATGCGGTCGTATCGTCTACAGCGATCTCCACGTCGGCGCGGCTTCGAACGATCGCCCCTCCATGCCGATTCCGCAGGAGTGCACGGTTCCGGCAAACCCACCTCTCCTCTCTCCGCAGGAAGACGCGCTGGAGTTCATGCTCTTCGATCTGTCTTCGTGCGTGACCCCGAACTCCGTGAAGCCGATGCCGCCGCCTCCGATGCCACCACCGAAGTAGACGTCGACGTCGCGCCGCCGTCACCCTTCGGCAAGTAAATCGAGAACCGGCGTCGACGTGAAGAAGCCCGACGGATCGCGGCAAACACGCTACGGCGCGAGGTCGATGTCCACGCGACGATCCTTGCGCCACGTCTCTTCGTCGTGACCGGTCGCGTCCAGCGCGCCGCGCGACGTTTCTGCCATTCGAGAGTTATCCACACCGAGCGAGGCCAAGTACCTGCGTGCGCTCGTCGCGCGCGCCTCGCCGAGGTTCATGTTGTACTCGCTCTCCCCTCGCGGATCGGCGCGACCGACGAGCTTAAGCGAGCGTCCCTGGAGAGGGCCCGTCGTGACGCATCGGGCGACCAATTGCAGAATGTCGCGGTCGTTGCCGGCGAGCTGGGACGAATCGAAGTCGAATTTCGGCGCCCGATCCGAGTCGTCGATGTTGCACTGCTTTCGAATTTCGGCGCTCAGATTCAGCTGCTGGTCAGAGCGAGTCCCCGTCGACGGTGTCGGGGGTGGTGCACTCGTAACGGTGACGTTGACCGAAGCGGCAACCTTCGGCGACGGCTCCGCACCGTTGTGACTGCAACCCACGAGCACACCGAGGACGAGTGAAGTTCCTAGAATGATCCGATTCGTAATGGATCTCCTCTTCCACCGCGTCTCTTCGTCCGAGTCCGGGACGGGTTCGCGAAGACGCCGAGGCTGAGCTGTGTCACGCATGGGAATGTCCAATGCAGCGTGCGTGCCACTCCGAGCCGAGACCCGCGCGCTCAAAACACGCGATGCCGTTATCCGCTGCCCCCCCCTGTTGTGTAGCCCCGTGACTCGACGAGTCAGAATGACTCGTCGACCGACCCAGTGCGGCTTACGCCAAAGGAGCTGGAGCTTCAGGAACGTCGAGGCCGACCGCGCGCATCAAGCGTAACGCGTTCGACGAGTGGACGACCCCCTCCTTCAGCTTGTAGTCGAAGGTCATCGTCCCCTTCTCGTCTACCTGCTCCTCGAAGTGTACGTTCGTCACGCGCCCCTCGAGCTCCTTCGTACGCTCCGCGATGCCCAGATCGTGGGTCGAGACGGCGCCGAGCGCTCCGAGGTCCGTGAGCGCCCGGACGACTGCACGCGCGCCGATGAGGCGCTCTCTCGAGTTGGTTCCGTGTAAAATCTCATCGAGAAGAAACAGGACGGGCGGCACCGTTCGCGCGAGATCGACGACCCGCTTCAGCTTCGTGACCTCCGCCAAGAAGTGCGACACCCCTGCATCGAGCGAGTCACGCACGCGCATGCTCGTCGCCACCGTGACGCGACTAAGAACGAGCCTCTTCGCGCAGACCGGAGCCCCCGCGAGCGCGAGAACGGCGTTCAGTCCAATCGCGCGGAGCAACGTGCTCTTCCCTGACATGTTCGACCCCGTCACGAAGAGCGCATGTCCTGCACCGGGGAGAGTGACGTCATTCGTAACTCGGCGGTCCGCTCCGAGCAGCGGGTGACCGAGCGCCGTCGCTTCGAAGCTTGCACGCTCGGCCGGTTCGGGCCAGGCGTGGTCGTCGTCGCGATCGAAGGCAAAGCCGGCGAGACTGGCGAGCGCCTCGATCTCGCCTAGCGTCTCGAACCAGTCACGTACGCGCGGCCCGACGCGCGACCGCCATCGATCGAGCGCCACGGCGCAATGAAAATCCCAGAGCAAAACCGGCGCAACGAAGATGCGGAACACCTCGTTCTGCCGGGCATCGACGAATCCGACGATTCGAGCCAGCGCGGCCATCTCGTGTGTCACCTTCACGCCGCTCGCGCGGAGCTTCTCCTGCACGCGGGATAACAGAGGAGCATCGAACGCCTCGCGCTCGATAGCGTCGAACACATCGACGAAGCGCGCCAGAGTCCCTTCTCGCGAAGACGCTGCGGCGACGATGGGCGTGGTGCGCTGCCGATGCGCGGCCAAAAAGCCGAGCTCGAGAAGAACCACGCCGACCCATGCCCCGCGAGGAAGGCCTAGTTTTGCGCCGAACGCCAGTGCCAGAATAGCCAGGGGCGGCAGCACCCATGAGGCGGCGAGAGCGGCGACCGAAGCCGCAAGAGGTTTCGAGCTCTCTGCCCAGGCGATGAACGGTCCCGGATCGGGTCGATCGGCCGACACCACGTGGCAGATCGCAGAAAGGCGTTCGCGAAACGAGACACGAGTCGCGAGATCCTTGAGCGCAACGTGCCGCTCGCTAAGCTCTTCCATCCAGGCGGAGTTCCCCTTCTCTGGCGCCTCGTTCTCTCGAGGCGAAGGAGCCAACGACGATGCGAGAGCGCGCTCGCCAAAGGGCGTTTCCGCCGCATTGAGAAGCTGGAAGAGGGAAGCCCGTCCAAAGACGTCGAGATCGTCCGAGTATGCGTGCTCGGTCGAGCGAAAGGGGTCCCCATCGCGTGCGAAATTCGTCCAGCGCCCGGACAAGCGGTCGAGGCCGCGCTCATGAAATCTCCGTGTCGCCTCGAATCGCGCACGGCGGGCGAAGGCGCCACGATGCATGACGACGAGGACGACGAAGAGGAGCGTCAGGGTGACGACCGCAATCCACGCGTATGAAGAAAGCGTCGCCCACACGAGCCCGACGACGAGACCGATCACGCCAAGCGCGACGAATGCCCGCGCGAGTCCTATCGCACGGATGCGTGCGTCTTCACGCAGAACCTCACGGCCAGCGGAGGCTCGGCCCACCTCGTACGTCGATCGTGGGTCCATCGAGCCACGGCCGCTCTACCACCGTGCGCGGGTGAAAGCAGCCCTCTTCGAGGACGCCCGTCACGCCGCGTGACGGCCAGCGCCGCGGGCGGATTGCGCCGGCTGAACGCGTTTCGGACGGAGCGCCAAGGCGACCGCGAAACCCGTCATCGTCAACCTTGCGCCCGAAACCCTTCGCTCGGTGAGACCAGCCGTGTCGAGCCTGGCCAAGGACGCCCGGATCCGCGATCGGTCCAGACCGACGCGCTCGAGAAGCTCGTCCGTGCTTGCCTCAATCCTGCGCCGCGCCAGGCGGAGCATCGCCCCAAGGACCACGTTGTCGTCGTTCATGGGCCAAACCTAACTCGTCACCTGAACGTAGGTCCAGTAAATCGAAGGCCCGTCGTTCACTTCGATAAGTTGCCGCTTGCTTTGAGTTCCAGAGGTCTACCGTAGCCTCTAGAGTCCGACGCCGAGCTCGCGGAACATGAAGCTCAACTCGTCGGCTGTTTCTTCGACGAGCTTTGACACGGGCTTGCCCTGCCCGTGCCCCGCGCGGCTCTCGACACGCAATAGGATGGGACGCTCCGAAGCACCCTGGGCCGCTTGCATTCGAGCAGCCATCTTTCGCGCATGCATCGGGTCGACGCGGGAGTCGCTCTCGGCGGTCGTGAAGAGCATCGACGGATACGCGGCGCCGTCCTTCACATGGTGGTACGGCGAATAGGCATAGAGCACTTTGAATTGCGCCTCGTCGGACGCCGAGCCGTACTCGGACGCCCAAAGCTTCGCGATGCGAAAGCGCTCGTACCGGAGCATGTCCGTCAGCGGCACGAGGCTCAGCCCGACACGAAAGAGATCCGGGCGCTGCGTCACGAGCGCGGCCACCAAAAGGCCGCCGTTCGATCCTCCCATGACCGCCAGATGCGGAGGGGAGGTCACTTTCTCCGCGACGAGCTCTTCGGCGCATGCGATTGCGTCGTCGAAGACGTTTTGCTTGTTGGCGAGCATTCCGGCGCGGTGCCAGGCCTCACCCAGCTCTCCCCCGCCGCGCAAGATCGCCGTGACCCAGACGCCGCCGCGCTCGACCGTGAGAAGCGCCCGCGCGCTGAAGGCGGGGGTCATGTTCACGTTGAATCCGCCGTAGCCGTAGAGCACGGTCGGGCTCGTCCCGTCGCGCGGGGTCCCTTCTTTCGCGACGACGAACATCGGGATACGGGTCCCGTCCTTCGACGTCGCGTACATGCGCGAAACCGAGACTCCGTCCGCGGAGAAACCCGCGCCCACGCGGTCCCACATGCTCGGCGCGCCGTCCCTCGTCAGGTCGAGCCGCATGACCTGAGGCGGATCGACGAACGACGTAAACGAAAGGAAAGCCTCGTCCCCGTTCCATGCGCCCGCAACGGCGGCGCTACCGAGCGAAGGGAGAGCGACCTGTGCGACGTGCCGCGCTTGCCCCGAGTTGCCGTCGAGCGAGACGCGCTCGATGCGCGTGGACGCTTCGTGGAGGTACGTCACGAAGAGCTCGCGACCGATCATCGTGACGTCATCGATCACATCCGCCCCCTCGCGGACGATTTCCGTCCAGTGCGCTCGGTCCGGCTTCAGATAGTCGACCGCAACGAGCCGGAACTTGGGAGCGTTCAGGTTCGTTTGGAGATAGAGGCGATCGTTTCGCACGATCGGCTCGAAGAGCGCGTCTTCGCCGGTGGCAACCGGGCTCCAGGGCCCCTTGTCGCGGAGAGACACGTTACGGAGATAGACCTCGCTCTTGCTCCACCCCTCGTGCACGCGCACGACGAGCCAACGGCCGTCGGGGGAGATGAAGACCTGCGGGATGTCGGTCTTGTCGCGCCCGTCACCGAAGACGAGCGCGTCGGTCTTGGGGTCCTGACCGACGACGTGCAGAAACACCTTGCAGAGATACTTCTCGTCGCCTGGAGGCACGGTCCCCGGATAGGGATACCGCGTGTAGTAGAAGCTCTTGTTGCCGGGTAGCCACGCCACGCTCGAGTGGCGGGTATACGGGATGCGATCGTCGAGATCCGTCCCCTTGGTCACGTCGCGAATCTGGAGAGTGCTCTCCTCGCTGCCCGCGTCACTGTGGCCCCAGGCGACGAGCGCCCCATCGTTCGACGGATGCCACCAGTCGAGCGCACTGGTCGCGTCCGTCGAAAGCGTGGAAGGATCGACGAGCACCCGGTCGGCCCCAGCCACCCCGTCGCGCACGTAGAGAACGGGCTGGTTCTGGGCGCCTTGTCGCTTCGTGTGAAAGTAGCGACGGAGACCGGGTCGCACGTCCCGAACCTCGGGAGCGCCGACGATGCCCACTTCCATCAGGGCGCGGATCTGCCCCGCAAGCTTCTCGCGCCCTGGGATCGCATCGATCAGGCGGCGCGTGACGGCGTTCTCCGCGTCCGTCCACGCCCTTACATCGGCGGAGTCGCCCTCCTCGAGCCAACGGTAGGGGTCTGTCACTTGAATGCCGTGGTAGTCGTCGACCACGTCCACTTTGCGCGTATCTACGGACATCTTGGCTTTCACGGGTGAAGGGACCGCTGCCGGGAGCGGACGTGGGGGATTCGAGGAAGGGGCTCGGACCGGCTCCGCGGCGCACGAAAGTGTGAGAAGCAGGGGAAGGAGACGCCGCATGGATGGGGTGTGCATGAGCCGGTGGCATCCTAGTGCGAAGGTTCCATCGAAGCGACGGTCGCGAAGCCTGCTAAGTTGCGTGCGTGTCTGCCGATCGTCCGCCGCGCCCACTCGTCCTTCTCTCGAACGACGACGGGTGGACCAGCCCAGGCCTCCTCGCCGCGCGCGACGCCTTGGCGAAAGACTGCGACGTGGTGACGGTCGCACCGGAGCACGAGCAGAGCGCGTCGAGTCATGCGCTCAGTCTCCGCCGCGCGCTGCGCCTTCGGAAGATCTCGGAGGGGCAATTCGCGCTCGACGGGACGCCCGCCGACTGTGTCTACGTGGCTCTCCACGGCGGTACACGGATTTTGCAGCGCCCGCCCGATCTCGTCTTCTCCGGGATCAACCTGGGGTTAAATCTCGGACAGGACGCCTTCTACTCGGGGACGATCGCGGCGGCACGAGAAGCGGCGCTCCGCGGCATTCCTTCGATTGCTGCGAGCACGAGCGTGTCGCTCGATCTCGAGAGTGTGGCCAGCGCATCGGCGAAGGTCGCACACGCGCTCCTTCGCGAAGCGGCGGCGCCCGCAGGACGCAGGGGACGCGCACGGCTCCTGAGCCTCAACTTCCCCGAGGCGTGGAACGGGGTTCTGCGCGCCACCCGCCTCGGCACACGCATCTACGAAGAGAGCGTCGACTTTCGAGTCGATCCGTATCGACGTGAATACCTCTGGCTCGGTGGTCCCGGCGTTCGGCACGACAAGGATCCGGGGACCGACACCGACGCCCACGACGAAGGGGTCGCATCGATCACGCCTCTCGTGCTCGACTTGACGTGCACTGCCGACGCGGCACTCGCCGAAGCGATTGCGCATGAGATCGGGGAAAGGCCCTTCCGATGAGTCCCACGAAGCCACACGTCTCAACGCCCGCGCCGCACACCGAGGATGCGCGAGGCGGATTGCTCGGCGATCCGCTTGTCCACGTCCGCCGCCTCATCCGCGACGTGCCCGACTTTCCGAAGCCCGGAATCCTCTTCAAGGACATCACGCCCCTCCTCGCCGACCCACGCGCATTCCACATCGTTCTCGACTCGCTCGCGGAGCGGTTCATCGGGGAGCACGTCGACGCGGTCGTCGGGGTGGAGGCGCGCGGCTTCATCTTCGGCGGCGCCCTCGCCGCGCGTCTCAACGCGAGCTTCGTCCCGGCGCGCAAGCCGGGCAAGCTCCCGGCTGCCGTGAACAGAGTCTCGTACGCGACCGAGTACTCTGTCGCCGAGCTCGAGATGCACAAGGGATCCATCTCAGAGGAAGCGCGCGCGATCGTGGTCGACGATTTGCTCGCGACGGGTGGAACGGCGAAGGCCGCCGCAGACCTCGTGCGCGAGCAGGGGGGCTACGTCGTGGCGTTCGCCTTCGCGATCGAGCTCACGTTCTTGAACGGGCGTGAGAAACTGCTCCCGGTGCCGGTCGAGAGCGTCCTGACGTTCTGAAGCGTCAACGTTGCTGCCAATGTGCTGGCGCCCTACGATGTTCGTCGTGCGCCCCATCGTGGTTTGTTTCATTGCCATCGGGACGGTGGCTGTGGCGCCGCGTGCCGAGGCGTTCTGTAGGACTACGACAACGATGCCCGTCACGGACAACACGTCCTTGAACGGATGTTGGGACGGCGGGGTTCCGCTTCACTGGCCCCTGTCGCGCGTGCCCTACGGCGCGGTCATGGCGGGAAGCCCACGCCAGAAGCTCACGGGGACGGACGTCACGCGCATCGCCGATCTTGCCTTCGGCGCGTGGAAGAACGCGACCTGCGACGGAGGTACTCCGAGCGTCGAAGGGTTCGACGACGGACCGCTCGCCTCGGCTCCCGACGCGAGCGATTGCATTAACAGTGATTCGTGCGATCCGTTCACGCACGACGTGATCGTCTTCGATGACGATGGTTGGCCCTACGACGACAACACGGCAAACCCGCTCGCGCTGACGACCGTCTCCTACGGCGTCAAGGACGGTAGGATTTTCGAGGCGAAAACCGAGATCAATTCTGCCGAGTACGCCTTCACGACCGCGACCTCGTCCGACGCGGGCAACGACGCCTATGACTTGCAAAGCGTGCTCACGCACGAGGCGGGTCACTTCTTGGGTCTCGCCCACGCCACGGAAGCGACCTCGATCATGTTTTGGCAAATTGAGCAGGGCGCGATTCTCCATCTGACACCCGACGACGAGAGCGGTATCTGCACGATTTACCCACCCGCGGGACCCTCGAGTTGCTCGTGCACTCCGCGGCGAACGGAGTCCAGCTCTTCGTATGGGCAGGTTGCCCTGATCGCGCTGTGTGCTCTACGGATGCGCCGGAGGAGCCGTTCACGGTGTCGAGCCGCCCCGCACCACAAGTAGTGGGCCAAGGGTGCCCGGGCATCGCGACCACGGCGGATTGCTCTCGCCGCGACGGTCGACGCTTCCGTCCGCTGGACGTCCGCTGTCAGCCGTGGAGGCGGGAAGTGGTGGGGCTCCGTTGAAAGTCGTAGACGCTTCCGATGGCGAGCATCTGGGTCAGCTCGTCGAGTGCTTCCATCGTCTCGCGCGAGAGCTTGGGATCGGCGAGGTCGCCCGGCGCGAGCCGATCGCGATAGTGCGCGTCGACCCAGGTCGAAAGGAGCGCGTCGAGCTCCGGTGTGAAGAAAACGTTCGCACGAACCTTCGCGCGCTCCGCATCCTCGAGCGGGACTCGGAGACGAAGACATGCCGGGCCACCTCCGTTGTGCATCGACTGACGCACATCGAGATAGTGCACGGCCTTCACGGGTCCACCGGCAGCCACCACCCGTTCCAGAAACGCCCGCGCATGAGCGTCCTCGCGCGAATCGGTAGGCGCAACGACGACCATGCTTCCGTCCTTCACCGTGAGGACTTGAGAGTTGAAGGGGTACGCCCCGACGGCACGGGCGGATGGAAGCTCCTTTTCAGAGGCCTCTACGATGAATAGCTCGTGGCCGAGCGCGCCGCTCAGGTCCGCGAGAAGCGCATGCCTGTCGTGAAACGCAAGCTCGTGCAGCATGAAGAACGATTCGTTGCCGACCGCGAGGACATCGGTGTGGAACGCCCCCGCATCGATGCCGTCGGGGTGCTGCTGCGGGAAGCGGCACTGTTCCGGCGCGAGCATGTGGAGCCGTGCGACGGCGACGCTCGCTTCGCGGGTCTGACGTGCGGGATATCGTGCGGGGAGAGGGCCACCGCCCCATCCCGCGCGACCCCAGGCGAAAAGGTGAACGGCTCCTTTCTCCGTCGATAGCCGCGTGTGGTTTGCCGCACCTTCGTCGGCAAACTGGCCCCCGCCCGGCAAAGGATCGTGCACGACGAACGCGCTCTCGTCGTCGAAGATGGCGCGGAGCACACGCGTCGTCGTTTCTCCCTCGATGGCGCGGTGGAACATCTGCTGGAGGTTGGCCGGCGTCAGGTGCACGCGTCCGTCGAGGGTGTCGCGAGATGGAGCCACCGTCGCGGCGTTGGCCGTCCACATGGCGGAGGCGCTACTGCACAGTCTGAGAAGAAGTCCGTCCCCCGACCCGGCAGACGCGAGCACTTCCTCGTCGCTCCCCCGGAAGCCGAGCCGACGTAACGTCGACACGCTCGGCCGGTCATGCGGCGGGAGAACGGCCTGGCCCGCTCCAAGCGCGTGCACCGCCCGCATCTTCGCGAGCCCTTGCTTGGCGGCCGCGCGCGGGTTCGAGACTTGGCCGCCGTGTTCGGTACTGGCTACGTTTCCGGGAGAGAGACCGCCGTAGTTGTGGGTCGGCCCGACCAGCCCGTCGAACGCGTACTCGCGCATCCGCACGCCTCTACCCTTTTCGCGCGAGAGCCGCGAGCGCGACGACTTCGGCCTCGTACCGTTCCACGACGCGTACGGCGAGCGGGAGCGAGGTGGGTCGGGCGCGCAACAGGCCCTCGGCTTCGCGTCCGCGATCCACGAGTTCCGGGTCCACCCGCGCGCCGCGCGCCCCCAGCGCGTCGAGTTGCGCACGCCTTGCCGACAACCTCCCCTTGAGCTCGGCTCGAGTCGCGACGAGAGAGTCGAGCGCCGACCGGACCGCCGCGTCCTGCGTAAGGTATGCTCGCGCCGTCTCGAACCACCTTTGGAGGCCCACGTCCGCCGAACGCCAATGCCCGGCGCGCGCTGCACTGGCGATCTTCTCGCGCCAGGGTGCGAGGCCCGAGAGAAGCGAGTCCACCACGGGGGCTGGAAGCGAGACACCCATGACCTCGCGCGCGGCGACCTCTGGAGCGCGTAGCGCAGCGACGTGGGCCTCGGCGATCTCGCGTTCGAGAGTGGTCGCGTCCTGAAGCCCCGCCGTGACACGATCGCGCGCGGCGCTCAGCTCGCCGATGCTCATGCGCACGCCGGCGAGACGCGGGGCGAGGTCGCCGGCGATGCTGCCCGACACGCCGAGCGGATCTTTCGCTACCTCGGCCCGTGCGCGCGCGAGTTCCGCCTCGAGCCAGGAAAGCTCGGGGAGAACGCTCCCTAGGTCGCCGAGATCCTGCGCGGCTCTCCTCTGCTCCGCCACCTCTCGCTCGGCCGTCTCGAGGAGCGGCTCTAACGTAGCCCATGCCCGGGCGACCGCCGCGACGGCATCGCGCGCGACGTGGTACGCGTCCGCCATGGCCGCGAGCAGCTGCTCCGGCACGACAGCCACATCGGTCGCCGTGGGATCGAGGAGGTTCCGCTGAGAGAGCGGCGTCGTCTTGGCGCCGAGCTTGATCGATGGGCCAGAGAAGAGTTGCTGGATCTCGAGCAACCTCTCCTCTTTGTCCCAGAACCCGAGACTCGCGCGTAACTCTTTCGCTCGGTCGACGACTTCGGTCAGGCGCACACGGTGCTCGAACAGATCGCTCAAAGCGTCGAGCGCCGGCGCGACACGCGCACGCGTGACCCCTTCGAGCGGGGCCCGTTGCCCCGCAACTCCGGCGAGCATTTGATACGTAGGCTCGCTCTCGAGCAGGATCAAGTTCTCGTCCACGCGTTTGAGCCGCTCGTCCCAAGAATGGATGAGCTGGTCGACCTCGGCCTCCGCATTCACGCAGCGTACTCCCGAAGACGCGCTCGGACGCCGAGCCACGCGAGCAGGGCGAGGAAGATCGCGAAACCCGGGTCGACGATCTCGGCTCTCTTGAGCTCCGCCTCTGCACGCGCCGTCGCCTGATCGAAGGCGGCCTGATTGATGTCGAGTGTCTTTTGGAGCGCCTTGTCGAACGCGTCGAACGCAACCTTCGACCCGTTCGCGGGGTTCCCGGCGCAAAGCTCCACGGCGTCCGTATCTTTGCCCGACTGCTTCAAAGCGCGGATGCGGCTATCGACGGAGTAATAGGTGGAAAACGCGTTCAACATTTCCGACGCAGCGAGGTATTCGCCGTCGAAAGTGATGTTGCGCACCTCGTCCCAGAGCGCGCCGCCGATCTTCGACTTGTGGAGCATGCCGGGTATCTTGGTGTTCGAGGCGCCCAGGTCCGCTTTGGCCGCGGCCGAAAGAATGGGCGACCCGGTCAGCTGGTCGACCTTGCGTCGGAATTCGCGGTCGATCCCATGCAACGGGGACGAGTCGAGCAAATAGCGGCTCTCGTCTCCGTTGGCGTCGTAGGCGATCGCGCGAGCTCGAACGAGCGCGTAGATGGAGTCGAAGGCATCGGTCTTCGCGATGCGGAGATCGTCTCGCACGTCCACGAAGCACCCGACGAGGTAGAACGTGAAACAGACGGTCGCCAGCGTCGCCAAGGCCAGCGGCACGTTGATCATCCGTCGCATGCGCCTCAGCATGAACCACTGCGCCCACACGAGAGCGCCGATGAGGAGGCACCCCGCGAGGATCGCAAAGTCCTCCGCCCCCTCATTCGCGGCGAGTTGCGCGTTGTACGCAGAATCCATCTCCGACTTGTTGGCTTTGTCGAGCTGGTCCACCGAAGCGAGAAGCTTGTCGTGAAGTAACGCCGTCGCGTCCCAATACGAGCCGCGCGCCGCAACTTCCTCGCCCCGATCGTGGAGAAGGCGCGCCTCCGCCTGACGCTCGAGGTAGCGCCCGAAGTCGACGCTCATCGCTCGGATGGGGACCTTCTCGGCGTCACCGTAGGTAATGTTTTGCGCGGCGTTGACGAGGCCGTCGCTGACGCTGGCTCGGTGCTTCTCGATCAAAGCCTCCGCTGCCGCGCGGTGGGCGGAATTCCCGAGGAGTGCGTTGGCGACGTTTGCGTCCAGATCCGCGAACGCCACGCCAATCTGTGCCGCCGCGACGATGTTCGGCGCGGCCTGTTTTGCGATCGCGCGGAAGGCCGAGCGCCCGCGGCTCAGTGTCGTCTCCCCGACGAAAAGGAGTAGCCCCGCAAGGGCCCAGGTGAGCGTTCGAAACGCGACGAGGCGCTGCGGCGTAGTCCACGGCTTTCGCAGAGCCTTGGCCGCCAGGGCGCCCGCCCCGTACATGACGCCGGTCTGGCTGCCGATCGATCCTGCCGAGGGCGAGACGCTCACGGCTTCCTCCGCAACTGGATGCGGGTCCACCGGCCGAGCGTAATCTCGTCGCCCTCCTTCAGCGTTTGACGTGAGCCTGCAGTGACAAGCGCACCGTTCAAGCTCGTACCGTTCATCGAGGAAAGATCCTGAAGTGCCACCGATCCGTCCGCGTTCCGGACGAACTTGGCGTGGCGTCGTGACGAACCAGGATCGGCCACGGGGATGTCCGGCCGAATGTCACGGCGGTCATCGCGGCGTCCGACGAGCATCTCGGCTCCGTCGAAATCGAAGACGTGCTCGGGCTCTCCCGAAGGACACGGCGCGGCGGGATCGGGATCGGTATCCAAGGACGCATCGACCGAGACGAGGAGCTTCCACCCGGCCCCGACCTTCGGTCCGCCCGGTTGCGCGGGCGGCGGAGCGGGGGAGGATGCTGCGACAGGTGGAGCTGCTGCGACGCCGCGAGCCTGTGGAGGAGGCCCAGCCTTTTTGGCTACGAAGTCGTACCGGCACACCTCGCAAAAACGTGCGTCGGGATCCGCGCGCGGTTCCCCGCACGAAGGACACGCACCCGATGGGCCAGGGGCGCCCGAAGGAGACGCGGCACGAGAACCCGAAGAGCTCCCCGAGAGGATGGGCGCGCCGCAGACCGAACAGTAGTCCGGCTCGCTCGACTCGTGGCCGTCCCGACAGCGCACCGTCATGCGCCCGCACCCCCCGGAGAGCCGCCCCCGCGCGCCACGCGCTTCGTCGTCCGCGACTCGAGCTCGAGGTCCATCGTGGCGGCCTTCTTCACGTCCCTCTTCAACCGGACGGTCCCGGCAGTCGGATCCATTACCTCGACCACTTTCGCGAGGCGCTGGGTCATGTCGGCGTTGTTCGATGCGTGCGCGATCTGCACGGCGCGACCGAGAAGTTGGGTGGCGGCCGCGTCGTTTCCCTTCTCGCGTTCCTCGAGACCCCGGCTGATCGCCTTCGCCAGCTCCCCTTGGCCCGTGTAGTGCGCGACATGATCGTCGATGCGCGACGACAGCGTGTCCTCTGCGGTCCAGTTGGCGAAGAGGCGCGCTCCCGCAGGCTTATCCTCGTGCTCGATCCACCCGTCCGGCTTCGACGGATCCGTGACCTGGTACGCAATCGACGGACGCGCCGCCAACATCTCGTCTTGAACCTTGCCCGGCTTTACGTCCACCGCAACGTGGAAGTCGCGAGCCTCCCCCCCCGCCCAAGCGCCGGTCATGTACTCTTTCACCTGCGCCGAGACGGCCTTCGCCTTCTGCGTCATTTCCTCGATCGTGGGGTTGACCTGCTTCACGAAGACGACCTCCGCCCCCTGCGGGGTCCATAGGCGGAGCCGGACGTCGCGCAACGCTTTCGAACTCGCCTTCGCCATGGCGTCCCGGAAGGCAAGGTCGATACCGGCAGGGTCCGGTACGAGCGAAGCCTTGCCCAGAAGCTCCCGCGCGATCTCTTGCACTTCGCCTACGCGCCAATCGGTCCCAACGCCCCAGCAGTCACACTGAAAGACCCCTTCACAGTCTCCGAGCTCCTGCGCCACGCTCGACGACTGCTCGCTCTCGTTCTTCCCGTCGGTGAGGAACACGGCCTGGCGGATGGCGTTCGGAGCGCGCAGGAAGATCTGTCGGGCAGCCGAGAGACCTGTCGACATCGCGGTTCCCCCGCCGGCGGTCAGCGCGGACAGCGCCGTCCCAGCCGACTGCTTGTTGGCCTCCGTGGCCTGCAATTCGCGCACGACGACTTGCGCGGACGAATCGAACGCGACCACGAAGAACCAGGCACGCTCGTCGAGCAACGAGATTGCGCGCCATACGGCATTTTTGACCCCCTCGATCCGATCGCCACTCATCGAGCCCGACTTGTCGACGATAAAGCCGACGACGAGCTGCCCGCCCTTAGCGGAGGCTCCCTCGGGCGCGGTTGCCTGAAGGATCGCGTCGACCCGAGTCTGTCCTGGAGACAGATATCGATTCTGAAAGGCCTCGATCTTGAACGCCATCTTTCGCTCCCGTGGATCAACGATCCTACACCAGTATGCGAGGAAGGTGCCGCGCCGCCCTCCCGAGCTCGTTCAGTGACAAGCGACGCGGGCGACGTAAATCTCCGAGTGCGTGGCCTCGGTGTCTTGCCACGCGATGAACCATTCCCCCTTCGATTGCCCTGAGGCCAGCGCAGGCCTGGGCTGCTCGCCCGAGACCTTCGCGATCGTGCTGGGCGCCCCCACGCCGTCCCTCGTCAGCGCCGCGATTCGGACGAGCCCCTTTTCGAAGTAGGCGACGTCGACTCCACCGTCCGCGCTCACGCCAAGCCCCGGGTGTCCCCCCTTGTCCGCGAACTTCTTGCGCCACATCACTTTGCCTTGCACAGGGTCGATGAGCGCGGCAAACGCCCCCCCTTGCTCGTCGTGCCAAGTCACGAAACATCCCTCGGTTCCGCAGGCCACCGCCGGTGCGTCGGAAGGCAGCTTGTCTTCGTTGACGAGCTGGACCTCGCCCAGCTCGCGCTCTTTTCGGACGGGCGCACGCTTCGTCTCCTCGAGCCCACTCGCAAGCTCCCGCGAATCGAGGGGGAGACGCATGCGCTCGATCAGGTGCGTCTTTGGATCGCGTTCTAGCTTGTAGACGATATAGAGAGCGTTGTTGCCCACGGCGACCGACGGCACCCGAACCGCCGGCGCCCGACCCGCGGGTCCGACGTAGTCGGTCGCGCGCAGTTCGGATCCGAGCGGCTCGAGATCGCGGCTGAGATGCCGCAAGAAGAGATCCGACCCCTCTTTGTCGCGATTGTCCTCCCAAGCCACGAAGAAGCCGTCGGGCGCCCGCTCGATCGCGGGCCAGTAGTTGCCCGGACGTGCCCCGCCTACGAGGACGCTCGCGCCCGCGATCCGGCCGTCCTCGTCGATCCAGCGAACGCGAACCCCCGCCTCCCGACCCGACTTGTCCCAATACAGGAGCGCGACGCGATCCCCGACGGGCAAAAGCATGGCGCGCCCAGCGTCCGAGGCTTCCGGCGTCAGATCGCGGGGCTTCGTGAGCGGGCGACCCGCGGTGTCCAGGACGACCGAGTAGACGTGCTCGTGCCCCGGCTGTTCGTGATCATCGTTCCAACTTACGATGGGACCCTTCGCGCCCATGGCGACGCCGGGCCGCATGCCGTTCCCCCCCAAAGTCGTTCGCGGACGGGAGAAGGCGACCATCTTGCACACGCCCGTTCCAGATGCGCCGAGACGCGTCTGCTCGGAGAAGGCGCGCGCGAGACCCACGTTCGCGCCTAGATCCTGCGCGTCCTTCCACTTCTTCTGCGCTCCCGCGAGGTCACCGTCCGCGAACAGCTTTTGCGCGTCTTCCACGGCGATCTCCCACTTCGGTTCGTCGGGCGGAGATGCTTGAGCGTCGGCGCCGACGGAGGCGGAACTTTCAGGTGTGACCGACGCGCTCGAGCGAACGAGTGGCGTGAGGACCTGAGGAGCCAGCACATTGGCCCACGACCAGTACGCCGCACTACCGGCAGCCAGGAGAAGGATCGCCGAAACGATATGGCGCGCAACGCCCGGCCCCGCAGCGGATGCGCGGCCGACGCCGGACGTGCTGGCCGTCGGCGGCATTTCCGTCGCGCTCGGAAGGGCCTTCCGAGTCTCACTCCCAGCTTCGGACGTGGGTGGCTTCCAAGGGAGAAGGGGCGCCGAACCGTCCGCCGGCGGGTGCCCTTCCAGCTCCGCGCGTTGGAGAAGCGAGCCGACGACCGCGAGAGTCACGGAGCTGTCGAGGTCTCCGATGCTCGCCCCCGACAAGGACGGTGCGCCGAACGCATGAGCGAGTGCATCCGCAAGCTCTTTCGCGGATTGAAACCGATGGTTCGGATCGCGCTCCAGCGCCTTGAAAAACCATTGATCGAACGAGGGTGGGAGCTCCGGTCGGAGCGACGAAGGGACCGGTAGGCTTGCCGTGGCGATCGACGCGAAGGTCATGGCGACCCCCTGATCGATGTTCCAGACGGGCCGTCCGGTGAGGCACTCGAAGGTCATGCAACCGAGCGCCCACAGGTCCGCGCGTTGGTCCACGGTCCCCTGCCCCCTTACTTGCTCCGGAGACATGTACGCAGGGGTTCCGAAGACCGCCCCCTCACGGGTCAAGCGCGCAGTCTTCTCGTCCGGCTTCATCGGCGCATAGAATTTCGCGAGTCCGAAATCGAGGAGCTTGACCGTATCTTCTCCGTCTTCGCCGCGAAGGATGAAGATGTTCTCCGGCTTCAGATCGCGATGGACGATGCCGACCTCGTGGGCCTTCATGAGCCCTTTCGCGCAGAGGGAGATGATCCGGACGGTCATCTGTGGATCGAGGAGGCGAATGCGCGTCATTCGATCGTAGAGCGTCTCCCCCTCGAGCATCTCCATCGCGATGAACGGGCGGCCATCCTCGAGGCGACCCGAGTCGTAGATGTCGACGATGTAGGGGCTCTTCACGCTGGAGGCCGCGCGCGCCTCTCGAAAGAACCGCTCGATGACGATCGTCGAGGCGGACAGCTCTGCGGCGAGCACCTTCACGGCAACCTTTTTGCCGAGCGCCAGGTGCTCCGCCTCATACACGGCGGCCATTCCCCCCCGGCCAATCTCGCGGGTCACGCGGTATTTTCCGACGAGGATCTTGCTGGCGGGGATCTTGGACTCGTTCTTCAGTTCCGGCATTGAACGTGGCCGCTACCAAACCAAACGCGCGCGAGCCCACCAAGGACGCAGACGCGGCTCAGCCTACACGTTTTTTCCCCCGTCGGGGACCGAAGGGAAGGCACGTGAAGACGTCACGGATAGGGGCGCGCACCGCCCGAGCGCGCTAGCCTTGGACAGGTGAACCGCCAAGCGGACGAGGCGCGCGAGCGACTGCTGGCGATGGGCGAAATTGCAGCGGAGGTCGCTCACGAGCTCCGCAACCTGCTCCAGATTATCACCGCCAATACCTACCTCGCCCGTCAGGACGCCGCCGCGAGCGGACCTTTCTTGCTCAAGATCGACCGTAGCGCGAGGCTTGCCCATTCCATCGTCGACGACCTCATGTCCCTCGCGCGAGGCGAGGTCACGCCCTCCGAATCCGTTCTGCTTGCGGAGGCGATCGTCGCGGCACGCGCAGAAATCGCCCCTGGCGCGGCGACGTGGGAGGACGCGACGAGTCCCGTCGACCTTCGGGTCCGCGCTCACGCCGGCCTCGTCAGCCGCCTGCTCCACGCGCTCTATGAGAACGCCATCCTCGCGAGCAGGCCGCGAGCTCCGACGATCACGACGCGCGCACACGCCGACGGCGACGCGGTGCTCATCGAGGTCGCAGACGACGGGCCCGGCGTGCCGTCCGAGCTCGCGGCAAGAATCTTCGATCCGCTGGTCACCGGCCGTTCGGGAGGCTCCGGGCTCGGCTTGGCGTTGGCGCGCCGAATCGTCGCAGCGCACGGAGGGTCGATCGCTCTCGTCGGCTCCCCCGTCGGCGCCTGCTTTCACGTGCGCATCCCGCTGGGGCTATAGGAGCCTCATGCTCCCTATGTGTCTCCGCGGCGGCCACACGCACAATCTTCGTGGGGTCGACCTTACGCTCATGCCCGGAGAGTTCATCGCTCTCACGGGACCGAGCGGATCCGGCAAGTCGTCGCTCGCGCTCGACACTCTCCACGCGGAAGGGCAACGCAGATTCGTCGAGAGCTTTAGCCCGTACGCTCGCCAATTTCTCGAGCGGCTCGAGCGGCCTCCTATCGATGCGCTCGAACCCATTGCCGCAACTGTGGCGGTCGACCGGCGCGCGCCGGTCAAATCGAGCCGCTCGACCCTCGCGACCATGGCGGATCTCGAGCCCTACCTTGCGGCGCTCTTCGGATGCGAGGCGGTCCCGACGTGCCCGTCGTGCGGGCTTTCCGCGATCGCGACCTCACCCGGTCAAGCCGCCAGCCGCCTCGTCGTGGATTGGGAGGGGTCGCGCGCACTCATCAGCTACCCGGTGCACACCGAGCACTCCGATGATTTTCTCGAGCTGCGCGAGAACCTCGTGCGTGACGGCTATCGCCGCCTATTCGTAGGGGGCGCGCTCCGGGACATCGATACGGTGCGGCCCAGCGAAGTCACGGGGACCGAAGCGCGACTCGAGGTCGTCGTCGATCGCGTATCGATCGCCGCGGGCGAGACGCGACGACTCCAGCACGCCATCGAGGTCGCCTGGGAGCGAGGCGAAGGGCGCGCCGACATGCGGGCCGACCGACCCCGGGCCCAAGCGCCGCCCCTCCAGACAACGCTCGATTTGGGCAACGCCGCTGAACCCGTGCCCATCGTGCGTGGCCTCGCGTGTCCGAAATGTGCGCGCGGCTTCGATCCGCCACGCCCCGGTCTTTTTTCTTACAACTCACCACTCGGCGCGTGTGAGGCGTGCCGCGGATTCGGGCGCACCATCGCGATCGACTGGGACAAGGTGTTCCCCGACCCCGACAAGACGCTCGCAGGGGGCGCGATTCGGCCGTGGACAGGACCCAGCAGCGAGTGGGAGAGGACCGTTCTCGCGAAGTTCGCAAAGAAGAACCGACTCCCGCTCGACGTCCCTTGGGGCAAGCTCACCGAGGCTCAGCGGACTCTCGTAGTCGAGGGAGAGGGAACCTGGCACGCAGGCAAATATCCGGGAGTCCGCGCATGGTTCGGCTGGCTCGAGGGTCGCACGTACAAGATGCACGTACGCGTCCTGCTTGCGCGCTATCGCGAGTATGCGCCTTGCCCCTCTTGCAAGACCTCGCGCCTCAATGCGACCGCGCTGGCGTACCAAATTTCAGGCAAGAACTTGGCGACCTGGCACGAGCTCGCGGTGAGCGACGCTCTTGCGCTCGCCACCTCGCTATCGCCGCGGAGTCCGCAGGGTGGCCGCGTGAGAGACGCGCTGGTTTCGCGACTCGGCTATCTCGACAAGGTGGGCCTCGGCTACCTCACACTTAATCGCCAGGCGCGGACCCTCAGCGGCGGAGAGGCCCAGCGGGCGGGGCTCACGACCGCGCTCGGCGCATCTCTGACGAGCACGCTGTTCGTCATCGACGAACCCACCGTCGGACTCCATCCCGCCGACGTTCCGGCACTGGGCGAGGTGATGCGCAAACTGTCGTCTGCGGGCAACACGGTCATCGCCATCGAGCACGATCCAGGAATCGTGCGCGCGGCAGATCGGGTGATCGAGCTCGGTCCAGGCGCCGGCAAGGCAGGTGGGATGATTGTCTTCGACGGGACTCCGGCGGCACTGGAAGCGCGGCTCGACGTCGCCACAGGACGCGCGTGGGCGAGGTCTTGCGCCCTTCCATACACGCCTCGAAAAGCGCGTGACTTTCTCGTCGTCCGAGGCGCCCGCGCGAATAACCTTCGCGACGTCGAGGTCCGAATCCCGCTCGGAGTCGTGTGCGCCCTCACGGGCCCGAGCGGGTCGGGCAAGAGCACTCTCGCGGAAGAGATCGTCTACCGGAGTCTTGCCCGTTCGCTCGGCGATCTTCAGGTTCCTCGCCCCGGGCCCCACGACGCTATCGTCGGCGCTTCGTCTCTCGCGAGGGTCGTACTCGTCGACCAGTCGCCCCTCGGGCGCACGGCGCGCGGCAATGCCGCGACGTACACGAAGGCATGGAGCCGGATTCGCACCCTCTTCGCGGCCGAGCCGGACGCAAAACGGCGAGGCCTTTCCGCGGCGCACTTCTCGTTCAACGTCGGCGAATCGAAGGCCCGCGCGAAGAACGGCGCACCTGCCTCAGGAAGATGCGAAGCATGCGCCGGGGAAGGCTACGAGACCATCGAGATGCAGTTTCTCGCCGACGTCGCGCTCTTGTGTCCCGTCTGCCAAGGCAAGCGTTTCCGTCCAGAGATTCTTGCGGTGACCCACCGCGGACAGAGCGTCGCCGACGTCCTCTCTCTGACCGTGGACGAGGCGCTCCGGCTGTTCGATCCCGACGACGCGCACGATCCCGCTGTCTTTCGAATGCTCGACCCGGTGGCCCAGGTCGGGCTCGGATATCTTCCGCTCGGCCAACCGCTCTCGATGCTCTCGGGCGGCGAAGCGCAGCGGCTCAAGCTCGCTCGCGCGTTGTCCGAACCGGCCAAGGGCGCTCTCTTCATTCTCGACGAACCGAGCGCCGGGCTCCACGCGGAGGACACGGGACACATCATCCGCGCCCTACGGGCCCTCGTTCTCGGAGGCGCGAGCGTCCTCGTCGTGGAACACGACCTGGACGTCGTCCGAGCCTCGGACTGGGTCATCGACCTCGGGCCGGGGGGCGGTCCTCAGGGAGGCAACCTCGTCGCGGAGGGCACTCCCGACGAGGTCGCCCAGAGCGAATCGAAGACGGGAATCGCGCTTCGCCGTTACGACGAGCCGAGGCGCGCGAACGGCGACGTCGCGCCTCGGACACTCCCGAACGCGCCACCTCTCGCCATCTCCGTCGTGGGGGCCAGCGAGCACAACCTGAAGCGCGTCTCGTGCGCCGTTCCACACGGCAAGCTGACGGTCATGACCGGGCCGAGCGGCTCGGGCAAGTCGTCGCTCGCCTTCGACGTGATCTTTGCCGAAGGGCAACGTCGCTTCATGGAGACGCTCACGCCGTATGCCCGGCAGTTCTTGCCGACCCTCCCCCGCCCCGACGTCGACTCGGTCACCGGCGTTCCACCCTCGATTGCCCTCGAGCAGAGGACGGCGCGAGCAGGTTCGAACTCGACGGTCGCTACGGTCACGGAGATCGCGCACTACCTGCGCTTGCTCTACGCCAAAATCGGCGAGCTCTTTTGCCCGAAGTGCGGAGCGCACGTGGCTCCGACCTCCGCCGAAAAGGTGTACCGGCACATCAAAGAGGGCAAAGCCCGCGGTCCCGTCACGCTGTATGCGCCCGCCGTGAGGGCCCGCAAAGGGACCTATCTCGACGTGTTCACGGCTGCCGCTCGTGGCGGCCTTCGCGCGGCACGCGTCGACGGAGCCATCGTGCCGATCGATCCTCCGCCGAAGCTCACGAAGACGAAGGAGCACTCGATCGACCTCATTGTCTTCTATGGCGAGCCTTCCCGCCTCGACCGGGCCACGGTCGATCTCGCACTCGCGTGGGGCGACGGAGCCGTGCGAGTCGCTCATGGGCCGCCGAAGGCGAAGTCCGACGACAGCGAGAGCGTGCTTTCGACGTCGCGCGCCTGCATTCAGTGCGGCACCGGCGTGCCGGAGCTCGATCCGCGGTGGTTCTCCTTCAATACCAAACAGGGGCAATGCGAGGTCTGCGAGGGAAGAGGGGTCCTTGGTGGACCCGATTCCAAAGAGGGAGGGGAAGCAGAAACGTGCACCGAATGCGGCGGATCTCGACTCGCGCGCCTGCCCCGACTCGTGCGTCTTTGTGGCGCCACTTACGCGGAGTTTCTCGCCCAAGACGTGTCGACCGCGCTCGAGCAAGCCCGAGGCTTCTCCTTTCCCGGTGATCACGCCGTCATCGCGCGAGCACCGTATGCGGAGCTCCTCCGCCGTCTCGCGTTCGTCGAACGCGTCGGCCTCGGGTACCTCGCGCTCGATCGCCACGCACAGACCCTCTCCGGCGGAGAGATGCAGCGCTTGCGCCTGAGCGCGCAGCTCGGAAGCGGCCTCACCGGGGCACTCTACGTCCTCGACGAGCCGACGATCGGCTTGCACCCTCGCGACACGCGCGCCCTGCTCGCGAATCTTCGCGCGCTCGTGGACACGGGCTCCACGGTCCTCGTCGTGGAGCACGACGCCGACGTCATCCGCGGTGCCGACTATGTCGTAGATTTGGGTCCCGGTGGGGGCAGAGAAGGGGGCCATATCATGGCGTCCGGGGTCGCGGCACACGTGCTCGCCGACCCCAGATCGCCGACCGGCCGAGCGCTCGCCGAAACGACGCCAACGAGTCGGCTCGCGCGACCTCCGCACCTGTGGATCGAGATCAAAGGGGCCCGCGCCCACAACCTCAAAAACGTGACCTTTCGCGTTCCCACGGGACGCCTCTTGGTCGTGGCTGGCGTGAGCGGGTCCGGCAAGAGTACGCTCGTGCGTCACGTCTTTTATCCGGCACTCCGCCGCGCGCTCGGCTTGGTAGCCGACGAGCCCGGAACCCATCTTTCGATCCGACCTTCCAACCGAGGCAAGGACATCGCCGGAATGGTGCGAGCGCTGGCGGTCGACCAGTCGCCCATCGGCCGAACGCCCCGCTCGGTGCCCGCGACGTTCCTCGGGATCTGGAACGAGATCCGGCGGCTCTTCGCGTCGCTCCCCGAGGCTCGGGCGCGCGGCTACGGGCCCGCCCGCTTCTCGTTCAACACGGCGACCGGAGGGCGGTGCTTGGCGTGCGAGGGACAAGGAGCCGTGGTGTCGGAAATGGCGTTTCTGCCGGACGTCGTGTCGCCCTGCGAGGCTTGCGGAGGGGCTAGGTTCGAACCTGCCACGCTCGATATTCGGTACGCCGGAATGTCGATCGGCGATGTGCTCCGTCTCACTGCGGAAGAAGCCGCAAGGGCATTCGCAGCGCATCGACGGATCGCGCGTCCTCTCGAGACGCTCTGCGACCTCGGTGTCGGCTATGTCGGGATCGGACAGGGCTCGAACACGCTGTCCGGCGGAGAAGCCCAACGGCTGAAACTCGCAGCAGAGCTCACGGCGGGGAGCACGCACGAGCCCACGGTGTACGTGTTGGATGAGCCGACCACGGGGCTTCACGTCAGCGACGTTCGTAGGCTCATCGAAGTGATGGATCGACTCGTCGTCCGAGGCGATACGCTGGTCGTCATCGAGCACCATCCCGAGGTCATCCAAAATGCAGATTGGGTCGTCGAGCTCGGACCTGGCGCCGGAGACGCAGGCGGACAGATCGTATTCGAAGGGCCGCCGCTAGAGCTCCCGAAAGCAAAGACGGCGACGGGCCAGTACCTGAGCGGCCGGAGCGGAGCGGAACCCTCGCGGATTCGAAGGAAGACCCCGGCGCGAGCTCAGGATACGAGTGGCGCGTAGCGCTCCGAGACGGCTGTGGACGCCCGCTCGCGGGGCGTAGCATCCTTGGATCATGCCCGCGCACCTGCTCGCCATCGATCAAGGTACCACCGGCACCACCGCGCTCGTCGTCTCGCTCGAGGGCGACACTCTCGGCCGCAGCACCCTGGAGTTTCCGCAATACTTCCCGAAGCCCGGATGGGTCGAGCATGACACCGACGAGATCTGGAGTTCGGTCGAGGGCGCCGTGCAAGGAGCCCTGCGCGCGGCGCAGGTCGGGCCGGCCGCCATTGCCGCCATCGGGATCACCAATCAGCGCGAGACGACCGTAGTCTGGGACCGCGCGACGGGACGCCCGATCGCGAACGCCATCGTGTGGCAGTGCCGGCGAACCGCCGACGCCTGCGACGCGCTCAAGAGCGCAGGGCACGCGACGCGCGTTCACGAGAAGACCGGTCTCGTCCTCGACGCGTACTTCTCGGCCACGAAGATCGCGTGGCTTCTCGACCACGTGCCGGGAGCCCGCGGCCGCGCGGAGACCGGCGAGCTCGCGTTCGGGACAATCGACGGCTTCCTCATCCATCGACTGACGGGCGGGACCATGCACGTGACCGACGTGACAAATGCCTCGCGGACGCTGCTCATGAACCTTTCACGGCTGGAGTGGGATCCGGAGCTCTGCCGCCTCTTTCAGGTCCCCGAGCGCGTTCTGCCGCGAATCGTCGGCAACGCCGAGGAAGTGGGACGAACCAAGGGCCTGGCCTGCTTGCCGGACGGAATCCCCATCACGGGTGTCGCGGGCGACCAGCAGGCGGCACTCTTCGGGCAGGCGTGCTTCGAAGAAGGCGAGGCTAAGTGCACCTACGGCACCGGCGCGTTTGCTCTCATGAACATCGGCGAGCGCCCGATTCTGAGCCGACACGGGCTCGTGACGACGGTCGCGTGGCGGGTGCAAGAAAGGACGACGTACGCCCTCGAAGGGAGCGCGTTCATCGCGGGCGCCGCCGTTCAGTGGCTCCGCGATGGCCTCGGGCTCGTCAAGTCGGCATCCGAAATCGAGTCCTTGGCGCGGACCGTCGCCTCCAGCGACGGCGTCGTGTTCGTCCCCGCACTCGCCGGACTTGGGGCGCCTCACTGGGATCAGGGCGCGCGCGGGCTCATCGCCGGCATCACGCGCGGCACGACAGCGGGCCACCTTGCCCGCGCGACCCTCGAAGGGATCGCGTTTCAGGTGCGGGATCTACTCCACGCGATGGGACAGGACGCGAAGCGAACCATCACGCGTCTGCGTGTCGACGGGGGCGCCGCCGCCAACGATCTTCT
>Ga0182024_10006995_pt1 | contig 24525 bp, 24 predicted proteins | sample P32metaG_FD_120480 | JGI IMG/M metagenome (GOLD analysis project Ga0182024, IMG submission 120480) | Permafrost microbial communities from Stordalen Mire, Sweden - P3-2 metaG (Illumina Assembly) | ecosystem: Environmental > Terrestrial > Soil > Wetlands > Permafrost | place: Sweden: Stordalen...
AGGACGAGAAAATCGCCGTCTACGATTTGGGCGGCGGCACGTTCGACATCTCCGTCCTCGAAATCGGCGACGGTGTGTTTGAAGTCAAAGCCACCAACGGCGACACCCACCTCGGCGGCGACGATTGGGACAACGCCATCATGGATTGGCTCCTCGCCGAATTTAAAGCCGAAAGCGGCATCGATTTAAAAGGTCAGCCGGACGCAATTCAGCGCCTGAAAGAGGAGTCCGAAAAGGCGAAGATCGCCCTTTCCTCCTCGCAGACCTACGAAATCAACCTCCCGTTCATCACGGCGGACCAGACCGGGCCGAAGCACATCCGCAAGGACCTGACCCGGGCCAAGCTGGAACAACTCACCGACTCGCTCACCGAGCGGACGATCAAGCCGGTCAACGCCTGCCTCTCCGACGCCAAGCTCGCGGCTTCGCAGGTCGATGAGCTGGTTCTCGTCGGCGGCATGACCCGTATGCCGAAGATCATCGAGACTGCCCGCAAGCTCGTGAACAAGGAGCCCCACAAGGGCGTGAACCCCGATGAAGTCGTCGCCATCGGCGCGGCCATTCAGGGCGGCGTGCTCAAGGGCGACGTCAAGGACGTCCTCCTGCTCGACGTGACGCCGCTGACGCTGGCCATCGAAACCGCCGGTTCCGTTGCCACGCCGATGATCCCGCGCAACACGACCATCCCGACCAAGAAAGCCCAGACCTTCTCCACCTACTCCGACAATCAGCCCGGCGTGGAAATCAAGGTTCTCCAGGGCGAACGTCCGCTGGCCCGCGACAACAAGCAACTCGGCACGTTCCACCTCGACGGCATCCCGCCCGCCCCGCGCGGCGTGCCCCAGGTCGAAGTCACCTTTGACATCGATGCCAACGGCATCCTGCATGTCTCGGCCAAGGACCTCGGCACGGGCAAGGAACAGAAAATTTCCATCACCGGATCGAGCGGTCTCTCGAAGGCCGAAATCGAAAAGATGACCAAGGACGCCGAGGCCCACGCCGAGGAAGATCGCCTGGCCAAGGAAAAGATCGAACTGCGCAACAACGCCGACTCCACGGCTTATGGCGCGGAAAAGATGCTCAAGGACCTCGGCGACAAAGTCGATACGGCCAAGAAAACCGAAATTGAAGCTGAAATTGCCAAGGTCCGGGAAGCGCTCAAAGGCGAAGATGCCGACGCGATCAAAGCGGCGGTCGAATCGCTCAATGCCAAGGTCAGCGCTGCCTCAGAGGAACTCTACAAGCAGGCTGCGGCTCAGGCCAGTGCGGGCAAGGGTGCTCCCGAAGGCGCGCCCGGAACCCAGACGCCTCCGCCCGAAGCGGCCGCGGCAAAAGCCGATGACGTGGTCGACGCCGATTTCGAAATGGTCGACAAAGACGACAAAAAGAAGAAATAATGGCGATTGCTACTTGGGCCCTTGAAAGCCCGGGTAGTTGACAAGTTGTCCCTGCAACCACAAGAGATTCCTGAAGAGGATAAACCAACCCAAAGAAAACCCACATGGCCGATACAACCGAAAAAACATATACCATCACCTACGCGGAAGGTAAGACGCTGTCCGCGAAAGCCGAGTCGATCGCCTGGACGGAGAATGGCGAATTTATCCTCCTGATGAATGGAGAGGACACCAAGCATGTCATCGTGGCGGCGAATGTAGTCGCGGTCACCGAAGCCTAAAGATTTAAAACCGTCATCCCGGATTTGTGGAGGGGTTAGTTGGGAGATAGCCGTCCCGCACGTGCGGAACGGACGCCCCAACCATCCTTCGACAAGCTCAGGACGACTTTAACAACAAACCAACAACCAAACGAAAGGAGACAGAATATGGCAAACCCAACATTCCGTCCTCTCGGCGACCGGGTGCTTGTGCAGCCGCTCGAAGAGGGAGAAGTCAAAAAAGGCGGAATCATCATTCCTGATACCGCCAAGGAAAAACCCCAGGAAGCGAAAGTCATCGCCATTGGGACAGGCAAGATCGACGACGACGGCAAGAAAAAGCCCTTCGAAGTCAAGGTCGGCGACCGCGTGCTCATCAGCAAGTACGGCGGCACCGAAATCAAGATCGACGGCACCGCTTACCAGGTGCTGCGCGAGGACGATATCCTTGGCATTCTCGCCTAAGACCCGTCTCTAAATCCCCCATTAACACTCTCTAAGAAAGGAGCTCATTATGGCAGCTAAACAACTACAGTTCGACGAACACGCCCGGCACGCTCTGCTGCGCGGCGTCGAAAAACTGAGCCGCGCCGTCAAGGCCACGCTCGGACCCCGCGGACGCAACGTCGTCCTCGACAAGAAATTCGGCTCACCCACGATCACCAAGGACGGTGTCACGGTGGCGAAGGAAATCGAACTCGAAGATCCCTACGAGAACATCGGCGCCCAGCTCGTGCGCGAAGTCGCCAGCAAGACCAGCGACATCGCCGGCGACGGCACCACCACGGCGACGGTTCTCGCCGAGGCCATCTACAAGGAAGGCCTCAAGAATGTCACCGCCGGAGCCAACCCCACGTGCCTGCAGCGCGGCATTCAAAAAGCCGTCGACGCGATCACCGAGGAACTGGCCCGCATCTCCAAAAAGGTGAAGGACAAGGAAGAAATCAAGCAGGTCGCGACCGTTTCCGCCAACTGGGACACCACCATCGGCGAAATCATCGCCGACGCGCTCGATAAGGTCGGCAAAGATGGAACCGTTACCGTCGAAGAAGCCAAGGGAATCGAAACCTCCCTCGACGTCGTCGAAGGTATGCAGTTCGACAAGGGCTACCTTTCGCCCTACTTCGTCACCAACGCCGAAGACCTCGAAGCCGTGCTCGAGAACGCCTACATCCTCATCCACGAAAAGAAGATCAGCAACCTCAAGGACATGCTGCCCTTGCTGGAGAAGATCGCCAAGTCGAGCCGTCCGCTCCTCGTCATCGCCGAAGAAGTCGAAGGCGAAGCGCTCGCGACCCTCGTCGTGAACAAGCTCCGTGGCACCATCCAAGTCTGCGCCGTCAAGGCCCCGGGCTTCGGTGATCGCCGCAAGGCCATGCTCGAAGACATCGCCATCCTCTGCGGTGGCCGTCTCCTCAGCGAAGACCTCGGCATCAAGCTCGAAAACGTCGGGTTGGATGATCTCGGCCGCGCCAAGCGCATCGTGATCGACAAGGAAAACACCACGATCATCGAAGGCGAAGGCAAGAACGCCGACATCCAGGGCCGCGTGGCCCAGATCCGCCGTCAGATCGAGGAAACCACCTCCGACTACGACAAGGAAAAGCTCCAGGAACGTCTGGCCAAGCTGGCCGGTGGCGTTGCCGTCATCAATGTCGGCGCCGCGACCGAAACCGCGCTCAAGGAAAAGAAAGCCCGCGTTGAAGACGCATTGCACGCGACTCGTGCAGCCGTGGAAGAAGGCATCGTCCCCGGCGGCGGTGTGGCCCTCATTCGCGCCCAGAAGGTCCTCGACAAGCTCGAGGTCACGGGCGACGAAAAGATCGGCGTTAACATCATCCGTCGCGCCATCGAGCAGCCCCTGCGCACGCTCGTTGAAAACGCCGGTGGCGAAGGCTCCGTCGTTGTCAACGAAGTCAAGAGCCGCAAGGGTAACGAAGGTTACAACGTTGCGACCGGCGAATACGTCGACCTCGTCAAGGCCGGCATCGTTGATCCGACCAAGGTGACCCGCTCCGCGTTGCAGAACGCGGCCTCCATCAGCGGCCTGCTCCTCACGACCGAATGTGTCGTGACCGAGTTGCCGGAGAAGGAGAAACCCGCGGCCCCTGGCGGTCATGGCGGCGGCGGCATGGGTGGCATGGGCGGAATGGACTACTAAGGTCCTTTCGTTTCGGACTGTAGCCGTCCCGCGCATGCGGGATGGCCACAGGATAACCCGAACCAATTGAAAAAGCCGGGCTCGCAAGGGCCCGGCTTTTTTATGTAGATACGTCTTGTGCTAGCTCAAGCAACTGAACGCCTTACTCGGCCTGCCGATCAAGCGATATTATGCTTGAGATAATGGCATCCCGCGATATTTTGAATTCGTGCCTCGTCATATTAAAGATCAGAGCATTGTGGTGGTGGAAGACGATCCTTATATCAGCGGAGCTCTTGATGCCTTTTTGGGAGAGCAGAACGTGGTCCAGACCTTTGGTAGCGCCGAGGACGCTCTCGCTGCGACCACCCATTTCAAGGGCGTGGGCGTTTTCATCATTGATTACAAACTACCCGGTAAGGATGGCATCGAGCTTTTCCACGAACTGCGAGCCCAGTTTCCCGCCGGCAAATTCATTTTGATCACCGGTGAAATGAGCATGGACATGGTGGAAAAGACACGTCAACTCGGTCTCGATGCGCTGATGCTCAAGCCCTTCGATGCCAGGATTCTTGAGGATAATATCTCCGGCCTCCTTTCCATCGCCGGTTAAATGTTGCGCGGATAGCCCGGGTATATATCCTGTTTTTTGGACGTTAACCTTCCATGCCCAAAGTAGAACCCGCTTCCCAGATCGTCATTGTTGAAGACAATGTCGAAGCCAATAACCTTTTGAGAGACTGGTTGAAACTGAGATTTACCGTGACCTGTTTTCTGGATGCCGAGTCGACGCTCCGCATTCTTCCTCCGAGCGACGAACAGATCATTTTCCTGATCGATTACAACATGCCGGGAGATAACGGCATCATCCTCAAAAAGAAATTGGCGGCCCGTTTCCCCAACGCCAAATATATCCTCATCAGCGGCCTCTTCGACGCGAAATTGACCGAAGAGGGCAAGAAGGCCGGCTTTGACGCCCTTATGTCCAAACCTTTTGCGATGCCCGCGATCACTCAGAAAATTGAGGAGCTTCTCGGCCTCAAACAAAAGGAAAGCCTGGTCGAAATGGTCAAACGCCAGACCGGTAAGCTGCCCGTGTTTGCCTTATAGAGTCCTCTCATGGACCAGCCTCAACAACCCCACCGCTGTCCCAAGTGTCATGCGTTGGTCGTTGATCGCCGGTCGCCGGTTTGTACGACGTGCCGCGAGGCGTTGCCCAAGGAATGGATCATGACGCCGGAACAGGTGGCGAAAACAATGGCCATCGACCGGGAAATCCGCGCGGAGCACGCCGCGTCGCTAAAGACGCTCGATCCCCGGAGCGATCCGAACATGCCGCCGATTATCCGCTTTCTGGATACACCTTGGGGAATGTAATCACGCCGCGGCCAGCGCCTGATTCTCGCGGTCTTCCTCGACGCGCCGGATCGAGTAATTCGACGACTGCATCTTGCCCTGCGTGCATTCGCGCGCGTAAGTGATGAGATGATGCGCCACCATCGCGACCTGGAACATTGTCTCGACGTTGCCCTGCTTCAGTTCAGTCCAGGCCATCTTCCAGAAATGGCGGCGATAATCGCTGCGGATGCCGACGCGCCAGATGATGCGCCGGAAAATGCCCAACGCTCGCCGGATGTTCGGCCAGGTCGCCTGCGTGAGCGGGTTCTTCGGCTTGATCCGGTTCGGGTAGGTGTGAATGGCGTTGTAGGCGTAGCGCGCGTAAAGCTCGGCCGGGCTGAAGACCTTGCCGATGACGCGCTGCCAGTTCCGCACCACCGTCTCGTAGGGTTGCAGGAAAACGATGTTGGAATCGCGATTCTCCGCGTCGTGCAGCACGCGATTGTCCTTTTCCAGCCGCGTGTAGAGCGCGGTATTCGGCAGCGCGTAAAGGATGTTCACCGTCATGATCGGGATGTTGGAGACTTCCGCGAAATCCATCAGCGCCTGCGGTGTTTCGTCCGTGTCCGTATCGAGGCCCATGATGATGCCCGATGCCGCTTCAATGCCGTATTTGTTCACCGTCTGGATCGCTTCGAGAATCGGCATTCGCATGTTCTGGCCCTTCTTCATCGCCTTGAGCGCCGTCGGGTCGGGCGTCTCGATCCCGAAAAAGCAATTGGTGAAAAAAGCCTGCCGCATTTTTTCGAGGATCCGCGTGTGTCCGGCCATGTTCAGCGTCGCTTCGCAGGCGAGCCGGACCTGGCAATCGCGCCGCTTCTGCCATTCGATCAGGGCGTCGAGCAGGCTCTCGGCGGCCTTGGGATTGCCGATAAAATTGTCATCCACGAAATAGACGGAGACGCAGCCGCCGTCGGCGAGTTGATCGAGTTCGCGCACGACCTGTTCCGGCGATTTCAGGCGCGGATTGCGTCCGTAAAGCGAGGGGATGTCGCAAAATTCGCAGGTGTAGGGACAGCCGCTCGAAAATTGCACCGAACCGAGCAGGTAATCGCGGATATTGATCCGATGATAAGCGGGCGTCGGAAATTCCGACATCGGCAGGCGCTCGACCGTGCGATAAATGATCTGCTGCTCGGGCCGCTCCACCGTTTCATCGATCCGCTGGAAAAGACGCAGCGTGGCGTCGCCGGCCTCGCCGCAATGGAGCAGATCGACGTCGGGATAATAATCGGGCGCGGAGGAAACGGACGGTCCGCCGAGCGCGACGACCTTCCCCGCATCATGGGCGCGGCGGGTGAGGTCGTGAATGCGCTGCCGCTGGATGTGCATCCCCGAAACGAAAACCACATCGGCCCAGGCGAATTCCTCCGGCGTCACACGCGCGATGTTCTCGTCAACAAACTTGATTTCCCACTCGTCGGGAATCAGCGCGGTGATGACCAGAATGCCCTGCGGCGGCATGAAGCCCTTCACGTCGCCCATGAGCGGGAACGCGTGGTTGAATGTGCCAAAGCTGTAACTGTAACGCGGAAATGCGCAGAGAATACGGCGCTTGTTGCGCGGCTTGAAGGTGCGTAACGGAACGGACCCGGGAACTTCCTGTGCAACTGGGGGCAGGGTTAGCGATTCCAACGACATGACATTTACAGATAGCACAGGATGAGAGGGATGCGAGACGAAAGCATCTCACATGACTTCGGCAGCCGATTGCTTCGCAGATGACGATGCCGCCGTTTATGGCATACTAAGTCATGGTCGCTGAACGTCCCGATGTGATGCCGAAGGTGCGCGACTTGCCGCATAAGCCCGGCGTCTATCTTTTCAAGGACCGCTTCAACCGCGTGATCTACGTCGGCAAGGCGCGTGATTTGCAAAAGCGGGTCAGCCAGTATTTTCATCCCGGCCGTCAGCATCATCACGACCGCAAGACGCTGGCGCTGCTCGAAAGCATCTGGGATCTCGAGGCGCACACGGTCAAGAGCGAGCCCGAGTCGCTCCTGCTCGAGGGCAAGCTGATCAAGGAATATCGTCCGCGTTACAACATCAGCTTTCGCGACGACAAAAAGTTCCTGCTCGTGAAGGTCAACCTCAACGATCCTTTCCCGCGCTTCCAACTCACCCGCATGAAAAAGGACGACGGCGCGCGCTACTTCGGGCCGTTTCCCCATTCGGGATCGCTGCGCAAGACGCTCACCCTCATTCGCAAAAAGTTTCACATCCGCACCTGCCGCCCCGAAATTCCGGGCGAGATCGATTACCGCCATTGCCTCCAGCACATCATCAAGAATTGCTCCGCGCCGTGCGTGAACAAGATCACCCGCGCCGGTTATCTCGCGAAAGTCAAAGAGGCGTGCGAGTTTCTCGACGGCGCGTCGGGCGAAATGCTCGCCGAATTCAAGGCCGAGATGGAGAAAGCGGCGGCACGACTCGACTTCGAGCGCGCGGCGGAAATCCGCAACCTGCTCGACGATTTGCGGAAGACGACGCGGCCCACCAAACGCTTCGCGCGGCAATTTGTCACCACCGTGCGCCCCTCCGAGGACGTGGTCGCGTTGCAGGAGGCCCTCGGCCTCGCAGAAACGCCGGCCATCATCGAATGCTTCGACATCTCCAACATTTCCACCACGCACAAAGTCGCGTCGATGGTCTGCTTCCGGGGCGGCAAACCAGACCGCGAGAATTATCGCCGTTACCGAATCAAGACTGTCGAGGGCCAGGATGATTTCGCCAGCATGGCAGAAGTCGTGCGGCGGCGTTACGCGCGCGTGCTCAACGAAGGCATCCGGCGCCCCGGCCTCATTGTCGTCGATGGCGGCAAGGGCCAGCTCAGTAGCGCCAAACGGGAACTCGACGCGCTCGGCCTTGGCGATCTTCCCATCATCGGACTGGCCAAGGAGCGCGAGGAAATTTTCCGTCCTGGCCAAGGCGCGCCGCTCGTCCTCGTTCATTCCTCCGGCGCGATCCGGTTGCTCCAGCGCATCCGCGACGAAGCGCACCGGTTCGCGAACGGCTATCACCAGATTTTGATGAAGCAGCGCGTGAGCGAAAGCCTGCTCGATGATTGCCCCGGTGTGAGCGAAAATCGCAAGAAGCTTCTCCTGCGCCATTTTGGTTCCATTGAGAAGCTGCGCCACGCCACGGCGGAGGAAATCTGCGCCATCGAAGGCATCGGCCCGAAGCTCGCCGAGAGTCTCGTTGAGTTTTTTGCAAAACTCAAAAAGCGTGGTCCGCAAATCGAGGATGAGGGTACAGGCGATGAATCCGAACCGGGGATTGTCACCTATCAGCTCAAGCCTAAGCTGTAACGACGGTCTTAGAGCGCCGCGACAAAGAAACCGATGACCACCACCTGCACCCAGCACGAATGGAAAGCGTCCGACGGCGAGTCCTTTTCCTATTCCTTATGGGACGCTGATCTGCCGCCGGACCAACGCCCACGCGCGGTCGTGGTCGCCGTGCACGGACTCAGCGGCGCCGCGCTTGATTACGAACCGTTGGCCAGCCACATGGCGAAGCACGGTGTCGTTACTTACGCCCTCGAATTACGCGGGCAGGGGAATGATCCCGTTCCGGCACGGCGCGGCGATCTCGTGCGAATCGAGGATTGGTACTCCGATTTACGCGCCTTCTTCTCACTTGTTCGTTCCCGTCATTCTGACGCCCAAATTTATTATTATGGCGAAAGCATGGGCGCGGCGCTGCTCACCCGCTTTCTGGCCCAGGCCCGCGAACCCGATCTTCCCGCCGGTCTGGTCCTTGCATCGCCTGTCGTCGTGCTCTCGGCCAAACCCTCCTGGTGGCAGGAACAGGTCTTCAATTTTTTTCTTTGGGTGCGGCCCACCCATCGGGTCGATGTCAGCGAGTACACCAAACGGGACGAGAACGATCCGTCGGGTTGGGTCACGCGCGACGAGGCGCACCGCCGCTGGTTTGAGACGGCGCCGCACAAAATCAACTTCTTCACGATCCGCTTCTTCAAGTGTCTGCGGGATCTGATCGAAGGCTGCTTCGACGCCGCGCCGCTAATCACCGTGCCCGTGCTCGTCATCTACGCCGCGAACGACGTCTACATCCCGCCCGCGCGGGTCGAGCAATTTTTCGCCCGGCTCAGTAGCCGCGAAAAGGAACTTCACTTTTTTCCCGAGTCCTACCATCTCCTCCTCCACGACTACGACAAGGCGCAGGCCCTGGAACGAATCGAGGCGTGGCTTCTGCGCCGCATCGAAGTGACTGCACAGCGCCAGACCGCCGAAGCCCGCTTCGCGATTTGAGCGAAGAGCTTGGCAAAACGCTTGGCCGGTTCCATGCAGTATCGTATCGTGGCAAAGTTGGATAAACTAAGACCCTATAGCTCAAATGGATAGAGCAGCGGTTTCCTAAACCGTAGATTCCAGTTCAATTCTGGGTGGGGTCACTTCCTTAAACGATTACTTGTTGTGGGAATAACAGCCCGGCCCAAGCTGCAGGGACCGTCAATTGGGTAAATGTTGGGCATCTGCTACGCGGCTGAAAGAGGTGGCTTCCTCGACGGCCTTTTCAATTGCTTCACGGGTTTCGCCGGTGCATTTCTGAATCCGACCGAACAATTCTTCCTGTTTACCCGCGACATATTGGAGATCGTCATCCGTGAGCTTGGCCCACTTTTGTTTGAGCTTACCCTTGGTAATGTTCCAGTCGCCTTTGATTTCGAGTGTGTTCATGAACTGAACTTACGGCATGAACCGACCTTTGACGATGGGGTGAAACCCGACCGTGGATTTTATGGGCTCCCGCGATAAAGCCGCAAGATTGTGCAATTATTTAACTTGCGGCACTTGAATGTCGCCTGAGTGACCCAGAATGCCAAAGGCGGATAAGAGCCATACGACCACGCAAATCACCACGACAACATTGAGTATCTGCTTGATCTTCCCATCCATGGGAATGTAAGTGTTGACCAGCCAGAGCAGCACGCCAACGACGATTAAAGTTATTACCAGAGAAACCATTTATTACCTTTCGCGCGAGACAGTGAATTCTGTCTCATCTATAAAATACATCGGTCCAATAGAGGGTGCTATGGGGTGTTCACCCCACTGCTGTTTCCCGTGATTTCTTTTTTCTTCTTTGCGGGTTGGTCTTTCTCATCGCCAGGGTAAGACTTGGTGGCAGGCCAAAGGAGTCGCCACGGTTCCCGCTTGAGGGTGTCGGTAAGTTGCGCGGCATTTTTGATTACCTGCGGAATCTGGGAATTGTTCAATGTCTCCATAAACGTTTTCGCATTTTTGATGGTAAGAGCCAGATCTGAGCCAGGCCCGGTAAGACGCTTCATATTATCGGAAACTGCTTCGGAGATGTCAGGCACCCGCTCTCCCACAAACTCGGTGTGATTCTCCGCCAATCCGGTGCTCTCATCCCCGTGTACAAAGTCGATCACCATCTGGCCCATGAGACCCTGTTGAGTTAAATGTACTGTCACGGTGTGATATATCTCCGCCTTCCTTTCCACCTGCACATCAATGGAGACTTCGAAATCGGGATGTCCGCTCGGCCGCTTGTCCAATGGCACCGGGGATTGAAGGGCCGTGACTTTGCCGATCTCACGACCGGCCAGGAGTACGGGCGCGCCGGGGCGAATTCCGCCGGCATTGTCGTAGTAGATCCGATAGGTGTTGAGCGGTTTGATGACACCGGGCATTCCGATGACGACCAGAACGGTGATCAAAACACCGAACGTCACCAACACCAGGATGCCGGTGGTGATTTCATTTTTGTGGATTTTCATAAGTTACTCCTTGGTGTGTTTTTCATCCGAATAGGCCGAAAGAAATTCGCTGACGATGGGATTGTCCGAATGTCGAAACTCTTCGGGCGTCCCTTCGAGAATAATTTTCCCTTTATCGAGAAACGCCATGCGTGTCGCCACGGCAAAGGCGCTCTCCATTTCGTGAGTGACGACAATGGCCGTGACCTTCTGCTTATCACGCAATTGGACGATGAGATCATCGATGTGCTTGCCGTTGATCGGATCGAGACCCGCCGTGGGCTCATCGAAAAGCACCAATTCCGGCTCCAGGGCTAGGGCGCGCGCCAAGCCCACCCGTTTCTGCATACCGCCGCTGAGTTCGGAAGGCAGTTTGTCCTTGGCGTCCTTAAGCTCCACCAGTTCCAGCTTCTGATCGACGATGGAATCGATCTCCTTGTCGTTCTTGTCCGAAAGCTCCTTGAGCGGCAACTCGATATTTTCGCGTACATTCATCGAGCTGACTAACGCCGCATTTTGATAAACCATGCCGATGTGCGCCCGGACCTCGTTTAATTTCGTCCGCGAAAGCTTGGTCAGGTCTTCATCCTTGAAAAGAACGGATCCCGCATCCGGTTTAAGCAGTCCCATCAAGATGCTCAGCAACGTGCTCTTGCCGCCACCACTGAGCCCCATGATGACCAGAATATCCTCCTTCTGAACGAAGAAATCGACGCCATCCAAAATCACTTTATCCGCGAATTTCAATTTCACGCCACGCATCTCAACCAGTTTTTTGGGATTCGCACTCATGGGAAAAAAGTGACCATGACAATGTTGCAGAATGAGTCACAGGCAATCACGGTGCTGATCGCGATCACCACGCTCGAAGTCGTTGCGATGCCCACTCCGACGGCGCCTCCCTTTACGGACAGCCCCTTGTAACAGGAGATCATTCCAATGATGGCGCCGAACAAAAAGCTCTTCACGATGCCGGCCAGCACATCCTTCACCAACAGGTTCGTCATCACCTGGTCATAAAAATAACTGTAGCTGATTTGCAGCGTGAGGCTCGAAATGAACGCCGCGCCCAAAATACCGGAAATGACGGAAATGATGGCCAGGCACGGTGTCAGGCAAAAGATCGCCAGAATCCGGGGCGTGACCAGGTAGCGCAGCGCGCCGATGCCCATCCCCTCGATGGCGTCCACCTCGCCGCCTGCGGTCATGGCTCCCAGCTCAGCGGTGTAAGCGGCGCCGATTCGCGACGCCAGTACGATACCCGTGAAAAGCGGCCCCATCTCGCGCGTGAAGGAAACGGAGACCACCGCCGGCACCAGCGTAACGATGCCGAAAAGTTGGAGCTGATAGCCGGTCAGCAACGCCATGGTGAGTCCGATAAATACCGAAAGAAGAATGACCATCGGGACCGATCCGACGCCCACCCGATTACACTGATAGAAAAAATGTTCCAAACGAAAGGGCGAACGATGCTTCGCAATCCGCTCCATGATTTCAGACATCGTTTCTCTTCCCATCCACACCACGCTGCTAAGTTCTTGCAGCAGGGAGATGGTGAACGCGCCCAGTTTTGAAATCACAGGAACCTCCTAACTAATCGGCGCGCGTTGTTGGTCGCGAAACTCAATCAAGTGTGTTTGAATGGCGAATCTCACGATCCCGCCAGCCTTCTGTTTGCCGCAGACGTCGTAAACGCGCGTAATAAATTCACCTAGCGTCGGGGATTTCTTTGTGGAATTGGTTTTCATAATCTGAAGTCTAAATGAGAAAACCACTCCAACGTCATGGGGTGTTTACCCCATCTGCATTTTAGCCCGGTTTGAATTTCCGGGTTGAAGGAGTGTCGATTGGACATGGAACCGGGGATTGGAATCGCTCGTCGGAATGTTAATGGGGCAAGGTGAGAATAACTTCTACAACGATTATAACCGTGGCGATGACCAGGACTACATTAGAGAGAAACATACAGTGGTTCCTGACCCTAACCTAAGCCGGTAAATCGAGAGAAGACTATGGGGTATTCACCCCATAGAAACGGACATGCTCCTTGAGTATTTTCATGTTTATGACGACGAGAAATAAAACCCTCTTCCAAATCAAGAGTGGCCATCCCGATGAATCGCCAGCCATGGGACAGAACCATAACGGTTCCAATTACCAATTGGCAGCGAGACTCACGAAAAGTAAAGCAGGGAGTTTCCTGCATTATTACCACAATCTCGGCTCACCTTCATTTCCCACAGCTACTCTCGTCCCAACAAAAAGGTCAGGGAAAAAGCTAAGCCCCGTATCATGCTCGATTGTGGAGATGGTGATGAGGTACCGGATCAAGCCGCGTTATTGATGGTCAATGGATAGTTCTTTAAATCTTTTCAGCGAGCCGAGGTTGTCTGAGCAGATTGATTCTCGATCCTCTTATCGTTCGCAATCACTTCATTTTTACCGGTAAAGACTCCACCTACATAGGCAAGACCGAGTCCACCTCCAAGAAGGATTAGAAAAAAGACAGCCAATACGAGCAGGGGGACTAGAGGCGAATCCTTTTCAATGGTGGTTTCCATAGACTGAAGGGTAAACCAAGAAACCGCGCGAACGTTATGGGGTGTTCACCCCATGGCACCGAATAGGTTCCCGTAATATTCTTGCGTACATAAATATGAAAAACACATCAATTCGCATTTGGGCATTAGCCATTACAGTCATCGTATTAGGGCTGGCGGGAACCAGCCCCGTTTCAGCAGATTACTACGGCCCTTACCATCCCTATGTCTACGGGCATAATGGTTACTGGGACGAACATCATGGCTACCATCATTGGAACCGGTACAATAACCACGATGGTTACTGGTATCACCGTAATGACGGCGCGCGTATTTTTATCAGCATTTAGTTTGATAAAAATCGTTCGCGGATACCCACTATCATTATGATGCTCATCCTCCTTATTGTTGTCCTTGTTCTTCTCTTCGGTGGCGGCGGTTATGCTTACCGAGGGCATGTCGGCGGCGGCGGCGGACTCGGCCTTGTTCTCGTCATCCTGCTCGTACTTTATCTGCTGGGCTACCTCTGACGCGACCAAGTCGCCTATGGGGTGCACACCCCATAGGCATTCCCATCCTTCGAGCCTAATTTGAACCTATGACCCAATTTTTCACAAAACTCCTGACTTTGGGAGTAGCCCTGCTCCTGTTCACTCCCACGGCTTTTTTACGCGCTGCCGATATGCATGAACGGATTCAAACGGCCACGCAGATTCTGCGTGATAAACAGCATTCGGATGACCCCATCCCCGCAGATTTACTGAGTCACGCCAAAGGGGTGGCCATTTTCAGTATAACCAAAGTGGGATTGGGAATTGGCGGACAGGGTGGTGAGGGCATCGTCGTTCTACGCCTGAGCGATACGCTTGGGCATTCCTGGACGGCCCCTTCCGCTTTCAATCTTGCCGGGGGCAGTATTGGAGCTCAAATCGGATTCACCGAAGTTCGCTACATTGTCGTCTTGAACACCAACGATGCCGTCCAGCAATTTACCGGCTCTGGCAAATTAAATTGGGATGCGACGGCCACGGGGACAGCCGGCTCGACTACCGGAACGGACAGAGTATCGACATCCGATCTCGAACACCGTGACATCGTCGTTTACAAAGACACGGGCGGCATCTTTGGCGGCGCAACTCTTGGAGGAACGTCGGTCGAGCGCAAGGAAATCATCAATCAGCAGGCATATGGAGAAGATGTCCGCACGAAAAATATCCTGAACGGCAAGGTGCCGCCGCCCGCGTCTGCAAACCACTTGTATGTTCTCCTCGATGGCAAGGCATGAAATAGATAATATGCGACTGGGGATTGCTGCGACGATCCACGGCACGAGCCGGCATAACCTGCCGGCTTATCAAACATGAAACAAATCTCCGTTCTATTGGCCGAAGACCACACCATTGTTCGCCAAGGTCTGCGACTCCTGGTCGAGGCCGACGGTGATATCGGGATCGTTGGAGAAGCGAAAACGGGGCGCGAGGCGGTGCAAATGACACGCGAGCTTCACCCTGAAGTCGTTGTCATGGATATTGCCATGCCTTTGCTGAACGGATTGGAAGCGACCCGGCAGATCCTCAAGGCTTTCCCAGGCACGAAGATTCTCATTCTTTCCGCGCACAGTGATCCCGAGTACGTCGAGCAAGTCGTGAAAGCGGGGGCTTTGGGATATCTGATTAAGCAGTCGTCAGGCGATGTTCTTGCCAAAGCCATCCGCGAATTGCACCAGGGAAGAACTTTTTTCACCCCTTCAATTGCCAAACGCCTGAAAAATGAGTTCCAGAAATCCACTGACGGAGTTGGTCTGCAAAAGAAAAACGATCATCAATTAACTTCACGCGAAGCCGAACTGCTTCAATTGATTGCGGAGGGGCATGTGAACAAGCAGATCGCCTCCGAGCTTGGCATCAGCATCAAAACGGTCGAAAAGCATCGTCAGCATTTGATGGAGAAGTTGGATATCCACGATATTGCCGGCCTCACTCGCTTCGCCATAGCCGCGGGAATCATTGAAAGCAGTGTGCAATCGACGGTTGGGCATGAAGCGCCTTCAAAATAGGCTCAGACCTTAGAGAGAGCTCTGCGAAACTCGATCAGTGTCGTTTCGGTAATCCCGAAGGAGACCTCTGCGAAAGTTGCTGGATCCGCGTCTTAAGCATTCCGGAGGAATGCGACAATCCTAGCCGGTGGTTGAGCCGGCAGGCGATACCACCGGATATCGATCTCCTCTTGAGTCTACCCCGGTCAGGGGTAGCACAGAGGGTGATACCCCTCCGGGGTATGCGTTTGGAGGACCTGTTCCGGTGGTGTCGTCCCGCCAAGGCGGGACTCGACCACCGGCTAGGATTGTAGCAAGTCTCTGGCTTGCCAGAAGGAAAGAGGGACTTTCGCAGAGATCTCTTAGAGGCTGGTGGAACCTAGTTGTTGAAGGGGCTGGCAGGAATTACCAGGCGAGCTGCTCTTTTTTTAAGCAATTCACCCTTGCCGAATAATTTCCGGCACTCATCGCGGAGGGGTTTCAAGATCGGAGCGCAGAAAAAAGAGTTTCCTTTGAATACCTCACGAACAGCGTGGGCCAGAACGTGGGTCGAGGATTGCTTAATGAGGTATCCGGACGCGCCACAAATCACGGCTTGTTTGATGTACTCGGGATCAGGATGCGCGGAGAGAATAAGCACCCTGGTGCCAGGTGAGATTTCCATGATTTCCTGGGTGGCCTGCAGCCCGTTCAGCAAGGGCATGGCGATATCCATGACAACGACTTCGGGTTGAAGGCTCTTGGTCAGCCGTACGGCTTCACGCCCGTTTTTTGCCTCTCCCACGACCTCGATATCGCCGTCTGATTCAATCATCAATTTCAAGGTCTTGCGGAAGCTCGCATGATCCTCTGCCAAAAGAACTGTGATTTGTTTTACGGATAATGACTCAATGAGTTCTTGTCTTTTCATTTTGTGTAAATGGATGTCTTACAAATGTCCGGAATGCATGGGTGTGTGGCGACTTCAATTTTTAGAACAAGCTTGGATGCTTGTCATGAAGCGAACATAGGGCCGAATAAGACAGAAGATATGGGGTGTTTACCCCATTGGAGAAAACGAACGGCGGTTGATAGATTATGGGCGAAAAATCAGAAGGACTCTGTGAGGACCCGACACTACTCGCTAATACATTTAAATCAGCGTATAAAAATCACCGGTAGCCGATAATTTATTAAGAAGTCATACAACATGTCAAAAAAGCCCAGCCTACCTCCCAATGCCGCCGAACTGCGCCGTCGCGCCGAAGCGTGGCTTAAAGGACAGCCTGCGCTTCCCCCCCCTCCTCAAACGGAAGCGGACACCAAGCGACTTCTCCACGAACTACAGGTCCATCATATCGAACTGGAGTTGCAGAACAGCGAGCTCCAGGAAGCCAGAAACAAGATGGAAACCCTGCTGGCAACCTACACTGACCTCTACGATTTCGCACCCGTCGGCTACTTTTCGGTTGATGAACAAGGCGTGATCCTGGAGGTGAACCTGACCGGAGCCGCATTTCTCGGTATCGAACGGGCCCGATTAATCAACCAACGACTGCAAGGTTTTGTGGACCCACCCAGCCGGAAGCTCCTTCTGGCTTTTTTGAATAAAATATTTGCCAGCCCAGGGAAGCATATCTGCGAGCTGCCTCTTCTGAATGAGCGTGGCATACCTTTCTGGGCTGACCTTCAGGCCGCTTCCGCAGACTCCGTAAATGGCTCGCGAAAATGGTGCCGAATTGCCATGTCGGATCTTACCACGCTCAAGCACGAGGAGGAAGTGCGACGCCGTCTGGAAGACATGGCTCATGCGAACCAGGAGTTAAAACAGGAAAATATTCAACGGCAGAAGGTGGAACTAGCTCTCAAGAAAAGTGAGGCCCATTACGCTCAATTATTTGAACAGTCGCGTCACATGCAGGAACAATTGCGGCATTTATCCCGCCAGCTTCTCCTGACTCAGGAGGAGGAACGCAAGCGGATCAGCCGTGAGCTGCACGATGAAATCGTCCAGACGCTTGTCGGTATCAATGTGCACCTCGCATCGTTGACCATGAAGGCCCCGGTCAATCTCAAGGATCTCAGGAAAAGAATCATCCGAACGCAGCGGCTGGTGGAGAAGTCGGTGACGATCGTCCATCGGTTCGCGCGCGAATTGCGCCCGACGGTACTGGACGACCTGGGTTTGATTCCCGCTCTTCAATCCTTCATCAAGGATTTTACCAAGCGAACACACATCGTCACTCATTTCACGGCCTTCGCCGAGGTGGAACAATTGAACAGCACCCAGCGAACGGTGCTCTATCGCGTCGCCCAGTCAGCACTGGCCAACGTCGACAAACATGCTCACGCCAGCGAAGCGGAAGTAAGCATACGCAAGCTTCAAAGCTCCATTCGGCTGGAAATTCATGACAACGGCAAATCCTTTGAAATAGAACGCGTCTTGTTTGCTATAAGACACAAACGATTGGGACTGCTTGGCTCACGGGAACGGGTGGAAATGGTCGGCGGCAAATTTGGGGTCGAATCCGCGCCAGGCCGAGGCACCACCATCAGCGCGGAGATTCCGATTATCAGCAACGGCCCGGGCACATCGAAAACCTCTCGTAAAACCACGCGTTTGGGTAAAAACTAATCTGTGCATGTAAAGCAGTTTGCTGATGGCCTCTGAGCCATGAAAAAAACAACCCCGCATGGCAGTCGAAAGCAACAGCGTCCCGCTGCTGTGCGTAATGCCACGGCCACTTCACGCGCGCAAACCATCGCCCAGGCAAGCCGTTCCTTTCCCATCGTGGGTCTGGGCGCTTCTGCCGGCGGCTTGGAGGCGCTGGAGCAGTTCCTTGCGCATGTGCCGAAAGAGTGTGGGCTCGGTTTTGTCGTCGTCCAGCACCTCGACCCGACCCACAAGGGCATCCTGGTAGAGTTGCTGCAACGCTCCACCACGATGCAGGTCGTCCAGATCAAGGACCGGATGAAAATAGAGCCTGACCACGTTTATGTCATTCCGCCCAATAAGGATCTATCCATTCTGCATGGCGTCCTGCATCTGCTCGAACCAGCCGCGCCACGCGGTCTTCGCCTGCCGATTGATTTCTTCTTCCGATCATTAGCCGACGACCGGCAGGGACAAAGCATCGGCGTCATCCTTTCGGGCATGGGCTCGGACGGCACGTTGGGACTGCGGGCCATCAAGGAAAAAGCCGGGGCGGTCTTTGTGCAGACACCGGCCTCGGCCAAATTCGACAGCATGCCCCGAATGGCCATCGACGCCGGCCTGGCCGACGTCGTCGCTCCGGCGGAAGATCTGCCATCCAAGATCATCGACTACCTCAAGCACGTCCCGCTGCTGGTGCGGCCTGACCATGATATTGCCGAAAAAGACCAGAGCGCGCTGGAAAAGGTCGTCATCCTGCTGCGCACGCAAAGCGGTCACGATTTTTCCCTCTACAAGAAAAGCACCATCTACCGCCGGATTGAACGGCGCATGGGCCTCCACCAGATCACCAAGATCGCCGATTACGTGCGGTATTTGAGGGAAAATTCTCAGGAATCGGAACTCCTCTTCAAGGAATTGCTCATCGGGGTTACGAGCTTCTTCCGCGATTCAGAGGTGTGGGAACAATTGAAAGACAAAATCATCCCGGAATTTTTGGCGACTCGTCCGCAGGGAGGCATGTTGAGGGCCTGGGTGGCCGGGTGCTCGACGGGCGAAGAGGCCTATTCGCTTGCCATGGTCTTCAAAGAGGTGCTGGAGCAAGTCGCGCCGACCAAAAACTTCTCGCTTCAGATTTTTGCCACCGATTTGGATAAGGATGCCATCGATAAGGCGCGGGCTGGTGTCTATCCGGCCAATATTAGTGCGGATGTTTCGGAGGAACGCCTGCGTCGGTTCTTCATCAAGGATGAGCACGGTGGTTACTCCGTGAAAAAGGAAATCCGGGAGATGGTGATCTTCGCTCCGCAAAACCTCGTCATGCACCCGCCTTTCACCAGGCTCGATTTTGTGACCTGCCGGAATCTACTCATCTATCTCGACGCGGAATTGCAGAAGAAGATCATTCCTCTCTTTCACTACAGTCTTAATTCCGGTGGCATCCTGCTTCTGGGAAGCGCGGAAACCATCGGCACGGCCACCGACCTCTTTACGCCGTTGGCCGGCAAGTCGCGGTTCTACCGGCGGTTGGATACCTCCAGACAACCAAACCTCGTCGAATTCCCCTCCGCGTTTACCCGCACTCGGTTGGATACCAGCGCGGCTTCATCCGATCAGCCGGGAGCAACGACGCCAGCTCCCAATCTCCAGTCGCTCGCGGACCAGTTGCTTTTGCAGCGCTATTCCCCGGCGGCAGTGCTCGTCACGAACGAGGGCGACATTCTTTATGTCAGCGGAAAAACGGGCAAATATCTCGAGCCGGCCGCGGGTAAAGCCAACTGGAACCTCTTTGCCATGTCCCGTGAAGGACTGGGTAACGCGCTGAGCGAAGCTTTCCACAAGGCAGTCCGGCAAAAAGTTGTCGTCCCACTCAAAGAGGTGAAGGTGGGAACCAACGGAGGCACGCAGATCGTGGATATCACGATCCAGCCCGTGACCAGCCCGGAAGCTTTGCAGGGAATGGTCATGGTTGTCTTTACGGACATCGCCAAGGAGTCTGCCACCAAAGCGTCAGGCTCGTCCGGGCGGACGACGATTCACCATGCCCGATTAACGGCGATGGCACAGGAACTCCAGGCGGCCCACGAGGATCTGCAGGCCACCCGCGATGAAATGCAAACTGCGCAGGAAGAGCTGAAATCGACCAATGAGGAACTGCAGTCGATGAATGAGGAACTCCAGTCCACTAACGAGGAACTGACCACCTCCAAGGAAGAGATGCAGTCGATGAACGAGGAATTGCAAACGGTCAACCACGAGTTGCAGGCCAAAGTGGACGAACTGTCGCGGACCAGTAATGACATGAAGAACCTGCTCAACAGCACCGACATTGCCACCCTCTTCCTGGACAATGCGCTTCTCGTGCGACGCTTTACCCCTCAGACCGCGAAGATCATTAAACTTATCCCAAGCGATATCGGACGTCCCATCACCGACATTGTCACCGCTTTAGACTATCCCGGATTGGCCGAGGATGCGCGGCAGGTGTTGAAGACGCTGATTTTCGTCGAGAAACAAGTTTCCGCTCGTGATAAGCGCTGGTTCACCGTCCGCATCATGCCCTATTGTACTCAGGAGAACCGGGTCGACGGCGTGGTGATTACCTTTGCCGACATCACCGTGGCTAAAAATCTGGAAGCGGCGTTGCGGAAAGCTCAGGCCGACCTGGAAAAGCGCTTTACGAATCAAACAGCAGAATTAGGCAAGGCCCGGAAGAAGCCGCGATGAGCAAGAATCCGCGCCAACCGGGAGAATCGGTAGGACTGCGTCACCGCGCTGAGAAGCGGCTAAAACGCCTGACAACCGAAATTGACAGTCCGGAAGCGCCATGATGAAACTGACAGCTCCCGTGCCTGTCGCCTCCGCTATGCCCGTCCCAGTTTGCTTGTCAGGGCTGGATTTATGACCGTAGGTTGGATGGAAGAATGAGTCCGACCAATTCCAGCGCAGTACCTGCGGTGCCGGGCGAATCCGTGAAGCGATTATTGCCGTGGCTCGTCGCTGTGGCCTTCTTCATGCAATCGCTCGACACGACGATTCTCAATACGGCCGTCCCCGCCATCGCGAGGGCGCTTGCCGTCGCCCCGCTCAGCATGAAGGCCGTGCTGGCCAGCTACACGTTGAGCCTGGCGGTGTTCATTCCGGTCAGCGGCTGGATGGCCGATCGCTTCGGCACGCGCCGGGTTTTCTCGTCCGCCATAGGCATCTTCACGTTTGGGTCATTACTCTGCGGCTTTTCGAGCAACATCCACGTCCTCGTCGCTTGCCGCATCCTGCAAGGCTGCGGCGGAGCCATGATGGTGCCCGTGGGCCGGCTTACCCTGGTGCGGACGTTCGCCAAATCGGAACTCATTCGCGCCATGAGCTTCGTGGCCATACCCGGCCTGATCGGTCCGATGCTCGGGCCCATCGCCGGCGGCTTCATTGTCGCGTACTTTCATTGGCGGGTTATTTTTTTCATCAATATCCCGGTCGGTCTGCTCGGTTTGTATCTGGTCTATCGGCATCTCCCCGACTATCGCAAAGAAATCACTCATCCACTCGATGTGATCGGACTCATCCTGTTCGGCTCGGGCATTGGGCTGCTGTCGTATGTATTGGAAGTCTTTGGCGAGCACACAATAAGCTGGCCCGCGATACTGGGGCTACTGGTCATTTCCGCCATCCTTCTCACCGGTTATGGACTACGGGCAACCCGGACCAAGTTTCCTTTGCTCCGGCTGACTTTGTTTGGCATTCGGACCTTCCGCGCCTCGGTCAGCGGCAGCTTTTTCACCCGCCTGGGCATCGGGGGAATCCCATTTCTCTTTCCACTCCTCTACCAGGTGGGCCTCGGGTTTACGCCGATTCAATCCGGTCTCCTGATGGTGCCTCAGGCGGTGTCCGCCATGAGCCTCAAGATAGCGACGCCGAGCATTTTAAGATACTTGGGTTATCGCCGAGTCTTGATTTCCAACACCATCATCCTCGGTCTGCTCATAATCCTCTTCGCGACCATCGGTCTGGGTACTCCGGTATGGCTTATCGTCGCGCAAGCGTTTGTTTTTGGGTTCTTCACGTCGCTCCAATATACGAGCATGAATACGCTGGTTTATGCCGATGTCACCGGGGACCAGGCCAGCAGCGCCAGCACCATCGCGAGCACGACGCAGCAGATGGCGATCAGTTTCGGTGTCGCAACAGCATCGCTGGCCACGGCGTTCTTCATCCCCGACCGCTTTCACACCAGCGCGCCGGAAATGATTCACGGCATCCATCAGGCATTCCTTGTCCTGGGCGGATGGACTATTTTCTCTGCCATTGTTTTCCGTGAATTGAAAAGCGACGACGGGAACACAGTCAGCCTGCACAAAGTCCTGCCGCTTGTCGGGTAGGGTGAATACCCCATAGCGTCCGTGCGGGTTTGATGGTTTGCTTCAGGGCATGATCATTTTTCCAAAAAACTTTCCAACCAGGTATCTCCTTATCGCAGTACTGGCTTTAGTAGCGTCACCCGCATTTGCCCAGGTATCTGTATCGATTAACATCGCGCCGCCGCCGCTTCAGGTGTACGACCAGCCCGCCTGTCCCGATGATGGTTACATTTGGACTCCGGGATATTGGGCTTATGGCGATAATGCTTATTTCTGGGTGCCGGGGGCATGGGTCCAACCTCCTCAAATTGGGGATTTCTGGACCCCTCCTTATTGGGGATGGGATGGAAGCTCTTTTGTATTTAACGCCGGTTACTGGGGACCAAGTGTTGGTTATTATGGCGGCATCAATTATGGCTACGGTTATGGGGGCAATGGCTACGGCGGCGGTCGCTGGCAGGGGGGACACTTCTCGTATAATACGGCTGTGAACAACGTAGGCTCGGCCAACATTCGAAATACCTATGTCGATAGGACGGCCATTAACAACAATACAAACAAAGTAAGCTACAATGGCGGTAAAGGAGGGGTGCAGGCTCAGCCCTCGGCGCAAGAGCGGCAGGTCTCCAATGAGCGACGGCCTCAGTCGACTTCGGAGCCGCAACCGGAAGCGAACGTTCGCTCACAGGCTCCGATCGAACAAAAAGCTGAACCCCAGCAGCAGCCGGCCCAAGCGCAGCAACCTGAAGCGACCGTTCACACACAGGCTCCGATCGAACAAAAAGCAGAGCCCCAGCATGAGCCGGCTCAAGCGCAGCAACCCGAGCGCCAGGAACAACAGCGGCCGCCCCAACAACCAGAACGTCAGCAAGAGCAGGCCCAGCCAAAACAAGAGGCCAAGCCGTCACCACAGGCCGCGCAACCAACCCATGACAAGGCGCCCGCAGCACAGCCGGATAAGCAAACTGGCAATGCTCCGAATAACGCTCCCAATCATTAAAGATCGGGGCGGGGAGGTTTAACTCAAGGCTCTCTTTTAAAGTGGAATTCCCTCCCGAATCCGCGCCATGACTTTTGGGTTAGTTGGTGCGCCTGCCGACATGCTATCTAACATCGACGAGCATCTGAGCAACCAAGCCCAATCCGAAAACAATTATAGCCGCCACCAAAAGGGTTATTGCCGCAAGCCGTCGCGCCCTCTTCCTGTCGTATTGAGAACCACCAGCATGTGAGTAAGTCGACGTATGTCTGCCCAGCAAAGCAGAAGTGGTCAGTAATGCTCCGGCTACGAAATAAAGCATGAGGGTATTCATACGTTAGGTGTAACACCTAACTATACACCCAAAACCTTCTCTGTCGAAGGGGCCTCCGCAAGTACCCCGCACCTGAGCCATCTTGAGCGCAGGCGGTCAAAAAAACGCCCAGCCAAAGCCGGAAGTTGTCCTTATTCCCCTGCACTCTTCCAGACGCCTGCATTGATCGAAGCGATCAGATCATCGAGTTTCTGGATAAGATGATCGAATTTGGCACGTTTCGGAATGTACTCCGCGTCGCCATCTGCGAAACGTCGACTGATAACGCTCGGATCTTCTGAGGAGGTCAATAGGTAAACCGCGACTTTTATCTTCTTGTATCGCGTGCGTATCCAGTGAAGCACCCCAAGGCCGTTCATGCGAGGCATGTGGAGATCGACCAAGATGACATGAGGTGCGTCATCCGGCTTAATCGTCGAAAAATAATCGATGGCCACGATGCCATCGGCGCAATGAACAATAGGCCGAATAAATCCTGCGCGTTTCAGGTATCGCTCTCCTATCTCGGCAAAGTCATCATCATCGTCAACATGTACGATTCGCAGAGATTCCCTTGAAAGCGGCTCCATGCCTCCAGACTAAAGCTGGATGTCGAGGCAGAGCCATGGGGTGTTCACCCCATATACCAACGACGGCAATCGCTTCTCCGGAGCCATCCTGAGCGCGAGGCGGTGTGTGTTTTTTGCTGATTTGGCGACACAGTGACATGTAA
>Ga0182024_10006996_pt1 | contig 24520 bp, 27 predicted proteins | sample P32metaG_FD_120480 | JGI IMG/M metagenome (GOLD analysis project Ga0182024, IMG submission 120480) | Permafrost microbial communities from Stordalen Mire, Sweden - P3-2 metaG (Illumina Assembly) | ecosystem: Environmental > Terrestrial > Soil > Wetlands > Permafrost | place: Sweden: Stordalen...
GAATTGGAGGCGATCGGAGTGTTGATGGAACCGCTTTCCGTCGTCGAAAAAGCGATCGACGAGGCGCTAGCCGTGCAGACGGTGCGCTGCCCCGATGCCGCTATTACTCCGGACTGGCTCCATGGGCGCCGCTGCCTGGTGGCGGGGCTTGGGCCGGTGGGGCTGCTGGCCACCATGGTCTTGCGTCTGCGCGGGGGTGAGGTTTACGGTCTGGATGTAGTGGATCCGAACAGCTCCCGCCCCAAATGGTTGGACGGTATCGGCGGGAGTTATATAGACGGACGTCAAATACCAGCGGACCAGGTGGAAAAGAAAATCGGCGGCATGGACTTTATCCTGGACGCCAGCGGAGTAGCCGCGCTCGAGTTCAATCTTCTCGACGCGCTGGCTCTGAACGGGATGTATGTGGTGACCGGTATCCCGGGCGGCGACCGGCCACTCCAAATTCCAGGAGCCGAACTAATCCGGCAGTTGGTGTTGGACAATCAGATCATGCTGGGCAGCGTGAATGCTGCGCGCGGCCACTTTCAAATGGGTGCGGACGATCTTGCCCAGGCCCATCTGCGCTGGGCCGATCAGATCGCGGGCTTGATCACGAATCGGTATTCGTGGGATCAGTTTTCCGGACTAATTGATCAGCATCAACCCGACACAATTAAGGAAGTGGTGGAGTGGAGCCGCTAACGCGGTGGCAGTTCGCGGGCCTTCTGGCGTGCCGCAATCTCCTCATCGGTCAGGCGGGCGTCATAGATTGAGCGAGGTTCTATTGTCCGCGCCACTAGCGTAGCGGTAGCGACAGCCAGAATCATCGGTGCGATAAACGATCGGTCCCTGGCTGTTAGTTCCATCATTAACATCACCGTCGAAATCGGGCCTTGTGTAGTAGCCGCGAGAACCGCTGCCGCACCCAGCACCGCGAAAAGCCCCGGTGGTACGCCGGGCCATAACCACGACCAAGCGTGTCCCAACACGGCGCCCAGCAGTGCACCTACTGTTAGGGTGGGTGTGAACAATCCGCCAGGCGCGCCGCTGCTCATGCACAGCACGGTTGCAATCGGCTTCAGCGCAAGCAGGATCAGAAGCAAGGCTGGCCCGATTTGATTCGTGAACGCCAGTTGGGAGATGTCCTTGCCGTTGCCGAGCAGCTGCGGGAACCAGATGGAGACCACGCCCAGCAGACCCAGCACTACTACAGGAGCTATCAGCCGGCGCCAGCCCCGCGCCTTGCTGCGATCGGCCCAAGTGATAGCGCGAACATAGCCGACCGAAACCACGCCGGCGATCGGCCCAGCCACCAGCGCCCATACCACCACCGAAAGGGAGCTGGGATAAGACGGGATAAGGTACGTGGGCGCATCGGGCAGGAACAGCCACGAGACCGCCGTGGCAACAACGGAAGAGAAAAGGGCAGGCAGCACGTACCGGAGCGCCAGCACCCCGCGCATCACTTCCAGCGAGAACATAGCGCCACCCAATGGCACGCCATAAGCAGCGCCCATTCCAGCTCCCGCCCCACAGGCCACCAATAGCCGCCGTTGTTCGTCGGACAAGCGGGCTCTGTCTGAAAAAAAGTTGGCAATCACTGCGCCGGCTTGCTTCGGTGCTCCCTCGCGGCCCAGCGAAGCGCCCATGCCAACGATGATCACGGAAAGTACGGCACTGCCAAGAGTACGCCACGCAGGCATGCGCCCGGCGTGGAACCAAATTGCGGCAGTGGTATCAATCCCGTTCCCACTGGACAGGGTTCTCAGAACGATTTGCCCAGCCCCGGTTACAAGACCTGCGCCCAGCAACACCAGAATGTGCCGCCACGCATCGGAATGCTCCGCAGCGTCCAATAGGTTGGTGCCTGAGCCGCTCCAGACCAGGTGCTGCACCGTTTCCAGCAGCCGGGTCAACGCTGCCGCAGCCAAGCCCGTGCCGATTCCTGTGAGCAATACCGCCAGCCAAAAGGATACGGCACCGGAATGAGCCAGAGTGGAAGGTATCCCGTCTCGGTTGACTGCCATCTATGTCAGCGCATCCCCTTCTTGGAGAAGCCTACGCTCATCAGCAGCAGAACCATGGGCGGGCTGGGTTTCTGATGGCGCGGCTGGTACAGCTCCAGTAAGACATCGTCCCATACAAGTCGCGGTCTTGCCCCGCTTCGTTGACACTGCAGCAGCAGAGCGTGTATCGAAAATTGTGCAAGCGAATCGTAGGCACTTCGTCCGTCTTCGTTGCGCTGGCAACAGTTAAGTGTTCCCGGCAAGGGGGCAGTGCTAACAACCCGCTTCGCCCCGGACCATTCCTGGGGCCGGTGGAGTAGCCCTGCCATCACAATCGATCAAGGCAGTGGACAACTGCGCGCGTCCACTCCGATGATCCACGCCGAACTCCGAAGTGTTTCTGCCCTATACCGCCCGCGGAAGTACGAGATCACCTGAACGGCTCTGGTTTCCTCCGCATGCATTCGATGCATTCAGCAGCACTTTATTACTCCAAGCTCATCCTGATCGTCCAGTCTGACCATCACTTGCAGATAACTCTCGACCTCAAGAAACCGGCCACACCGCCCCAGACCGAATTAACACGTTGGAACTAGGGTTACGTCGATGCTTAAAGATTGTCTCGCGGGGCGTGATCTATTTGGTCAACTCCGTGAGCCTACGGGTGCCGCGAGTTGAACCTGCAACCGACATTCAGTTGGAGAAGGGGTACGACCACTACGTCCTCTAACGAGAAGTGCACGAACAGCAATCTGACAACTGCCATGCTATTTTCAGGCCGCGTCCTGGAACCAAGATTTCGGCCTAGGCCCCGAGGTGCGATCGAGCCGGTCAGCAACCTCTTGACATTTCAAGCAGAGTGCTGCCCAGGGCAACGCCGCTAAGCGTTTCGCGGAGATGGGTTCCCCGCATTCCATGCAGAACCCGTATTCACCAGTGGCAATTCGCTCTAGTGCTTCTGTGACAAGGCGCAGGACAGCCGCTTCGCGGTTTAGCGTATCCACCGCCAGGTCACGCTGGTTCGCCAGGACCGACTCGTCCGCTGCATCGGCGACCCGCTCGATGATGATGCTTTCAGCATTGTGTTGCCTACCGATCAGTTCGAGACGCTTAGCTTCAAGCGCCCGGCGGCAACCTCCTACTTCTTCATTGTTCGCTGGCATGATTGTGCTCCCAGTGGCCGATATTCCTGCTGCCACTTCTACCGTAGGGCAATTCCTGAAGCACCACCATACCCGCCACTGGGTAATTTTACCTGTGCAACGCGGTTGGCCATCTCAAGCTCCTACCGGAGTCTGGTTCTCAAAACTACCATTGGTTCGGTATTCCGAACCATCTCGCTTCGCTTTACGATTAGGCTTAGACGTTTTCAGTGGACGTCCGCGGTCCACGTAGTGCTGTAGAAGTAGTGGCTGCAATGACAGCTCTGTCAGGACGCCGGTTGATCTAAAGCATATGTGGGAACCTTTACGGTTACTCTTCTCTAACGCATCGGCCTCGGCGCGGAGAGGCGAGTCGCACGCCACCAGGCTCTCCCCCGGTGCAGATGTTGGAGCACAGGCGGCACAAGTGACCGTAGTGGGCCTCGTGGCCGATGACAACGACCGCCGCTTGTTGGCCAACCTGAGTTTCGACAACGGGTGGATTATGCATTTCGTCGACTCCTCCGCTGAAGCCCAGGCCGCATCGGCTAGACTCAGGGTCCCCGTCATCCTTTACGATCGCGATCTGCCTAGCGCTGATTGGCGCGACATCGTTTCTCTCCTGGCATCATCGTCTCTCCCTACCTGTGTAATTCTCATCTCCCGTGTAGCTGACGATCATTTATGGGAGGAGGTGATAAGGCGCGGCGGATACGAAGTACTATCAAAACCCTTGCGCCCGGAGGAAGTCGTTCGGATGATCAAGCTGGCGTGGTCGTTCTGGAACAGCATGATGAAAATGCCGGCATACGCCGGAAAACGGAGCGCCTCGAATTCCCGCTAGCTTAGCAAGATGGACGTTCCCTATCGAATGGAAAGGCTTGCCTCCACCTGTGGTTGTGATGGACTTCCGTGTGAACAACAAGGTGGGGCCATAAAACATGTCGTTCGAGAGAAATAAAGGATGGCTACTCATAAGAACAGGTACGTCAAGTATTCCTTCGCCGTGCCATTACTCGGAGACTTCGTCCGACGGCAGGAAGAGCACATCCCAGATACCGCCCAGGGAGAACTCTTCAGGTGATCTACTGGCGGCACGCGCTATCGAGGCGCGATTAAGTCTTGTTATGATTATCAAAAAAATGACACCGGAGCAAGCTGTCCGCATACAACGCGAACTTTTACCCGGTTCCGAGAGCGTCCCAAATGGAGAGCCGTTCCTGACGTATGGAATATGGGTACTCCCCTTTATGAAAAGGGGCATGGGATTAGAGGTCTTCCTTATCGACAGGCCGATTTCTTCCGAGGCCGACCTTAAGAACGCAAAGGAAGAGGCCAACCAGAAATTTCGGGAGCTCTTAGCCCGAAAGACCGCCTGAGCGCGGCGCCGTAACAACGCACTACGATCCAAGCCTGTCGTCGCTACGCTTCACTCAAGCCTTCCTCATAGCGCGAGCGTAAGCTTGCCGGACGATAAGTGATGAGGTCCACGTATGCAGGAGCTGGCTTGGGTCGGTGGAACGACGCACCCGCCGGGCTCGAAACTACCAGGTCGCTCGTAGAGAAACAGAAAGATGATCTATGAACGCCTGTGCCCGCCGCTTAGCTTTAAGAACAGCTCGCCACGGGAGAAAGAGAGAGTATGGCGGTGTCGATCATGCGCAGAACATGCTCTTCGCGCAGAGGGCGAATCAAGACATCAAAGCCTCGGTGGTTTAATACGTCCCACCACAAGTGGTCGTCCTTCTTCGGGGAAATCAGAATGATATAACTTCGCGGCGAACTTGCCGCCAGTCCATCCATGACTTCTCGCCAGGGATATCCTGGCTGATTGCGGTCGCATAGGATTACATCAAAGTCGCTTTGAGACGCTAGGCGGAATGCATCTTTTGGAGAACTACTGAAACACAATCGCCAGCCGTACAGATTTCCAATCCGTTCTAGAACGAAGCGATCATCCAGAAAGATGCAAACCGCGAATCCTGAGTTGTTCCTCCGGGTGAACCGGGGGGGTACGCTTCTTGAACCAATTCGAGCACCACAAGGCTTATTTCCTATATCCCGCTGGTAGTTGTCAAAAATGACGGTTTGAGAGCGCGGGTAACATTCGTCGACTCAAGTCTTAGACCGGCAATTGCCGCTCTTGCGCGCTCCGGTGTTCCAAGATCGCTCCAACCCACATCTCCTATCCGGAGTACAGATAGTTTTTCCGTGTTGGCCGACAGTACTTGCCGTGAAAAGTCGCTCTCGGTGAGCTTTGCCCACAAGTAATCTTGAGCAGCCAAAGTTGGGACCTCGCCCGCGCAACGTCGAGCCGCCATAAACGCTCGGGTCATCCCGGGAGTCACTGTATTATCGAGCATCGCTAGAAAAACTGAAACCCGGCCGATCATCACGAAGGTGTTCCATAAACATCCGCCGGCCAGGAGTAGTCTAGCAGTGGGATACGACGGCTTCTCCCAGAAGCGGCTGACTCGATGCAGTGCGTTCGTGAAGCGGGACTCAAAGCGCGTGCCCGGCTCGATCCAGCCGTAGTCAACCTCTGCGCGTTCAGCTTTCGCCCCTAAGACGACCAGCGTGTCCGTATGGTGTAACGCTACTCTAACGGCCTGCTCGACGGAAGTGATGAAACGCTCCTCATTCGAGTAGTAATGGTCCGTAGGGAAGAAGGCGACCACTGGATCTCCGGCCAAGCCAGTGATCCGCAGCAGACTGCAAATCACTGCGGCGGTCGTACCTTTGTTGGCGGGCTCAACTACAAGCTGAGGCGGCTCGACGTCGGCCAACTCGCGTCTGTAAAACTTCTCATGGGCCTTCACCACTACAAACACTGTTCGTTCCGGACGAATTGCACCAGCTACCCTGGCCCGCGTTTGAGTGAGGAGTGTCTGGCCGCCATACAACTGGCAAAATTGCTTGGGACAATCTTCACCGGAAATAAGCTGGGTTAGGGATTTCAATCTGGTTCCATCGCCGCCCGCTAAAACAACCGCCCACGTTTGTTGATGATTCAAGACAGTGCCTTTCCGATCGCGCTACGGCCTCTACAGGCCATTAGCTAAACCTTATCGCCGATTCGGAAGCTGTTCCATACCGGCATTCCGGTAATTCGCAACAGACGGCTTTGGTATTGGGCAGCCGAACCTTTCTACCTGGATGGTGGTGTCCAGATTACTGAATGTTCGGTATGTTTCAATCGCCACATTAGAACGTAAACTGTGACTAGCTGATTCCCTCAATCGCGACGGGTGCGCTCGACGAAATGTCCCGATACAATGCGCCCGTCGCACTTCTTGAATAGAGAACAGGGAGGTATCATGGCTAACGGCACTGGACAACTGTTGAATTGGCCCGAAGAAGCTCATGCTCGCAAGCGCCGGAATCGCAACTCTGGCTGGCCTTCTTGTAATCCGCATCGTGCATACGCCCGCGACACACGCGCAGTCCGAAACCGGGGCTGAGTCACCCAGCCGGTTACTCTGGCATTCCGGGCTATTGCCGGGGAAGTTGATAGAACTCGAATTGTAGTGGGCAACTTTTACCGGTGCGGAAAGGCAAACGTTTCTAATTCCGACCGAACGGGTACCCTAATTGAGCCGGGGCGACAGCTCCACACCACAGAAACCCAGAAACTGGCGTAAACCTCGATCGAGGTATTTCTGACGATGAACCAGCAAAGTAATCTGGCGGTGGAGATCAAGCCAAGGCGTATGCACAACCGCGAGCTGGCGGGCTTTCAACTCTAGTTCGATTGTCGAGCGGGATATACAGCCCAAGCCCATCCCAGCCATAACGGCTCTCTTGACCGCGCCTATGCCTCCAAGCTCCAGCGGAGCATGGAGCAAGCTAAACTTGCCCGCGATCGCCTCCTCGAAGACTTCGCGCGTTCCTGAACCCTTCTCGCGCAAGACCCAGGAGGCGTCAGATAGCGCGGCCGCCTTGACCCTTCGCCCGGCGAGGGGATGATTGGGCGCGGCGATTACTACGAGCCGATCCTGACGCCACGGGAAGGACCGGAGGTGAGGATCTCGAGCGAGGCCCTCGATCCAACCGGCGTCGCTTTCGAACTGCCGCACGGATGCGACGACATGCTCCGTATTTCCAACCTCCATCTGAAAGCGGGCGCCGGGATACCGCCGCGCAAAGCGGCCGATGAATGAAGGCAGCAAATAATTGCCCACCGTGAGGCTGGCGCAGAGCCGGATGTTGAGGGATGGAGCGCCGGGTCCGCGCTCGATTTCGCGAACCCTGTCCAGTACCTCGATCACCCCAGGCAACAGCTCAGTGCCTGCGGCATTCTGTTTCAGCCGCCGGCCGTTCCTGTCAAAGAGACGGCGCTGCAGTTGCTTCTCCAGTTCGGCGAGGGCCTGGCTGGTGGCGGCCTGGGAAAGCCCGATGCGGTCGGCTGCCCCCGTGATGGTGCCCCGTTGACAGATGGCTACGAGAATCTGCAATTGCCGAAGCGTGATGGACATATCCTATTCTAAATCGGCTCGACCGAATAACAGTATTGATATTATCCGTTTTACTTATTTGGCTGGCTCCGCTACCGTGTGGCTATGACGCTTCCGAAGATCGGCAAAGGCTTCCTCGCCGGCGCGGCTCTATGCGTGGCCGTATCGTTCCTTGCGGTGAACGCCGTCCAGTTGCGGTGGAATCACGCCCTGCAACTCAGCGCGCTGACGCTGGCGATTGTCGCCGGGATGGCGTTGGGAAACATCATGCCCGCGAGTGCGTTGCAATGGCTGCACCCTGGTCTGCGCTTTGGCCAGCAAACTCTGCTACGTCTCGGCATCATTCTCTACGGCGTCCGATTGACGGTCCACGATCTGGCGAACCTAGGCGTGCGTGCGCTCATACTCGATTTGATAGTCATCGGAAATGTTCTAGTCATCGGATACTGGATCGGGACCAGAGTACTGAAATTGGACCGCGACACGGCTTTGCTGGTTAGCGCGGGCAGCGGCATCTGCGGTGCGGCGGCGGTGCTGGCGACCGATCGCGTGATCGAAAGCGAATCGTACAAGGTCAGCGTGGCTGTGGCCACAGTCGTGGTGTTCGGCACGGCCGCGATGTTTCTTTACCCCATTCTTTACCCACATTTGGGATTCACGGATCGGCAGTTCGGAATCTATACGGGGGCGACGATACATGAGGTAGCCCAGGTGCTCGCCGCCGGACGCGCCGTCAGCCAAGAGGCGAGCGACACGGCAGTAATCACAAAGATGATGCGCGTGCTCATGCTTGCTCCGGTGCTGCTGATCGTCGGCCGGCTTCGGCGAAGCGCTGGTGCGTGCGCAACGCGGGAGATCAGCTATCCCTGGTTCGTTTTCTGGTTCGGCGCAGTGATCCTGGCGCAGTCCTTTGTAAAATTGCCCACGGCGGTCCGGGCGCATCTCATCGATCTCGACACGATCTTACTGTCCAGCGCGATGTTTGCCTTGGGTGTCGCAACGCGCTGGCATCAGTTGAAAGCGGCCGGCACCAAGCCTTTACTTTTGGCTTTCATCATCTTTGCCGGTCTCGTTTCCGGGGGATGGATGATTACCAGACTGCTGGTCTGAAATTGAGAAGTCGAAACGCGAGCACTCGTCGCCTTTATCGCCTGGGTTCGTTTCACAAGTACTGCCGGCTGGTGAACGAACTGGTAGAGGCCAAGTATCAACTACAACTTCGGCGCGTGCTGGCGCGATGGAGCCGGTACGATCTGATTGCTATCGACGAAATGGGATGCGTGCGGTTGGCCGAGGTAGGCGCTGAGTTTCTGTTTCAAGTCGTATCCGAGGCTTTGCGAACGCCTTCTCAAATGCCGTAATCGCGTTGCTCAGCAGCGATTCATCAACACGATCCCCGCACTTGCATGGTCTTGTTCTTCAGAGGGCTCTGTTGAATCCTTCAATCGACGCTGGCTCGAATACACAGGTTTATCTCAGAAAGAGACGTTGGGTTGGGGCTGGAAGGTTGCGATCCATCCAGACGATCTTCCGCGCATGCTGGAAATATTTGAAGAAGCGCTTAACTCCGGACAGCCATTCGAAGGCCGCGTCCGACGCTACGTCGGTGAATTTCGCCGGTTTCTCTTGCGCGGGAGTTCCTTGCGCAGTCATCCGGTCCCGATGCATCCATATCGTTTGGATATCAATCACGGGACCATCACAATCGATGCCGTTCCCTTGAGGTTTATTGGGCTGGCGTATCAGTATCAACCGGAACGCGTGAAGGGAGGACCGGAGTGGCTCAACGACGCTCGTTATGACATTGAGGCGAAGACTCAAAACCCAAACGCCATGACGGACGAGATTCGGGCGATGCTTCGTGTCTTGCTAGCCGCTTCAAATTGGCATTACACACGGAAACCAGGCAGCTTCCGGCGTACACGCTCGCAAGCTCGATGGGGCACCGGATAATGCCTCACCGGCAGCAGATTCCAGCGCGCCACAATTGAACGGTGCGGCCGCCGACTCTGGTTCCTCAATCTTCATGGCTGTGCAAGCGCAACTCGGGCTAACCCTGCTGATTCCCTCAATCGCGACGGGCGCCGTCGGCGGAATGTTCGGATAAATGTGCCAGTCGCCCTTTTGAATCGCAACAGCGCTGTAGTTTACTGGAATGTCAGCGGGCCACGCAAACAGCCAACGGCTTGTCTCCTGGCAGGGCTCCGGGCGGAGCGTCCCGTTGGGGTGTGATGGTATGCGGTGACGCTCGCCCGGTGAGGGGATCGATAAAAGGATAGCCTCAAACAAGCCAACATAAACATCGCATAGGCCTGGTATTTTCTGCTGGACCGAGGTGGTAGATTCAGGCTTCTCAACAGGTCGCGCTATCCGCTCGCCGGGGGTGGAAGCGAGCCACCGGCCGCGGCAAAATGGGTCCACAACTGGTGGTCGCCGCGCGTCAACAGAGTTGGGTTCCTTGCCCTCACAAACCTTGAGAAGTACCTAACGCACCCGGTTCAATATACCAGCTGCAGAGTATGGGATCACAACGCAAAGCGCGGTACTTTTCAGGTGACGGAGCGGCGACTCGCGGGGATGGCTTCCTCCCGGACAGCATCAGCCCGCGCCGCTCCGAGAAAATGAGGTGCAGTTCGTGCACAGCCCCTCCTGCCATTCCGCATGCAGTTTGAGGCGCGTATGTTCAGCCTGAGAGGGCTCATGGTAGCCTCGATAACTTTGGGCTTTGGCCTCGCCGCGCAGAGTGTTCCAGCTAAACACGCGCCCGAATCACTGGTTGAGATGAGTAGCCAGATGCGGGCACTGTCGCAGCAGGTTGCGCCGTCAGTCGTGCAGGTCCTGGTCAGCGGCTATGGCCTGGTCGACTCTGAGTCGGGACACCCCGTAAGCTTATTGGGACGGGAGAAATCCATCGGATCGGGAGTCATCGTCGATCCCGAGGGCTACATCGTCACCAACGCGCATGTGATCGAAGGCGCCGTAACCATACGCGTGGTGGTCGCGGGGGCGTCCCGCCCGGATGAGGAGGCGGACGATCCCGACAACCTCCGAACCGTTGACGCCAAAATCATCGGCGTCGACCGAGATTCGGATCTCGCGGTTCTGAAGATTGAAGGAACGGGTCTGCACACGCTTCAGTTTATGAACTCGGATCGTCTGCGGCAGGGCGACTTGGTTCTGGCCATTGGCGCTCCCATGGGTCTGCGGAATTCAGTATCTTTTGGGATCGTGAGTTCACCTGACCGTTCGGTGGGCGACGATAATCGCAGGGTCTATATTCAAACCGACGCCTCCATCAATCCTGGCAACAGTGGTGGCGCATTGGTGACCATGGATGGCCTACTCGCGGGGCTAAACACGTTTATCGTGTCCCAGTCAGGAGGCAACGAGGGGCTGGGATTCGCCATCCCGGCCAATGCCATCCGGGATGTGTACCGGCAACTGCGCAAACAGGGGCGCGTGAGTCGCGGAGAGATTGGCATTTATGTGCAGGACATCACGTTTGTGATGGCGAAGGGGCTGTCATTGGCGCGCGACCACGGGGTTATCGTAGCCGATATACTTCCGGACGGCCCCGCGGAACACGCCGGCCTGAAGCGCAGAGACATCATCCTGGCTCTGGACGGACAGAGAATAGCTTCCGCGGGACAACTGGAAAACCATATCTACCGCCGTCCAGCCGGCGACAAGTTGGAACTGCAAGTCTTACGTGGTCAAGGTGAGTTGATCGAGATCATACCGGTAGTTCGCGAGCGTCAGGATAAGAGTAATCTGCTGGGACATTTGGTGCATCCGGAAAAGAATCTAATCGCTCGCTTGGGGATCCTGTGCATTGAGATCGACAAGGAGTTAGCTGCACTGATCCCTGAACTAAGGCGCGAATATGGCCTGATCGTTGCAGGCAAGACGGCCGGGGGACAATCACAATTCATCGATCTTCAGGCTGGCGACATTATCGACGCTGTAAATAATTCTCCGGTGGCTTTATTGGACACACTTCGATCAACTCTCAGTCACATGCAGCCTGGAGACCCCGTGGTGCTCCAAATCGAGCGCGATGGCCGGTTCCAGTATCTTGCTTTCGAGCTTGACCGCTGATCCAGGGCCAAACGAAGGGAGATCGTTTAGATCAGATGTGGCGAGCTATTCAGTCACTCTTCTCAAATACGTCTAACGTGGCGCGAACAGGATCGCGCGCCGCCACGGGTTCACTCAATGGAAATAGCGGGGCGTCGACGGCGCAAGTGATCGTAATCGCCCTCTTGGTGGATAACCACGATCGCCGTTTGTTGGCCAACGTAAGCTCCGGTAACGGGTGGGCGGTGCATTTTGTCGACTCTCTGATGGAGGCACAGGCAGCCGCAACTAACCTCCGAGTGCCCGTAATTCTTTGCGATCGCGATCTGGTTGGCGCTGATTGGCGCGAAACCGTTTCTCGCCTGGCATCTTCGTCTCTCCCTACCTGCGTCATTCTGATCTCCCGTGCAGCGGATGATCATTTGTGGGAGGAAGTGATCCGTAGCGGCGGTTATGAAGTCCTATCAAAGCCATTGCGTCCGAAGGAAGTGGTGCGCGTGATCAAGCTGGCATGGTCGTTCTGGAACAGCATGCTGAAAATGCCGGCTTACTCCAGAAAACGGAGCGCCTGAATTGCTTACGGGACACAGTCGGCGCAGGCGATATCTTACGAACACGAACGAAGACGGTCGAAGGAGAAACCAATGAACATGAATACAATCGATTCCGATAAGGTGCGGCATCGAAACCTGAGACTCCCCGGACGATCATTTTGTCAGGACCCATGAGCACGAGACTCACCGTCACGATAGCCCTGGCTGCCGGTTTCATCGGCGGCCTCGCTTTTCGGTACTACGGAACTCCGCCAGCCTACGCGCAATCGCCGGCATCTCCGGAAGAGATGCGTGCCCAGAAGTTCGTCCTGGTCGATGAGACTGGCAAAGCTCGTGGAGTCTTCGGAATTGAGGGAAATGGGGCACCGGTAATTGAGATCGTCGATTCCAAGGGCCACGTCTTTGCCTCCAGGTTTGAAAAATGGCGCTATGCAGAAGGAACCCTTACCACGAGCATCCCAGGCCCGAAGAAGCCTACCCTGCTCCCGATCAAACCGTGAGCCAGCGATCTTATAATGTGTGCGAATCGTCCAAGCGCAAGGGCATGGCGTAATCAGGCAGAGCGCGAAGCTAGAACGGGATCGTCTGTTGTTGGTGCATCGACACCGAGTAATTACCGAGCGCATCGGGCTTGAATTACCTGATAAGGGATGGATTCTCAGCACCCTGGATGCTGATAGCTACCCAGTTAGAACGCGGCGCTACCGCCGTCTGGCCTGTTCGAATACCATGCTCCTGGTATTTCATGCCAGCAGCCTCTCCCGTAACATCAAGGCGAGTGGCTTCATGTGGCACGCTGTCCAATCCACGCTTCGAAACTTCTCGCGTTTTGTCTGGAACCAAAAGTGGGGATCTGGAGAAATCCATCCGAGTCGCCCACGTGGTTCGGTCCCGGTTGTCACCATACTTTGTCTCCTCGGCGAAGACCAGGACCGCTCGCTTATAACCGATCTCTGCCAGCACAATCCATGGGAGGTGTTCTTCGCGACGACACGCCAGGAAGCCGAGCAGGTCTCGCAAACACTCAAGCCTCAAATAATCTTCTTTGACCGAGATATGGCGGGTCAGGACTGGCGTAGTTTCGTAACTGGCTTCGCCGCGGCATCCGGAAGGGCGTGCATCATGCTGGTCTCTAAAGTCATTGACGACTATCTCTGGAATGAGCTTGTTTCGAATGGTGGTTACGAGGTCTTGCGGAAACCGCTTCGGGAAGACCAGGTCTCCCGCGCAGTGAGAATGGCTTGGTCTTACTGGAGCAGCGCTGCTAAACGGGTATCGAGCTCTAAGAGATAACGCGCTTACGTACAGCGTAGAGGATCAGTTCCGCAGCGCTGTGGAGGTCTAGTTTCTCCAGCAGATTTCTCCGGTGTGTTTCAACCGTGTAAGGGCTAAGATTCAGGGCGGCGGCGATTTCTTTGTTCGTTCGGCCTTCGGCGCTGAGTTGAAGAATCTCTCGCTCGCGGGAGGTTAGAAGCTCGTAACTGTCATCAACCCCTCGCGTTCTGATTTCCCGGATATAGTCCTCCACTAACATTTTGCTGATTTCCGGGCTAAAGAATGTTTTTCCTTGGCAGACAACGCGGATAGCAGCGATGAGGTCGCCTTCGGCGGAATCCTTCAGCAGATATCCTTTAGCCCCAGCCTTAAGGGCGCGGAGGACATAACCTTCGTCCGAATGCATGCTGAGGATAACCACTGCCGTGTGCGGACACTCAGAGATGATGCGTTGCGCGGCCTCGATGCCGCTTAGATTAGGCATCGCGATGTCAAGAACCGCCACGTCAGGCTTGGTCTCCTCCGCCTTCGCAACCGCCTGTCTGCCATCCGCGGCTTCGCCTACCACGGTGAAGTCGGATTCACTCTCCAACAAAAGCCGCAGGCCTTTGCGCATCACATTGTGATCGTCAGCTAACAAGATGCGAATCTGTTTCACGTATGTTCCCATTTCGATGCTTCTCATCTCGATCCCAGGGCAGTTCCACTGTGAGAATCGTTCCTGTTCCCGGTTCGGAGTGGACCACGCACTTGCCTCCCAGTTGCGCGACGCGCTCCTGCATTCCGAGCAAGCCTAGACCTTTCACCTGGTTGCTATCGAATCCTTGGCCGTCGTCCTGAATACACAGCGTCAAACGGCCTGGCTCCTGTTGGACGCGAATGCGGACGCTTTTCGCGCGAGCATGACTGGCACAATTGTGGAGTGCCTCTTGAACGACTCGATAGATGCAAGTCTTGAAATCGTCCGGAAGATCGTCTGGCATGTCGGCCGCGACGCTCACGTCCATTGAGGTGCGCTTGGAAACCTCCCGCGCTTGCCACTTCAAAGCCGGAACCAACCCCAAATCGTCCAACATTGACGGCCGAAGCAACAGAGCCATGTTGCGCACCACTCGAATTGTGCCCTCCACCAACCCCCGAATGGTTTCGACTTGATTTTGAGAATGCTGTTCGGACCGAAGCGCAAGCCCAGTTGACAGATTGCGCAGTTCAATCAGGACTGCGGAGAGCGACTGGCCGACTTCGTCGTGCAGCTCGCGCGAAAGCGCTCGCCGCTCTGTCTCTTGAGCCTGGACCAGGCGCGCCGAGAGGTCTTTGAGTTGCTTGCGGGCTTCGGCGGCTTCTTGGTACCTGCAGTGTGCTCGGGCTTCGAGCCTGAGTATCCACCGTATGCTGAGAGCAGCCATTCCTAATCCGAACGCCACGGCAGCGAACAGCGTGATCGCGAGGCGGGCTTGAAATCTTCCCAATAGGCCGACCACTTGATCGTTTCCGGCGTTGAGCTGCTGCTCATTGATATCTGCGATCCTGTCGGCCATCGCCAGCATGTTTTGCCTACGCGGAAATACCTCGTCTCGCAGGAACGCATACCCGAGGCGCTGGCGCTCCGCCGGATCCCACTGAAGGACCGGAGCGAGGACCCGCCAATATTCCGCGAGCTCTGCCCGGAGAGCGGTGTAGTGTTTCACTTCAGCGGGAGCGAGTTGACGGCCATATGATTGCAGCGCCGAATCCATCTGTTGCCGAACCTGTTCCAGGCTTATCCGAAACGTTTGCGCCCGCTCCACCTCGGGTTCCAACAGATAATCGCGCACATATGTCCCCGAAAGGTACACCTGAAACCGGATGTCGTTTAGGACGTGATTTTGGAACAAGAACTGCCGCCGTATTTGATCGTCATTTCGGCGCAAGTCCCCCAGGACGCGTAGTGCATCGAATCCCGCCAGCGTCATAATGACAAGAACACTGCCGAACCCCGCCACCAGTGCGAGGCGGCTGTTGAAGTGGAAGCGCCCAGACCTGTGTAACTCTAGATCTTGCTCCTGAGCATTGCCAAGTCTGCCGGCGGATCTTCGCATGGAAGAGATTTCTAGTCCATAGTCTAGCCCAAAGCTATACTTGCAACCATACTTCTACTCAAGGTCGAAAAATACCAACTGTTTGGTATATGCCCGCGACGCGCCCAGGACGTATATTTTAGGGGAAGCTCTTTTGTGCGCCGCGATCCGGTATCAGCAGTTTATGCCTGTCGAGCGCGTGCTTTTCGCACCACATGACCCAAGGCACGACCGTATCGGACGCCCTCTTTGAGAAGCTAAAAACTTTGGATACTTGCACGGTGTCCAACGCTATAGAGCGGCTGAATGTGCGGCTCCGCAACGAGGGATTTGTTGCGGGCGCATTGCGTTGCCGTTTTCAGAACCTCGAACCTATGCTGGGTTATGCGGTTACCGGGCGGATCCGGAGCGCGAGCGCGCCCATGAAGGGCAGTTGTTACTACGATCGGATGGATTTTTGGAACTACCTCGCCACTCTGCCGGAACCGCGGGTCATTGTATTGGAGGACGTGGACGACCGGCCGGGTCTGGGAGCACTCGTCGGCGAGGTGCACGCGGTAATCGGCCTCGCCTTGAACTGCGTCGGATATGTCACGAACGGAGCCGTCCGCGATTTGGCGGCGGTGAAGGCACTCGGATTTCACCTTTTCTCTGGAAGTGTTTCCCCCTCCCACGCCTATGCTCATCTTGTCGAATTCGGCGATCCCGTTACCATCGGAGGCTTGAAAATTGCGGCTGGAGACTTGATTCATGGTGACCGTCATGGTGTGCAAACAATCCCGTTTGAGAACGCGGAGCGGATACCCGAGGAGGTTGAAAAGATTATGTTCTCTGAAAGCGAATTGAAACAGTTCTGCCAGTCGCCACAGTTCTCGCTCGACGGGCTCGCGAAGAAACTGAAACGGGCGGCCCAGGATTGTCAGTGATATCCAGGATCCAAACGGGACTCTTATTAGGGTCAATCGCGATGTTCAGCGCTGTCCTGGCGTCGTGTGGCAAAGGCGAGAAGGCCAGTGCAAATACAGCCGGCGCTCTCGAAGGCGTTTCCGTCGGGGTGACGAAAGTAACCAGAAAAGCGCTCGACCGCCAGTTGACCGTCTCCTCCGAATTAGTGCCCTTCCAGGAGATTGACGTTTTCGCCAAAGAATCCGGGTTTGTGAAGACCCTGAATGTCGATTATGGGAGCCACGTGAAGGCCGGGCAGGTATTGGCGATCCTGGAGATCCCCGAACTGCAATTGCAATTGACGGAGGACGATGCGGCGATCAAGAACGCTCGGGATCAAGTGACGCTGGCGGAGCACGAGCTAGGCCGTGTGCAAGCAAACCGTGACGTTGTGCACCTTCAATACGACAGATTAAACGGCGTCGCGAAATCCAAACCCGGCTTGGTGGCTCAGCAGGAAGTGGATGACGCCCAAGGCAAGGATCTGGCGGCGGAGGCGCAGGTGGAAGGTTCGAAATCGAACCTGCAGGGTGCCCAAAGCCGGCTTGAGGTAGCGCAGGCCAAACGCGCGCACGACCAAGCGCTTTTCGATTACTCGAAAATCACGGCGCCGTTTGCAGGCGTGATAACGCAACGGTACGCAAATCAAGGAGCATTGATGCAGGCTGGAACCAGCTCCAGCACGCAAGCCATGCCGCTGGTGCGCCTCTCCCAGGACGACATCTTCCGGCTGGTGATTCCAGTGCCGGAGTCTTACGTTCGCTATATCCACGTGGGCGATCCCGTTCAGGTGAAGGTACCGTCGCTCAACCGGACTCTGCCCGGCAAGGTTGCGCGGTTCTCTGAAGATGTCAAGGAAGACACGCGCACGATGCACACCGAAGTGGACGTTCCCAACCCGAATGGCGTGCTGTTCGAGGGTCTTTACGCGGAGGCCACCGTCACGCTCGAAAACAAGAACAACGTTCTTTATGTGCCGGTGCAAGCTGTCGATCACAACGGCGATCGAACCACCGTATTTGTGGTCTCGAGCGCCAACAAATTGGAACGCCGTCCGGTGGTGCTGGGGATCCAGACCGCGAGCGATGCCGAAGTCGTCTCGGGTCTCGAAGAAGGCGACTTAGTGGTGGTCAGCGACCGCAGCAGCCTGAAAGAAGGCGAAGAGGTTCAGCCCAAGATGATCGAGTTAGTCAACTATCAGAATCAGGAAGAGAAGAAGTAGCAGTGCCCGGTTTCTCGATTCGCAATCCCTTCTTTATTATCGCCGTATGCCTGGCGCTCGCGGTAATCGGAGTGACCAGCGTGGCGCGCATGCCGGTGGACCTGTTCCCCTCCATCAATCTGCCGGAGGTTGTGGTTGCAACTTTCTATTCAGGCATGCCGCCGGTTGACATCGAAACCGATATTACCAATCCTCTGGAACGGTTCTTCACATTGGCCTCAGGCGTGGACCACATGGAATCGCGCTCGCTGCTGGGCGTCAGCATCATCAAGGTTTTCTTCCAGGCCGGCACCAATGCCGACGCGGATGTGACGCAATTATCAAATCTGGCTCTGGCGGATTTGAAACGATTGCCGCCGGGCACGCTGCCTCCCGTGGTATTGAAGTTCGATTCGTCCAGCCTTCCGGTGTGCCTGGTTACGGTAGCGGGCCAGGGGCTGACCGAAACCCAGCTTCACGATCTGGCTCAATTCCAGATTCGAAATCAAATCGCGGTTGTAAAGGGAGCGGAGATCCCCGGCGTCTTCGGAGGGAAGTACCGGCAGGTGATGGTGTATGTCGATCCGTTCAAGCTCTTATCGCGCCAAATGAGCGTGATGGACGTGGTGAGCGCCATCAACGATGAAAATCTGATTCTGCCGGCAGGCGACGTCAAGATCGGCCCCAGTGATTACTACGTCTACTCGAACAGTCTGGTCAAGAATGTGTCGGACCTCAACGATATTCCCATCAAAACCGTCGGCAATCGATGGGTCACGGTGGGAGACGTGGGTGAGGCCAAGGACGCCAGCCAGATGCAATACAACATCGTCCGCATCGACGGGCAGAAATCCGCTTACATCCCCATCATGAAACAAGGCGGCGACACCAACACCGTCCAGGTGGTGGACGACGTCCGCAATCTGATCGGCCATCTTTTTGACCTTCCCGCCCAGTTGAAAACCGCGATCGTGTTCGATCAATCCGTCTTTGTGAAGGAAGCGTTGAATACAGTGCTGCACGAAGGCGTCATCGGTTTGGTGCTGACCACTCTGATGATTCTGATTTTCCTGGGAAGCATGCGCGCGACAGTGGCTGTTCTGCTGTCCATTCCGATCTCGGCGCTGGCTACGTTCGTGATTTTGTACATGCTGGGCAGCACTGTCAACACCATGATCCTGGGCGGCCTGGCGCTGGCCTTCTCGCGAGTGATCGACAACTCGGTGATCTCGCTCGAGAACATCTACCGCCATTTGGAGATGGGCTCATCGCCCGAGGTCGCGGCGGCGCAGGGCGGCGCTGAGGTGAATCTGGCCGTGCTGGCCGCCACGCTGGTGGACGTAGTGGACTTCTTTCCCGTGACGTTCCTGTTTGGCGTAAGCAAATTTTTGTTCTCGGCCCTGGCTCTCGCCTTTTGTTTGTCGCTGCTCGCTTCCTTCGTGGTAGCGATGACGGTAATCCCATTGTTCTGCGCCAAGTTCCTCAAAGGTGTTCATCACGAACCCGGCGCGGCGCCTCCCGGCGACCCATCCTGGGGAGCTCGCTTCAACGCCTGGTTCAATCGCATGTTCACTCATGTGCTGGATATCTACGAGCGCGCGGTTCGTATCGCATTGAGACGCCCGGGGCTCACAGTAGCGGCCTTGCTCGGTTTGTTTGTACTGAGCCTCGGCATTTATCCGATCCTGGGGCTGGCCTTTTTTCCGCAAACCGATGCCGGGCAATTCACCATTAACGTGAAAGTGCCGACCGGCACTCGCATCGAGATTACGAATCAATACGTCGCCAAGATCGAGGATCTGATTCGTCACATCGTGGAGCCGCGCGACATGAAAATGATTGTGTCCAACATCGGCGTGGTCAACGATTTTTCGTCGCTTTATACCACCAATGCCGGAGAATATACCGCGACCATACAGACGGCGCTGAACGACGATCATCACCAGAGCAGCCTGACGTACATGAACCGGGTGCGGAACGAGCTAGCGGCGAAATTTCCTGACGTCCGGGCATTCTTTCAAAGCGGTTCCATGGTAGACGCGATCCTCAATTCGGGAATGCCCGCTCCTATTGACGTTCAGGTGAATACGCGCGATCTCGACGTCACCTACAATACCGCGCAAGAGCTGGCCCGCCGCATCCGCAAGCTGCCTGGCGTCGGACAGATCTATATCCCGCAGGACATGAACTACCCGGCCCTGCGGTTGGATGTGGATCGAGTGCACGCCTCCGAACTGGGTCTAACCCAGAAAGACATCGTCAACAACGTGATCACCGCGCTCAATTCGAATACCATGATCGCGCCGAATTATTGGGTGGACTATCAAACCGGCAACGACTATTTTCTAACGGTGCAGTATTACGAGCACGGCAAACCCGCCATCCACAATCTGGTGGACCTGAAAGAGATCCCACTGCGCGCGCCCAATCTGAAACAGCCGACCACGCTGGATTCGGTAGTGAAGCTGGAGAACGTCGTCTCGCCGACCGAGGTGGACCATTACCAGATCCAGCGCATCGTGGATATTTACGTTACGCCATCCGGCGAAGACCTGGGTAAGGTCACCGACGCGATTCGAAAAACCATCGCCGACGCCCATCTGCCTTCGAACATTCGCGTAACCTTGCGAGGAATGGTGGAGGGAATGGAAGCGTCGTTCAAGAGCTTCGCCATCGGCTTCAGTCTTTCGTTCATCCTGTTGTTACTGATCCTGCTCGCGCAGTTCCGATCGTTCATCGACCCGTTTCTCATCATGCTTGCGATCCCCATGGGATTTATCGGCGTGCTGATCATACTTCCGCTCACGCACACCACGCTCAACGTCATGTCGTTGATGGGTGTCCTGATGCTGATCGGCATTGCCGATTCCAACAGCATCCTGATTGTGGACTTCGCGCACAAACTGGAAGAACAGGGATTATCGGTAGCCGATGCGGTGATCACGGCCTGCCGCGTCCGGCTGCGGCCTATTCTAATGACCTCGTTCGCGACCATCATCGGAATGCTCCCCATGGCCATGAAGCTCGGCACCGGCGGCGAGCAGTACACGCCGATGGCTCGAGCGATTATTGGCGGCTTAACATCTTCTGTATTTCTCACCGTCTTCATCGTTCCGGCCGCGTACCTGCTGGTTTACGGGAAAAGGAGGCATCATGTCACTGAGAGTTCGTAAACTTGTCAGCTCCGCCGCAGTCCTGGCCGGCGTGGCTTTCGCGCAGACGCCGCCCAAGCTCACGCTTCAGGACGCAGTAGCGATTGCGATCAAGAATCATCCGCAGATTCAAGCTGCGCAGCATGAAGTCAACTTTGCGCAACAACAGGTGGTTATCAACCGCGCGCCGTACTATCCAGCCGTGAACGGCGAGATCACCGGATCTCAGGGGAACGACCTGGCCCGGATCGGCGCCGGAAGCTTGGCGGTGTCGCGCCTATTTGACCGGGTCGGGCAGGGCGTGGAGCTTTCTCAATTAGTCACCGACTCGGGCCGCACTCCGAACCTGGTAGCCAGCGCCCGGCTGCAGGCGCGAGCTTCCGAGCAAACCTTGCAAGCCACTCGTTACGACGTCGTGCTGGCGGTGGACCGCGCATATTACGATGTATTGCACGCGCAAGCCGTCGTAAGAGTGGCCGAGGAAACCGTTTCCGCGCGGCAGCTCCTGAGCGACCAAGTGACCGAATTAACCAAGAACAAGCTCAGGTCGCAGCTGGACCAGAGCTTCGCCGAAGTCCAGGTATCGGAGGCGAAGCTGCTCCTCATTCGCGCCCAGGAGACCTTGCAGGCAGCCTTGGCTGAACTCGGGCGCGCGCTCGGGTCCGATCAGGCAGCGAATTACCAGCTCGAAGAATCACCGCTCCCGCCCGGACCGCCGGGCAAGCCGGACGATCTGGTGACCGAAGCAATAGCCAACCGGCCGGAGCTGGCCAGCCTGCGCTTTTCGCGGGATTCCGCTTACAAGTTTTACGAGGCTGAAAAGGACCTTCGCCGGCCAACCGTCAGCATCGCGGCAGTGGGTGGGTTCATTCCGTACATCAATGCAACTGCCAACGCCCCCATTCCCGCCGAGTACGAAGGGATTGCCGCGAATGTCGATATTCCTGTTTTCAACGGGCATCTTTTTTCAGCCCGGCGCGAAGCGGCCCACGAACATGCCCTTGAATCCGACCAGCGTCTGCGCGATCAGCAGTTGCAGGTATCGCGAGACGTGCGGGTGGCATGGTCGGGCGCTGTCACTGCCTATCAGCGGATGGACGTTACCGCGCAGTTCCTTCGCCAAGCCGCGCTCGCGCTCGACCTTGCGCAGGGACGCTACAATCTCGGGCTGTCGTCGATCATCGAGCTGACACAGGCCCAGTTGAATCTCACGCAGGCGGAAATCGAAAACCTCAGCGCCAAATACGATTATCAGACCCAGTATGCGGCGCTTCAGTTCACCATCGGCGCGCTACGCTGAGATGCCGAGCAAATCTGAACCGTTGTTTTACGAGGAACAGCCCTTTCGACAGTTACGGCTTCGGATTCTGACCGCGATTCCGCCGGTGGTGATGACGTTGCTGGCCATTTGGCAGGTAGGACTTGGACATCGCTGGGGGAAGCAGCCAATGTCCAATGGCAGCGTGATCGGTTGGGCCGTTTTTCTCTGGCTGATCTATCTTCGCTTGATTACCGTAACGCTGGTCACGGAACTTCGTCCGGGCGAGTTGCGCATTCGGATGCGCGGGCTCTGGCGCTCGTACCGAATTCCACTGAACAAGGTGAAATCAGCCGATGCCGTCACCGTCGATGCGGTGCGCGATTGGGGCGGTTATGGAATCAGATCCACCAGCCGGGGAACGGCCTACCTCGCCGGGGGCGGCCAGGGGGTGGAACTCGAAATGACGAGCGGAGGAGTGATAGTGATCGGCTCGCTCCGTTCCGGCGAATTGGCGAGCGCAATTGGTAAACAGATGGCAAGCAGTAGCGCGTAGGCCGAGAGGTACGGATCCACCCTGTCTACTGCGCCACAAATTTCTCAATCACAAAAACAAAATGCTGCTGAGGTCGCGCTCCGACTCGCGCAGGGCGAGAGAAATTCATCTGTTTTGTGGCTTCGACAGCGGCTGGACTGTTCGGATCGGATGGTTGTAAGGAGTGCGCGTCGACGAGTTGCCCGGATGCCGTTACCAAGCCGAATACACAGACCGGCCGGGTGGTAGCGTTGGACGGAATCCGTCCGGAATCACGCGAGAGTTTTTGCGCTCCAGCCATCGCGACTGGCGCTCCTCCCTCCTCCATCTCCACGGTGGGTTGAAACAGGCTCGGGTCGGCAGCCGGAAGCTCCTTCAGGCTGTCAACAGTGATCTCCGATACGGTTTTGCCGGCTTCGGTCACTGTCACCTTTCGAGGTAACACGTAGGCATCGAGCTTTGGAGCATTTGCGTAATCGTAAGCGTAGTAGCGCCCAGGTACCTGCGACTGCATTTGCAGCAACCCGATTGCGGATCGATACACTCTTCGGTCTCCTCCCAGCTGCGCCCGGTCGTTGCATTCGCGGCGCTTCCTGAGCTCGAAAGCAAAACGCAGGTAACTGCTGCGCCATGGAAGGTAGCTGTTGAAGTTCGGATCGACGCGCGATCCAGGCTTCCCACGGATGGAATTGGGCCAAACAAGGCTGCGCGCGCCTCGTGCAAGCGGAGCGGAATGGTACTAGACGTCCCTTCTCCGTAGAACATCCCATTCGTGGAGATTTGGGTAGTCATGTATCCGGCCGAGGCTTTCGCCGTCCAGCGGAGCCCTTGTGCGGGATCCGAAATATCCTCCATTTCCCAAGTCCCGTCATATTCCGTTACACCACCAGAGTTCACCGTAAAGCTGACCTTCAGATCGTATCCTTGGCCAGAATTTCGCAAGGCGTAACTCTGACTCGCCCGCGCAAGAAGCTCAAGAACGCTTGCTCGATCTGTGGGCGAATCCACCACTTGGATTTGGCCGGTGACCATTTCGAGAGGATCGCTCGGTATGGGTACCATCTTCGATGAGTTCTTGCCTAAAGCGGCAAGTGCACCTGCCACCATCAACCACAACATTTCCTTAGAGACCATTGAATACGTGGCAGATCTGGCCGAAGAACGTACGGTGCGGCTGTGCGGTCGTTCTGCTGGACGCCGGTGGGAGGCGCGGGATTACCGCTGCGGCGGACCGCGTATGGCCCGAAAATTCATCCTCGAGTAGGTGTCACAGGACCTTCGTGCCGGAGGCAAGTAACATGTTTATTGGAATTCGAGGGTTCTCGTCCGTGACGAAGAGTTTGAGGAAAAGTGGCTCCCGCCAGAAAAACGGTGCGATTGGGGAGGACGCTCGGACAACGATAGGAAGAGGAAACGAGCAGGCGACGTTGGACAAGAAGACACCTTCGGAGTCCGGCTTGGAGCCGCTCATATTTTGTAGCGCAATTTGTAGCTCTGGCGGCCTGGAAATGAGGGGAAACTGGGTATCCGAGGGGACACGGTTGAGTGGAGGTTCAAGTCCTCTCATCCGCACCAAAGATTCCAAAGTGAGTAATGGAAATGGCCGCCGGCCGTCAAGTATCGGCTCACGGACAGACTAAGCGTGGGCGTGAGCGCGCTTGCGCCCGTGGGATCTCGGGTTCGGTTCATTTTCAGCGATCCCGGAAAGCACGACAGGATTGCGGTCGGGAAATTCAGCTACCAACGACAGGCTGCCGCCCATGGCCTCGACGGTCTTCCGCAGCGTTGACAGCAGAAGGTCGGACCTTTTTTCCAGTTTGGAGATACCGTCCTGGCTAACGCCAAGCTTCTTGGCCATGCGGACCTGGGTTAGCTTGCGGGC
>Ga0182024_10006997_pt1 | contig 24511 bp, 25 predicted proteins | sample P32metaG_FD_120480 | JGI IMG/M metagenome (GOLD analysis project Ga0182024, IMG submission 120480) | Permafrost microbial communities from Stordalen Mire, Sweden - P3-2 metaG (Illumina Assembly) | ecosystem: Environmental > Terrestrial > Soil > Wetlands > Permafrost | place: Sweden: Stordalen...
CAGCCTCCGCAACAAGCCTGTCCGCAAAGCTCATCTGTCCAAACCGACGCTCTGCCATGACAATCCCCGCGATTCATTCGCTACAAACAGAATCACGACACAAGACTTCTGCAAAGCCCCCGCTATGCGGGCAGCCCGATGTGTAGTCGAACCCCAGCCAAGGGCATCTTCAAAACGGGCAAATGCAGGACAAGGCTGGGCAGTACCTGTCGCGAGCCTTACTTGAACGAGACCAGTTCGCCGTTCTTCGTGCAGTCGGGCGACAGAAGCTCGAGAATCAGTGAAGCGACGGCTTCCGGTGGATCGAGGGTCTGCGGGTCCTCGCCGGGCATCGCCTTCTGCCGCATGCGGGTGCGCAATGGTCCCGGGTTGAGCAGGTTGGCCGCGACGTTGGTCCCGGCGCATTCCGCGGCATAAGTGAGAACGATCGCTTCGAGAGCGGCCTTGCTCATGGCATAACCACCCCAATAGGGGCGGAAACGGCGGGCGGCACCGGAAGTCATAAAGAGCGCGCGTCCGGCATCCGAACGCTTGAGCAGGGGGTCGAGCGAGCGGATCAGCCGCCAGTTGGCGGTAACGTTCACATCAAGGCATTCTGCAAACGTTTTCGGATCGAGATGGGCGAGCGGCGACAGCGTGCCGAGCACGCCCGCATTGCCGAGTAGCGCGTCGAGGCGGCCCCAGCGCTCGAAGACGGTCGCGCCCAGGCGGTCGAGGGCCGCAAAATCCTTCAGGTCCAGCGGCACCAGCGTCGCTGCGCCGCCTTCTTGCCGGATTTCGTCATCGATTTCTTCAAGTCCGCCGACGGTTCGCGCGACGAGGATGACATGCGCGCCTTCTACCGCCAGCGCTTTCGCGGCCGCCCGCCCAATCCCGCGCGAGGCTCCAGTAACCAGCGCGATGCGACCGGCGAGCGACACCATCATTGTCGCAGAGTGAAGATGGTGGAAAACACCCGCCTCGGAGACGGAGAATCCGAAGACATGTTTTGCACGCAAAGGCCACCGTGCTTTTTTTCAGTTATCTCCGAGTCTCCGTGGTGCGACATTTCTCTGCGCCGAACTCACGCGACTTCGGCCAGGAGAGAGAGCTGGCCATTCTTGCGGCCGCCCAGGAGGTCGGTGAGTTCGATCGGATAATCGCCCGAGAAGCACGCGTCGCAGAATTGCGGACGATTCCCGTTGCGCTTGGCTTCGCCGGTGGCACGATAGAGGCCGTCTATCGAAACGAAAGCCAGGCTGTCGGCCTCGATGTGGAGGCGCATGTCCTCGACCGTCATGCTATGCGCGAGAAGCTCTTCCCGATTGGGCGTGTCCACTCCATAGAAGCAGGAGTTCGTCGTGGGCGGGCTCGCAATGCGAAAATGCACTTCCGCCGCGCCCGCGTCGCGCACCATCTCCACGATTTTTTTGGACGTCGTGCCCCGGACGATGGAATCGTCGACCAGCACGACCCGCTTTCCCTTCAGTATGGACCCGTTCGGATTGTGCTTGAGGCGCACGCCGAGGTGCCGGATGCGTTCCGAGGGTTCGATGAAGGTCCGGCCCACATAGTGATTGCGAATGATGCCGAGCTCGAAGGAGATGCCCGATTCGGCGGCATAACCAAGCGCGGCAGGTACGCCCGAATCGGGCACCGGAATGACCATGTCGGCCGAGACCGGCGCTTCGCGCGCCAGCTCTTCCCCGATTCGTTTGCGCGCCTCGTAGACATTGCGTCCCTCCACCGTCGAATCCGGCCGCGCGAAGTAGACATATTCGAAGATGCAGAAGCGCTTCGGCTGCGCGGCGAACGGATGATAGGACTCGATCCCGTCTTTGGTCGCGACCACGACCTCGCCGGGCAGCACGTCCCGTACGAATTCCGCGCCGATGATATCGAGCGCGCAGGTTTCGGACGCAAGGATCGGCGCCCCGTCGAGCTCGCCAAGAACAAGCGGCCGCACGCCGAAAGGATCGCGCGCGCCGATCAGCTTTCTTGCCGTCAGCGCGACCAGCGAATAGGCGCCTTCCACCTGTTTGAGCGCATCCACGAGACGATCGACCACTGGGTTGTACAGACTGCGCGCCATGAGATGAATGATGGTTTCGGTGTCCGAGGTCGACTGGAATATCGCGCCCTGGCGCACAAGGTCGGCGCGGAGCGCCCGAGCATTGGTAAGGTTGCCGTTGTGCGCGAGCGCGATACCACCGCCCGCGAGATCGGCGAACATGGGCTGGATGTTGCGGGCCACCGAACCGCCGGTGGTCGAATAGCGTGTGTGCCCGACGGCCTGCATGCCTTTCAACTTCTGCGCATGCGCACTGTTCTTGCCGAAGATGTCGCCCACCAGTCCCGGATGGCGCTCGGCGATAAACTGCATGCCGTCATAGGTGACGATTCCCGCCGCCTCCTGTCCGCGATGCTGGAGCGCGTGCAGGCCGAGCACCGTCAGCGCGCCTGCATCGGCGTGGCCGAACACGCCGAACACCGCGCATTCCTCGTGGAAACTGTCGTCCAGAGGGATCGTCATTGCCGTCCGCTCCCGGAAGACGCGGTGTTCTCGATCAGCCGGTCGAGTGCATGGCGGTCGTCCGCATGATAGGTCTTCTGTGGATGCGTGTTGCGCGCGACGCGCGGCGCAGGCCGCGGGATCGGAGTATCAGCGGCCTGCGCAGCCGCGGATCCCGGAGCAGGTCCCCGATCGCGGGCCGGCACCAAAGAGAGCAGCACATCGCTTGAACCCTGGATGAGCGGAAGGAGCCTTGCCTGCGTGAGCCAGGAAGGTTGCGCCCGAACCGGAACGACGAGGCAGAAGGCAAGATAGGCGATCCCGACCAGCGCGAGACCGCGCAAAATGCCAAACGGAAAGCCGAGTGAGCGATCGAGCGTGCCGATGGGAGAGTTCCGCACGCCTTGCGAGAGGCGGTAGCTCACGAATGAGAGGGGGATCAGCACGACGAGGAAGATGCCGGCATAGGCAATCACCGCGCCGATGAGCGGCGTGGAGATGCGCGCCCGCATCAGCTGGGCCACCGCGGGTCCGAAATAGATCGTCGCGAGAGCGGCTGCGGCCCATGCAAAGATCGACAGGGTCTCGCGCACGAAACCGCGAATAATGGCCAGCAGCGTCGAGATCACCACGACGCCAACGACCGCGATATCGACCCAGGAGATATTCAGCGCATGCATCGATTCGATACTACCACGTCGTCGGCTGGCGCGCCTGCTTGCCGTTTTCACCCGCCAGCGCAGCCAATTCGCTCACATTGCGGACTTCGCGAAGCGCGAGGCCTGCGGCCGCCGCCACCCCCGGAGGCACGACGGCGGCGGAAAACCCGAGCTTGGCCGCCTCCTTCAAGCGCAATTCCGGCTGGGGCGCGGGGCGAATGTCGCCGGATAGGCTGATTTCGCCGAAAAAAACCGTGCCTTTCGGCAGGGCTTGGCCGCTCAGCGAAGAGATGAGCGCCGCCGCCGCGGCCAGATCCGCAGCCGGCTCGCCGATCTCGAGGCCGCCGGCGACATTCAGATAGACATCGTGGCCGCCGGCACCGAGCCCCGCACGGGCGTCGAGAACGGCCAGGATCATCGCGAGCCTTCCGCTGTCCCAGCCGACCACGGCACGCCGCGGCGTGCCATAGCTCGTCTTCGCGACCAGCGCCTGAACCTCCACGAGGAGCGGGCGAGTGCCTTCGAGGCCGGCAAAAACAGCGGCACCAGGCGCATCGCTGTTGCGATCGCCCAAAAAAAGTGCCGACGGATTGGCGACTTCGGCCAGGCCTGCTCCGGTCATTTCGAAAACGCCGATCTCGTCTGTGGCGCCGAAGCGGTTCTTCACCGCGCGCAGCACGCGGAAATGATGACCTCGCTCGCCCTCGAAATAGAGCACGGCATCGACGAGGTGCTCGACCTGTTTCGGCCCGGCGATCTGGCCGTCTTTGGTGACGTGACCCACCAGCAGGATCGCCGCGCCCGTCGCCTTCGCGTAGCGCACAAGATCGAAAGAGGCGGTGCGCACCTGTGCGATCGTGCCGGGCGCAGCGTCGAGCGAAGATGTCCAGATCGTCTGAATCGAATCGATCGCGACGAGGCCCGGCGGCGGCCCTGATTCCAGAGTCGCAAGAATGTCCTCGACGCAGGTCGCGGCTCCCATGGCCACTGGCGCATCGGCGAGCCCCATGCGCGCTGCGCGGAGGCGCACCTGCCCCATCGCCTCCTCGCCAGAGATGTAGACGGCGCGCCCTCCGGATTTTGCGTAAGTGGCCAGCGCCTGGAGGATCAGTGTCGATTTGCCGACCCCCGGATCGCCGCCCACCAGAAGCGCCGATCCGGGCACAAGTCCGCCGCCGCAGACGCGGTCGAACTCCGCAATTCCAGTCGCGCGCCGTGGCGGCGCATTTTCTTCGGTCTTGAGATCCTCGAGCGCAATGACCCTTCCGCGAGCCGGCTTCCTTGCCGTGGTGCCGGGCGGCGGCGCGGCTTTTTCCTCGGCAATCGTATTCCACCCGCCGCACGCCTCGCAGCGGCCCGACCATTTGGCCGATGCCGCCCCGCAGGCCTGACAAACGAAACTGCCTTGCGTCCGGGCCATGGTTCACGGGCCAGGAGGCATTTCCTTCCCCATGCCGGGGGAGGAAAGCCGCGTGGAAAATTCGGTTGATGTGCGCGCTGCGTGTTTCATCGGCCCGTCCTTAAGCACACGAAAACGCGGTCGCAAGTTGCGGCAAAGCGTCAGCCGCGGATTTCCATCTTGATGGGACCGACGGCGCGGCCGTGGATGAACTGGTCGACGAAGGGATTGCCGCTCGCGTCGATCAGCGATGTCGGACCCTGCCAGACGATTTTGCCCTTGTAGAGCATGGCGATGCGATTCGAGATTTTCCGCGCGCTCGCGATGTCGTGCGTGATGGAAAGAGCGGTGACGCCAAGATCCTTGACCGTCGAGACAATGAGCTCGTTGATCACGTCTGCCATGATGGGATCGAGCCCGGTCGTTGGTTCGTCGAAGAAGATGATCTCGGGCTCGGCGGCGATGGCGCGCGCCAACCCTACGCGCTTTTGCATGCCGCCCGAAAGCTCGGAGGGCCACAGCGCGGCCACTTCCGGGCCAAGCCCCACCTTCGCGAGCTTGTCGATCGCGATTTCCTTCGCCCGCGTGCGAGGAACGCCGTGCCCCTGGATGAGGCCGAACGCCACGTTCTCCCACACCGGCAGACTGTCGAAGAGAGCAGAGCCCTGGAACAGCATTCCGAATTTTCCGAGTGCCGCGTCGCGCCTGCGTCCCGTCAGATGCGTCACTTCAGTGCCGTCGACGAATATCTGTCCCGCTTCCGGCCTCAGAATACCGAGCACGCATTTGATCATCACTGACTTGCCGGTGCCCGAGCCGCCGATCACGACGAGGGACTCTCCCGGCTGGATGGCGAGATCGAGCCCGTCGAGCACGATTTTGGGGCCAAAGCGCTTCTTGACTCCGCGCAGCTCCACTTTGGCCGGGACGCCTGCCGCTGCCGTCATCGCGTGAACAGAATGGAGGTGAGGAAATAATTGGCGGCGAGGATCAGGATCGAAGACGTGACCACCGCATTCGTTGTCGCCGCACCCACGCCCTGCGCGCCGCCCTTCGAATGGAAGCCGTTGTAACAGCCCATCAACGCGATGATGAAGCCGAATACCGCAACCTTGATCACGCCGCTTCTGACGTCGTCCGCGGTCATGAAGTCCATCGTGTTCTTGATGTAGATCGCCCCGTTAAAACCAAGGCTGCTCGTCGCAATCACATAGCCGCCGAACACGCCGATGGCATCCGCCACCAGCACGAGAAGCGGCATGGTGACAACCGCCGCCACCAGCCGCGGCACCACGAGATAGCGCATCGGATTGGTGGAAAGCGTGGTCAGAGCGTCGATCTGCTCCGTCACCCGCATGGTGCCGATCTCGGCCGCGATCGCGGCCGCCGCCCGCCCTGCCACCATCAGACCTGCGATCACCGGCCCCAGTTCGCGGGTGATGCCGAGCACGACGATGTTGGGCACCACGGCTTCCGCGCCGAAGCGGTTTCCGCCGACATAGATTTGCAGCGCAAGCGCGCCGCCGGTGAAGAACGCCGTCAGACCGACGACGGGGAGCGAGAAATAACCGATGCGCAGCATCTGCTGGCCGATGAGATACCAGTAGATGGGTGGCCTTACGCAGGCAGCGAGTGCGGAGAATGTGAAGAGGGCAAGCCGGCCGGTCTGGGCGAAAAAAGCGAGAACCGCCCGCCCGATGGCGGCCAGGATGTTCACGGAGCGCTCACATAGTGGCGCGGAAAGCGGGTCCCCAGGCTGGTGAGAATTTCGTAGTTCGCGGTGCGGGCCGCTGCTGCCGCCTCCTCCAGCGAAATCGTGCCGCCGATGAATTCGACTTCGGTGCCGACCGCGGCGGACGGAATATCGGTCACATCGAGCGTGACGAGATCCATGGAGACGCGACCTGCGACGGGGGCCCGCATGCCGTCGATGGCGCCTGCTCCCCTGTTGCCGATCGCGCGCATGAGACCGTCTGCGTATCCAAGGCCCACGGTCGCCAGCGTCGTCGGACGCTCCGCCAGGAACGCGGCTCCGTAGCCAACGCTCTCCCCCTTGTCAACGCAACGCAGCTGCAGCACGCGGCCCACGAGCCGCGCCACGGCTTTGAATGGATTGGGAAATCCGGGCTGCGGATTGCCGCCATACAGCGCGAGGCCGGGGCGCACCAGTTCGAATGCGTAGTCGCGGCCGAGCAGCACCCCGCCCGACGCGGCAAGGCTTGCCGGAGCGGGTGGCAGCATCGCGAGCGCGCTCCGGAAGCGCCCGAGCTGTTCGGCGTTCATCTTCGCCGAAGGATCGTCGGAACAGGCAAGATGACTCATGACGAGGACCAGATTCAGACCGTTGAGTCTTTTGCGAACTTCGGCGGAGAGCACCGACAACTCTTCCGTCGGCAGGCCCAACCGGTTCATTCCCGTGTCGACGTGAAGGGCGGCGTCGAGCGGCGCGCGCCGCGCCCGCGCCGCGGCGGCCCAGACGGCAATCTCCTCCAGCGCGTTCAGTACGGGCGTGAGACGATGGGAGATCAACGCATCGGCGCCCCCGGGTGCAACGCCGTCGAGTACGAAGATGCGGGCGTCTGACACGCTTCGCCGGAGCGCGATGCCTTCTTCGAGACGCGCGACGAAGAAAATGTCGCAAGCCGCCTCGCCAAGCGCCCGCGCCACCGCGTCCATGCCAAGTCCATACGCATCCGCCTTCACCACGCCGGCAACGGTTGCTCCGGCAAGACGTCCGCAGATGCGATAGTTCTCGACCACCGCATCCAATCTGATCGTCAGGGAAGCGATGTCTCGTGCCGGTCTGTTCATGGGCGGCTGACAATGACAGGCGGAAGTGTCGCGCGTCAAAGTTCGCGCCGCTTTCTTCTGTCCTCGAAGTCGAGGGGCAAGTTTCTCAGCCCGCCCGCTCGGACAGGTCTTTGAATCGGGTGAAGCGGTCGTCGAAGAACAGCTCGATCTTCGTGGTCGGGCCGTGCCGGTGCTTCTCGACGAGGAGATCGGCCAGATGGTTGACGCGCTCCATTTTCTCGGTCCACTTGGTGAATTCGGCATCCTCCTCGTCGGGCTTGCGCGATTTGAGGTAGTAAGCTTCGCGGAAGACGAACATCACCACGTCGGCGTCCTGTTCGATCGAGCCTGACTCGCGCAGGTCGGAGAGCACCGGCCGCTTGTCGTCGCGGCTGTCCACGCCGCGCGACAGCTGGGACAGCGCGAGCACCGGCACACTCAGTTCCTTGGCGAGATTTTTGAGGCCTTTGGTGACTTCGGTGATCTCCTGGACGCGGCTCTCCACCCGCCGTGTGGGCTCGATGAGCTGAAGGTAATCGATGACGACGAGGCCGATCTGCTTCTCGCGGCGGAAACGGCGCGCGCGCGCAGCGATCTGCGCGATCGAAATGCCGCCCGAATCGTCGATGTAGAGAGGCAGCGTGCTCAGATCCTGCATCTTCAGCACGAAGCGTTCCCACTCGGATTCGGAGAAGCGACCCGAGCGGATCTTCGACATCTCGATCTCGGTCTGCTCGGAGAGAATGCGCGCGGAGAGTTGCTGCGCCGCCATTTCGAGCGAGAAGAAAAGAACAGGCGCGCCGCGTGAAACGGCCACTCCATCCGCCATGTCCTGGGAATGGAACCGCGCGGCGTTGAAGGCGATGTTGGTCGCAAGCGCCGTCTTCCCCATTCCGGGTCGGCCAGCGAGAATCAAAAGGTCGGAAGGCTGCAATCCGCCGAGCAGGGAATCGATATCGGCAAAGCCGCTTGAGACGCCCGAGATGCGGCCGCCACGCTGTTGCGCCCGCTCCGCCGTCTCGACGGCGCGCCGGAGCGCCTCTGCAAAATCGAGCGGACCCTCGCCGTAGCGCGAGGTTTCGGAAATCCCGTAAAGCGCCTTCTCCGCTTCCGCAATCTGCACCTGCGGCGGCTTTTCCAGCGGCGCTTCGTAGGCCGTGTTGACGATGTCTTCGCCGATATGAATCAGGCCGCGCCGCACCCACAAATCGTGCAGGATCCCTGCGTAGTCGCGCACATTCGGCAGCGCCGGTGCAGCGGCAGCAAGATTGGCGAGATAGGAAAGGCCGCCCACTTCCAGGAGCCCCGCATCGGCCTTCATCTGCGCGTGCAGCGTCAGCGGCGAGACCACCATGCCGCCGCGCTCGAAGCACGACACGACGGCCTCGAACAGACGCTGATGAAGCGGATCGTAGAAATGCTCCGGCCGCAGCAGCGCGGAGACGCGCTCGATGGCGTGATTGTCGACGAGGATCGTGCCGAGCAGCGCCTGCTCGACATCGATGTCGTAAGGAACGTGGCGATAAACTTCCTGTTCCATGCCGGCCCTTGCGCGAAATACGGTATGCGATGGGGAGCCGAATCAATCGGGCGCGCAGGCGCACCGCAAGACGCTAGCGTCATTGCCCACAGCTATTTGCCGGTCGGTCGGAACGCTATGCCACGCGCATGGGGCGGGGCATCGCTTCGGTACCCGCGAATCGCATCGTCCGTTCGGATTCGAACATATAATCGCGCGTCAGGGGAAGCGTTTCGATGCGCTTGGTAATCTGTATCTGGTAGACGACCTGCCCTTCGCGCCGGAACGATATTTCGGCACCGGCGAGATAGAATTCCCACATGCGGCAGAAGCGCTCGTCGTAGAGCGCGGCCGCCGCATCCCACTGTGCCTTGAAGCGGCGGCGCCATTCCTTCAGGGTCTCGGCATAGTGGAGGCGCAGCACCTCGACATCGGTGACGATCAGACCCGCGCGTTCGATGGCAGGAATTATCTCGCTGAGAGCGGGGGCATAGCCTCCGGGGAATATGTATTTCGCGATCCACGGATTGGTCACGCCGGGTCCGTCGCTGCGGCCGATCGTGTGGAGCAGCGCCACGCCATCGTCTTTCAGCAGCGCACCGAGTTTTTCGAAGAACGCCGGATAATACGGCACGCCGACATGTTCGAACATGCCGACCGAAACGATGCGGTCGAACGTGCCGCTGAGCGCGCGATAATCCACGAGTTCGAAGCGGCAGCGCTCCTCAAGACCGGCCTTGTGCGCGCGGCTTCGCGCCAGAGCAATCTGCTCCTCCGACAGCGTCACGCCCAGCACTTTGGCGCCGCAGTCGCGCGCCAGATCGAGCGCCAGGCCGCCCCAGCCCGATCCGATATCGAGCACACCGAGGCCGGGCCGGTCGAGATGGAGCTTGGCCGCGATGTGCCGCTTCTTGCCGATCTGGGCCTCTTCCAGCGTTTCTTCGGGCCCGGAGAAATAGGCGCAGGAATATTGGCGGTCGCGGTCGAGGAAGATGTCGTAGAGCTGGCCGGAGAGATCGTAGTGATGGGCAACGTTGCGGCGCGCCCGCGAGGAATCGTTGAATTGGGCGAGCCAGCGCGTCAGCCACCGCCAACCCTGTTCGATCCTGAGCACGCCGTGCCGCTTGGCGAGCGCGAGATTGTGCATCAGAAAGTCGAGCAGATCCGCAATGTCGCCGTTCCCGACGGTCAGCCGGCCGTCCATGTAAAGCTCGCCGAGCTTCAATTCCGGATTGAGGGCCAGTTCCAGAAACGCGCGCCGGTCGTGCAGGACCATCGTGATTTCCGGTGCGCCGTTCCCAAAGATCGTGCGCGAGCCGTCCGCGGCGATCAGCGTCAGCGTTCCTTGCCGGACTATCGAACGGAGAATCCGACGAAGCATCCCAAATTGCCTCAAGACCCCGGACACCGTAGCGGAGGAACGTGGCAATGCAAAAGATGGTTTCGGACGCTTCCGCCCGATCGGCGCCTGATTTTTCGCGCAAAAGGCTCGAAGAACAAGTCCGGGGGGCCCCGGGCGCGGCAGCGATGGCCCCAGGGTGAGTTGCCGCTCGGCACTCCCATGATAGGCTGAAATCGGGTTGGCAACGGGCCACGATGACGCCGAAATCATTTCCAGGAGCATACTGCATGATCACTGTCTCTGCCTTCAAATGGGTTCCCGACTTCGCCCAGGGCCAGGTACGCGATCTGCGCGTACGCTGGGCGCTGGAAGAGGCCGGTCTTCCCTATGGGACGCGCCTGCTGGCGCAAGGCGATCAGGACAGCGCGGAGTACCGCGCCCTGCAGCCCTTCGGACAGGTGCCGATCTTCGAGGAGGACGGGTTCGTTCTTTTCGAGAGCGGCGCCATCGTGCTGCATATCGGCGAACGCAGCGAGACCCTGCTGCCGCGGGAGGAGCGTGCGCGGGCGCGCGCGACGCAATGGCTGATCGCGGCGCTCAGTTCGATCGAACCTTACGTGATGAACGTCGCCGTGCTCGGCATCTTCTACGCCGGCGAGGAATGGGCCAGGCTGCGGCGGCCGGGCGCCGAGCAGTTTGCGCAGCGGCGGCTCTCGGCCCTCTCCCAATCGTTGGGCGACAAGCCCTATCTCGACGGCGACGCTTTCACCGCCGGCGATCTGATGATGAGCACGGTGCTGCGCATCCTGCCGAACCTCTTCGCCGGCGATTCGCGCCTTGAGGCGTATGTTACCCGCTGTACGGCGCGTCCCGCTTTCCGGCGCGCGATGGACGCCCAGATGGCGGATTTCAGGCAGGCGGCGTGAAACCCGGAACTACTTTTCCTGGAACGTCGCCGCATAGATTTCCGGCCTGAAGCCGACGATGAGCGCATCGCCGGCGCGAAGCACGGGGCGCCTGATCACGGAAGGTTGGGCGAGCATCAGCGCGAGAGCTTTCTTCCCGGTCAGATCCTGCCTGTCGGCCTCGGGCAATTTCCGGAATGTCGTGCCGCTCCGGTTGACCAGCGTTTCCCAGCCCACTGACTTCGTCCAGCGTTCGAGCGTCGGTCTGTCGATCCCCGAAACCTTGTAATCGTGAAACGCATAGGCGATCTCGCGCGCGTCGAGCCATGCGCGCGCCTTCTTCATCGTGTCGCAATTTCTGATGCCGTAGATTGTGACCATCATTCCCTCACGGATTATCTTGTCGAGCCTTGAGCCCGGGTTCGGACCGGCCAGCCTTGTGGGCGTCCCGAAGCCCGTCCTCGCTTAGCCGGCTGCGCCCGTCATCGAACTGGTGACGGCCTTTGGGCGTGAGGTCGAGCCACATGAAGGCGCCCATCAGATTCTCTATTCCGCGAGCAAAGGTCGAGTAGGTGTGAAAAATTTCGCCCCTCTCGTTGCGGGCAAAGATACTGGCGCCCATCATATCCTCGCTCTTGATCGGCGTGCCGTAATTGAAGCTGGCACGGCCCGCGGAAATGTCCTCCTTCTTGAACGACACTCCGAAATCGAAGTTGAAGTCGCTGCCGTGCGAGGAGACCCACGGGAACGTCCAGCCCAGAACCTGTTTGACATGCGCGATCCGCCCGAACGGCGCGCGCGAGATTGCGGCGAACGACAGGTCGGCGTCGCCGAAATGCTGGCGCGCCGAATCGATATGATCGGCGACGAAGGAGCATCCCTTGCATACGTGATCGGAACCGGGCGTCAGCATGAAGTGATAGACGGCGAGCTGGCTGCGGCCCCGGAACAGATCCGCGAGCGTGCATTTCCCTTCCGGTCCTTCGAACATGTAGGGTTTGTCGACCTTGACCCAGGGCAGTCGGCGACGTTCCGCGCGCAGGGCATCGAGCGCGTGGGTCATGGCCTTCTCCTTCAGGAAGAACGCCTTGCGGGCCGCGAGCCATTCCTCCCGCAATACGACTTTCGGGGGGGACAAATTGCTTGTTGGCATGATTGGAACTCCTCTGATTGCGGTATCCAGCCCTCATCTGTCATGATGTCGCCCTTGAACCCGAGGGGACAGCCATGAAACTCGAACACATCGCCGCTATGTCCGGGTCTGCCGCCCGCAAAGGCGGAATCGCTTTGTGCGCCGCGGCCTTTTGCATGGCGCGGGCCGCCTTCGCCGGGACCGTGGAGTTCGATGTTCAAGGCGCAACCGCCACCGACCCCACGGCCATCAACGCCGGGGGCACGATCACCGGCGCATACAAAGACACCAATTTCGCCTCGCATGGCTTCGTGCGTAAGCGCGATGGGAAAATAAAATCCTTCGACGCCAGCGCGGCGACCGACACGTTGCCCAACGCTATCAGTAGCAAGGGCACGATCGCCGGCACCTATACCGACGCGAGCTTCACGTTTCACGGTTTTGTCCGCACCGCTCATGGTGCGATCACCTCTATCGACCCTTCCGGATCGATCGGCACCGAGGCCACCTGCGTCAACGACAAGGAGACCGTCGCAGGTTATTTCATGGATGCCAGCGGCGTGACGCACGGATTTCAGCGAGCGAAGGACGGCGCGATCGCCGTTTTCGATCCCAAGCACTCGACCTTCACGATCGCCAACGCCATCGACACCAGGGGCACGATCGCAGGGTATTTCATCAGCGGCGTCGACGGCAAATATCATGGTTTTCTGCGCTCGCCCGCCGGCAAATACAAAACCTTCGGCGTTTCGGGGGCGATCGTCACCGAAGCCAACACCCTCAACGAAACGAAGGCGACGGCGGGCGTGTATGCAGACGGTGACGGTATCTATCACGCCTTTGCGCGAAGCCCGACCGGCACGATCACCACGTTCGATCCCACGGGAGCCATCTCCTCGACCGCAAGCAGCATGAACGACGGCGGCACGATTGCCGGCGACTATGTCGACAGCAGTCATGTGGAACACGGCTTCATGCGCGCGGCGGACGGAACGATCACCTCGTTCGATCCAACGGGTTCGACCGACACGGTCGCCTATGGCATCAACAATTCGGACGCCGTCACCGGGCACTGGGTTGACAGCAACAACACGGATCACGGTTACGTTCGGACGCCGTAAAGATGCCCCCCCTCAGGCCCCGGGTATCGGCAGAACCGGCATGACCTCCACGGATTCGCCGGGAAAGACCGTAAAGTGCGGATGGTTCTCGAATAGCCTGGCGGCCGCTTCATGCGAATCCGCGCGAACCACCATGAAGGCGCCCATGTCGTTGCTCGCATCGCCGATGCCGTGCTGCGCGACCTTTTTCGTTTTGCCGAGCGGCCCGCCCGCATCGACGATTGCGGCATGATGTTTTTCCATCCACGACATCCAGGCAGCCATCCCCTCCCGGCTTTTGGCGCCTCGTTCGTCGTCGGAAAGCGCGTTCCACGCCTGCATCCGCGGGCTCGTCTTGCTGCCAAGGAAAACGGCAAGATATGTCTCGTGCGTGTTCATGAGGATTCTGTTCCTTTGTGGGTTGCGGCACATCTGTAAGACGAAGCGGCCACGCTTGTCCCGACATTAATGTGAGATCCAGGGACGGCGAAGACGAAGACCTCTTGATTGTTTGGCATGGTCCGCAAAAGCGAGCCAGCCGGATGAAGCACGCTCCGCTTCCGCCGGGAGGCAGAATTTTCGGCAGAATGCCGAAGGTTTTTCCGGATTTCAAATGATAGGGGTCGCGAGGAGTTTTCACGGCCCGGCGATGGAAATTCCCTCGGCCTTCAATCTGTCGAGCACCCCGCCTTTGCGCAGCAGAATGCCGAGATCGACAATTGCGAGGGTGCGTCCGCCATCGGCGATCGCCTCGTCGATACTCGCGACCGTGTCGTCGATCGAGCGCGCGTCGAGAGCGGTGGCGTGCGGCGACATCCGGACGAGACATTCGAGGTAATGGGATGGCGACCAGTTCGCCGTCATGCCGCCCACATCGCCGATGGCCCAGGCATTTGCGGCAGCCTGCACGTGCCGGCTCTGAAACTCGATGTCCTGTACGGCGGCTTCGAGGCACCTGCCCGTCACGGCGGGCGGAAGTTTCAGGATCTCCTCGCCGCTCGGGATCAAATCATAGGTCGCAATCCGGCGCACTGCCGCGTGCCGTGCACGTGCAATCGCGGCGATCGAATCCTCCGGCTCATGCGTCGTCAGATAATCCACATGCCGGAAATCGCTGCCCAGGCGCATGGCGGCGAGAATGGGGGAATTCTCGCTGTATCGATCTTGGGGTTCATGCAGGAATTCGCACACCCTTGTCAGCTCGGCCGCCACGCGGGGATCCAGAACATCCAGGAGTGTCCTGCCGTGCGGCGGGTGCAGGAGATCGCTTTCCGTCAGATAGAACCAGGCGCCGCTGAAAAGCCCCATCCGCACTTGCGGTGGCAGAAGCACGAGCCGCGCTCCGCCCAGGATCGCCTGAAGCGGTTTCGAGTTCCAGGCGAAATTGTCTGGAAGCGGCCCGACAATTCCCAGGATGGCAATTTCGGCGCCGTTTTTCGTCGCGTGCCAGATTGCCGGCCCTCTCGCGTTGGCGGTGACCGTGACGGTCTCGATCTGCGAAGGTGGTCCCTGCGCCACGGCCTGCAGGGTGAGAGCCGCAAGAAGGGCACCGGCAAGCGGAAGGCTACGGTATCGCATGGGAGGAAAAATCGATCGGCCGTCGCCGCGCCTCTGGATAGAAACTTTTGCGCAATCCCTTTGCACTATTGCTTCGCCCGCGTCGGTAAGAATCTCACGCAGAGGCGCAGAGCCACGGAGACTATGGGCGCGGTCTAAGCACCTGCCGGGTAACCATTCGCGACGCGCCGAATGCCATCCTTGAGGCGGGCGGCCCCGAAGTTGATCAGCAAACCCACCGGCAGGCGAAGCAGGCGCAGGTAGGTGAGCAACTGTTTTGGATGAACCGGTGAGAGGTGCTCCACGGATTTCAGTTCGACCACAATAGAGTTTTCGATCAGCAAGTCGACTCGAAGGCCGGAATCGAACCTCATTCCGTCATATTCAAATGAAACGATCCGCTCGGTATCGACCTGCAAACCTCTACGCTTAAGATCACGCGCCAGAATAGATTGATAAACGGACTCGAGCAGTCCCGGACCTAGTCCGACGTGCAGCCTGAAAGCCGTATCGACGATCGCTCCGGTCAGTCCTTTGAGATCGCCTGCGTTGACAACACGCATTGGCTGCACCCTCGTCACGTGCCGGCGCATTGTTCATCTGCTTTGTCGCAGAAAGTTCCGAAGGTCGTCGCAAATTGTCCTCTCGGTGCCTCCGCGTCTCTATGTGAGAATTATTTTGGGGCCGCGGCCTATCACGAGGCGCAGAGCCACGGAGACTGTTGGCGCGGTCCATGAACCCGCGTCGCGGTTTGTCTCCTCTGTGCCTCTGTGCCTCTGCGTGAGAATGACTTTTCAACTGCGGCCTTTACGACCCCACCTTCAGAAGTTCCACGTCGAAGATCAGCGTCGCACCGGGTGGGATGGTGCCGTCCGGCGTGCCCGCGGCGCCATAGCCAAGGTCGGACGGAATGATCAGCGTGCGCTTGCCGCCCACCTTCATGCCGACCACGCCCTTGTCCCAGCCGGGAATCACATTGCCAGCGCCGAGCGCGAAGGTGAACGGCTGGCCGTGATCCAACGACGAATCGAATTTCTTCCCCTTGGCGCCGTTCACATAGAGCCAGCCCGTATAGTTGACCGTCACCTGTTCGCCCGCCTTGGCAACCGCGCCGGTGCCGGGTTTGACGTCGGTGATCTTGAGTCCGTTCTGCTGGGAAGCCTGGGCGGCGACGGCATTTATGGCCACGGGCGCGGCCGCGCCGAGAACGAGAAGCATCGCCACGGCAATCGATTTCGCGTGCATGAGAGATCCCTGTTTGCGGTTTGGAGAATCTTTTCCAGCCGTTTGCATAAAGGCTTTGCCAGCTTTTCGCCACCCCGGTCATCGCTTTTGCCGAACAAGAATCTCAGGCAGAGGCGCAGAGCCACAGGGGCTCTGGTTGCGATTCGGGGACCTGCGTCGCAAATTGTCTTCTCTGTGCCGCTGCGTCTCTGCGTGAAAACCGTTCTTTGAGCGCGGCGTTATGGACAGACATCGCCACCCTCGACCCGGAACCGTCAAAATGTCCGACTACGAACTCTATTACTGGTCCGTGCCGTTCCGCGGCCAGTTTGTGCGCGCGGTCCTGGCCTTTGCCGGAAGGACCTGGACCGAGGCGGGCGACGCCGCGATCTCGAAGCTGATGGAGGGGCCGGTGAAAGAGATGCCGGTCCCGTTCATGGGTCCGCCTCTGCTGATCGACAAGAAGGCGGAGTTCGCCATAGCGGAGATGCCAGCCATCCTTCTCTATCTGGGCGAGACGCTCGGCCTCATGCCGGACGACGTTGCCCTCCGCGCCATGACAATGAAGATCGTCAACGACGCCAACGACGTGCTCGACGAAATCACGCTCGATGGCGGCCGCCAGATGTGGACGCAAAAACGCTGGCATGAATTCGTCCCCCGCCTGAAGAAGTGGATGTCGCTCTGGGAGGAGACCGGCCGGCGTCACGGACTGGAAGCGGACCAGGGCTTCCTCCTGGGGGAAGAAGAGCCGGGCATCGCCGATATCGTGACCGCAACCCTGTGGTCGACCATGACCGACCGCTTCCCCGCCATCGCGGGCGTCCTCGAGGAAACGGCACCCCTTACGGCCGGTTTGACGCGCCGGGTCGCGCATCTGCCGCCCCTGGCAAAGCTGGCCACGAAGGCACGGCACGACTACGGCGATGTGTATTGCGGAGGCGAGATCGAGGCTTCGCTTCGTAAGGTGCTGGAGGCGTGACTCAGAAGCGAAGTTCGGCGCGGCCCAGATCGCGCGGAACAATCAAATGTTGGTCCGCGCTTCCCTGCGGCGGGGACCGATAGTGTGATCCCACCTCCTCGAGGCCGGATAGACCCGGGCAGGGCGTGTCTGCTCTCTCAAATCCTGCAAGTTCGAGAAGGGGTAATCCAATGAAGAGGTTCATTCCATTTGCGGTCTCGCTGGCCGTGGCCGGCGTGGCCAGTTCGGCCATCGCGCAGGAGCGCGTTTACGACAACGGCCCGGCGTGGGACGTGGCGTCGATCCAGACCAAGCCGGGCCATTTCGACGATTACATGCGCTTCGTGGCGAAGACCTGGCGCGCCGAGCAGGAGCAGCTCAAGAGGGCGGGCTACGTCATCGACTACAAGGTGTTCTCCACCATCGACGCGCGCGACAATGAGCCTGATGTGTTGCTCGCCGTCGAGTGGAAGAACATGGCGGCGCTCGATATGCCGCTCGACCAGCGCGACGCGATGACGAAGCAGCTCTTCGGCTCGATGGCCGGCGCCGACAAGGCCGACATCGATCGCGAAAGCCTGCGCACGCTCCGTGGAGACACCATGTTCCGCGAGCTGGTGTTCAAGTAGGTTTTGCAATTCAACTCCGCCGCCGCGCGCAGTGCGGCGGCGGGTGTTATTATCAAGCCGTCCCTCACCCGACCCCGCGTGCGATGACCTCGCTGCGGACGCGAGCCCATTCCTGGAGCGCCGGCTGCTGCATGAACGATCGCCACCGCGGATCGGATTTGAATGCAGCCGGTATCGAAGGCTCGGCAGCAGTGTCGAAAAAAAGCAGATCGTGCTCATCGATGGACGTCTGAAACCATTTGAGCGCGGCATCGAATTCGCCGTTTCACAACACGCTCGGCTACCTCCGGGCCAAGCGGCGCCTTGCGAATGCGCAGAGGCGCCACGGCGATTCCCCATTTTCACCATGGCCGGGCTTGACCCGGCCACCCAGCCGGCGAGCGTCCGCGAGCCGAATTGACTCTTTGTTACAAGTCTCGCAATCACGCCGAGTCACTCGCCGCGCCGACCCGCTGCGCTGGCGCGACAGCGCGCCGAGCGCGCGGCCGCTGGGTGGCCAGCTCGGAGGCCGGCCACATGTGGCCACGGCCAAGACCCGGCCATGGCGAGGGAGAGATGACGCTCAGGCCTTTGGTATGAGACACTACCGGGAAAGGCATTCGCCTGGCTGAAGGAGCCGGTTGAGCACGCCCCGCCGCTTTCAGTATCACCATGCTCTGAAGGGCTGAGATGGACCTCGCAACAGCGCTCAACATCGCGACGACGGCGGCCGTCGTCGGCGGCGTTATTTTCGGCGCATGGCAGATACGCATCGCAACACGCGCGCGCGAGACCCAGATTTCTCTGCAGCTCGTCGAGATGCTGCAAACCCGCGATCTGATCCAGGGACTGAGCGCGCTGGCCGACCTGCCCGAAGGCCTCGGCTGGAAGGAGATCCAGTCGCAACTCGGCGATCGATGGATTTCCGCTTTCTCTCTCATCAACGCGCTGGACGGACTTGGAATTCTCGTGTTCCGGCGCGAAGTCTCGCCCCGGGTCGCCGACGATTTTTTCCACCATGCGGTCTCGGAGGTCTGGAAGAAGTCCCGCATTGCGATCCTTGATCGGCGGCAAATTCCGGGCCGGGAAACCGCTTTCCAATTCCTCGAATGGCTGGCGGAAAGCCAGGCCGCCTTTCGCGAACGGCTGCCCCCTCGGAAACGCAGCGCCTATCCTCTTGCACAGGGCGCTCCGCAAGGTCCTAGACGCTTGACTCCTCGCGCTGACCCAAATTCTCGGTCGACGATCCCGTGATCCCGTCGACGCGTAGCGGATGATGGCCGGATGCGCCGGCGCCAAAACTACCGACCAGCCCGGCAGCCATGCCGTCCATGTCTCGAAACCGGAGGCTGCGGCGGTAATCATCGAGGAAACCGCTAAGGCTGTAAGCAAAGAGCGGAAGTAATCAGCCTTGCGAACGCCACGTTCTCCGATCGCGCCCAGCTTTCGGAAGGCTTACCAGTATCGCAACACAGGAAAGTCTATTCGCCTACTGCCCACTACACCCGGCAAACAAATTTGTCGGCTACGCCTTACTTTGGTCCCGCGCCACAAGACAATGGCTTTCTGAACCACGGATTAGAGAATTGTGCACCCCACCACATCGGTATATAGTCAGACCCTCCGCGTTTTTGCGCAATGGGGCCGAATATGGATGCGAACGCTGGACATTCCCTACCGGAAAACGTGTCCGTTGAAATGGGCGGCGTCCCAAGCGGTGATCTCATCTTTTTGTCAACTGATGCCAGTGGAACACCCGGCAATCTCAATGTTAGTGTTCTCTCCAAGCTTGGTTATGAATCCACGATAATTCCGCCCCTCCCCGATCTCTCCAGCGGATACGCTATTGTTAGTATAGATAACATAATGCTTTGCTTTGTAGTGACAGTTGCAGGTAATACCCGCACCGAACGTCTCCTCTATATAAATCTAAAACACGCCCTCGATGATCCACGCGTTTCCAACGTAAGGGAGATATGGCTACCTCTTATGGGGACTGGAGCCGGAAAGCTCACATTCGAACTTAGTCAAAAGACAATCCTGAATGCCCTAAATGACGCTGGATGGCTCAACCGCAAAGACGCGCACATTACTTTGGCCTACCCATCGCCCGCAGACCCATCATCAGACTTGATGACTACTAAGGAAAAAAGCTCTGCAAAGCCCATTAATGAAGACAACGCATACCATGCACCGCTTCCCAACAAAGCGGTTCAGGCTGCATTACAATTTGCGTCGACATTCAGGGAAGGGCGACGAAATCCCGACGGCCATACTTCGACGTCACTGTTGTTTTTTGCTCTGGCGCAAAGTCAAACCGGAACGGCCCCCGAACAGCTGGCCGTAGACCGCGCCGCTTGCCTGTTTAGTGGTGCTGTCCACTTCTTAGCTGGTTCGCGATTTCAAGAGGCGTGGAGTAGCTACTTTGTACCCGGCTATCGCGGCCGAGGCACGGCCAACATGAATATTGTTGCAGACTCAACACCAAATGTGCGGTCCATCCTGCAACAATCGGCAAAATTGGCCGCGAGGAATGGTCACCAAGAAATAGAGGTCGGTGACCTTGTTCTATCCCTGCTTAATTTCGCAAGTGGTCGGTACAGGTTACTCCTAACCGCGATGGGTGTCTCGCCCGAAACATTGCTCACCGAGTACCAAGAAGCGCTGCTGGGCCAGATAGGGACCGCACTTCTGGGTGACGTAGCTACGGTAACAGATCGACTCGGCTACGATAACTATTCTGAAGCAATAAAGACTTTTATTGTCGACTCTGGAACTCCGCCGCCCATCAGTATCAGTATTCAAGCACCATGGGGAGCGGGAAAATCATCTCTCATGCGGCAGATTAGAGCGAAGATTGATCCGTCCCATTCGCAGAAAAATGATCGCGATAAAAAGCCGCTTAAACTCAGTGACGTCATGGCGTTCTTGAACCAGAAGTCAACTGTGGCAATCGGCGATCAAAAAAACGAAAACGGTCCCTGGACAGTGTGGCTTAACGCCTGGAAATACGAGTCGTCGGAGCAACTCTGGGCCGGCCTTGTGGACGCCATTGTGTCTCAGATAACTGCTCGTTTAGCCCGACGTGAGCGCGAACTCTTCCTTTTGCGCCTCCAACTTGCGCGCGTTGATGACGGCATCGTCCGCCGTAGAATTTACGAACGAATAATAGCTTTTTGGCTGGAAAAAGTGCACACGATCGCCCTTTGGTGCGTGGCGTCTCTTGGATCATTGATAGGAATCAGACTCGTTGCCTCAGAGATGGACGTCGGTCCCATTCTTCTTTTGTTAGTGACTTGGTCGCCATTGGGACCGATGGTGGGTTTGGCCGTGTATCTGGTTTGCAGTTATTATTCGGCACGACGGAAGGTGCAGGAAGAGCCGGCGTCGTTTAGCTTATCGGAATATTTGGATGTACCGAATTACGGTCAACTTCTGGGTTCAATGCACCATATTCATGAGGACCTTCTTCGTGTGCTGGCGCTTACGCCTGCCGATCCGAAGACGAAGATATCGTATCCAATAGTTGTTTTTATTGATGATCTGGATAGATGTTCCCCTTCTAGAATTGCAAGTGTGGTAGAGGGAGTCACCATGTTCCTCGCCAGCGACGAATTCAGATGCGTGTTCGTTATTGGAATCGATCCTCAGATGGTTGCAGCAGCCTTGGAGGAAGCTCATGCGAAAGTTAGGGACCAACTCCCTAGATATGAACGCACCGTGCCGCTTGGCTGGCGTTTCATGGATAAGTTTATTCAGCTACCTTTCACAATCCCTCCTGCTAACGCCAAGACTTTGACCAGCTTTATTGAGGGGTTGAGCGGAACCGCGGAAAGACAAGTGAAAGCGATCGCGCCGCCGGAGGATAGCGGTATGGCCGCATTACGAACGGGTACATCTGACGAGGGACCCAAGAACGAGCGGCGGATTCAAGCGTTCGAGACTAAGGAACAGTACCTTCCAGAAACTGGAGAACCCGAGCGCCTATTTAGGGAAAGCCGCGACGTAGGCGCCACGATCAGCGAGGCGTCTAAAATCATCAATGGCAACCCGCGCGAAATAAAGCGTTTGGCAAACATGGCGAGACTATACTTGTCATTGCGAAACGTTCGCCGAACGAAGGAGCCGACATGGCGTTCACCAACGGTGATTCAATACGCCCGATGGATAACTGTAGCGCTACGATGGCCGGACATGATGCGTTGGCTTCAATGGGGGGCGGACGAAGCGAGTTGGTCGGCCAAAGAGCTCGTACACGATCTGGTCAAGAGACGTCTACTATTTCTGGAGAATGCGACTGATCAGGCCAAGACGCCAGAAGGATGGACAAAACTTCTTGTTGAGACGCTAAAAGTTCCTGGAAGCGCAGAGAGCGATTGGGCCTCGGATCCCAAGCTGTTCGAATTTTTTGAAGCGGAAGCCCAAATGGACGCAAGTGAGCGACTTTCATCTGCAGCGGGAGTCGGTTTTTGGTGAGATAATCTGCTTCCTACGTATCGCCCAACATACACGCTTGCGTCTTAGTTTGCCACTCTCTCCATGCGGAATCGCACGCGCTTTCTCAGAAAGGCGGAGTATCTCGGACACATCCTCTTCCATTTCTTCAATCGTTGCTGATCCTCCTCGCTGTCTCAATGCTTCAACAGCAGCAACGAAGAAATCGCCCCGCTCTGGCAATTCTGGATACTTCTTTTGTGCCATCGCCGTATTCGCCCCTCCCCAGCCAAAGTAAGTATAGTTCGTATCACTCCCACTCAATCGTCCCCGGCGGATTGCTGGTCACGCCGTAGACGACGGGGTTGATGCCTTTCGCTTCGTTGATCATGCGCGTAGCCACGCGGGCGAGCAAGGCGCGTTCGAAGGGCCAACAATCGGCCGTAATGCCATCGGTGGAGGTGACGGCGCGAAGCGCGCAGATATCTTCATAAGTGTGGTCATCGCCGATCACGCCCACGGTCTTAAGTCACGGCCGGATGGAATAAACGGCGCCGCAGCCATAGCCGCCGCAGCTGGTGCCCGGGCCTTGCGAATTCGCGCCGTAGATGCGGCCCGAGGAGTCGACGGCGAGCCCGCCATAGAGATTGGCGCCGTCCTTGCGGTTCTGGAACTGGTGCAGCGTCGTCTCGCTCCAGGCGCCGCCCTGGCCTGGCGTCAATTCGAACACCGTGCCGCAGCCCATGTCACAGATCGTGCTGCCGCCCAAATAGGCCGGTCCATAGAGATTGCCGGCCGCGTCGAACGCCACGCCGGCGATCGGTCCGTCTCCGTCGCTGCCGGTGAAGGAATGAAGAACGGTCTCCGTCCATTGAGCGCTCGAGAGCTAGAGTTCGAAAACCGTGCCGCAGCTCGAGCCGAACAGACAATCGCCCGTGGTCCCCTTCGTCAAACAAGCGCTCATTCCCAGAGCGTGGTAGTGATCCGTTGACAGAAGGACGCTTCGACCGTCCGAAAGTCGCGCAGACAGCAGAGGAATTCGAATCCATGACTGGCCCTGGCGGACTCCAATGTTCATTCGGGGAATGCGGTCTATATTGCGTTCGGTAGCCGCCCCGAACCCGAACCGGGCTCCCCGATGGCCGGTGGGCGTGGCCGGGGCGGCGCATGGCAGCCGCGAGGGATCAGGAGGGAGGGCAACGGTGCCGGATCATGTGCTGGTCTTTTACGGCTCTTACCGCGCCAAGCGCGTTGGCATCCGCATGGCGACCTTCGTCGTCAACGAACTTCGCGCCCGCGGCGCTCTCCCGGAGCTGATTGACGCCCGCGAGATTGGGCTTCCGATCATCGACCGGATGTACAAGGAATATCCCAAGGGTTCCGCCCCGCCGGCGATGGAGGATCTCGCTCGAAAAATCCGCGCGGCGGACGCGTTTGTGTTCGTCGCAGGCGAATACAATTGGGGGCCGCAGCCGGGCCTGAAGAACCTCACCGACCATTTTCTGGAAGAATGGTTCTGGCGGCCTGCCGCCATCGTCAGCTACTCGCCCGGCCGGCTGGCGGGCGCCCGCGGCGGCGCGGCCTGGCATCCCATCCTGTCGGAGATGGGCATGGTTGTCGTGCCCAGCACAGTGGCCGTGGGGCTGATCGCCCAGACTCTCGACGCACAAGGCGAGCCGATCGGCGAGGCGGGCCGTCTGGCGCAGGCAGCGTTGCACCGCCTCGCCGACGACCTCGCGTGGTGGGCCGCCGCCGCCCGCAACCAGCGCCTCCAACCCCCCCCGCCTTACTAGCGCTTCGGCCGGCGCTCCGCTCGGCGCGGGCGAAGACAATCCATCCCAAAAGACTTCACGACGGGTTTCACATGCGGTTGACGCGCGGCCCCCGCGATGTGCGGATTTGGGGTATTGCGGGACGGGAGTTCCATTTCCTGTCCCGCCGATTGCTACTCCTCAAAGCGACCCGTGGCATCACGATCGCGTTCGTATCGTCTGGTGAGCGGAAATGGCGGCAACCAGGACTCGCGACGGACGATCCAGCTTTCGTAGGTTGGCGTCAGTTGGTCGGGGGCATCCAGGCATCCCAAATTCACTTCGACTTCGTCTGCGCTGTGTCCGAAAATGGTCGAGCCGCAACGGGGACAGAAAAACCGTCCGGCATAGTCGCGCGTTTCGCCTTCGATCGTCACCGCATCTTGCGGGAACACCGCAGCCGCGTGAAACAGGGCGCCGTGATGCTTGCGGCAGTCGAGACAGTGACAAAGGCCGACCCGGTACGGGCGTCCCTGCGCCACAATCCGAACATTGCCGCACAGGCATCCGCCCGTGACAGGGTCCATGGTTCGCGTCTCCTCTAAGCCGGCTTAGGGCGACAGGATCGTTTTCACACCG
>Ga0182024_10006998_pt1 | contig 24510 bp, 20 predicted proteins | sample P32metaG_FD_120480 | JGI IMG/M metagenome (GOLD analysis project Ga0182024, IMG submission 120480) | Permafrost microbial communities from Stordalen Mire, Sweden - P3-2 metaG (Illumina Assembly) | ecosystem: Environmental > Terrestrial > Soil > Wetlands > Permafrost | place: Sweden: Stordalen...
GCGTTGCCGCCCAGCACGGCGTAGCGGGTATCCGTCATCGGCAGCGGATTCGCGAAGGCCTTGAAGTTTTGCGTGGCGTAGTCATAGCCGACGCGCGCCAGGCCCACGTTCTCGTCGATGACTGCCTTTTCTTTCTTGCGGAATTGCTCGGCGAGGACGCTTTCCAGTGCCTGAAAGCCGATGCCGGTCATGCTAAGCGCGGCGCCGATGGCCAGCGTATTCTGGGCTATCTTGTTGCGGCTGATATCGGCCAGCTTGGAAACCGGTAGCGGGCACAACTGTACCCCGTCGGCCGGTTTGCCTGGCTTGATGGTGTCGGCATTGTAGATACAGGCGCCGCCACTACCAAGCAGGCTCAGGTGCCGGTCCATCGTGTCCTGGTTGAGGGGAATCAGCAAATCGATCCGATCGCCCATATTGGTGATTTTGTCGGGACCGGTGCGGATGGTAAGAAAAGTGTGGCCGCCGCGAATGATGGATTGGTAGGCGTTGTAAACGTTCAGGTGCAACCCACGGCGGCTGAAGATTTTTGCGAAGATGTCACCCGGGGTGGCTACGCCCTGACCGGCGGCGCCCCCTATACCAATAGCGAAAGACTGCCTCATCGATTCATCTCCAGGCTGCGGGGCCCCCGAGACATGCTTCAGGGACCGCCGGAACTTATCCGGTAAAACCTTAATCAGGACAGCTTTGATGACGCCATCTTGAACGCGAACCAGCATACACCCAGGTTCTTATGTCTGGCAGCCCCGCAGTTAAGCCGTAGGCGCAAATCGTTCCAATTGGTTGATTTCACGCAGGATCCGCGCCATTCCACAGTTCGGAACGTGGTTCAACGGCGGCATCGAATCATCCAGCCGGAAGCAATAAGGCGTAATCTAGAGTGTTCAGCCAGTAGCCGCGTATGGTTAGCCGATAGATGACAGCCGGGCTAAAAATGGTGAGGAATGGTTCATAGTTTTCCGATAACTCCTCCGGTCGAACACCCTTGGGCCACGATCGTCGTGCTCCTGGGTGCGGCAGTTGTTTTTGGAGCAATTCCGCTTTCGCTGGCCTGGTTGTGGGCAAGAATTTTTTCGCCCGCCAAGCCAGGTTTGCAGAAGAACGCGACGTATGAATGCGGCCTCGAAGCCAAGGGGGATGCGTGGGCACAGTTGGACGTCTCCTACTATCTGTACGCCATCGTTTTCCTGATCTTCGATGTGGAGGCGGTTTTCCTGCTGCCGTTTGCGGCGGCGTTCTCCGGCCTTTCGCTGGCGGCTTGTCTGGCGATGCTGGTTTTCCTGCTGTTGTTGGTGGAGGGCCTGGTCTGGGCCTGCCAAAAAGGTGTGTTGACTTGGGGCTAACGAGGTTTCGATGGAACAGGACTTAAAGACCGAGTTAAGCAAGCACGGAATTTTTGCCACCACGTTTGAAGAGCTATACAACTGGGGCCGCAAGAACTCCGTTTGGCCGCTCACCTTTGGCCTGGCGTGTTGCGCCATCGAAATGATTGCCACCACCATGGCTCGCTATGATCTGGCCCGCTTCGGCGCCGAGGTTTTTCGCCCTTCGCCACGGCAGGCCGATTTGATGATCGTATCCGGAACTGTGACCAAGAAGATGGCTCCCCAGGTGGTTCGGCTCTACAACCAGATGCCGGAGCCGAAGTACGTGATCGCTATGGGGGCATGCGCCATCTCTGGCGGCCCCTTCCGCGACGGCTACAACGTGCTCAAGGGCATCGACCGCTATATTCCCGTCGATGTTCATATTCCCGGTTGTCCTCCCCGGCCGGAGGCGCTGATTCACGCCTTTATGGCCCTGCAAGAGAAGATCAGTGCCCAACAGCTTACCGGGGAGTCGAGACCCAGGCATTTGAAGGCGGAACTGCCGAGCGAGTTTCCGGTGCCGGAGTTCGGTGAACACGGGCTTGAGCCAGCACAGAACGACGAGGTCTTCCGCAACCCGCTGAAGGTGCTTCAGGGATGACATTGCCCGGGATAACATTGGAAGACATCAGGAGCCGGTTACAGGCGCAGATTCCAGGTTGCCAGGTGGACCTGGTGGTCAACGGCAGCCCCTCAGCCCAGAACTCGCTGCTCATTGATCGCCAACATGGCCTCGCAGCGGCCCGGGTGCTACGCCAGGAGATGCAACTGGACTTTTGTTCCAATGTAACGGCGGTGGATTGGCCGGACCGGGTGGATGCAGACACGGTCAAAACCAAGCAAATTGTCGATGGGGTCGAGAAAGAGATAGAGCAGACGGTCAAGACAGCAATTCCGGGCTACTTGGAAGTGGTCTATCACCTCTTTTCCATGTCTAAAAAAGAGGGGCCGGTAGTGATACGGATGCGCACAGCGAATCGTACGGATGATGTCGCGCTGCCCTCCCTGACCCCAGTTTGGCGGAGCGCGGAATTTCAGGAGCGAGAGGCGTTCGACCTCTACGGCATTGTGTTCGATGGACATCCGGATCTGCGGCGCATCCTCATGTGGGAGGGTTTTACGGATTACCCCATGCGTAAGGATTATGTTCCTCCGCCCGACGATGATCTGGAAATACTGAGGGAGCGATGACACAGGTGGCGCCCCCCGAGGCCGAGCAAGACAACATCATGGAAATATCGATGGGGCCGCAGCACCCATCGACCCATGGCGTCTTCCGCATGGATGTTCGCCTGGATGGCGAGCGGGTCATGCGCTTGAAGCCAGTGTTCGGTTACCTGCATCGCAACCACGAAAAAATTGCCGAGGCGGCGAGCTACCTGGCGGCGATTCCTTACACCGATCGGCTGGACTATCTCTGCTCCATGACCAACAACTGGGGATATGCGCTGGCAGTGGAAAAGCTGGCGGGCCTTGCGGTGCCGGAGCGCGCCGAGTATATCCGGGTAATCGTGTCTGAGTTAACCAGGCTGCAGAATCACGCCGGCATGGTGGGGTTTCTGCTGCAGGATATGGGGGCGAGCGGGACGCCGCTGATGTATGCCTTCCGGGAGCGGGAGCGGGTTCTGGACTTGTTTGAATCCCTGAGCGGCGCGCGCATGATGTGCAACTACATGCGGTTCGGCGGGGTGCGCGTGGATTGCTCCGCCGAATGGCTTAGCCAGGCAGCGAAGCTGGTGGCCGGATTTGACGGCTTTCTGGATGAGTTCGAGCAGCTGCTGACTGGGAACGAGATCCTGATGGCACGAACCCAGGGGGTGGGTGTGCTGCCTCGCGAACTGGCGATCAACGCCGGTATCACCGGGCCGGGCCTGCGGGCCAGCGGGGTGAATTATGACCTGCGCAAGGTAGACCGCTATGGAGTGTACGAACAGTTCCAGTTCCGGGTGCCGCTGGGCGAACACGGCGATGTGTTCGACCGGTATATGATGCGCGTGCTCGAGATGCGGGAGTCGCTCAAGATTTTGGAGCAGGCTCTGCGCGACATTCCGTCAGGACCGATCATGGATCCCAAGGCCCGGCTGCGGGGGTTACGGCCCAAGGTAGGCGAAGCTTATGCGCGAATCGAATCGCCAAAGGGGGAGCTGGGGTTTTATTTGATCAGCGACGGCTCGCCCAATCCATACCGGTACCGGGTGCGACCGCCGAGCCTGATCAATCTTACGGTGTTAGAGGATATGTGCCTGGGACAAAACATTGCCGACGTGGTGGTGATTCTGGGGAGCATCGATATTGTGATGGGGGAAGTGGACCGTTGAAGAATGAGTACGGCTTTCCATGTGCGAAGAAACAATCTCAACGAAGGGCACGGCTTCAGCCGTGCCGTAGATGGCGTATCAGTGGGGCGGCTTCAGCCGCTGAGGTACGGTTTGTTACGAAGTAATTGTTCAAACGTGAGCATGGAAAAAGACGTACCTCAGGGGCTAAAGCCCTCAATGGCCGCGGGTCGATATGGCACGGCTAAAGCCGTGCCCTTCGTCCAGATTTCTTCGCCGACGGGCTTCGTCAGCGGGCGAGAATTAAGCAATGTGCCTTAAGTATTCAGAGCGGGGGCAAAAGGGATGTTAGGCGAGGGTATTGTCAAAGGGTTGGCGGAAACTGCACGAAACTTTCTGGGCAGCTTTGTCGATAAGGAGCGCCTGGTAACGGTGCAGTTCCCGGAAGAGCGGCTGCCGGTGTCGGAGGCGGCGCGCAACTTCCCTTTTCTTATTTTCGATGGCACGGATCCGGAGCAAGGGCTCCGCTGCGTGGCTTGCCAGATTTGCGAGAAAGAATGCCCGCCACGATGCATCACCATCGAAAAGAGCAAAGATAAGAAGCCCGATTTTGTTGGCAAGGAACAGTTCTACCCTGCGGTCTTCGATATCGATGTGTCGGTTTGCATGAGCTGCCAGATCTGCGTGGAGGTTTGCCCCTTCGACGCCATTCGCATGGATAACGAGTTCGAACTAAGCACGGACGACCGCTTTGGCGGGCTCATGTGGACCAAGGACAAATTGGCGCGGCCGAATGAGCACTACATGGCCATCCATCCGACGGAAGCAGCCGAAGTAGAGGCCAGACGCGCTGAGGAAAAGGCGCAAGCTGAAGCCAAGAAGCAACAACCCGCGGTGACCAAATAATGCTGGACCAGGTGTTCGTGTTGCTGAAGCACTGGCTCCTGGGCTACTCACCGGTAGTGCTCCAGCCTGCCGTCTCAATTTTGCTGACTATCCTTCCCATACTTCTCGTGTTCCCGGTGCTGTTCGCATTGACGACGGTTCTGGAGCGTAAGGGATTGGGCCGGATACAGAACCGCTACGGTCCGAACCGAGTAGGATTTTTCGGCATCCTGCAGCCGATGGCGGATGCGGTGAAGTCCTTGACCAAAGAGGATATTGTTCCCGCATCGGCAGATCACACCGTCCACTTTCTGGCTCCCCTGATTCTGTTGGCGGTGGCGTTTCTGCCCTATGCGGTTCTGCCCATCGGGCGGAACATGATCGCCGCTGACCTGGATGCGGGGGTGCTGTTTTTCTTTGCCATTGGGGCAATTTCAGAACTGTCTGTTTTTATGGCGGGGTGGTCGAGCCGTAACAAATACTCGCTGCTGGGCGCCATGCGGGCGGTGGCGCAGATGATCAGCTACGAGGTACCGCTGCTGCTCTCTTCTGTTGCCGTGATCATGGCGGCCGGCTCTTTGTCGACGGTCGTGATCGTGGAGAAGCAATCAGGCTTCTCAGGAATTTTTCCCCACTGGTATGTGCTGACACCGTGGGGCTTTGCCGGCTTCATCCTCTTCATGATTGCCGCGACCGCTGAAACCAACCGTTCGCCTTTTGATCTGCCGGAGGGAGAATCCGAGATCATTGCCGGATATTACATTGAATATTCCGGCTTTAAATTCGCGCTTTTTTTTCTGGGAGAATATCTGGGGATGTTTGCCATCAGCGGTCTGGGGATTACCCTGTTTCTGGGCGGATGGACGGCGCCCTTGCCGTTTCTGACTTGGGTTCCATCGTGGATATGGTTCTTCGCCAAGCTGCTGGGGCTCATCATTGGATTCATCTGGGTTCGCGGCACCCTACCTCGCCTGCGCATGGATCAGTTGATGAACTTTGCCTGGAAGTTCATGTTGCCGATGGCGTTGGTGGTCGTGGTCTCGGCCGGAGCATGGCGCTTTCTGGGCCAGGGTGTTACGCGGTGGCTGGTGAGCCTGGTGTTTATTGCGGTTGCGTACGTGCTGTTGGCGCGCGGCGTGGAGACAAGAAACAGGATCGCGAAACGAACCTATCGTTTTGCTGAATGAGTCTGATGAGCGCTACGTTTTTTATTCTCGCGGCAATAACCCTGGTTGGCGCCTGTGCGGCGATGATGCTGCGCGGGCTGGTCCATTGCGCGCTGGCGGTGGCGATTGCCTTTGCCGGACTTGGGACGCTTTACCTTAACCTTGGCGCCCAGTTCCTGGGCCTGGCACAGTTGCTGGTCTACGTAGGCGCGATCGCCGTGCTGATCGTCTTCGTGATCCTGCTGACCCGCGGCGGGGATAGTGATTCGCCGCCGTTGTCCCGAGCAGCTTTGCCGATTACAGGGCTGCTGGTGGCCGCGTGCATATTCGCCGTCCTTGCCTGGGCAGTCTTTCATAGCTTCGCCGTTCATTCCGCGGTTCCGCTGGCTGCTCCAGCCACTGTCCGTGAATTGGGCACCGTTTTAATGGCAGACTATGTGCTTCCGTTGGAGGTAATCGGGCTTATGCTCACTGCGGCGCTTATCGGAGCCGCGATTATCGCGATGAGGGAGAAACAGGCCACGCAATGACTCCTTTAGCAGGGTGTTTGCTTGTTTCTTCCATGTTGTTCGCGGTTGGTCTTGCGGGTGCATTGACGCGCAGGAACACTATCCTGGTGCTGGTGGGCATCGAGCTGATGTTGAATGCGGCCAACCTCAACTTCGTTGCCTTCTGGCGCTTTGGACCCCATAACGGAGCGTCCACTGGCATGATTTTTGGAATTTTCTCCATCGGCGTGGCGGCAGCGGAGGCGGCCGTGGGGCTCGCACTCATCCTCGCGGTGTATCGGCATACAAAAACCACTGATCTGAGCCAGCTCACGGGGAGGCCACAATAGAGCCGCCTATGGCCTCGACGGTGTGGATTGTTCGCTATCTTTGGTTGATTCCGGCACTCCCTATCCTGGCTGCCGGAGTCGGTGCGCTGCTCAAGCAGAGCCAGCGCAGACTTGCGGCTACCATCGCCATCGCCTCCATGAGCCTCTCTTTTGTGCTCGCAGTGGTTGCCTTTGGCCATCTGCTGCTCGGGCCTGCACGGCTATTCGTTAACTTTCCCTGGATGCAATTCGGCACTGAATGGGTAAAGCTGGGGTGGGTGTTGGACCCGCTGGCGGCGGTCATGCTGGTGATGGTCACTTTCGTCGGGCTGCTCATCTTTATTTACAGCGTGGCGTACATGCACCACGATGAAAACTTCACCCGGTTTTTCTGCTTTCTTTCCCTCTTTGCGGGGGCAATGCTCGGGTTGCTGATCGCCAACAGCCTGTTGCTGTTGTTTATGTGTTGGGAGGTTGTCGGGCTCACATCGTACCTGCTGATTGGTTTTTGGTACGAAAGGCCGGCTGCGGCTGCGGCGGCCAAGAAAGCGTTCATCACCACCCGGATCGGTGACCTCGGTCTGCTGCTGGGCATGGTGTGGCTGTATGGCCAAACCGGCACGTTGCTGTTTTACGATCACGGCTCCGGATGCCTGGAGCACACCGCGCTCTCTCTGCTGGCGACGCAAACCATTGGTTTTGGCATGGCTGCCTCCACCGGCATTGCGCTCCTGATTTTCTGCGGGGCGGTGGGAAAATCCGGGCAGCTGCCGCTGCACGTCTGGCTACCGGATGCGATGGAAGGCCCGACGCCGGTGAGTGCCCTGATTCACGCTGCGACCATGGTGGCCGCGGGCGTCTACCTGGTGGCGCGTGTGTATCCGCTTATGAGCGCTTCGTCGAGTGCATCGCCAGGCGGGGCGCTGCAGGTGGTCGCGTGGGTGGGCGCTGTGACGGCAATCTTTGCCGCGCTGGTCGCCGTGGCGCAGGACGACATCAAGCGCATCCTGGCTTACTCGACCGTCTCGCAGTTGGGCTACATGATGATGGGCCTCGGCGTGGGCGGGGTTGCAGTGGGCGTCTTCCACCTGATTGCCCATGCGTTTTTCAAGGCGCTGCTGTTTCTGGGCGCGGGATCGGTTATCCACGGCTTAATGGGAGAACAGGACATTCGCGAAATGGGGGGCATTCGCAAGTGGATGCCGGTCACCTTTGCAACCTACGCGGTGGGCACCCTGGCATTGTGCGGATTCCCTTTGTTCTTCTCCGGGTTCTGGAGCAAAGATGCGATCCTGCATGCCGCGTATGGGTGGAACGTTTCGCGAGTACCCTTTTATCTCGGCGCGATCGGTGCATTGCTCACGGCGTTCTACATGACGCGCCAGGTCTGCTATGTCTTTTTCGGCACCAAGCGCCGGGACCCCGCTCTGGAGCCGATTGAACCGTCGGAAGCTGGGGCGTCAGATCCGCTGGAGGCCGCGCATGAGAGCCCGGCGGCTATGACGACGCCGTTAGTGCTGCTGGCGGTTTTCGCCATCCTGCTCGGGTTCCTTGGAACTCCGGCGTGGCCATGGTTGCAGGCTTTTCTGGACATGAGGCATGCCGGCCTGGACTTCGCTCAACTTGCGGAAGACGGGCTTATTCCGCTCATGCTGGCCTCGTCATTGCTGGTGTTTGCCGGCCTGGGCCTGGGCTGGTGGGTGTATGGGCGAAGGCCTATCCAGCGAGCCGCCAACGCGGATGCCCTGGAGCAACTGCAGCCGTCGCTCTTCCATGCGCTGCGCAAAGGCCTATTCATCGATGAGCTTTATGCAGTGACGATTCTGCGGCTGGCATGGTGGATTGCGTGCATCGCGAACTGGCTGGATCGATGGGTTTGGAGCGGCATCCCACTGGCCGTCTCAGCTCTTACCAAAAGCCTTGGGTGGATCGATTTTTCACTCGACCGTTGGGTGGTGAACAAGGGGTTCGACGAGGGATGTAATGGGGTGGCGGACGGCGCACGTTTGCTGGCGCGGTTCCAGGACGGACGGATCCAGAACTATTTACGGCTACTGGCAGCCGCCGTCGCGGCTTTGGCTTTCTATCTGCTGTTGGGACACAAAGGATGAGCAACACCTTCCCCTCAGTGAGCGCCCTTACCTTGCTTCCTTTCGTCGGCGGAATTGCAGTGCTGCTGCTCGGACGAGCGGGACGTTCGGCGGCACGACTGACCGCCGTAATCTTCGCCACTGCCGCGGTTGCGTATACTCTTCTGCTTTGGTCCCGCTTCCAGCCGGCGATGGCAGGAATGCAAATGCAGGAGATGCACCCCTGGGAGCCGGCGATTGGGCTTGCCTACCACGTAGGCTTAGATGGCCTGAGCCTGCTTATGCTGGCTGTCTCCTCCATTGTTGTGCTCATGGCCGTCAGTGCTTCTTGGAGCAATCCCAAACAAGGGCCGGTTTATTTTTGCCTGCTGCTTTTTCTGGAGACGGGCCTTTTCGGCACCTTTACGGCGCTGAACTTTCTCCACTGGTTCCTGTTCTGGGAGCTGAGCCTGATTCCCGCGTTCTTCATGATTCGGTTGTGGGGCGGCGACGGGCGCGCCCGGGCTGCGACCCAGTTTTTTGTTTACACCATGGTGGGCAGCATTGCCTTGCTGCTGTCTTTTCTTGCTCTCTTTCTCGCCAGCGGCAGCTTCGATTTTGTGGAACTGACCCAGATGGCGCAGACCGGACAGCTCGCTGCCGCAATCAGCCAAAACCTGCAGTGGCATCAGTGGGACAGTGGTCACATCACCATGTTCCTGTTTTGCGGTGCGTTCCTGGGCTTCGCGGTCAAGATGCCGGTAGTTCCCTTTCATGGCTGGCTGGCTGCTGCCTACTCGGAAGCGGCGCCGGAGACTACCATGGCGCTGACCGGCGCGCTTTCGAAAATGGGTGTGTATGGATTTCTCCGGATCCTGCTCCCCATCTTCCCGGAGCAGATGTGGCGTGTGCGAACCGTTCTTCTATGGTTGGCCATCGCCACCATCGTATTGCCCGCGTTCACCGCGTGGGCGCAAACAGACTTGAAGAAAATGTTTGCCTACTCTTCGATAAACCACCTGGGCTACTGCATTCTTGGCATCGTTGCCGTGACCGGTTCTACCGGGGCGGATGCAAGCCAGGTGAGCGCGAAGGCCGCGGCACTTACCGGGGTCATGCTGCAGCTGTTCAGCCACGCCGTGACCGCGGCGGCTCTTTTCTGGTTTTTGGCGCTGCTGGCAAGGCGCAGTGGCGGACTGACAGGCCTGCACGATTTCGGCGGGCTGCGTCGTGCGATCCCGGTATTCAGCGGGCTGATGGGGATCACGCTCTTCGCCTCGCTCGGGCTCCCCGGACTGATAGGTTTCCCGGGAGAATTTCTGATCTTTAAGGGGGTTTTCCCGCTGGACTGGTGGGCGGCAGCGCTCGCATTGCTCGGTCTGCTGATGACTGCTGTTTTTCTGCTCACGATTATGCAGCGCGTTTTCTCAGGCCCTCTGGGTGAGCGTTGGGCCGGTATGCCGGACCTGTCCCTGGCCGAACGATGCTTGCTCGCGCCTGCAATCGTCGTGATGTTCGCTGTGGGTCTTTACCCACAACTGATCAGCGGAATGGTGCACGGGACCGTGATGCAGTTTGTCGGCCTGGTGAGGTATTGACCATGCTTGCCTGGACGATCTACGTCTCCTTTATTGGTGCAGTCGTAGTTGCACTCACACCCGGAAAGAGCCTGCTGGTTGCGCGTTTTACTGCGTTGCTCACCACGATTGCGGGTTTGGGCATCGCGATTGCGGCCGTGGTGCATGATCGAACGGGGCAGCCGTTTACCATTGTAAGAGCGCCGTGGATACCCAGGCTGGGCATCGAATATCATCTGGCTGCCGATGGCATCAGCCTGGTTCTGGTCTTGCTGACCGGCATTGCAGCGGTCGCCGGCGTGCTTTTTTCCTGGAATATCGAACGGCGGGTCAAGGACTTTTTCGCTCTCTACCTGTTGCTGATTGGGGCGGTGTACGGTGTCTTCCTCAGCTTCGATCTTTTTCTGCTCTTTGTTTTTTATGAGCTGGTCATTATTCCCAAGTATTTTCTGATCGCCATTTGGGGATCTACTCGCCGGGAATATGCAGCTATGAAGCTGGTGCTCTACTCTTTTGGGGGAAGCGCGCTGGTGCTGGCCGGCATAGTTGCCGCGTATGTTGTTTCCGGCGAACGCACATTGAGCCTGGAGGCGTTGGCGCACTTTCCTTTTTCGACGCATTTTCAGATGTGGGCCTTCCCGATGGTGTTTGTGGGATTCGCCGTGCTCGCCGGCATGTGGCCCTTTCATACCTGGGCGCCTACCGGTCACGCAGCCGCTCCCACCGCGGCCTCCATGCTGTTGGCGGGCGTGGTGATGAAGCTGGGAGCCTATGGCTGCCTGCGTGTGGCCATGATGCTGTTTCCGCGCGGGCTCGATCCGTGGGGATTTAAAGTGCTCGGGTTTGGGTCGTGGCAGCAGGTGTTCGCTGTGCTCGCGCTCATTGGAATCGTCTACGGCGCGAGCATCGCGCTGGTACAGAAGGACCTCAAATTCGTCGTCGGCTACTCCAGTGTCAGCCACATGGGCTTTGTGCTGCTGGGCTTGATGACCCTGAACCAGATTGGGCTGTCTGGGGCCGTGTACCAGATGTTCTCCCACGGAATCATCGCCGGGCTGCTGTTTGCCGTGGTGGGGCGCATGGTCTATGACCGCACCCATACGCGCGACCTGGGTGAGCTCTCGCGAATTCCGCTTGCCCGGCTGATTCCTTTTGCTGCGGTGACCTTTGTGCTGGCGTTTATGGCCTCCATTGGCCTGCCGGGCTTCAGTGGGTTTATCGCCGAGCTGGAGGTGCTGATCGGCAGCTGGCGGTCATTTCCCTGGATGGCTTGTATCGCCGGGCTGGGAATCCTCATCGGCATCGCCTTTTCGTGGCGCGCGCTGCAAGCCACCTTCTTTGGCGAGCCCACGACCACACCAGAGCAGGTGCTGCCTCCGATCACCCTTCCTGAGCGTCTTGGAGCGTGCCTGCTACTGGCGAGCACGATTTTACTCGGGCTTTATCCCAGGCTCTTGATGGATTTGATTTTGCCCAGCCTCAATGGGCCGCTGTTCGAGCAGCTTCGCCAAGGTGGGTGGCGATGATCGGATCGAACTATGTAGAACTGCTGTGGTTGACGGCGCCCGAGATCACAGTGGCGCTGGCTGCGCTCCTGGTTCTGGTGCTCGACCTCAGCTTTCTGCGCCGATCTGCGCTTGCGATGCGTTTTCGTATCACCAGCCTGGTCGCCTGCATCGGATGTATCCTGGCGCTGCTTGTGCTGCTGAGATTCCCTGCGCAGGGCGAGCTGCCGGCGGGAATGCTGGTAGTGAACCCACTGAGCCAACTGATGCAGATCGCTCTTTTGGCGCTTGCGATTCTCGTTCTCCTCTTGGTGAGCTCGGCGCGGTTCACTACCCATGTAGGCGAGTATTGCGCCCTGATCCTGTTTGCCACCACCGCGATGATGCTATTGGTGAGCACACAGAATCTGCTCGTGATCTTCCTTACCATCGAGTTCCTGAGTCTCTCGCTGTACATCCTTACCGCATTCGACAAGCAGAGCCGGTCATCGGCGGAAGCCGGGCTGAAGTATTTTCTCTTTGGCGGGATGTCGGCGGGCATCCTGCTATTTGGCATGAGCCTGCTCTACGGCCTCTCCGGCTCGTTAGAGCTTGCGCGTATCGCCATCGCAGTCAAGGCTTCGCCGGGTGATCCGCTGTTGACGCTGGCCATCGTCATGCTGCTTGCGGGGTTGGGTTTCAAGATTGCGGCTGCGCCCTTTCACATGTGGGCTCCGGAAGTGTACCAGGGGGCGCCGACCTGCAGCGCCGCGTTGGTCGCCTCCAGTTCCAAGGTCGCCAGCTTTTTCGTTTTGTTCGTGCTCTTTTCTGTAGGGATGACGGGGGCGGCAGGGCGCGCCGCGTGGGGAAATCAATCTCCCGGCTGGGCACCGTTGGTCGCGCTGCTCGCCGTGGTCTCGATGCTCTGGGGGAACCTGGCGGCGATTGCACAAAGCAGCGTGCGGCGGCTGCTAGCCTACTCTGCCATCGGACACGCGGGCTACATGTTGATCGCGCTGGTGGTGCACACCGAGCAAAGTTTGGGCGCCCTGATTTATTACGTCATCACCTACGCCCTGGCGACGGTAGGCACCTTTGGCGTGCTTGCCGCATTGGAAGATGAGAAGGTAGATAGCATCGCACACTTCGCTGGACTGGCTAAGCGCGCTCCGGATCTCTCGTTTTGCCTGCTGATCTTTCTGCTCTCACTCGCCGGCATTCCTCCGCTGGCAGGTTTCTTCGGCAAGTTCTATGTCTTTGTTTCGGCGTTGGAGATCGCGGACCACCCTGGTTTGCTGTGGCTGGTGCTGTTGGCGCTCGCTATGAGTGTGGTTTCGTTTTACTACTATCTGAAGGTTCTCAAACAGGCGTACGTTTCCGAGCCGGTCGCGGGGGCCACGGTCATCCGTGTGCCGGCAGCCACCCGCGTCGCGTTGTGGGCAACGGCGGCGCTGGTTGTGCTTCTGGGCTTTTTGCCAGATTTGCTGCTCAACCGGATTGCGACCGGGCTCCGGTAATGTGTTTTCAGCCGTCCCTGCGGGACTAGATAAGGTTTTCCAATGTACCCAGGACTGGCGTCCTGGGCTAAACTCAGACGTCCCTTCGGGACTCAGTTTGGAAATGGGGTTCTCACGCAGACTCTAAAGCCCCCATTAGCCCACCGCTGTTCAGCCAGGACACCTAAATAAGATGTCACCCATGATGCAAGCCGATCCGAATCCCAGAACCTCTCTGGCGCGGGGCTTCCGTGATGTGGATGCGGCCACCGTAGGCAAACTGGCGCGCTGTCTTACATACATGGATGCCCTGCCCGAGTTTCGGCAATACAAAACCACGATATTGGAACTGATGAAAGCGCATCGCGGATCGGTCATCGCGGACCTTGGTTGTGGACTCGGTTTCGACGTGCGGCGCCTGGCTGCATTGGTAGGTCCGGAGGGGCGGGCAATCGGTGTGGACGCCAGCCTGGCGATGATTGAATCCGCGCGTTCCAAGAGCGAAGGACTGGGTGCGGTCGAATTTGTTCAAGCGGATATCCAGCATCTGCCCTTTGCGAACGGCTCTCTGAATTCATGCAAAGTAGACCGGACGCTTCAACACGTGGAGCGGCCAGCCGCGGCCCTCGACGAGATGTTCCGAACGGTATGTTCTGACGGCGCGGTGGTATGCGCCGAACCTGACTGGGGAACCTTTGCGATCGACAATGCTCAGCACCCAATCGCTCAGCAGATCGCCCAGGTTTGGAGTGAAGGTTTCCGGAACCCGCGCATCGGGCGCGAACTCAGAGACCACCTCGAAGAGGCCGGTTTCGTCGATCTCCAAGTCAACGACGTCGTCTTATCAACCCCGAGCTTTGAGAGCTCCGACATTGTCTTCGATATCACCCAGAGCGCTTACCAACTGGCGACGAGCACTGGAAGCAATGAACCCTTAACCTGGCTTGCAAGCCTGCGGGATCGCCTGAGTCCGCTCTACTGCTCGGTCACGCTCGTGATCAACTCCGGGAAGAAACCTTAGATTCCCAGGTGGCGCGCCCACCTCTCTTTGCCGCCAAGCCGCTTCGTGCGCGAACGTTATTCCCAAAGACAGCGTCGTTGATACCAGTGTCAGACTAGACTCATCAAAGGAGAAAGCATGCCTATCGTTCGCATTGACTTCCTTGAAGGCAAAGCGCCGGAATACGGAGTGCAGGTTGGCCTGATCGTCGCCCGGGCGATGACTGACGTTTTGAACGTCCCCAAAGACGACCTCTTCCAGGTCATCACCGCGCACCCCAAAACCGGCTTGCAGTTTGATCGGGATTATCTTGGCATCCACAGATCGGACGACTGCATATTTTTGCAGATCACGCTGAACAGCGGTAGAACGGTCGAGATGAAACAACGCTTTTACAAAGCGGTGGCCGAGGGCCTGCACGAAGGCCTCAAGCTGCGCAGAGAAGATGTCTTGATCAACCTGGTAGAAGTGCCGAAGGAAAACTGGTCGTTCGGCAATGGGGAAGCTCAATATGCCCCCGCTACGTCTCCCTAAAGCAGCGCTTTGAAGTGGATAATTATCACTGGCTAGTGATAGGCCGGTTCGATTGGAGTTGCTTGCTTTGGCTTGGCAGGTGCAGGACGCCGTAGCGTCAAGCCTGGCCATGCGCCAATTGGGCGTGGTCACCGATCCCAGGGTCATGCGCGGCGAAGGTTTCGCGGATGTCCTCGTAGAGAGGCGCGATGATGGTCGCCAGCCTTTCAGTCAGGCCCACCACGTCGGATGCCTGGGCGGGGATGGGAACGCCAAGATCAGCGTAGTATTTGTGGACTTCCTCTTGCACCCGCGCCGAAGACTCGCGAATATCCGGCACTGCGTCTGCGTGTTTGCCATTCACCTCGCTCGCCATGGCGTGCATGACACGCGCCACCTCTCTTTCAAAAGCTACACCCGCCTCGGCGATGGGCTCAGGTAGTTGCGTGAGGGGTTTCTGCACCAGGTATTGGATGGCCGTGATTTGCACCAGCAACAGCGTGCGGATCGACGGCTGCCATCGCCGCACGTCGTCGCGGATCTGCAGCTTCCGTTGGCGCGACGGTCCAAATTCGAAAAGAATCGCGTCCGATTGCGCCCTCACGGCCCCAAAGCCTTCGTTGATTTGATCGCGTAACTGGCGCACCCGCCTGATGGCTTTCACCTGATCTTTCTCCAGTAATTGCTCGGTAAGCTCCGCGAACAACTCCAGATTACGGGCAAAGACGGCCTGCATTTCATCCACGGCGCTCCTCACCCACAAGCGGTCAAAGAAGAGCCACATCGACACCAGTCCAAGGAGCACACCGAACACGCGATCGCGGGCAATCCCAAGCGACGTCTGAATAGTGAACTCCTGCAGGTTGATCAGGTAAAACGCGAGGGCGACCTGGAGTCCAAGGTAGGAGAGCCTTGCAGACGCAGTCCCTATCCAGGCCGAGATCGCAGTGACCACACCAAACAACACCGTGAAGCCGGCAATGCTATCCAGGTAGGGCAGCACAAAGACCTGCGCGCCCATGCCGAAGACGAAGCCGCCAAGGATCGCACCCCCCAAGCGGAGGATTTGCTTTTGCCGCGATGAGCCAATCGTGGAAAGCGCGGTGATAAAACAAGTGGCGACCGCTGTACTGAGTCCGGGCCAATTAATCGCGGTGTACGTGAAGTAACAGACCATGGCCGCCAGCGTACCCCGCAAGGCAAATAGCAGGTGGCCACGATTGGTCAACGCATCGTTGACAAAGAAGGACACGGGCTGCTCTACATCCAGGGGCGAGGTGACAAACTCCTGGACCGTCTGCGACCCGGCAAATGCGTCGGGAATGAGCGCAAGGGTCCGCTCCATGGTGGGCAGAAAAGGAACGGTCGACGGCTCCTCGTGCAACGGCCGGGCGATTTTTGCCGGCAGTTGCTTTAGCATCAGATCCTGGCGAATTTGCGAAACTTCTTCTGCCAGGCGCATGACGCGTTGGCGATCGGCCTCGTTCATAGGTTGCGCGCGCTCTGCGAGCGCCAGGCGGAAGCTGGCTGCGATATCAACCATGCGACCTATCAGGGCCACGGCCGCGCTCAGCTGAGCCTTGTAATGAGCACTGAACTCTGAGCGAATGATGAGCCTGCGCAGCCTCGATGTGCCTACGCTGGCATACAACGAAAGCCTTTTCTCCGACATGCTATCCAGAGGGCGGTCCGCCGCCGCGGAGCGCAACACATTCGCGATCGTCTTCAGCCGCTCTTCGATGCCTTCCGTAAGGTCTGTCGCTGGATGCACTCTGCGGAAGACATATTCGATCACCACCGATACCACTACGCCTATCACGACCACGCCGGCCAGCCAGAGCGTGTTCTCGAGCCGATCATTCACGTTAATTGTGTTTTCGTCCCACAGGGAGATGGCGCCGGAAACCATAAAGCCGAAGGCCGTTCCCACGCCGACATTGGCAACAATGCGCAGGAAGTAAAACGAAAGGAAGAGGCTGATGGCAACCCATAGAAAGTGAGTCATGGGATCGGCCACCAGGAGCCTGACACCGATGACGGTGTAGGCGCCGGCGCATACGAAACCCCCTATGGTTGCGGCCCCTGACTTGAAGGTTGCGATTGGGTTCTCGCGGCTGATGAATAGGGTAAAAATCGCACCCAGAAAACCACCAGGCAGCTGGAAAGTCATCACCAGCAGCATCACGATAACGGCCGCAATGGTCACGCGGCCCACGACCCACAACCTTCCCGGATAAGGCGTCAGCTCGTCCTTGAGGAAATTCCAAAACCATTTTCCCGCCTCGTCGATAACGCTTGGCTTAGCGAGGCCTGCCGCTGCGGCAGAAGGCGGCAAGGCATGGTCGTGGGCAGCCATGGCTACTTTTTGTCTCCGCGGATCACCACCACCGCAGACTCGCTCAGACGGAAAGGTTCTGTCTCCGGCGCGTTGATGCGAACGCGCACCGGGAAGCGCGTGGCCAGATGCACCCAGTTCAATGAGCGCTGCACGTCCGGCAGCCCAGAGGAGACAAAGGCCCCCACCAGAGTCGAGTCCGGGCGAACACCATAGCCGACGCTGTCCACCACCCCGTCATATCTCACATTGGGCCGGGACAGAACATACACGTCGGCATGCATGCCAGGCACAATACGGTGCAGCTGGGTTTCGCGGAAGTTTGCAACCGCCCACCAAACGCGGGTATCGATGAGGGTAAAGACCTGCTGGCCGGTGTGAGCATAAGCGCCCTGGGAGATGGTCAGGTTGGTGACCCGGGCATCGAAAGGCGCGTACACCTTGCAGTTGTTCAGGTTGTACTCCGCGGTTTGCACGGCGGAGATGCGCGCGCCGCGTTGCGCGGTGAGGGGTTCGATGGTAAGCACGGCATGTTGCGATTGACCGAGTTGAGCGTGGCTTTGTTCCCGCGCCGCTTTGGTCTGCTCATATGCAGCCTCAGCGGATTGCACCTGCGCCTGGGCGAGTAGCAGTTGCGACCGCTGCTGCTGCACCGCCTGTTGCCTGGCGGTGACCGCGGTTCTCGCCTGATCCACCTGGTCCACGGTTACGAATTGCTTGGCCAGCAGCGGCTCAATGCGATGGAAATTATTGGTCGTGTAGAGCAGCTCAGCGTTGGCAGTATCAAGCGCCGCCTGGGCTGTGGCGACATTTGCCTTGGCTTCATTCACCGCGGCCGCGGCGCGATCGACATTCGCAGCCGCACTGTCGGTGTTAGCCTTGGCCGCCTCCACAGCGCTCACCTGGGAAGCGATGGTTCTGCGCTCATCACCGATCTGCCCCTCGAGAGTTGCGAGATCAGAACTTACCTTTTCAAGCGCGTATGCATAAGGCCGCTCGTCGATGTCAAACAGGAGCTTGCCCTGCTGGATGAATTGATTGTCCTGAACGGCAAGCTGCTTGATCGGGCCATCCACTTGCGGAGCAATACCGATGAAGTTGGCAAATACCTCCGCATCGTCGGTGCGCGGGTATTTGTTGGTCTCGGCCACGACCACCAGCCCGGTGATCAAGGCGGCGGCGATGATGGCAATGCTGACAATCCTGCCGAGATGTTTTCGCTGTGGAGGAGTTTCAGTGTCGGGCATCGCATCTCCTTTCCTGATTAGCTGAAGAACACCAGCCAGAGCGTGAAGGTAAAGAAAGCTGCCAAGCAGGGGTACACCAGGATGAGCGGCGAAAGCTCCTGCTCCAGCTGGATGCGCACAAAGAATAAGCGCGCAGCGACTGTGAGCAGAATGCCGATGACGCCGCACAAAATCCAGGAGGGGAAAAACGATCCCAGGATATTGAACGAGGGCGCGCGGGTACATCCGGCGGCCGACAGAGTAGCCACGAATGCAGCTCCGGCAGCAGTGCCCGAGTGTATTCCAAGGCTAAGCGGCGATCGGGATCTTCCAGTCAATTTTGTTCCTTTGATTTTTGGCGGCATGGGTTCATGGCCCTTTCGCATGAAGCAGGTCGCCAGTCTGGAAGGCTAACGCAGCCACCCCAGTCAGCAGTTGGGTCCGCGCGCTCACATCGGCGGTGCGCGCCGCAGCCAAGGCGCGCTGTGCCGAGACCACATCGATCTGGCTGCGCACTCCGTAGGTATAAGACTGCAGCGCCGCGTTGTAGGAGGAAGACGCCGCCTCGAGCAGCGCGGCTGCCGCTTTCTGTTGACGGAGTGCAGTGCGCGCAGTGGAGTACGCCGCCCAGACTTCGTTTTCCACCTGATCGCGTATCGTGTCGACTTCTGCAGCGGCCTGCTTCTGATCGGCCTTCGCTTGCGCCACCCGATTCTCGCGGGCGAAGCCGTCAAACAGGGTCCAGCTAAGACTCAATCGCGCATTCCAGAACTCCTGATTGGCAGAATAAGCCCCAGGATACTGAAACTGTTGGGAGTAGTTCTTGGCCAGACCTGCTGCCCCACTAAGACTCAATGTCGGCAGGTACGCCGTCTTTGCTTCTCTCACTTCTGCATGGGCGGCACGCAGCTCCGCGATGCGCTGCATAAGGTCAGGCCGCTGGGCGAGTGCCTTGTCGATCGATGCCTCCACCGTGCCGGTCAGATCCTGGGGAATGGTCAGCGACTGAATACTTTCCACCTGCAACGGGTTGACGGGTGAAACGCCAAGAGCCGTGGCGAGGTCGCCGTGCGCGATCTCAGATGCCCCGATCGCTGCCTGTAGATCGTAGTCCGCTTGCGCAGCAGCACTGCGGGCCTCGAGTACGTCGGGCAGGGTCGCGAGGCCGAGATCGAGACGCGCTTCCGCAGCCTGCTGTACGGTCTGCGCATTCTTGAGGTTTGCTTCCGCCGCATCCTCCTGCCCTTTGGTGTTGAGGACGCGGTAGTATGCTGCCATCACCTGGAAGATGACCTTGCGGTGAGTATCGTTGAAGAGGAAGTTGGCGGCCAGCAGATTGTTCCGGCTGATAGCAATCTCCTGCAATCGCCTGCCAAAATCGAAGATGGTGTAGTCCACCTCCAGCGCGGGAGAAAATGTCTCCACCGTCTGCCGGTAATAGTTGGGGGCAAAGAAGAGGTTGTCGCGCGCGCTTTGCGCAACCACCAGCGCGGCCATGGTTGGATAGAGAGTCGCCTTACTAATTCCCAGGTCGGCGGCGCGCGCCTTGGCGTTTTCCCATGCCACGCGGGTTTCGGGGTTGTTTTGCTCGGCGAGGTTGACCAGTTCCGACAAAGTATAAGTCTTGCCAGGGTCAGGAGCGACGGCTGGGGCAGATCGCGTAGAGGGAGTCGTCTGCATGGTCCCTTGCCAGGGTCGGCTTGGGGAAGCCGGCGCTCTCTGGGCGCCGGCAATTGGTCCTGGGAGCAAGACACTGAGAAGAGTGACCGAGTTGGTAAGAAATCGCTTCATTCCCCGACGCGCCCGCACCCAGATTCAGTTTCCTATAGATGTATACCCGGGACGACGGTCGTGCACACCGATTAGGAAATTCGGGCCGAGCAACCGGATGATAGCATTCCGGTTCGGCGGAGGGGCTATTGAGAATGTGGAAGGGGTGATTTTGGGCTTGAGGGAACTCAGATCCCTGCGTCGCGCTCCGGTCCCACGGCACACCGGGACAGGCAGGATGACAGATTGGGAGCAAGAAGCAAACGGGCGGATTTTTTGGCCGCCCGTTGTTCGCCATGGACTGCAGCAATCGACTACCGGTAGGAATTGGAAATAAGAACTTCCAGGTTGAGGGGAGTAGCAATAGGTTGATTGCTTACCATGCCGGGCGTGAAGCGGTACTGACTGACGGCAGCAAGGACGCTTGCGTCCACGCCCGCGCCAGCGGACTTCACGATCTTAAGGTCATAGGGCTTACCAGTCTTATCGACGATCATGTTAACAACGACCTTGCAGTCATTGCTAAACAGGCGAGCGGTACCAGTTGAATCTGCTACGACATCAACGGTGTAAATCAACTTGGGAGCGATTACTCCGGTCGAAATACGCTTAACTTGCGGCGCAGGTCCGTTGGTGGCGACCTGGGTTTGTGCAGGCGTGCTTGCCTGGGCATGAAGCATAACGGAGGACAGAGAGAATATGGCTACTATTAGTCTACGCATGATATCTATCTCCAGAGTTAATGGTGCCCGTCACCAATCTATCCCTGCACTTATTCCGCTGTCAAGACATTTTTTAGAAGTATGTATTTCATTAGATATTTTTCATATTTGTTTACTATCAAGTGACCTGTTTTATAAATTAACTCCCCAAAACTAAAGGCTTGTGAAGTCATCGCCGATCACCCGCGAAATGCGCAGGAAACGGCGATGCTGATGCTCACGTTAGCTGGAAGTGGGAGTGCGAACTTACTGTGGAGGGGGCGCGGTTCTGGGAAACGACCGGGCCAGGTAATCGGTGATCTGATCGAATTCTTCGTCGGTGGCGACGGCTCCGCGTGCGGACATATTCTGCACCAGGCTATTCCATTCCTGCGCGCTGAGGTGTTGGGTAGCTGCTATCTCAGGCGAGTGGCAACCGGAACAAACTCTTACCATCAGATCATGCTCCGGCCCGGGCGGCAGATGATTTTGTGCGGAAGGCACTGCCGAAACGACGTTCGCTGCGGGGGTGGAGTTCTGTGGTCTAGCAAGCGACTGAGTAAGGCTGTCAACGCTCTCGCCGCCGGATAAGCTGAAGACCACGAGCGAGTCGCTGGCCAGCGCAGCGCCGACTCCAAAACCACCGGTGGCGACGACGGCAATGTACTGCTGTCCTTTCGCATCCGCGTACGTGATAGGAGTGGACTCAGCCGAGGCGGGGAGTTTCACCGTCCAGATCTCTTTGCCACTCTTGGTGTCGAAGGCGCGAAAACGCGCGTCATCTGTGGCACCGACAAACGTCAAACCGCTAGCGGTAACAATAGCGCCGCCAAGCCCGGGTCGCCCGGTGTTCTGCTTGCCGGGAGGTAGACTGTCGGTCACTCCCAGCGTGGTTCGCCACGCGATCTTGCCGGTGTTTACATCGACTGCGACCAGTTGGCCCCACGGCGTTGGGGTACAAGGCAGATGATTACTGGGGTTCCAGAAGCGAATGGTTCCGGCGAGCGGCCCGGAGTTGGAATAGCTACCGTCCGGGTTACGAATGATCCGCATCGGCTGCCCCAGGTTATTCACATTGGCGACAAACAAACCTAGCCTGGGGTCGAAGGCCCCGCCATAGTAGTTGACCCCGCCTTGCGTGCCGGGCAGAGCGACGGTATAGCGATTGAGCGCGGTCGGCGTGTAGGGCACTTCACCCAGCAGCATGTTGTTGCTGTCGACGTATTGCTCGCACCACGCTTTGTGCTCCGGTGTGTCCTGGTACAGGTTGCCGCGGCTGAGTGTATTTTGCGCCAGCGGCTCTGGCTGAAGAGGAAAGGGCTGGGTGGGTGAAGTCTCTTCCCCTGGAACATCACTCTTGGGAACAGGCCGTTCCTCCACCCCGTAGATGGGTTTCCCGGTGACGCGGTTGAGAATGAACATCAGTGCATTCTTGTTAACCGTAGCCACGGCCGGAATCATCTTGCCGTTGTGTTTTACATCAAACAGTGTCGGTGGCGTTTCCAGGTCAAGGTCCCAAATATCATGGTGAACCACCTGGAAGTACCACAACAACTTGCCGGTGTCCGCGTTGACGGCTACCAGAGAATTGGCGAATAGGTTGTTGCCGGGACGATCGACGCCGACCCGGTCGTTGTTGGGAGCGCCGAAGGGCATGTAGAGTATGCCGCGCGCGGAGTCGACGGTCATGTAGCCCCACACGTTCACGCCCGAACGATCTTTCCAGCTATCGCCGGCCCACGTGTCATGACCGGTCTCACCCGGGCGAGGTACGGAGTGAAACGTCCAGACCAGCTTGCCCGTCCGCGCATCCCAGGCGCGGGTATCGCCGGCAGGACCGGGCCCTGCGAGCAAACCGCCGGGGCCTTCACCCGGACCCGAGCCGGTGATCACCAGGTTTTTGTAGACGAGCGGCGGCGAAGGCAGGATATAGCTCTTATCTTTGCCGGTGGTCATCACTTCCGGCGTCTTGAGGTCCACCATGCCGTGGTCGCCGAACTCCGGATTCAACTCGCCAGTCGCTGCGTTGATGGAATACAGGCGGCCGCGGCGGGTGCCGAAGATGATGGCCGGGCCTGCGCCCTCTCCACCGGGCCAGTAGTTGGCGCCGCGAACCGAGGCCTGATCGCCATCGGGGATTTGAAACACCCACTGTTCGCGGCCGGTGGCGGAGTCGAGTGCGACCACCCGGCTGTAGGGAGTTACGACGTAGATGGTTGGACCCACCACCAGCGGCTGGTCCTCCGATGGGTGAAGACTGGTGCTGCTGCCAGCCGGCCTCATGTGATAGACCCAGGCCACCTTTAGCTGGTTCACGTTCGCCGGGGTAATCTGCGACAGGGGCGAGTAGCGCGTGCCCCCGAGGTCACGGCCCGGCATGGGCCAGTTCGCAGCCGCCTCGGATGAACTCGATTCATGAGCGGCCAGTGCAAAGAGAAACGGCAGGAGCAACAGAAGACCAATCGCCGGATTGATTTTCCTCTTCAAAGCGAAGCACCCTCTGGGTTGAGTGTCGCGTTCATCCTCTCCTGAACGCGCTCCCGCTCCCTCTGGCGCCCGGCGCGCTCCGGGTTGAGGTAAAGCCAGCACAACGCCGCGATTATGTCAGAAGCGATCATCAGATGAATCAGCGCGGCCCAATTGCCGGCGGTCCTCTGCAGTATCAGCCCGCCAACGACCGGCATGACAAAGCCGGCGAGATTGCCCAGCATGTTCATAGTGGCCGCTACGGTTGCAGTGTAAGACCCACCGATCTCGACGCAGGCGTCCCATGAGATCGGCATGGTCAGGTCGCTAAACAAGCTGGCCAAACCCATGCACAACATGGCGAGCGTGACCGCCTGAGTGTGAAGGAACACAAACAACAGCATCGAGGTACCAAGCAGGCCGAAGAAGGCAATGCGGCGACGCGGCAAGCGCACTGGTGCCAGACCAGTGATGACCGCACCGAAGCCGCCGAAGAGCAGGGGCAGTACAGACAAACCCGCCGCATGGGCCGCCGTCAGGCCTCTTCCCTCGCGCAGATAAGTCGGCAGCCAGGTGATATAGAAGTACCAGGTAAACGAGACGCAAAAGTACTGCAGGCAGAGGATCAGGACCTCGGGCGTGAGCAACAAGGAAAGCCATTTCCTCTGCCCGGCCTGGTGTGTCATCAAGACCCGTGACGATTCGAGCAGTTCCCTTTCGGCATCGTTGACCGACGTGTGCTGCCTGGGATTGTCTTTGAACCAGAACCAGAAGATGACGCACCACACCAGGCCCAGGCCGGCGAAGGCGACGAACGACAGCCGCCAACCGATCAGGCCGATCGCTGCCAGGACCAACGGTGGCGTGAACGCCCCGCCCCAGCGGGCGAATGCCCATAGCAGACCTTGCGCGGTGACGCGTTCCCGCGCCGGCAGCCACATGCTGAGCATGCGGGTGAGGATCGGGAAACAACCCGCCTCGCCGGCGCCGAAGAGGAAGCGAATGACCCAGAGGGAGACGACATTCCAGGCTGCCCCGGTCAAAGCAGTAAACACCGACCAGCCCAGCACGATCTGCAGCAAGACTCTGCGCACGCCGATCTTGTCACCCAGCAGACCGATGGGCACTTCGAATAAAGCGTAAGAGAGGCCGAAGGCCCCGAAAACCAGCCCCATTTGCGCCTTGTTCAGGTGCAGATCATGGGAGATGGGTCCGGCTGCCTGCGAAATAGCAACCCGTTGCACGTAGGAGAGGATGGCGAGCCCGATGGCCAGGGCGACAATGCTGTACCGTGTTCGACTCGCCTTCATCCGCAGGCCCTCGTATGGTGGGGAAAAAATCCGCCCGGTCAGGTTACCA
>Ga0182024_10006999_pt1 | contig 24506 bp, 21 predicted proteins | sample P32metaG_FD_120480 | JGI IMG/M metagenome (GOLD analysis project Ga0182024, IMG submission 120480) | Permafrost microbial communities from Stordalen Mire, Sweden - P3-2 metaG (Illumina Assembly) | ecosystem: Environmental > Terrestrial > Soil > Wetlands > Permafrost | place: Sweden: Stordalen...
CGATCAGTTCCCGCAAAGCGGCGACGATCGCGAGCGGGCTTGGCAGAAACAGCGGACTCACCCAGTGGAGCGTGCCGGCCGCTTGCCAGACGAGGATGACGATGACGAACGCGAGCCATGCGCTCTTTCGGCTGCCAAGCGGCGCGAAGCCGCCGCCGCGAAAGCGGACGGCAACGGCGGAGGACGTCGCGCCCTCAGACATTGGCTAATTCCCGCTCGGCTTCGACGGCCTCTTGCCGGATTAGAGACCATAATGCACGCTGATGTTCCGCGACATAGGCGGCGCTGGCCGGCGCTGCCCGCTCTTCGCGGCCCAGCGAGAGCGCCATGGTTTCACGCACACGCCCCGGCCGCCTGGACAGAACCACCACCCGGTCGGCGAGCCGAACCGCTTCTTCCAGATTGTGGGTGACATAGAACGCGCTCATCCGGGCGCCGGCCATGAGGCGGATGAAATCGTCCAGGAGCAGATCGCGCGTCTGCGAATCGAGCGCCGAGAACGGTTCATCCATCAGCAAGATCTCGGGGCTGACCGCGAGCGCCCGCGCGATGCCGACGCGTTGGCGCATGCCGCCCGACAATTGCTTCGGATACGCCGCGGCAAACTCGGCAAGTCCAGTGCGTTGCAATGAATCCGCGACGATGCCAACCCGTTCTTTGCGGCCGAGGTGGAGATGCCGCAACGGAAACTCGACATTGTCGGCGACCGAGCGCCATGGGAGGAGCGCAAAATCCTGAAACACGAACGTGACCGGATTGAAGCAGCCTTCCCGCGCCGCGCCGATCGCCGCGACCTCGCCTCGGGTCGGACGCAACAGCCCGCCCAGGATCGACAGCAGCGTGCTCTTGCCGCAGCCGGACGGCCCAACCAGGGCCACGATCTCGCCCGACCCGACGCGAACCGACACATCGCGCAGCACGGCGAGCGATCCGAAATCGTGCGAGATATCGGTCGCGACCAACTCCATTGCCATGCCTATCGGGCAAAGCCGAAGCTTCGATCGACGATGTTGTCGATCGAGAACCCTGGATCGACGAATTTGTTCTTCTGGAACCAAGCCAGTTGCTTGCCGGCCCCCGCGATATCGAGCATGCCGTCGCGATCGATATAGGATAGTCCGGTGACGATCTGCTCCGGTTTCAAATTGGTGTAGTGCGCGATGCTGTCGAGCAGCGGTCGGGTTGCCGCATCGATCGGCGCGCGGCCGTCCTTTACCGCGACCAGGAGCTTGTCGTGATAATCCCGGGTACCGTCGCTGTACGCCACGAGAAACCGCGCGACCGTGTCGCGATGCGCCATCATGCTCCGCGAAACAAAGACGGCGCCAAGCTGCCACGGCGTCTGGTCGCCGACCCAGCCTAATAGCTTGACATCGCCTTCGGCCAGGAGCGGCGCGGCGGTGGTCACCGGGAGCAACGCCGCCTCGACGCGTCCGCCCTTGAGCGCCGAAGCGACATTGGCCAGCGATTGGAGCGGCAGCAGCTTGAGGCTTGCCAGATCGAACCCGTATTTGTCGGCAAGAAGCCCGAGCGAATAGTGAAAGCTCGATCCGGTCTGGGTGATGGCGACGGAATGGCCGGCTAGATCCTTGGGCGTCTTGAGGCCGGCTTCGTAGGCCTGCTCGGTCGCGAGATAGGCAATAAGCGGATAGCCGGGCTGCTCGCGGCTTTGGCCGGCGACGATCGTGACCACACCCTTGCCGGCGACATTAAAGAGGCCCGCCGTGAACGCAGTGACCCCGAAATCGATGTCGCCGGCGGCGGCCGCGACGGCGACGGGCTGGGCCGCGTCGAAGAATTCGAGCTCGGCATCCAGGCCATGGGCTTTGAAATAGCCGCGGTCATACGCAATGAAGACCGGCGCGGATGAGGACAGTCGCAACACGCCGATCCGAATTTTGGTCAGTTCTTGCGCCGAAGCCGGTAGATAGGCCGCGACCATGGCGGCGAGAACGTAGAGAACGAAAACACGCAGCGACGATTTTGGCACCCTCATTCTCCCGCCAGGAATCACTCCCCCGCGGAGCCAAATAAAGCGGGAGAAAATGACCGAATCGCTGCGCTTGCCCTTTTATCCCGCGAGCCGATGCCGTATCAGGGCGGCGCCTTCAGCCAGCGCGGCAAGCTTGGCGAAGGCGATCTCGCGCGGCAAATACTTCATTCCGCAATCGGGCGCGGCGATAAGACGCTCGGCATCGACATGTTTCAATCCGGCTTCGATGCGCGTCGCTACCTCGTCGGCGGACTCGACGCGATGGGTCCCGAGGTCGAGCACGCCGAGAATGATTTGTTTGCCGCGCAAATCCTTCAGGACGGCCAGATCGATCTTAGGCTGCGCCGCCTCGATCGAGATCTGCCCGACACTGCAGTCCGCGAGCTGCCCGAGGAAGGAATAGCCCGACGGCTTGTCGCTGACGACATGGGCGTAGCCGAAGCAGAGATGAATCGCGGTCTGACCCGAAATCCCTTGCAGCGCGCGATCGATGGCACGGATGCCATAGCGCGCGGCTTGCTGCGGGCGCGCCTGCAGCCAAGGTTCGTCGAGCTGAACGACGTCGATGCCGGTGGCTTTGATCGCGCGAAGCTCCTGATTTACGGCGACGGCATAGTCCATCGCCATCTCTTCCTCGTCGTCATAGAACTCGTTCTTCGCCTGTTGGGCGAGGGTGAAGGGTCCGGGCAGCGTGATCTTGGTCGCATGCGTGGCTTCGGCTTTGAGGAAAGAGGCATCGCGCGCTTCGACCGGCTCGTGCCAGCGGATCTTCCCGACCACCCGCGGCACCGGCATCAGATTGTTGCCGCTGCGTCCCTTGACGTAACCGGGCGGATCGACCGAGACGCCCCCAAGTGCCAGCGCGAAACGGTTGGAATAGCTTTCACGCCGGATTTCCCCGTCCGTCACGACATCGATGCCGGCGCGTTCCATGTCGTCGATGGCAAGGCGTGTCGCATCGTCCTGGGCGGCTTCACGAAACGGCTCCGATACGCGCCAAATCTCGGGTGCACGGATACGCGGAATGCGGTTCGCGGCCTCGCGATCCACCAGCCAATCGGGCTGGGGATAGCTGCCGACAACCGTCGTCGAAACGAGCTTGTTCACAAACGCCATTGTTTTCATTTCCTCGCCAAGGCCGCCAAGCTAAACTGCGAGCGACGCCCATCGCAAGGACGTTGACGGCGGGGCGCAAACCGGACGGAGAGACCGATGAGGCTTATAAGTTTTTCGCGCGGCGGCGCAGCCAGTTACGGCTTAATCCTGCGCGAGGGCAAGGTTCTCGACCTTCCGAAAGCCGCCAGCCTTTCCGGCACGTCATCGCCCGGTGCGAACATGATCGCCTTCATCGCCGGGGGAGCGGCCGCGCTCGCGGCGGCGCGCAAACTTGAACAAGCGGCGGGAGACGGGCAGCTCTCGGCCGCGGTTTGCGCGCTGCCGGAGGTCAAGCTGCTGGCGCCGATCCCGCGCCCGCTGAAGAATGTGTTCTGCGTCGGCCGCAACTACGTCGATCATGTCGCGGAAGGCTATCGCGCTCGGGGCGCCGAGGTGAAGCTTCCCGAAGCGCCGCAATTCTTCACCAAGCCGCCGACCGCGGTGATTGGGCCCGACGCCGACTTCGTCATCGATACCAAGGTCTCGACGAAGTTCGATTACGAGGTCGAGCTTGGCGTTATCATTGGACCGACGGGCCGGGATATCCCGGCGGGCAAAGCCTTCGATCACGTCTTCGGCTATACCGTCATCAATGACGTGACGGCCCGCGATCTGCAGCGGCGGCACGATCAATGGTTCAAGGGGAAGGGTCTCGACCGTTCCTGCCCCATGGGGCCATGGATCGTGACCAAGGACGAAATCCCCGATCCGACGGAACTGGAATTGACCCTGACGGTGAACGGGCAGGAGCGGCAGCGCGCCAAGGTCTCGCAGATGATCTTCAACATCCCGAAGATCATCGAATCGCTGTCGGCGGGGTTGACCCTGGAAGCAGGCGACGTCATCGCCACCGGAACGCCGTCGGGCGTCGGCTTCGCCATGGACCCGCCGCAGTTCCTGAAACCCGGCGATCAAGTCGTGTGCGAGATCACTCGGATCGGCAAGCTCGCCACGCCGATGACCGGAACCTGATTAGCCGCCGGATTTTCCCGTTTCGCATCGCCGGGAATCACCCCCGGCTCGGCGTGATTACTTCGCCATCGCGGGTTCGGCGCGTGGCGCGACTTTGACCGGCGGCGTCGGTTCGCTCATGGTTCGCGTCACCTCTTCGTCGCTCATCTTGAGGACGCGATTGAGCGCCTCGCCGCGCCACATCGGATGCGGTTTGGCCGGATCGAGGCCGGGCTGCGGCACTTGGCCCGCTTGGTCGCGATACGCCGCTGGCGCCTTGTAGCGCGCCAGTTCTTCGGCATCGATGCCGACCTTCTCCACGACTTCGGGATCGATCCAGGCCCGCTCGTCGATACCTTCCTCGTTGGTGGATATTTCCAGCCGAAGCCCTTCCGGACCGCCGAAATAAATCGACTTGCAGAAGCCGTGATCGATCGGACCGACCACGACCAGGCCGCGGTTGCGGATGCGGTCGCGCATCGCCACCAGTTCCCGCTCCGAACCGACGCTGAAGGCGAGATGATTCATCGACGCGGCGGCCGGAACCGGTTCGGCCGCGGCAGGCCTGGCGCCGTCAGGACCCTGCACGAAGGCGATGTAAGAGAGATCGTTGAGCTTGAGGAAGCCGTGATAAAAGCCGTTCGTCCCGTGCATCCAGTAGAGCGCTTTGAGTTCCGCGCCAAGCACATCGGTGAAGAACGCGACCTGCGCCTTCATGTCCCCGGTATTGAGCGCGAGATGATGGACACCGTTCGGCAAACCCATGTAATCCTCCTCTACTCGGCCGCGCTCGCGACGTCGCCACCGGCGCCCCTTGCCCAGCCTGCCTCTCGCATCATTCTAACGCAATCGTGGCGGCCGCCGAAAGAGCCGCCTTGAATGGGCGAGAGCCTGATCGGTGAACAGTTTGGCGGGACGCCCAACTCGTTCCGGCGCCGCCTTCTCCGGAGCGCGCCGCGTCCGGAGAATTCGGTGGCCTGCTTCCCGGATTCGTAGCATTAGGTTCCGGCGGGGGACCGGATGCTCAACGCGGCGCAGATCGTCATCGGAGGATTGCTGCAGGGCGGCGTATTCGCCCTGGTCGCGTTGGGATTTTCGCTCGTCTTTCGCGTCGCCCGGATCGTCAATCTGTCCCAAGGCGCCTTCTGCATCGTCGGCGCCATGGCGATGTATTTTCTTCAGACCGTATATGGCCTGCCCACGATCGTAGCCGCGCTTTGCGCGGTCGCAGGGGGCAGCATCTTCGGACTCGCCGTGGGCGCCACCACCTTCGTACCGGCCCTGGCGCGTCTGCCGACCAGCAGCATGCTGATGCTGACCGCCGGGCTCCTGACCTTCATCGAAGGCCTGGTCTTGGTGATTTGGGGTAACGAATCCTATGCCCTGCCGCCCTTCTCGGGCGAGGCGCCCGTCGTGCTTCTCGGTTTGCGGGTCTCCAGCCAGGGTTTCTGGATCGCCGGCATGACGGCGTTCATCGTGCTGGCCTTGTGGGGCCTGATCTTTCGCACCGGATTCGGCGTAGCCCTGCGGGCGAGCGCGCAGAATCCGTTCGCGGCGCGTCTCATGGGCATCGATGTCGGTCGCGTCACGCTCGTCAGTTTCAGCTTGGCGGCCGGCATCGCCGCCCTCGCTGGGATTCTCATTGCCCCCATCACCAGCCTGCAATTCGATTCCGGGCGGTTTCTCACCGTGTTCGGATTCGTGGCCGCGACCATCGGCGGTCTTGGTTCTCTCTTGGGCGCGGTCGCCGGGGGTCTGCTGCTCGGCGTTACCGAACAACTGGCCGCGGGCTATGTTTCGTCGCTCTTCGCCAACGCGCTTGCACTGCTCCTATTGCTCGCGACGTTGCTGTGGCGACCGTCGGGCCTATTCCCCGCGGAGCCGTTGCGCCGCACCGACGTGGCCGCGGTCCAGCGCATCCATCGCGCCGTGGTGCGATTGAAGGGGCGCGGCGCGGCGCTGTTCATCGCAGCCCTGGTGATCGTGCTCGCCGTCCTGCCCATGATCGTGCCGCCGGGATTGGTGGCGTCGCTCGCCATCGCCATGATTCTTTTCATCGCGGTCTTGGGCCTCGATGTCCGGATGGGCTATGCCGGCCAGGTCAGTCTGGGGCAGGCCGGTTTCATGGCGATCGGCGGCTATACCGCGGCGATCCTCGCCACGACATACGGGGTCGCGCCGCTTCTCGGCGTGATCGCCGGCATCGCGCTGTCGCTGATCGCGGCGCTGGTCCTCGCCGGCGCCACCCTGCGGCTGCGCGGCGATTATCTGGCGCTCGCGACGCTCGCTTTCGGCTTGCTGATCGATTCGCTGACGGTTGGGTTGGTGGATACGACCGGCGGCCCTTCGGGCCTGGTCGGCATCCCGGCGCTTTCCATCGGTCCCATCGTCTTCGGCACGCCACGCGCTTTTTATTGGCTGGCGTTGGGCCTCGCGGTCGTATTGGCGTTCGCGCTCTACGGCGGCATGCGTTCGGGCTTTGGGCGGGCGCTGCAAGCGCTGCGCACCGACGCGACCGCGGCGGCGGCGCTCGGCATCAACGTCACCCGGATGAAGCTCGCGGCCTTCGCCATCAGCGCGTCGCTCGCTTCGCTCGCCGGCAGTCTCTATGCCTTCGAGTTTCATTTCCTGTCGCCGGAAATGGTCGACACGCGCCACTCCTTCGAGTTGATCACGATGCTGGTCCTGGGCGGCGAGGGCACGCTGGTCGGCGGCCTGTTCGGAACCTTCCTCTTGACCTTGTTGCCCACGGTCTTTCAGCCCTTCGCCCTCTATAAGACCTTGGTCGAAGGCGGTTTGCTTGTCGTCGTGTTCCTCTATCTGCCGGAAGGGTTTCTGGGGCGCGTCGCGACATGGTTCGCGCCGCGGACGCCTCGAACCATGGTCGAGTCCTATGACTCCAGCACTTGATCTGATTGGCCTCGCCAAATCGTACGGCGCGCTGCGGGCCGTGATCGATGTCGGTTTCGCGGTCCCGGAAGGAAGCATCACCGCGCTGATCGGTCCCAACGGCGCGGGCAAGACCACGCTCTTTAACCTCATCACCAATCTCGACGCGCCGAGCGCCGGCGAAGCGCGCTTTTTCGGCCAGCCGCTTGCCGGCATGAAGCCGGTCGCGATCGCCGCCTTGGGATTGATCCGCACCTTCCAGACCGCGCGGGTTTTTCCCGGCATGACGGCGCGGGAGAATGTGCTGACCGGCGCCCATCTCGATGTGCGTCAGGGCGCGGCACAGCAAATGCTGTGGCTCGGCGGGGCGCGGCGGGAAGAGCGCCGGCTGACGGCGAAGGCGGATTCCTTGCTGGCGCTGGCGCGGCTCGATTCATTCGCCGACATGCCGGTCACGGAATTGCCGATGGGCGGCCAGAAGCTGATCGAGGTGCTTCGGGCGCTGATGGCGCGGCCCCGCATGCTGCTCCTCGACGAGCCGGCCGCCGGCCTCAACGACCAGGAGACGGCGGAATTGGCGGCGCTGCTGCGGGCCGTCCGCGACGCCGGGATCACGATCATGGTGATCGAGCACAATATGTCGCTGGTGATGGGGATCGCCGACGACGTCATCGTGCTCGATGCCGGCAGCGTGATCGCGCAAGGGCCGCCGGCCGCGATCCGGAACGACCGGCGCGTCATCGAAGCCTATGTCGGCGCCGAGCCCGATCGTGCTTGAGCTGAGGGGCATCGCCGCCGGCTATGGCCGCGCCGCGGTCCTCGAGGGCGTCGAGATCGAGGTCAAGGCGGGGGAGATCGTGGCGCTGATTGGCGCTAATGGCGCTGGCAAATCCACGTTGATGAAGACCGTATCGGGGCTGGTCCCGGTGCGGGCCGGCGAAATCCGCTTCGATGGCCGGCGCATCGACGCGCTGTCCTCGGCGAAGCGCGTGGCGCTCGGCATTTCGCACGTCCCGGAGGGGCGGCAGATTTTCGCCGGCCTCAGCGTCGAGCAGAATCTGCGGCTCGGCGGCTATGCCGACGCGAGCGGCGTGAGCGCCGAGCGCCTGCGCCGGATTTGCGCGCCGTTTCCGATGCTGCTCGAACGGCTCGCCGAGCCAGCCGCCAATCTTTCCGGCGGCCAGCAGCAGATGCTGGCGATTTGCCGGGGGCTGATGGGCAACCCGCGCCTCTTGATGCTGGACGAGCCATCGCTGGGCCTGTCGCCGCTTCTGGTCGGAGAAATTTTCAGGGTCATCGCGGAGCTTCGCGCCCAAAATCTCGCGATCCTCCTGTCGGAGCAGAACGCCCGGCAAAGCCTCGCTATCGCCGATCGCGGCTACGTCATCGAGACCGGCCGCATCGTGCTGGCCGGCGCCGCCGCCGACCTGTTCGCCAACCCCGAGCTGGCGGAGAAATATTTCGGCGTCGGCGTGTCGGTCGATGCGGCTTCGTCCGCCGGTCAGGCCGAGCGGCTGAAGGCGATCCTCGCGACTTGATTTATTTGATTGCGGCCGCGCCGGCCTTGGCGACCTGCTCGTCCGGCTCGGAGAAGGGCGCGCCGGAAGCGCCGATCGCGCCGATGACCTTGCCGCCGGCGACGATCGGGACACCGCCGCCGATGGTCATGGCGCCTTCAAGACCCAGGAGCTGGTTGTGGCCCTGGGCGACGAGATTTTCGAACACCTGGCTCGGCGCGCGGAAATGGGCCGAAGTCTCGGCCTTGCGCATGGCGAGATGGATCGAGCCATATTGCGTATTGTCGGCTTTCTCGAACATGACCAACTCACCCGAAGGCTCGACGATGGCAACCGCTTCCGGCCATTTCACCTTGCCCGCTTCGGCCTCGGCGGTGGCCATCACCTGCTTCGCCTGGTCGAGCGTGATCGGCGGCCCGTAAGGCATCGGCGGCGGCGGACCGTTGTTCTGGGCGTAAGCCGCCGCGCCCCATGTCAGGCCGGCGCATAGCACCAGACCGGTTATGAATAGATGTCGCATCGAAACCTCCCTCGTTCTTGCTTGATTGAAGGGGAGAGCATAGCAGCGGCGGATGCGCCCTGTCACCGCGCCGTTGCTAGGGCAGCGGCGCGCCGCCGGGCTGGCTCAGCCAGACCCAGCGTTTTCCCTTGGCGTCCCAGGTCACGACCGTGCAGGCGTCCGGCCCCAAGCCGCGATCGGGATATTTCTTGAAATCGTAGATGCCGTCGATGCCGGGAAAATCCGTCAGCCCGGCGATATAGTCGCGCAGCTGCGCCGCCGTGGCGCCGGGGCCGAGCTTGCGCAGGCCGGCAACGAGAATCAGCGCCGTATCCCACACCGTCGCCGTCGAAATGTCGGGCTTCAGGTCATGCGCTTCGAGCCGGGCAACCATGTTGTGCTGCGCCTGCTCGACGCGCGGATCGAGGCTGACGATGCCGTCATGCGCGGGAAAGAGCGCCGAGCCGATCAACAATTGTTTCGGCAGGAAATCGGCATATTGCTTCATTTGCGCGTAGGTCTGATTGCCGCTCGACGTACCGACCGGAATTTCGAGGCCGGCCTGGATCATCGCCTTGAATACGGTCGCGACCGGGGCGCCGGTGGTCCAGGCGATCATAGCCTGGGCGCCCGAATTCTTGATGCTCTCGACCTGCGCCGCGACCGAGAGATCGGTCGGATTGAAATGCTGATTCTCGACAATGGTGACGCCTCGGTTTTCCGGCAGCGCCAGCGCCCGCGCGATCGCCTTGTCGGCGTTCTGGCCGGTGGCGTCGATGCCGTTCAGCACGCCGAGCTTGGTCCAGCCCTTCATACGCATATAGCGGACGATGGCGGCGACCTGATCGTTGGTCGCGGTGCCGGCGGAAAACGTATAGCCATCCTTCGCGGGCACGAAGGAAGGCGACAGGCAATACATCACCGGGCCGTCGCGCATCAGCGGCGCCATGGCATTGCACAGGCCGACGATCAGGGAACCGAGGATGATGACCGGCCGATCCGCGATCGCCTGGGACGCGAGCTGCACATCGAGCTGCGGATTGGTCTGGTCGTCATAGAAGCGGAAATGGATCGGGCGGCCATCGACGCCGCCGGCCTGGTCGATCCCGGCCTCGATCGCCTCGTAATTCGCCTTGGCGCTGGCGCCGATAAACGAACCGCCGCCGGTGAGCGGTAGGATGACCGGAACCTCATAGGGCTCGGCCGCCCGGGCCGCCGGCCCGATCAGGAACGCGGCAAGGAAGCCTATCGCCACTGCCGCCATGACGAATTGGATGCGGGCATTCTCCGCCCGTAGCGTGTTCATGCGCACTCGATAGGACGCGGCCGGCCGGATTGCAATTCCGAAAGCTGCGCGCTCCTCGCTTCCGGCGGCAGCGGGGTTTAGCCGGGGCGCGCGACGCACGCCGGTTCGTCGAAGCGAAACCTCATTCTGAAAAGTGAAAATACAGCGTAGAAACGCTGGGGACCGAGAAATTCGCCGGCGTGGAACCCACCCGTCGGGCACGAGGGAGGTGAATCATGGAGCAGGTCGAGGGAAAGGTCGCCTTCGTCACCGGCGGCGCGAGCGGCATCGGATATGGCATGGCGCGCGTCTTTCTGCGCAACGGCATGAAAGTCGTCATCGCGGACATCCGCCAGGATCATCTCGACGCCGTCCGCGCCGAACTCGCGGGCGCCAACAATGTGCATTTCATCAAGCTCGATGTGACCGACCGCGCGGCGATGACCGCCGCGGCCGACGAGACCGAGCGCGTCTTCGGCCGCGTCCATGTCCTGTGCAACAATGCCGGCGTCGGGATTCTCGGCGGCTCGAAGCGCGCCACCTATGACGATTGGGATTGGGGGCTCGGCGTCAATCTCGGCGGGGTCGTCAACGGCATTCACACCTTCGTGCCGCGGATTCTGGCCCATGGCGAAGGCGGCCATATCGTCAACACCTCGTCCATGGCGGGTGTCCTGCCGGGAGCCCGGGCGGCGATCTATGTCACCGCCAAGGCGGCCGTGCTGGGCCTGTCCGAATCGCTGAAGGCGGAACTCGCCGGCGACGGGATCGGCGTTACCGTCCTGTGTCCCGGCCCGATCACGACCAATATCCACGAGGTGGCCAAGCTCCGGCCGGAAAAATTCCGCGATACCGGTCTCGGCGAGATCGAGCGGGAGCTCGCCAATCGCCGGCCGTCGCCGATCTGGATGGACCCGATCGAGGTCGGCGAGATGGTGCTGGATGCGATCCGGCGCGATCTTCTGTTCGTCTTCACGCACAATGAATTCAAGGCCGGCGTGGCGCAGCGCTTCGAGGCGACGCTCGCTGCGTTCCCGAAGGGCGAAGTCGACGAGGAGCGCGCGAAATCCCTCGGCTTTCCGGTGGCCAACCCGGTCTATGCCGAGATCGTCGCGGCGAAAGCGGAGCCTGCCAAGGCGGATAGCGATACCTAGCCGGCTCGCATAAATTACCTGGCGGCGAAAGCGGAGGAGAAACCAATGCCCTTGGCGCAAGCGGAAGAACTGGAGCGGATCGGCGCGGCGCTGCTGGTCGCGGCCGGCGCCTCGCCGCAAGAAGGGGCTGCCGTCGCGCGCGGCTGTGTCGGCGCCAATCTCGCCGGTCACGATTCGCACGGCATCATCCAGATCCCGACTTATGTCGACCGCATCCGCGCGAACCAAATCGTGCCCGGCGCGCCTTGGGAGATCGTGCAGGAATCCGCCACGACCACCGTGATCGACGGCCATTGGGGCTTCGGCTATATCGTCAACGAAAAGGCCATGCGCCTGACGATTGAAAAGGCGCGCAAGACCAACGTCGCCGCGACGACCGTGTTCCGCCAAAGCCATATCGGCCGGCTCGCGCCCTATCCGCTGATGGCGGCCGAAGCCGGCATGATTGGAATCGCCACCGCCGATTCCGGCCGCTCGCCCAAGGTCGTGGCGCCGTTCGGTGGCCGCGAAGCCCGGCTCGGCACCAACCCGATCGCGATCGCCGTGCCGTCCGATCTCGACGCGCCGCTTTATCTCGACATGGCGACGTCGGCGGTCGCGCACGGCAAGGTCTCGCTCGCGGCCTCGCGGGGCGAAGCCGTTCCGCCGGGCTGGATCGTCGACCGCGACGGCAGGCAAACGACCGACCCCGCGGCGCTCCTGAAGCAGGGCGGAGCACTTCTGCCCCTGGGCGCGACCGAAGGCTATAAGGGCAGCGGCCTCGCCGTGATGGTGGAAATTCTGTGCGGCCTCTTGACGGGGCTCGGCTTCGGCGTCGAACCGACCGGCCGCCACAATGACGGCTGCTTCCTTGCCGTGTTCAAGGTCGAGGCCTTCCGCCCGCTGGCGCAATTCAAACAGGAGGTCGCCGAGTTCGCCCGCTATCTCAAGGAGACGCCGCCCGCCGAAGGCAGCACCGGCGTCTATTATCCGGGCGAGATCGAATCGATCCGCGAGAAGGAGCGCCGCCGTTCCGGCATCGCGGTCGAGGATGCGACCTGGAATAAATTGCGCAAGCTCGCCGAAGGCTACGGCATTGCGGCCACTCTCGGCCTAGCGTAACCCGACCGTGGTGGAGCTTGGGAGGATGGCATGAATCGGCAGATGGTCATGGTGGGTTTCCTGCAGGCGCAGAACTGCACCAACCTGCCGAGTTCGTGGCGGCATCCGGAATCGCGCACCGATTTCCTGTCGCCGGACTATTACCAGGAGATCGCGCGCGTGCTCGAAGCAGGCAAGTTCCATCTCGCTTTTTTCGACGACCGGCTCGCCATGCCCGATCGCTATGGCGGCGATCACGCCCACACCGTCGAATACGGCATCCGCTGCGTGAAGATGGACCCGATCGCGGTGATGATGACGATGGCCGCGGTAACCGAGCGGCTCGGTCTCGGCTCGACCTATTCGACGACCTACTACGAGCCGTTCCATGTCGCGCGCATGTTCGCGACCATCGATCTCATGACCAAGGGCCGCGCGGCGTGGAACGTGGTCACCTCCGTCAATGACGGCGAGGCCCTCAACATGGGCCGCAGCGAGGCGATCGAACACGATCTGCGCTACGACCGCGCCGACGAGTTCATGGAGATCGTGCTCGGCCATTGGGATGCGTGGGACGACGATGCGCTGATTATCGACAAGACGAGCGGTCGCTTCGCCGATCCGGCGAAGGTGCGGCGGCTCGATCACGCCGGCAAATTCTACCGCTCGCGCGGTCCGTTCACCGTGCCGCGCTCGGCCCAAGGCCATCCCGTCATCATCCAAGCCGGGCAAAGCGGTCGCGGCTTGCGCTTCGCCGGGCGCTGGGCGGAGGTGATCTTTTCCTCGGCCGCGAATATGAGGCGCGGCCGCGAGATATACACAGCGCTTCATGCCGAGGCCGAGCGCGCGGGACGCGACCCGAATCTGATCTCGATCTGCAGCTCGATCACGACGGTCGCCGCCGCGACCAAGGCCGAGGCCGAGGACAAGATGGCGGCGCTGGAGAAGCTCCCGCTCGAGATCGACGCGCTGTCGCTCCTGGCCGAGGGCGTCAATTTCGATTTCGCCGCGAAGGATCTCGACGAGCCCTTGAGCGATGCGGACCTCGCGAGCTTTTCCGGCATGCTCACGATCCGCGACAGCGTGATCCAGGCGAGCGGCAAGCGGAACCCGACCACGCGCGATTTCATCCGGCTCAACAACCGCGGCAAGGTCGAAGGCGCGATCGTCGGCGGCCCGAAGGAAGTCGCCGACAAGCTCGAAGAGCTGTTCGTGGGCCGCGCCTGCGACGGCTTCGTCGTCGGCGCGACGCACGTGCCCGGCGCCTATGCCGATTTCGTCACGCATGTGGTGCCGGAATTGCAGCGGCGCGGGCTCTATCACCGCGACTATACCGGCCCCACCTTGCGCGAGAATCTGGGCCTGCCGCACCCGACTATCGGCGACTGGAAATAGCGGCGCTTATTCCAGCGGAATCATGACGTGCTGGCGGTAGGCGGGCCTCGTCCCGAGCCGGCGATACCAGGCGCCGACGCGGCTCCCTTCGTCGCCGAACCCCAGGCCGAACCAGCGATGCGCCCAGATGCCGGTGCCGATATCGGCCAGCGTCAATTCCGCGCCGCCGAGATAAGGCCGGTCGCCGAGCGCCTGTTCGAGGATCTTGAAAGGCTCGGCGGCGTGCCGCTTCAGCTTTTCGATCGCGGCGGGATCGCGCTCCGCCGCCGGCGTCCGGATCAGCATGAAAAAGAGCGGCACCAGCGCCGGCACCACGACCGAGAGCTGCCAATCCATCCAGCGCTCGCACAAGGCGCGCTCGCCCGGCGCGGCCGGGTAAAGCGCATGCGCCGCGTGCTTGTTGCAGATATAGCGGCAGATGGTGTTCGATTCCCAGAGCACGAGGTCGCCGTCGAACACCGTCGGCACCAGGCCGTTTGGGTTGAGACGCAGATAATCCGGCTCGCGATTGCCGCCGAACGGTCCGCCGACATCCTCGCGCTCGAATGCGATGCCGAGCTCCGTCAGCACCCAAACCACCTTCTGCACGTTCGAGGATGTCCGGCGTCCCAGGATTCGCAGCATGGTTTCCTCCGCTTGCCTTTAGCCCTCTTCAGGCGTGTGCCTGGGCGACGGCATAGCTTGCAAATGGCGGCCGGTAAAGCCAACCTGCAAACCCAAGAACGGGAGAGACGCCGTGAAAAGAAGCGAAGACCGAATCCTGACGACGCATGTCGGGAGCCTGATCCGGCCGCCGGATTTGCTGGCGCTGGGCAAGGCCGCCAAGGACTATCCCGAAACGCGGCCGCGCTACGAAGAGGCGCTGCGTGGGCACGTCGCCGAGGCGGTCCGGCATCAGGCCGAAATCGGCATCGACATCGTCAATGACGGCGAGTTCGGCAGATCGAGCTGGGCCAATTACGTGATGGAACGCATCGCCGGCTTCGAGATCCGTCCCGACCAGATGCGTCCGATCTTCTGGATCGGCCGCGAGCGCGAGCGCTTCCAGGACGTCTTCGCCATCGATATTCCGCGCGCGCTGACCGGGGCCCCGACGCAGGCCTGCATCGGGCCGATCGCCTATACCGCGCAAGACACGATCCGCCGCGACACGGCCAATCTCAAGGCCGCCGCGCGCGGTCTCCAATACGAGGAATTGTTCCTGACGGCGGTCGCGCCCGCCAGCACCGCCTATGACGGAATCGACGAATATTACCATGACGAGCACAAATACATTTTCGCCATCGCCGAGGCGCTGCGCGAGGAATACCGCGCCATCCACGAAGCCGGCCTGATCCTCCAAATCGACGACGCGCTCATCACCAATTACTACGACCACCTCGTCAGTATCAGTCCGGCACGCTATCGCGAATGGGCGGAACTCTGCATCGCCGCGCTCAACCACGCCCTCGAAGGCATCCCCGAGGACCGCATCCGCTATCACATCTGCTTCGGCAGCTGGCATGTGCCGCACACCACCGACGCGCCCTTGGAGGCGATCATCGACATCGTGCTCAAGGTTCGCGCGGGCGCCTATTCGATCGAGGCGGCGAATGTCCGCCACGAGCATGAGTGGCGCGTCTGGGAAAAGGTCAAGCTGCCGCCGGGCAAGATCCTGATCCCCGGCGTGGTGACGCATCACACCACGACGGTCGAGCACCCGCGCCTCGTCGCCGACCGGATCGTGCGCTACGCCAAGCTGGTCGGGCGCGAGAACGTCATCGCCGGCACCGATTGCGGTTTCGCGCAGTCCGAAACCATCCGCCGCACCCAGCCTTCGGTGATGTGGGCGAAGTTCGAAACGCTGGTCGAGGGCGCGCGCCTCGCCAGCCGGGAACTGTGGGGCCGCTGACCTTTCCCGATCCGGCCAGCGCCGACCCGCTCAATTCGCCGCGATCACCTCGCCGAACAGCACCCAGCTCTTGCCGTCGAAGCGCGCCAGTTCCATCTGCTTCACGGGATGGTAGTTGGTCGGCGAGGTGTTGATGACGATGCCGGGCAGCAGCACATCCTCGTGCAGATCGTGCAGGTTGGCCGCCTGGCGCATGATGTTCTCGCGCGACAGATCGTCGCCGCACTGCTTCAGCACCTGGGCCAGCGTCTCGGCATATTGATAGCCGGCGACATAATTGTTGTCGGTCTGCGGCACGCCCGGCAGGTATTTCGTCATGAAGTCGCGCCATTGCCGCATGCCGGGATCGTCCTTCCAGCGCGGATCGGCGGCGTCCTTGCCATATTGCGCGGTGATGAGGCCGACGGCTTTCTCGACGCCCGCCGGCTGCAGCACCGCCCCGAGCGAGGATGACACGTACGAGATGAAAAACAGCGGCTTCCAGCCGAGATCGTAGGTCTTGCGGATCGCCTGCGCGCCGAATTTCGCCGTGGTCCCGGCGACGAATACGTCCGCGCCCGAGCCTTGCAGCGACACGATCTGCGAATCGATGGTCGGGTCCGTGACCTGGTAGGTTTGCTGCGCCACGACGCGCTTGTCGAAATCGGCGCCGAACGCATCCTTGAGGCCGTTGAGGTAATCCTTGCCGAAATCGTCGTTCTGATAGAGCAGCGCCACCTTGGCGTCGGGCTTCTCGCGGAGAATGTACTTGGCGTAGATCTGCGCCTCGACGCGATAGCTCGGCAGGAGGCCGATGGTCCACGGATAATGCTGATAATCGCCCCAGAAATCGCCGCCCGAGGCCACGAACACGTTCGGCACTTTCAGGTCGCTGAGATATTTCCGGATCGCGACATTGGTCGGCGTGCCGATGCTGGAGAAGATGAACGCGACCTGCTCGTCCTCGATAAGCTTGCGGGTCTGCTCGACCGTCTTCGCCGGATTGTAGCCGTCGTCGAGGCTGACGATCTTGATCTTGCGGCCGTTGATGCCGCCCTGCTCGTCGATCATCTGGAAATAGGCGATCTCGGCCTTGCTGTTCGCGGAATAAGCCGAGGCCGGACCGCTATAGGGCGAGGTCTGGCCGATCTTGATCTCGGTCGCGGTTACGCCGGGCGCGTTTTCGGCCCAGGCCGGCGCGGCGGCGGCGACAACGCTGGCGGCAAGTGCCAGCGTGCCAAGCGCCGTCATCGCGGCGAATTTCTTCTCCATCGTTTCCTCCACGAGATTGGTTGTTCGTGACTTATCGGCCCTTGGTGGGACGAATTTTCGCCAAAGCCGAATAACTGAAAGCTTCTTACCGGCCACTGACAACTGAAAAATACGGTACGCTCTGCAGGTGAAAGCCGGAACCAAGCTCATCCCTCCGGCAACCCGGCCTGGCGCAGACCTTCAAACATGACCTCCGGATCCTCGACCCGAGAGCGAAGGTACTTGATGGTGAAGGTCGGATTCGCATCGAGGATGCGGGCCGCGAAATCTTCAGCTTCCTTTTGTTGACCGTTGAGGGCGTAGCCGGCAGCCAATACCAGATATGCCGACCAAATGGCCCAACCGTTATCAATGGCAGCGTGTCCTTCGCGTATCGCGTCGGGGTACTCTCTCATATACAGAAGCGTCTTGCCCTTGATCCAATGCCAGCGTCCGAGTTCCGGGTCGCGAGGGCTCAATTTGATCGCTTGATCGATGTTGGCGATCGATTGGCTCCATTCCTCCGGCGCCACTTGGTTTTGAGCAAGCTGGGCATAGGCGGCGGCGTAGTTTGGATTCAAATTCACGGCGTTTCGCGCGGCTTGTAGGGCCTCGCGTGTCCGCTTTGTCACGACATAAAGCATGCCGCGAACGGTATAAGCGCGGGCATTGGTCGGATCGAGCCGGATCGCCCTGCCAAGACGCTCTTCGATTCGCGCGATCTGCTCGGGCGCCCATTGTTTGCCCGCGTTGATATGGTTGAAACGCTCGGCGGCGGCCGCACCGACCAATGCGTCGACATTGTCAGGGTCGAGATCCAAGGCTTGCTCGAATAGGCCGAATGCTTCTGCCACCACATTCATGTCGCTAAGCATGGTGGTCTGGTTGAGGATCGCCCAGCCGCGCATGGTCAAATCGACGGCATCAGGATTGGTTAAGCGTTGGCTTCTTCGCGCTTCCGCCTTGACGAGTTCGTGTCCCAAGGTGTTGGCGAGGCGGGCAACGACCTCATCCTGCATGTCGAACAGGTCGGCGATAGGTTTGTCGAAGCGTTCGGCCCAGAGGTGCGCGCCTGTTTCTGTATCGATGAGCTGCACGTTCACCCTGAAGCGGTCGCCGCCGCGCTGCACCGAGCCTTCGAGGACATAGCGCACATTGAGATCGCGGCCGATCTGCTTCACATCGACGGGCTTGCCCTTGTAGGTGAAGGCGGTGTTGCGCGCGATCACGAACGAGCCGGAGATTCGGCTCAGGTCCGTCGTCAGCGATTCGGTCACGCCGTCGACGAAATATTCCTGCTCCGGATCGCCGCCGATATTGGCGAAGGGCAGCACGACAATGGAGAGGCGGGGTGGCCCTTCTTTCTCAACCCGCTGACCCTTTTCGCCACCCCGACGCAAGTCGGGGTCCATGCCTGCGTCAGTCTCGCTGGCTGAACCATGGACCCCGGCTTTCGCCGGGGTGACGAAAGAGGAATCGGCTAGGCGCACATCGATCGCGAACACATGCACCGCCCGGGCGATGTTCTTCAATGCGCGCTCGCCCAAATCCGTGAAAGCGGCGTCGATGCGGTCCCGCACTTGTTCGTAAGCCGCATTGGACAAGCAGATGCCGCCCGGCTCGGCGATCCCTTCGAGCCGCGCCGCGATGTTCACTCCATCGCCGAGCAAGTCGCCGTCTTCCTCCACCACCACATCGCCGAGATGGATCCCAACCCGGAATTCGATGCGCTTCTCCGGCACGAAACCGTCGTTGCGGATCGTCATGCCGCGCTGGACCGCGAGGGCGCAGCGCGCGGCGTCCACTACGCTCGCGAACTCAACCAGAATCCCGTCGCCCGTGGTCTTGACGATGCGGCCCCGGTTCGCGGCGATGGCGGGATCGATCAACTCGCGGCGCAAGTCGCGCAGCCGCTTGAGCGTGCCTTCCTCGTCGATGCCGACTAGCCGGCTGTAGCCGGCCACGTCGGCGGCCAAGATCGCGGCAAGCTTGCGGGTCTCGGTCATCGCGGCCGGCTCAATGGTGCGTCCTTCGACTCGGCGCTTCGCGCCGGCTCAGGATGAGGACGGGGCGGGATATTTTCTGTGCATCACCGATTTTTCTCCTCCCGCGCGCAACCATTATAACCTTTAAGCCCTCATCCCGAGCGTGCGCGAAGCGCACAGTCGAGGGACGCAAAGACGGGTGGGGGTGAATGGCAAAGACAATCTCATCCCCTCATCCCTTGAGCCTATTCCCCGCCGCTAAGCCATCGCGTCGATTTGCGCGTCGCCGAGGCTGCCGGGGACGATCGTGATCGGGACCCGCATCTTGTCCGCCATCCGCCCCACCAGCTCCGTCACCAGCGGCCCCGGCCCTTCGGCGCCGGTGCCCGCGGCCAGCACCAGGATTGAAATGCCCGGCTCTTCCTCGATCAGCGCCAGAAGCTGGTCGGCCGGCCGGCCCTCGCGCAGATGCACGACCGGCAATTGGCCGGAGAGATCGGCCGCCTCGGCCGCCATGCGCTGCATCAAGGTCTCGGCCTCGGCGCGCTTCTCCGCCAGCATCAATTCCTCGATGTTGCGGAAAGGCTGCGGCTCGCCCGGTTCCATGACATGGAGGAGCGCCACGCGGCCGCCGGTGTGGCGGGCGCGGCGCGCGGCGAAGCGCAGCGCGACCCGCATCTCCTCGGTCTCGTCGATCACAACGAGGAAAATGCGCTGTGGGGAAATCGTCTCGCTCATCACGTCACCGCTGGCGGAAGGCAATGCTCGCCAGCCATCCTGCCATCGCCGCGGCGGCGACGGCAATCAGCCCATAGGCGAGCGACTGGTTGCGGGCGAATTCGTGGATCTCGGCATTGACGCCGCTCTCGGTGACGAGGAGCGGCACGGTCTGGCCGGCGACGATCTTCTTGTCGCGCACCAGGAAGGTCTCGACCGCGTAATGCCCGAACGGGACGCTGGCGGGAAAGCCGATATTGACGCGAAACAGATGCTCGCCCAGGAACTCGACCTTGCCGATCTCCTCGACATAGCGCGCGTTGAGCTCCTGCTGGCGCACCAACGCCTTGCGGAACTCGGTCTCCTGATCGGGCGCTACGTCGGTCGGGCCGGCGATGGCCGGACGGACATTCGCCAAGCCGATCTGATGAAGCCGCAGCAGCCCCAGCGGCGCGATCTCGTCGAGCGGCCGGCTCGACGCCACGGCGTAATAGGCCGGCGCGCCGTCGAGCGTCAGCCCCTCGGTGTTGATCCAGATGCCCAGCACGCGGTGCTTGCGGCGCAGCACGGCGACGCTGGGCGGGCCGCGCACCACGACGATGATGTCGCCGGGCTGCTCCTTCGCCCCGAAGAGGATGAGACTCGCCCCGGTGAAGCCCGTGTTGATGCCGATGACGTGGCTCGACAGGTCGGCGGTCAGCGGCTCCGGATCGACCGCATGCCCGGGCGCGGGCGCGGGCGCGCGCGACGGCGGACCGGCGGCACCGAGCGCGACGACAAGGCCGAGCCAGAGCCATCGCCTCATGGCGTCAGCAACTCCAGCGAATAAAGGTCAACGGGCGTGACGGTGAGGTCCGCGATCAGCTTGGCGCCTGCCGCGAGCACGATCGCCGCCAAGAGAGCGCGCAGCTGCTCGCCGCGCAAATGCCCGGAAACCCGCGTGCCGATTTGCGCGCCGATGACGCCGCCGATCAGGAGGATCAGCGCCAGCACCGCATCGACGGTTCCGTTCTCGACCGCTTGCAGGATGGTGACGCTGGCGGCGACGAAGACGATCTGGAACAAAGACGTGCCCGGCACCATTGCGGTCGGCATGTCGAGGAGATAGATCATGGCCGGGACCATGAAGAAGCCGCCGCCGACGCCCATGATCGCGGAGAGGAGGCCGCCGGCGAATCCGACCGCGGCGGGCACGATCGCGCTGATATAAAGCTTGGAGCGCCGGAAGCGCATCTTCAGCGGCCAGCCATGGACCCAATAATGCTGGTGCAGCTTGCGCCGCGCCGCCACCGGCCGGAACAGCATGGCGCGCAGGCTCTCGGCGAGCATGAAAATGCCGAGCGCACCGAGCAGCAGGGCATAAAGCACGCTGATGACCAGATTGACTTGGCCCAGCTGGCGCAGGAGGTGGAACAGCCACACGCCGAGGACCGAACCCACGAGCCCGCCCGCGAGCAGCACGCCGCCCATCGCCAGATCGACATTGCCGCGCCGCCAATGCGCCAGCGTTCCCGAGACCGAGGCGCCGACCAGCTGATTGGCGGAGGACGCCACCGCGACCGCGGGGGGAATGCCGATGAAGATCAGGAGCGGCGTCAGCAGGAAGCCGCCGCCGACGCCGAAAATGCCCGACAGCAGGCCGATGGCGCCACCCAGCGCCAGGAGCACGAACATATCCTGCGACATGCCGGCGATGGGCAGATAGATGTCCATGGGCCGAGGACGCTCCTTGCGGCCGATTCGGGCGCTCCGGAAATGCCTATCCGAGATGCACGCAATGTCAAGGTTTCACCGCCGAATCAGGGGCAAATGTAGGCGAAATGACCGCGAATGTGCATGGCTCCGGCGGCCGCGCGGGGGTCGCGGTTGCCTCGCTCCGGGACGGGCTGTACCCTTGGGCGAGGTCGCCACCCGCCTCGCGACGGAGACGCTCCTGCCGCTCGACATCGTCCCTTCGGTCTGCCCGCACGACTGCCCCAGCACCTGCGCGCTCGAGGTCGAACGTATCGATTCGCATACAATCGGGCGCATCCGCGGCGCCGCCGGCAACAGCTACACCGCGGGCGTGGTGTGCGCCAAAGTGGCTCGCTACGCCGAGCGGCAACACCATCCGGACCGGCTCGCGCTGCCCCTGCGCCGCGTCGGCGATAAAGGCGTCGGCCGCGCCGCCTTCGCGCCCATCTCCTGGGCCGACGCGCTCGATTCGGTCGCGGAGTCCTTCGTTCGCGCCGCCCAGCGCCACGGCAGCGAAGCGGTCTGGCCCTATTATTATGCCGGGACGATGGGGCATGTGCAGCGTGACGGGATCAACCGGCTGCGCCATGCGATGCGATATTCGGGGCAGGATCAGACTATCTGCATCCGGCTCTCGGACACCGGGTGGCTGGCGGGCGCGGGCGCCAAGCGCGGCGTCGATCCGCGCGAAATCGCCGACAGCGACTTGATCGTGGTCTGGGGCGGCAATCCCGTCTCGACCCAGGTCAATGTCATGACGCACATCGCCCGGGCGCGGCGCGAACGCGGCGCCAAGCTCGTCGTGATCGACCCGTACCGGACGCCTTCGGCCGAAATCGCCGATCTGCATCTCGCGCCGCGCCCCGGCACCGATGGCGCACTCGCCTGCGCCGTCATGCACGTGCTCTTCAAGGAGGGTTTCGCCGATCGCGGCTATCTGGAAAAATACACCGACGCGCCCGGCGCCCTCGAAGCACATTTGGCCTCGCGCGATCCGGGCTGGGCGGCGGCGATCACTGGCCTCGAGCCCGGGGCGATCGTCGATTTCGCCCGGTTTTATGGCCGGACCAAGCGCAGCTATATCCGCATTGGCTATGGCTTTTCGCGCTCGCGCAACGGCAGCGCGCAACTCCACGCCGCGAGCTGCTTGCCGGCGGTCACCGGCGCGTGGCAATATCGCGGCGGCGGCGCGCTCTATGGCAATGGGGGCGGATTCTACCCGCTCGACAAGACGCTGATCGAGGGCCTCGATGTCCGCGACCGGACGATCCGCATCCTCGACATGTCACGGATTGGCGCGGTCCTGACCGGCGACAAGCCCGATCTTGGCGGTGGACCGCCCGTGACGGCGATGCTGATTCAGAACACCAACCCGATGGTGGTCGCGCCGGATTCGTTCAGGGTCCGCGACGGATTTTCCCGTCCCGACCTATTCGTCTCCGTTCACGAGCAATTCATGACCGAGACCGCCGCCATGGCCGACATCGTGCTGCCGGCGACGACCTTCCTCGAGCATGACGATATCTACACATCGAGCGGCCATACCCATTTGCAGCTCGCCCGCAAGGTGGTCGAGCCCTTCGCCGAGGCGCGCCCGAACCATTTTGTGATCCGCGAACTGGCGCGGCGTCTCGGCGCCGATCATCCCGGCTTTGCTTTGAGCGAATGGGAGCTGATCGAGCGGACTTTGGCGCTTTCGGGCCTGCCGGGAGCGCGGCAATTCCATGACGGCCGCTGGCTCGATCTCGCGTTGCCGTTCGAAACCGCGCATTTTCTCGATGGTTTTGGCCATCCCGACAAGCGTTTCCATTTCCGGCCCAACTGGAGCGCGCTCGGCCCTTATGCCGATGGCATGCCGGAGATGCCCGATCATGGCGACATCATCGACCGCGCGACGGCGGAGCATCCCTACCGGCTGGTCGCGGCCCCATCGCGGTCGTTCCTCAACACCAGCTTCAACAACACGCCCTCAAGCGTGGCGCGCGAGGGGCGGCCGACGGCCCGCATTCATCCCGAGGATTTACGGGAGCTTGGCGCCGTGGAAGGCGGCCGGCTGCGGCTTGGCAATTCCCAGGGCAGCGTGGTCGTGCATGCCAAGGCGTTTGAAGGGCTGCAGCGCAAGGTGATAATTGTCGAGGGCATCTGGCCGAACCGCGCCTTCGAGGAAGGCATCGGCATCAATGCCCTGACCAGCGCCGACCCCGGCCGGCCCAATGGCGGGGCGGTGTTCCACGACACCGCCATATGGGTGAGAAGCGCATAGAGGGACCAGCCGACATCCCCGTCGTAATTGGTAATCCGGAACTCGTTGGCGCTATTGTAGCGTCACGGGCACCGAGGCGGACGGGATTCCGTTGGCGACCACTTCCAGGTTTGCCGCCCCGGCCGGAACATTAGTGCCGCAGCCAAAGTTCGTCGAAACCGTGGCGTTGCCAGTGGCGACGGCCATGGTGCTGGGATGGAAGGCGCGACAGTAATAGATTCCGCCGTTGGCGTAGCTCACGCGGACCAGCGGGTAATTCGTGGCCATCTGCGCATCGTCGCCAAACATCGCGCCTTGCGAAAGTCCATTGAACTGCGTGCCCGTGATTTTGTAGCTATGGTTCGCTCCACGCACGATGCTGCTTGGATACGTGCCGATTGTCGGAGCCCAGGCAGCATTGGGACTACCGGAAGGCGTATAGATTTCAACATCCTGCGAACCATCGATGAACAGGATCTGGCCCGTCGGCAGCACCAGCATGCGGCCGAAGAAAGACGAGTCGTTCGCCGCGTTGGGAGGCTGCTCGGACAGCAGGCTTAAAGCCCCCGTGGGGGTGAACTCATAGAGGCGGATTGGCCTATTGGAAACGCCGGGACTCGCCGCTACCAAGACACTGCCGTTGGGCATGAGCGCGGCGGGTCCGTCCGCGACATCGAGCCTCTGTACGCCATCGGAGCCCTGGTAGGTTGGAAATGACGGTGCCTTAACCCATTTCCCCGGTTGCGAGGGGGTACTCGGCGGCTGGTAGACCGAATTGGTACCGGTGGC
>Ga0182024_10007000_pt1 | contig 24504 bp, 21 predicted proteins | sample P32metaG_FD_120480 | JGI IMG/M metagenome (GOLD analysis project Ga0182024, IMG submission 120480) | Permafrost microbial communities from Stordalen Mire, Sweden - P3-2 metaG (Illumina Assembly) | ecosystem: Environmental > Terrestrial > Soil > Wetlands > Permafrost | place: Sweden: Stordalen...
AGCTATCGCGCGCAGCTAAAGGGCTGGAAATTCGTCTACTTGCCGTCGATCGAGTGCCCCTCGGAGCTGCCTGTTGAAACTTACGGATTCCAGGTCCAGCAATCGCGCTGGGCAAAAGGGCTGACACAAGTCGCGATGAAGCTGCTTCCGAAGATCCTGAAATCCGACCTTCCGTGGCGAGTCAAAGCGGAAGCGTTTTTTCATCTGACCCCCAATATCTCCTATCCGTTGATGATTATCGTTTCGGCGCTGATGCTGCCCGTGATGATCGTCCGGTTCTATCAGGGCTGGCTGCAAATGCTGCTGATCGACGTCCCTTTGATCGCGGCGTCATTCTGGTCGATTTCAGCCTTTTACGTGATCGCCCACCGCGAACTGTATCCGAAGACATGGAAACGAGCCTTTTTGTTCCTGCCCGCGCTGATGGCCGCCGGCGTGGCTCTGACGATTATCAATTCCAGGGCGGTTTTTGAAGCGCTGATCGGTTATCAGACCGGTTTTGCAAGGACTCCGAAATACGCCATCGGCGGGCAGAAAGTGCAGATTCAGAACATCCAGTACAGGCGCCGCAGTGGCTGGCTTCCTTACGCGGAGCTTGCCGTCGGCACGTATTTCATGGGCATGGTGGTGTTTGCCATCGAGTCCTACAACTTCCTGGCGATCCCCTTCCTGCTGTTGTTCGTCGGCGGGTATTATTGGGCCGGCTGCACGACGTTGTGGGAAGAGTATCAGGGCAGGTTGGCGTGGGAACGGCAGCAGGCGCTGGCGTTTGAAAGTAGTAAATAATGGACCAAGAACTAAAGCAGTATCTAGACGCGAAATTCGCGGAACAAGATGCGAAATTCGCAAGTAAACTGGATCTGGAACGGGTTGAGACAGCCTTGCTCACCGAGTTCCACAAATGGGCGTCGCCTGCCGAGTTGCGAACTCGAAGCCATGCGGCAATGCTCACGGCTATCGACCTAGAGATGGAAGTGCTCAGAGAGCGCGTTCAAAAGCTCGAAAACAGGCCCTAGCCTTTCAGTTCGACGATCGTAGCCGCCGAGCCGCCTTCTTCCTGAGACGCGACGTAGAACTTTTCGACATGCGGATTCTGCTTCAGTAATTCCGCAATCGCCTTCTTCAAAATCCCCATGCCGTGGCCGTGCACGATGCGGATGCGTTCGACTTGCGCCAGCGCCGCGCTATCCAGCATTTTGTCGACGTGCGCCACCGCCTCTTCGGCGCGTTGCCCGATGATGTTGATCTCTCGATAGCCTGTGGCGAAACTCGGGCCTTGATGAAAGGTAACGTTGCGCGCGGGTTTGTCGGCTGGGGCAAGCACATCTTCGACGTCGGAGATGGACACCTGCATTTTCAGGAACCCGGCATCGACCTCCAGAATGTCTCCGGGGAGCAGGCGGCGCACGCTGGCGGGCTGGCGGATGCCTTTCAAGCGCACCCGTGCGCCGGGTTCGATTTTCAGGCGAGGCGGCGCGGAAGAGGGCAGAGGTGCCAGGGCTTCGACGGCTTCCTTGAATTCGCGTTTTGCCTTGGCTACTTTGACGTGGGCCTTCTGGCTCAGTTCGCCGATGGTTTCTATCGCACGCAGCTCAAATTGAGACGTCAACTCGGATGCGCGTTGTTCCAGTTCGCGAATCTTCGCGGCATATTTTTTCTCCCAGGTCTGTTCGAGGGATTTTTCTCTCAACTCAAGTGTCGTGGCGCGGGCGGTTAGTTCGGCGCGTTCCCGCTCCAGGACGTCGATGCGATCGTGAAGCTCGGCCAGGAAACGGGAGACGTCGCGTTCGACGTTGGTCATGCGGGAACGGGCCACACTGATTAAATGCGGATCGAGGCCCAAGCGGCTGGCGATATCCAGGCCGGCGGATTTACCGGGCGCGCCGAGACGCAGCTCATAGGTCGGTTCCAGAGTTGCATCATCGAATCCCATCGAGCCGTTGCGGACGCCATTGGTCGACGCTCCATAGACCTTCATGGCCATTATATGCGTCGAGGCGAGGGTGAAAGCGCCGGTATTTTGAAAGGCTTCGAGCACGGCGACACCCAGTGCGCCTCCTTCTTCCGGGTCCGTCGCGCGGCCGAGCTCGTCGGCGAGCACTAATGAATCCGAGGTCACGTCTTCCAGCATTTTGCTGATCGACAAAATGTGCGACGAGAATGAGCTGAGGCTTTCCTGGAGCGACTGATGATCGCCAATGTCGGCGAGGATCTGGTCGAACAGCGGAAATTCGGCTTCGAGCGCGGGGACGGGAAGTCCGGCGTGGGTCATCAGCGCGAGCAGGCCGACGGTCTTGAGCGCAACGGTTTTGCCGCCAGTGTTCGGGCCGCTGATGAGCAGCGTGCGCTCGGATTGATCGAGCGAGAGCGAAACGGGCACGACGCTCTTGCGCTTCGCACGGAAGATGTCTTCGAGAAGTGGATGGCGGGCGCGGCTCAGGAGCAGCCTACGAGCGTTATCGGGGCTTAAACGAGGCACGACGCAGTTGAAGTCGACCGCGAATTCGGCTTTGGCGAAGAGCAGTTCCAGTTTCGCCAGGGCACCGGCTGTGGACGCGATTTCTACAGCATGTTCGCGCAGGCGTGCGGTGAATTCGCGCAGCAGGCGATGCACTTCGCGCAACTCTTCTTCACGCAGTTGGACCAGTTCATTGTTGAGGTTGATTGTCTCGAGAGGCTCGACAAATAGCGTGCGGCCGGAGCCGCTGGCGCCGTGGATAACTCCGTCGACACCGCGCTCGCGTCCGGTGACGACCGGCACCACAAAACGGTCGTTGCGGATGGTGACAAAATCCTCCTGCAAGGTTCCGTCCTGGCGATGCGCGCGGAGGAAACGTTCGAGGGATTCCTGAATTAAGTGGCGCTGCTTTTCGCAATCGCGGCGCAGGCGGGCGAGGGCGACGCTGGCATGGTCGGCGAGCGTGCCGTCGGGAAGAATTTTTCCGCGCAGCTCGTGGGCGAGTTCGCGGAGGTCGGCGATTTTCGATGCGTGCGCGGCCAGGCGAGGGAATTTTTCGGACGCGGAGAGGAGCGCGGTTCTTGCTTCGGCGGCCAGGTCGAGGAGGCGGGAGAGCTCATAGATTTCCAACGCGTCAAGCGTCGCGCCTTCGATGCGGAGTTGCGCGAGAGTGGGGCCTAGCTCGGCGATGTCGTCAAAACGCACGCGGGCGGTCGCGCCGCGCTGTTGAGGTTGCGAAGAGGTGCGGACGTAGGCGACGGCTTCCTCGGTATCGGCTAGCGCGTCTTCGATGGTGGCGCGGTCGGAGGTGGGTTCGACCTGCACCAGTTCGGCTCGGCCGAGGGAACTGCGGACGTAGCGGCCTAGGAGGGCACGCAGGGGGTCGAATTCGAGGACAGCGGCGGGGTGCATGCTAGTTGACGCGGAATGCTCGTTCGATTACTTTCAGGGTGCCTTCGGTTAGCTGAAGGGCTTTGAGTCTGTCACGCGGGACCCAGGCTACGTGGCCGGCGTCGTCTCCGGCTTTGAGATCGCCCCCCACCACTGTACACAGGTAATCGTGGAGGATGTAGTGGTATTCGGCGCGGCCTTCCACATCTAGCATAATGCGTTCGAAGATTTCAAACATCTTTTTCGGGCGGACGATGAGGCCGGTTTCTTCCAGGACCTCACGTTTGAGGGCGGCTTCGATTGTTTCGCCGGGTTCGATCAGGCCGCCGGGGAGGGACCAGTAGCCTTTGAGCGGGTTCCTGGCGCGCTGGACAAGGAGGATCGAATTGCGGCGAATGATGAGCGCGCCGACGCCGGGTAACGGATGCTTCGGATAGCGGCGGGTCACGGAAGAAGTAGCCAGCAGCCAGTAGCCAGTAGCCAGTAGACGTCGGCTGAAGCCGGCGCTGCAAGCTGAAGCTCGCGCCACACGGAATCAGAGCTGCTGAACATCGGGAAGGATAGAAGCGGGAACGGGTTTAGCTTCAAGTCTCCCTTGCTCATCAAGGTAAATAACGTCGCCTCCCATGTCGAGCAAGAAGCACACAACGAGAAATGGAGCCACGCTAATACTGTAACGCTCCTTTGACGCCGAGCCTGACGCGGTAGACAAACGTACGTGCGGTAATAAAAAGGCTTTCCAGATCGGCGTCGCCGAACGCGACGTTGGACGGGGTTTCGCCCAGCTCAATGTGTCCGATCTCTTTCCCGTCTTCGGAGTACACGAAGACAAACTTGGCGGCCACGTAGATGTTGCCTTTTTCATCTGTGCGGATGCCGTCGGGGACGCCGGGGATGTCTTTTATGACCACGCGCTCATTCGTTGCCGAGCCGGACCTATCCACATCGAACGCGCGGACGACGCGGGCGTCGGAATCGGCGACGTACAGCACTTTTCCATTCGGCGAGAAGGTGATGCCGTTGGGTCGCGTCTTCCATTTCGCGACAGCTTCGAGTTCGCCTTTCGGGGTGACGTGATAGACGCCGAAGAAGTCCAGTTCGCGATGATCCTGCTGGTCGCCGAAGGCGGGGTCAGTGAAATAGATATGCCCATCGTGGCGGACGACGATGTCGTTGGGGGCGTTCAGGCGCTTCCCTTCGAATTTCGACGCAAGCACTTCGACGGCCCCCTTCTTTGAAGTCCTGGTGACGCGGCGGGTGCGGAATTCGCAGGTGTAAAGACGGCCCTGTGTGTCGTAGGTGTTGCCGTTCGGCCCGCCGGCGATGTCGGCGTAGTCGGAGAGGCCGGTGCCAGGGAGGTACTTGTGAATTTTGTTGGTGACGCAGTCGCTGAAGAGGAGAAATCCATCCTTGGACCAGACAGGGCCTTCGGTGAACTGAAGGCCGGTGGCGAGCTTGTCGATTTTCAGGTCGGCGAAGTTCTGCGCGCTGGCCAGCGGGATGAGGAGCGCGGCGAACAGCACGGCGATGCGTAGCACGTATTGATTATGGCAGCGCGAAGGCCACGACGGAATCGCCCATTTTCGATCCGGCCTTGCCGTGTCCGCCGGCGCAGATCACGATATATTGCTTGCCGCCGATCGAAAACGTCATGGGTGTCGATTGGGCAGAGGCGGGCAGATCGCCGGACCAGAGTTCGCGTCCGGAATCGACGTCGAAGGCGCGGAGTTTCTGCTCGCTGGTAGTGGCCGCGACAAAGATGAGACCGCCTCCGGTGACCATGGGACCGCCCATGGCCAGGCCTCCGGGAATCGCTTGGCCGTTAGGAAGAGGGATCGAGCCAAGCGGCACCGACCATTTCTTCATGCCGGTCGAGAGGTCGACGGCGATCAGTTCGCTGAACGGAGGAGGATTGCAGGGCAGGCCGCTGGGAGCGCGCAGATGCTCGCGCATCATGGCGTAGGGCGTGCCGCGCTGCTGGCCGACTTCCATATCGAAACGGTTCTGGCGCGCGTTTTTCACTTCATCGCCGAGTTTGTCGCGGGGGATGAGTTTAACGATGGTCGAAAGCCGATCTGAAGCGACGATGAGCAGGCCACGCTCCGGTTCATAGGCGCTGCTGCCCCAGTTGACGCCGCCGACGTTGCCCGGAAACATAATGGTCCCTTCAAAACTGGGCGGGGTGAAGAGGCCGCGCGCGTCGAGGCCTTCCAGGCGCGATTTGCACCAGGCTTTATCCGCAGGCGTGAGGCCCCAGGCATCGTCGGCCGAAAATTTCTGCGGCGCGAGCACGTCGTATTTCGGGAAAGGCTGCGTGGGAGACGTCTGCTCACCCGGAATTTTCGACTGAGGGACGGCGCGCTCCTCGATCGGCAATAACGACTTTCCGGTCATGCGGTCGAGCACGAATAAATGACCGATCTTCGTGGTCACGGCGATGGCCGGGATGCCTTTCCAGGTCACCAGCGCGGGTTGCGAGGCGACATCGTAATCCCACAGGTCGTGATGAACCACCTGGAAGGCCCACAGAACCTCGCCCGTCGATGCGCGGATGGCGACGACGGAGTTCGCGTAGCCGTTGTTGCCGGGTCGTTCGCCGCCATAGAAATCGGGGCTGGCGCTGCCGGTGGGGACGAACACTATGTCGCGTTCGGGATCGGCGGCCAGCGTCGACCACGCGTTCGCGGCGCCGGCATTCTTGAGCGACGCGGGCAGAGGATCGAAGCTCCACACCAGTTTTCCCGTTCGGGCGTGAAAGGCGCGGACGATGCCTCGCTCAGAGTCCGCGCGGCGGCCGTCGCCGATGGAGGAACCGGTGATGACCAGGTTGCCGACGATGGCCGGAGGCGAGGTGACCTGATACTCGCCCTTGTTCTTCAGGCCGACGTCCTTGGTCAAATCGATTTGACTGAAGCCGTCGCAAACCTTGCCGGTCGCTGCGTCCACCGAGATCAGGCGAGCGTCGATGGTGCCGAAAACGATACGCCTCTGACAGGGGTCGGCCTTCTTGCGTGTGGAATCGAGCCAGGTGGAAACGCCGCGCGAGGTAACCTCAGAGTACCCGTGCGTGCGATCGATATCCGGGTCGAATTTCCAGCGCTCCTTGCCGGTGACGGGGTCCAGCGCGATCACCTGGTTGAACGGCGTAGAAAGGTAGAGGGTGCCGTCGACCAGAATCGGCGTCGCCTCAAACGCGGCTTTTTCGTTGAGGTCGGATTTCGGAGTCAACGCGCCGGTGTGATATTCCCACGCGGGCTTCAACTGCGCGACGTTCTGCCGCGTGACCTGCGCCAGGGGCGAGTAGCGGGTGCCACCGGCGTCGCGGCCGTAAGCAGTCCAGTCGACATCGCCGTTAATGAGGAGAAGAGCAAGAATAGCGTGCATCTTCAGAAACTATATCGAATCGCCAGCGACGCATAGGAATTGCGATGATATTGGCCCAGGAAATCCGTTTCCGCGCCGCGGATCCAGGTAATGCCGGCGGTCGCGCGCCAGTGCTGCCCGAAGGCCTGGGAATATTCGGCCTTCAGCACCGACCCGTACGCGCGCACCGACGCTTCCAGGGCGAGGCTGCGATTGGTGTCGATGGTCCAGCCGGCGTGGCCTAGAAACGATCGCGCGAAGCCCCGGTCGGGCGCGAATTCCAGGGGATTGCCGGAGGAGCGTGTCACGATTTCGCCCGCGTAGCCGCCGACGAAGGACCACTCCTTCACTTGCCTCTCCAGTTGAATGACGTAGAGCGCGTATTCGTCCGCCCCCGGGGTGGTGGAGGTGAAATACGCGCCCTCGGTTTTCACCGTGAACCACGCGAGCGGCATCGCTAGGTCCGCGCCATAGAGGCGGAGCTTCGGATAATAGCGCTGGATGTCGATTCCCAATAGGGTTCCCGCCGCCGTGAAATACGGCAGATTATTGTAGCCGTCGAAAAAACAAACCGACGCTTCGTAGCCGGAACCCACGTGATTGAAGCGCGCGCCATATTGAGAACCGCCTGATCCTAATCCAGATGGGTAGCGCGCACCGTTATCGATAATCGGGATGCCTTGCGCTTCATTCGGCAGCGCGGTCCAGCGCTGGTCGAGCAGCGGCGTGCGGCTGGGTGTGAACAGAGGCTGCCATACCAAATCGACCGTGTTCGATCCCGATTCGTAGGTCACACGCGCCGCGGTGACGCCGAGAAAATCGCTGGAAACGACGCTGCTCAAATAATCCTTCGGCGCGAAACGATCGGTGGGATTCAGAATATCGGCCTTGCCCCAGCGGATAAACTGACGTCCCAGCTCAACGGTGAATTTTCCCTTGTGGATGGTCGCGCTGGCGCGGCGCAAGGAGAACGCGGGACGCTTGATCGACCGGTCGTCGACGTCGAAACTCCAGCTGCGCTCCGTCTGCTGATGCGTGTCGGTGCGCGCGTCGAACGATGCCGAAAGCTTCAACCATGGCGCCACCTGGTCGGAGACGTCCCACCGCAGCAATGTTTGATTCACGATATAGCCGCTGTCGTTCGGCGCGGTTTGGGGATAGACCAGCGTCTGATTTTCGATGAATCCGCGCTGCTCGAAATTCTGCGCCAGCATCAGCGCGAGCAGAGCGCCGGTCATGACGATCGTCGCAGCGCTTGTAGTGTGAAGTCGTCTTCCTTCAAAGGTAGATTATATTCCAGCTTGTCGTATTTCAGAACCGTCCGGCTCTTGCGCGCTATGTCGTTCACTTCGACCGTGCGCGCGGTCCAGATGTTGTTCGAAAACTCAAAATCGCGATAGTCGATGGTGCGCACCAGTCCACTCTTGTTGTACGCTTCGACCTTGACGATCGTATAGTTGTCTTTCTTCACCCACAAATACGAGTACGTGTATTGCGACGATTTATGCGGCCTCGACTCGATTTTCCATTGTCCGTTTTCGTCGCCGAGAAGTTTGAAATTATATTGCTGCACGTCTCGCTCTTCCAGATCTTCAAAACTGAAATCGGTGCCGAAAAACCGCGTGGAGCGGTCCTGCAACGCGATGCGCTGATCGCGGCCGATGCTGGGGCGCCACATCCACTGATCGCTGGAGCGGTCGGGATGATTGACAATCAGCAGCGCCACGCCCTTGACCTCAGCCGGAGCGGTGAACCGCAGCAACGCCTTGCTGTCGCCAAAAGAGCCAATGCGTTCGAAAATCCAGCGCTTGGTGGCGATGCGGTTGCCCGCGCCGGCCACTTCGAGCGTGCCCTCGTAACGCTGCGAATTGGAGCGCGAGCGGCGCTGCACTTCTTCGATAATCTGCTTCGGGTCCTGCGCGAAACCGGTCGCAGCAAGAACGACAACACCTATGAATGTCTTATTCATATTCCAGGGCTTCTACGAGCGTAGCGCGCACCGCACGTTCGGCCGGGCCGAGCGCTGCCAAAAACGCCGCCGCCAAAATGACCGGGATGAGCATTAGCGCGGTGCGGAACGGATAGACGTACGCGATCTGGATCCCGATCAGATCCCGGCGCGCAATTTCCACCGTGTAATAAAGTTGCGCCGCGCCCAGCGCCAGGCCCAGCGCAAGCCCGATCAGGCCGACGCCCAGCGCCTCCAGCCAGATGGTGTGGCGGATCTGCCCGCGCAATCCGCCCACCGCCTGCAACACGCCGAGCTCCCGGCGCCGGTCGGTGATCGAAACCGTCAATGCGTTCACGATCCCCAGGATCGCGACCAGCACTGCCACGGCGATCTGCACATACGTTAATCCGAACCATTGATCGGTAAGGCGAATGATGTACTGGCGCAGGTCTTGATTGGTCAACACGAATAAGCGTTGTTGAGTGCCATACCTGTCGAGGATCTGTTGCCGCACCTTAACACCATCCGCGCCGGGCTTTAGATAGATGCGAAAAATATTGACCGAATCGTCGTTCCAGTAGTGAATAAACACGTCGCGAGAGAGAAGCAGACTGCCCTGCTGATCGGAAAAATCGCGCACGATGCCCGAAACCGGAATGCGCAGCACGCCGGTGGGCGTTGCGATTTCAAGAACCTCGCCCAGCTTCGCTCCATGCAAGCGAGCGAAATTTTCAGACGCGATAACGCCCTTTCCTTCCGCGGCCAAGGTGTACATTTCATCGCTATCGCCCTCCACGGCGGGAAGCTTCGCGTGTTGCGCGAGCGAAGCGATATCGACCGCAACCAGCATAATGGGCGCACCCTTCACGGTCATGCGCACGCTGCGCACACGCTGCACATCGCCGACGCCATCGATGTTTCTCAAGCCGTCGCCCAGCGCTGCGGGAAAAACAAAACTCCGAGACGTGAGGCTCTCCGCGGTGGTCACGAACAGGTCGGGATTGAGCGCCGTGTGCATCCACTCCGAAATGGAATCGTAGCTGGCCTGCGCCACTCCGCTGAGCGAAATCACCAGCGCCAGGGACAGCATCAGGGCCGACACCGTGCCGGAGGTGCGCCGCGGCGCCTGAATCAGGCTATCGGCGGCCAGCGTGCCTTCCACCGGGTGAATCCACGCGAACGCAGGGCGTAATACTTGCGCCAGCCAGTGCGCCAGCGCGGGTGAGAGCAGCACTGCGGCCAGCACGGCGAGAAGGTAGCCCCCATAGAAGATCATCGAATTGCGATTGAGCGTGAGAGTCGCGACGGAGGCTACGGCGCAGGCGAGCGCCCACCTCCGGCGCATGCGATTTTCGCCCTCGCTCATCGATTGGTAGCGGCCCTTCTGCAAAGCCTTCACCGGGTCGACTCCTGCGGCGCTGCGCGCGGGAATCACCGCGGCGATCAGGCTGGTGACGACGCCCATGGCGACCGCCGCGCCGAGCAGCCAGGGATCGATCTCAATGTTATCGGCCTGCTGCGCGACGCCATACACGTCGGCCAGCAGAGTGCCGATGTATCCCGCCATGGCGTGCGCCATCGCGATGCCGAAGGCGATCCCCGCCAGCGTTCCAAGCAGTCCGGCGACCGCGCTTTCGGTGAGGAACAGCGTGCGAATCTGCGAACGCGTGGCGCCCAGCGCGCGCAGGATTCCGATCTCGCTGCGCCTCTGGGTCACCGCGATGGCGAACGTGTTGTAGATGATGAACATCCCGATGAACAGCGCAAACAGGCTGGTGATGTTCGATCCCAGCGAGTAGATACGGGAGGTCGCTTCGAACTGCTCGCCGCGCGAACTGGGCAGGCCCACGTCGAGACCGGGGCCGAGCGCGCGTTGCAGTTTCGCCCGGCCGTCGCTGAGCGTCACGCCATCCTGCAAGGCGATATCGATCCGGTCGAACTTGCGGCCGCGGCCAAAAACTTTCTGCGCCGCGTAAATATCCATGATGGCCAGGTTGCCGCCGAAGGCGCTGGCCAGGCCTCCGGGCTTCATGATGCCGCGGACGGTGAACACGCGGTCGCCATCCATGGTCCGCATGGGAACGCGGCTGTTCAACGCTAAAGCATTTTCTGCGGCGAATGATTTGGTGATCAGCAGCGAATCGGCCTGCGCGAGAAATACCAGGGGATCGTCGATCGCCTCGTCGGTGTTTTCCAGGTCGTAACTGCGCAGGTTGCGGTCACCCAGCATATCCACGCCGAGGATCAGCAGGTTGCCCTTGCCGAACTGCACCGTCGCTTCAATCACGGGCGCAGCGGCGCGAACTTCAGGAAGATTCTGCACTGTGTCCAGCACAGATTCGTCGAGGCCGGACTCGCCGGCCGAAACTTGCAACTGCGTGGATCCGGCAATGCGATCGATAGTCTGCCGGAACGCAGCCAGTACGCTTTGATTCGCGGTGTGCATACCGACAAACACCGCCACGCCGAGCACAATGCCCAGGATGGTCAAAAAACAGCGCAGCAGGTGCTTCCGCGCGTAAGGCCAGCTGATGAGCCGGAGCAGAATCACCGGCGGACGTCCTCGTGCACCAACGCCGTCACCTTCCGGGTGCCATCGAATTGTTTGGAAGCTCCGCGAAGTACAATCACCGATCTCAGTATGATGAATTACGTATGCGCATCGGGGTGGACGCGGGTGGAACATTTACGGACTTCCTTATTTTGGATGACGACGGACGGCTGACGACCTTTAAAATTCGCTCGAACCCGCGCGCTCCGGCCGAGGTGATTCTGGCTGGTATTGAGCGCGCGGCTGGAAAAATCGAGGCTGAAGTGGTGCATGGGTCGACCGTCGCCACCAACGCTCTATTGGAGCGCAAAGGCGCGAAAACCGCCTTCGTGACCACGGCCGGGTTCGAGGACCTGATCGAGATCGGCCGTCAGAATCGCGCCGAGCTTTATAACCTGATGCCCGCGCCGCGGCGTCTCTTGGTCGATCGCGAGATGTGTTTCGGCGTGAAGGAGAGGGTCTATTTCGACGGCTCGATTGCGAAAAAACCATCAGCCGCCGAGTGGAAGCGCGTGGCATTGAAATTGAAAAAATCCGGAGCGAAGTCCGTTGCCATCTGTTTTCTGCACTCGTATCAAAACTCCGCGAACGAGCGCGCTGCGGCGAAGGCGCTGGCGAAAGCCGGTGTCTATCTGTGCACATCGCACGAAATCAGTCCCGAAATCCGCGAGTATGAACGCGGCTCGACCACGCTGGTGAACGCCTACGTCGGCCCGTTGATGGAGAGCTATCTGGGCCAACTGGAACGCTCGCCGCAGGGACGCCGGATCGCGATCATGCAGTCGAACGGCGGATTTCTTTCGGCGCGCAATGCGCGCAAGCACGCCGTGCGCACGGTGCTCTCGGGTCCGGCGGGAGGGTTAGTGGGCGCCCTCGAAACCGCGCGGGCCAGTGGTTTCACGCGAGTGCTGGGATTCGACATGGGCGGAACGTCCACCGATGTCAGCCTGGTCGACGGCGTGGCGCGGCATACCACGGAAGCATCCGTGGACGGCTATCCCATTCGCGTGCCGATGCTAGATATTCACACCGTCGGCGCCGGAGGAGGATCAATCGCGCGCGTTGATGCGGGCGGCCTGCTGCGCGTCGGTCCGGAAAGCGCCGGCGCGGATCCTGGTCCTGCGTGCTATGGAACGGGCACCGAGGCAACGGTCACAGATGCGCACGTCGTGCTGGGCCGCATCGGCGCGGCGCAGCTTCTGGGCGGCGCGATGACCATCGACGCCGATCGCGCGACAGCCGCGGTGGACCGGATTGCGGAGCGCCTGAAAATCGATCGTGCGTCGGCAGCGGCCGGAATTTTGCGCGTCGCGAACGCGAATATGGAGCGGGCCATTCGCGTGGTCTCCGTCGAACGCGGCCACGATCCTCGCGACTTCGCGCTGGTCGCGTTCGGCGGCTGCGGAGGCCTTCACGCCTGCGAAATCGCCGAGGAACTGGGCATCCGTTCGGTCATCGTACCCGAGTATGCGGGCGCGCTCTCCGCGCTCGGCATGTTGATGGCGGATGCGGTGCGCGATCACGCGGCAGGAGTTCTAGGCCGCCGCGACATCGAGAAAGTGTTCGCGAATTTGGAAAAACACGCGCGCGGCGCCGAAATCGAACGCACCGCCGACCTTCGCTATCTCGGGCAAAGCTACGAATTGAATGTTCCCTGGAACAACGGCGACCCCGCCACGCTGTTTCATCGCGCGCACGAGAAGATTTACGGCTACGCCAACCCCGGTCGCGCCGTCGAAATCGTCACCATCCGCGTCCGTGCCCGCACCCCGGTCGAAAAACCAAAACTCATCCGCAGTGGCGCTGCGAAGGGGGGCAAAGCGGAACCAAGACGGATCTGGGTCGCTGGAGGCTGGAAGAAAATCGATTCCTGGTCGCGCGAGCAGCTCACCGATCGCAGCAAGCAGGGTCCGGCGCTGGTGCTCGATTACGGTTCCACCACGCTGGTGCCTCCTAAATGGAAATTCCGCGTCGACCGCGCAGGCAACTTATTGTTGACAGTATAATCACCCCATGATCGAACTCGACGTCGCGCCGCGCCGCACGCAAATTGTGGCTCCCGCCGGCGAGCCCGCTCGATATCTCGTTCTCGGCGATTTTGGGGCTACTTCAATGAGTCGCGCCGCGGAGCCCCTGGCCGTCGATCGCGACAACCTCGACGCCGTCATGTCGATCCTTCATGTCGATGCCGGCGGCATGCGCCTCCGCGGCCTCGAGGATTTTCATCCGGACCGCTTGTATCAGCGGTTGGACATGTCCCCGTCCGCTGCGCCGGATCCTAAGCCGGAGCCCGCCTCACCCCAGGCCGACATCGCGGCGCTGCTCCGCCCCACCAGCCTGCTGGAACAAATTGCCGGAGAAGCCGATCCGTTTGAGCAGTACGTGAAGGAGCTCGCCCGCGCCCACTCCGCGCCCCAGAAAAAAAGTGCGGATCCGGCCGCTGCGCTGACTGAGCGCATGAACTCCATGCTGCATCATCCGCGATTTCAGACGCTCGAATCCGCATGGCGAGGCCTCGATTTCGCCATCCGCCAGATGGACGACGTAGTCGCGCGCGTCCACATCGTGCAGTTTTCCGAGAACGATCTCGCCGCCGACCTGGCTTCCGATAATCTTCGCGCGACCCGCCTCTACGCGCTGCTTCATTCGCGACGCTGGACCGCAGCCATCGCTCTTCATTCGTTCGCCGAGGCCGACATCGAACTGCTGGCCCGCATCGCCCTGGTCGCCGGCGACGCGCAAGTTCCTTACCTCGCGCATGGCTCGCCCGGAATTGCGTCGCAGTTTTTCAGCGACATTCCCGAGGCTACTTATCTGGGCCTCGCGCTTCCCCGCCTCCTGTTGCGATTGCCCTATGGACCGCGCACCAGCCCCATCGATTCGTTCGCTTTCGAAGAAATGTCCGGTGCTCCGGTGCACGAACACTTTTTGTGGGGCAACGCGGCGCTCGCTTGCCTCGCCGTCCTTTTGCGCGCCGATGCGGACGATCTGAATCTCGACCATTTGCCCGCGCACACTTATAAAAAGGACTCCGAATGGATCATGACGCCATGCGGGGAATTCTTCATGACCGAAACGCAGGTGCTCTCGCTGATCGACCGCGGCCTGATGCCGCTGGTTTCTTACAAGGACCGCCCGCTGGTGCGACTGGCGGGATTCCGCTCCGTCACCGGGAAGCCGCTACCGTTTTCAATTCCGTTTTAGCGAGGCCCTTCCACTTGCGAACCTCCGCCCGGCGGTGCTTCGGCATGGTATCGACCGCCTCGATGCACTGCTCGAACGCGTCGCGCGCCTCCACCGATTTTCCCAGCGCCGCGAGTGTTTTTCCGAACCAATAAAGGCCTTCTGGATCGTACGACCGCCGCTCTGTATACTTCTGAAGCGCCGCAGCCGCCTCCTGCAATTGCCCTGCGCCGAAATAGGCCGTGCCCAACTCCCTCCACACTTCGCCGGACGACAATTTTTCGTTCAACCCGGCGGCCGTTTTCAAGAAGCGGATGGCGTCGTCAAACCTTCCCTGCTCGTTGGCGATGCGGCCGAGCTGAAACTGCGCTTCCGCTTCCGCAGGATCGATCTCGATGGCTTTCTGAAACCGCGCGATCGCCTCCGTATACTGCCTGCGCTGCTGATAAATCAATCCCAGCTGATAGTGCGCGTCCGCGTCCCGAGGATTCGTGGTCGCGATCTCCATCTGCTGCCGCAAATGCTGACGCGTCCGCAGCCCGTCACCCAATGACGACACCTCCGACCCCATCATGCGCCATGCATAAAAAAGGACGAATGGCGACGCCAGAAAGTACAACGACGATCCCACCACCCCGAAAAATCCCGCTCCGATGACGGCCGCCGCCGACCCCCCCAGCGTCAGACCGATGGCCGACCCCAGCGTCGTCCCTAACGCCGTGCGAATCGCAATCGCCGTCAGCGCCAAGAAATACACGCCCGCCACCGCGAACACCGCGACCAGATGAATCGACGCGTGCCCTCCGCTGCCGTACGACACCACTCCCTGCGCGATCGCCACCAACAGGTACACAGCCGCCCAGCACAGCAACACGCACATCAGCAGCGATAAATAATCCCGCCGCATCAGCACGCTGAAACTCCCGAAGCCCGTCACTGCTCGTAACGCGATTATCGCGGGCACCATCGCCACCGCGATGGCCCAGATCGCCGAAAAGAAACTCGACGGGTCATATGACCCAAACCGCGCCACGGGTCCCCCCACGATGCGCACGGGCGACGGGTGATCGGCCTCGTCCTCCGCCGCTTTGACCATCTTTTCGATCTCCGGAGGCAACGGCTGATCCTTCGCGGCTTTCTTAAGAGCCTGCCGCGCTATCGGAGTCTGCACGCTCGCGCGCTCCTCGGCCAACCCCAGCGCCCCGGGGTCAGATGTATGTAACACCACCGACACCAGCGCAGCCGCCACAATCGCGAACCACAGCCGCCCGTGATCCAAAATCCGGCTGATCGCCGCCACCGGGCGTATGTAAAGCAACAAAAGGGCCGTAAGGTTCTCGCGCAGCATTTCTCTTCCTATTAGAAGCGTACATCGGACGCAACTGTGCCAAACTGAAGGTTCGTGCAGAAAAAAGTAAAGATTCGTTCCACAACCATTCTCTGTGTGCGCCGCGACGGCAAAGTCGTGATGGCCGGCGATGGACAGGTCACCCTCGGGTCGGAGGTTCTGAAAGCCTCGGCCAAAAAGCTTCGCCGCCTCTATAACGGAAAGGTCATGGCCGGATTCGCCGGCGCCACCGCGGACGCCTTCGCTCTCTTCGCCCGCTTCGAACAGAAGCTCGAACAGCATAACGGCAACCTCCCGCGCTCCGTGGTCGAGTTGGCCAAGGACTGGCGTACCGACCGCATGTTGCGCCACTTGGAAGCCCTGCTGCTGGTTGCCGATATCGGCGCCACCTACATCGTCAGCGGCACCGGCGACGTGATCGACCCAGACGATTCCATCGCCGCCATCGGCTCCGGCGGCTCCTACGCGAAATCCGCCGCCACGGCGCTGTTTGAAAACACCAAGCTCTCGGCCCGGGAAATCGCCGAAAAATCCATGACCATCGCCGGCAAAACGTGCATCTATACGAATGACCACTTTGTGTTTGAGGAGCTCGGCTGATGGTGATCTATCTTCCTTCGCAAGCCGCTGACGATCTGCCCGTGCTCGACGAGCTGACCCCCCGCGAAATCGTTCGTGAGCTGGATAAATACGTCATCGGCCAGGCCGATGCCAAGCGCGCCGTTGCCATCGCCCTCCGCAATCGCATTCGCCGCCAGAAGCTGGAACCGGAAATGGCCGAGGAGGTGATGCCCAAAAACATCCTCATGATCGGCCCAACGGGAGTCGGCAAAACCGAGCTCGCGCGCCGCCTGGCGAAGCTCGCCAATTCGCCGTTTCTGAAGGTTGAGGCCAGCAAATTCACCGAGGTCGGCTACGTCGGCCGCGACGTGGAATCCATGATTCGCGACCTGGTCGAAATCTCCATCGACATGGTGCGCGAGGAGCGTCTCAACGAAGTGGGCGAGCGCGCCGAACGCAACGCTGAAGAGCGCCTGCTCGACCTATTGATGCCCGCGCAGCCCGAAACCACGGAGAGCGCCGATCGCACCCGCGAAAAATTGCGCGAGAAACTGCGCGCCGGAAAACTCGACGATCGCATGGTGGAGATCGACGTTAAGGAACGCGGCCCGTCGTTCGAAGTCACTACCGCCACCGGCATTGAGGAAATGGACATCAACCTCAAGGATGTCCTGCCAGGCTTGTTCGGCGGACGCACTCGCAAGCGCAAAATGCGCGTCGGCGAAGCGCTGGATTATCTGGTTCAGGAAGAAGAGCAGAAGCTCGTCGATATGGATCAGGTCACGCGCGTGGCGATCGAACGCGTGGAGCGCAGCGGCATCATCTTCCTGGACGAAATCGATAAAATCGCCGGCCGCGAAGGAGGCCACGGCCCCGACGTCAGCCGCGAAGGCGTGCAGCGTGATATTCTGCCCATCGTCGAAGGAACCACCGTCAACACCCGCTACGGCTTCGTCCGCACGGATCATATTCTGTTCATCGCGGCCGGCGCGTTCCACGTCTCCAAACCCAGCGATCTGATTCCGGAATTGCAGGGCCGCTTTCCGATTCGCGTGGAATTGAAATCGCTCACCGAAGGCGATTTCATTCGCATTTTGAAAGAGCCGAAAAACGCGCTCATCAAGCAGTATCAGGCGTTGCTCGATACCGAGGGAATCAAGCTGGTCTTCACCGAGGACGCCTTGAAGGAAATTTCGTCCTTTGCCGCGCAGGTCAACGAATCGACGGAAAACATCGGCGCGCGCCGTCTGCATACGATTCTCGAAAAGCTGCTCGAAGACGTGTCCTTCGACGGCCCCGATCTCAAAAAGAAAAATGTGAGGGTCGACGCCGTCTACGTCCGCAAGCAGCTCGCCGACATCGTGAAGGATCAGGACCTCAGCCGGTACATTCTCTAAAAGGATGGCTCGTTTTTCAATCGGCGTTCATCGGCGTTCATCGGCGGCGATATTTATCTTCGTGCTGTCCGGCTGCGGCTACATCGGCCCCGTCCTGCCCCCTCTTCTCGACATCCCCCAGGCGGTGCCCTACGTCAACGCCATCGAATACGGAGACAAGATCCTGGTCGAGTTCACGCTCCCCGATCTCACCACCGAAGGAAACCCTCTTCGCGGCGTGCGCTCGCTCGAAGTGCGCGTCGGCCCCAGCGTCAATCCGTTTTCACCCGACGAATGGGCCAAAACGGCGAAGCCGTACCCAATTACGTCCCCCGCCCCCGGCCCGTTCACCAAGGAAATCCCGGTCGCGGACTGGGTGAACAAGGAAGTCTTGATCTCCGTACGCGCCGTAGGCCCTAAAGGAAAACCCGCGCCGTGGGCGACGGTGAAACCTCTCTCCGTCCATCCGCCTTTGCCGCAACCCGCCGCGCTGAAAGCCGACAATGTTGAACCCGGCGTGAAACTCACCTGGCAAGGCGCCGCGCCGAAATACCGCATCTTCCGAGCCCTCGCCGACGCCACTCCGGAACGCCTCAGCGAATCGGATCGCCCCGAGTTCATCGACGAGACCACTGAGTACGACAAGACCTACAGCTATCGGGTCCAGGCTATCACCGACGATCTCCATGGCAGCGAAGTCTCCGCGCCCATTTCCTGCACGCCCATCGATATTTTCGCGCCCGCCGTCCCCGGCGCGCTGACCGCGATTCCCGGCGTCAGCACCATCGAACTCGCCTGGACCCGCAATTCGGAAAAGGATTTTAAGGGCTATAACGTGTACCGGTCAACCGACGGCGGCCCTTTCGAAAAAATCGCCGAAGCAGTTCCCTCGCCCACTTTCAGCGACGGCAAAATTGAAGCCGGCAAGAAATACACCTACACCGTATCGGCCGTCGATCTAAAGGGCAACGAAAGCCCCCGCTCCACCGCCGCCGACGCCTCAAATCAGTAGGTTCTAAGCCAGTTCAAATCCCACCGACCCCGCCCGCGTCATCTCATCGTGCAGCGCGACGATCACCCGCAGTTCCTGATGCACTTCTCCCGACCCCTTATCCAGCAACTGGCACGTCGCCTTTGCGCGGCACGCAGCCTGATACTTCGCGTCCCAGTTCGCAAACGCCTGTTCCTCGCCTGCTCCCTCGAAAGGCCATCGCGACGGCGGATGCCCGATTTTGCAGCGCCACGGTTTCGGCGTCAGCCGCGCGCGAAAGCACTCCTGTGTCTGGCACAACTTGCGATACAAAGGATCCGCATCCACGGCCGCGAATACGCGCTCGCACACCGGGTCTGCCGGATCGAACAGCTCATGCGTCGCCAGCAGCCGCAGCCCCCCCTTAGTGCGATAAACCCGCCAGTTCCATCCCGGATGCGCCTTCGCCCACGCGCCTGCTTTGGCCATCGCAGCCTTCGCCGGATCCTCCGGTTCGGCAGGCTTTCCGAACAACGACCCGAACAGGCCGCCGCTCTTCTTCGGCTCCGGCAAATCCACGTCCACAAACAACGCGCCGGACGTATTCAGCACATGGCATCCGTAGGAATTTCGCGTCACTGCCGCCACCAACTCGCCGGCCGCGTTTCGAATCTCCTTGACCACCGGCTCCCGCATGGGCCGATTCCCATAGCCATATTTTTCGTCGGGAAGATTATTCGCCTTGAACAGTGCCGACAGACGTTCCGCCGCCGCCTGCGCGGCCTCTTTCGCTTCCTGGACGCTCGTGTCGGACCAGCGCCACGCCGCGAACCCGCCGGCTTTTCCCTGTGCCCAGAACCTGGGAAATTTCATTTCAGCTCCGATGCCCTTCCGTCCTACAGCAGGTGAAATGTGACCTGGATGTTCGCAAAAACTGCAACCGGCTGCCCGTCCTTCCGCCCCGGCTTGAACACCCATCTCTGCACCGCGTCGATCGCCTGCTGGTCCAGCCCCAGGCCCAGTGCATTGGTCACCTTCAAATTCAATGGTTCGCCGAATTCGCTGATTACGACGGAAAGTGACACCGACCCCTGCCACTTCGCCTTACGCGCTTCTTCGGAATACTCCGGCTCGACCTTGAACAGAATCGACGGCTGAGAAACTCCTCCGCCGATGCGATACACGTTCTCCGGAGATGGACTGGATGCAGGGAGCATCGCTCTTCCGCCGCCTCCTCCCGACGCCGATCCGATTCCACCCCCCACGCCCGCGCTCGATGGGGGCACAAATTGCCTCGGCGCGGGCCTCGGAATCGGCGCGGGTGGAGTCGGCGCGGGTGGAGGCGGAGGCGAAACTCGAGCCGCCTTCATCTGCTCGATCACGCGCTCATCTTCCGCTGCGCCCGCAGCGTCCCCTGACTGCTTCCGGCATGCCGAGCGCGAGCGATAAACAACTTCACTGGGCGCCATGCGAATCACCTCCGTATAATCCGCAATCGCCGCCTGGCATTCTCCCTTACCTCGGTAGCTGTTGGCGCGGCGCAGATAATAACTCGAGTTGCCCGGCTTCAGGCTGATCGCCATGCTCAGATCCGCGATCTCCTGATCGTACCGCTTCGTCGCCGCGTATACTTCCGCGCGGCTGGCGTACGCCGTGGCATCCGGCTTCAGCTCGATCGCCTTTGAAAGATCCTGGTCTGCGCCCACGTACTGACCTAGCGCCAGGCGAGTCACGCCGCGCGCATAGTAAGCTGCTGCGAAGTCGGGCTTACGCTCAATCAATTCCGTCAAATCCGCGACCCGCTGATCGGAAGGCGGCAGTTGCCCGAACGCGGCGGCGGCGATTACAGCGAAGGCAAGCGTGTTTCGCATGAGTCATTCTTTCATAGAATTTCGTGCTCCGCTACAAATCTTGACTGTTGGTCAGGAAAGGAGAACGAAGTATGCGTGGAACGCGCCACAGCGAAGAACAGGTCATTGGGATTCTGAAGCAAGGGGACAGCACTCTGCTCCGCCTGACTCTTGGTAAGGTCGGCCATGCGTCCGAGCGTGTGATAACGGTGATGCCCTTCCGCATCATCAGCTCGGCCAAGCTTGAAGGGCGATAGCGACGACTCGGAGCAGCTCCTTGCGACCTGCCCCGGTCGCTGCCTGAACGGACAACCCAAAGTTCACCGTTTGCACAAAACGCGCAAGCGCGTCGGCGTCGGTGCCATTAGGAAGATCGCCTTCGGCAATGGCACGCTTGAACCGTGTACGCAAATCAGCGTGGCCCTCCGCTCGCTGCTTAACGAATTCTTCGTGAAGAGGATCAGACGTCCCCCCGCAGGAAAGCGCACCGTGAACCCAGAGGCAAGTTCTTGGCAATCTAGGGTCGGTGACCAGATCGACGACCCCGTGCAACAGGTGTTCAACGGCCGCGCGCGCGGTCGGTTCTTTCAGCGCGTCCTGAAGATAGGTAGCCGGACCCTGAAAGTAGCGCTCGACAGCCCGCCGAAACAGCGCTTCCTTGTTGCCAAAGGCCGCGTACAGACTCGGGCGATTAATTCCCATCGCCTCCGTTAGGTCCGAAAGCGATGTGCCGAGAAAACCCTTCTTCCAGAACAGATGCATCGCCTGGTCCAGAGCCTCGTCAGAGTCGAAAGCGCGCGGACGGCCTAATGGAGAGAGCGCAGTTTCCCTTTTCATACTGATCGGTAAAGAAATCCCTTGACAATCGTTTCCTGCTGGACTTATTGTATACCAAGTGGTACAGAATGCCAATTATCTTTGCTTGCCATCGGACTTGGCGATCTGATTGAGGCCCGGAGGGAATCAGGCACCGTAACTCCATAACCGAGCAAACCGCCACAGATTCACAACGAGGTCATGCAATGCGAAACTCATCAAAAAAAACGGCGCTGGTTACCGGCGCTAACAAAGGCATCGGCTTAGAGATCGCCAGGCAATTGGGGAAGGCCGGGTTTTTGGTCTTCCTTGGAGCGCGAAACACCGCTGCAGGGCAAGCGGCGGCAGCAAAGCTCCGCGCCGAGGATCTCGATGCTCATCCAGTGGAACTGGACCTTAATCGAAAAGAGACCATCGAGGCAGCTGCATCCACCATAAGGGCTCATGGTCAGCGGCTCGACGTGCTTATCAATAACGCGGCGATTGTCGATGCGGCGGACGGCCCTCCGGGTACCGTTGATTTCAGCGTAGTTCAACGGGTGATGGAGACGAACTTTTTCGGCACACTGGCCGTTACTCAGGCGATGCTGCCTCTCCTGAAGGAAGCTCCTGCCCCCCGCATTGTCAATGTGTCTAGCGGGCTTGGTTCTCTGACAATGAACGGCGATCCGTCGTGGAGTTTCGCTGGTGCAAAATTCCTCGGATACAACACCTCTAAGGCCGCGTTGAATATGTTGACCATTCAATTGGCCTATGAGTTCCGCGATACGCCGATGAAGGTGAATTCCGCAAACCCCGGTTACACGGCGACTGACATGAATGGAAATCAAGGCCATCAAACTCTCGAAGAAGGGGCCGCTGAGCCTGTCCGTTTGGCACTTCTGAATTCGGACGGCCCTACTGGTGGTTTCTTCGAGACGGCTGGTCCTCACCCTTGGTGACCGGAGGAGTACTGATTGCAACCATTAGGCTCGGGCTTAATGGAGGTAAAACGGAATAACGAGGAATCAGTGGTCTTCCTAAGTTATTGAAAAATGGAGAGGTATACGGGGTTCGAACCCGCGACGTCCAGCTTGGGAAGACGGCTCTAAATTGCAAATCAAGACCAAAGCGTTTTTGAATGCCTCGATCTGGCGAACAGAGAACATCCAGTTTTCACTTTGTGCTTCCGCGACGCTCTTAACGGAGCACCCGAATCGGATCGACGTAAAGTCTTCCGGTTCCCGCGCCCTAACGCTCACGGAGCAATAGCAAAGTCTGGTTACCGGGCGCGGTCGAGTTTGAATACTTGGACTCATTGCCCGAACACCTCAAGGTGGGACTGCTCGTGCCCCAACGAAGTCGCAAGCGTGCAGGCCGCCCTCAAATTGAAGCGTCGGGGAAACGCGTTCATGTACCGCTGTTTTCCCCAGTTGTCGTTGCCGGCCTGCTCGAACGCTTCACGGGTTTCGCCGCCGAGACTGACATAGCACCCTTCGCAGCCAAGCTGGATGTGTTTGATCGAATCCCAGAAATCGGAGCGCAGCGAAGGGTCGGCCAGGAAACTCCAGTGGTCGTTTTCGCGCAGCAGATTATATGTCCGGACGGGGGCCGGCGACTCGTCCTGAACCTGCGCGCATAGCGGCAGAGCCAGAAACAGAGCGAAATATCGCATCGTGACCTACTTCCGCTCGATCGAGTGAATCTCGGCTATGTAGCCGCCAGGGAACTGGACCATCGCCGCTCGCCGGTCACCGGAAGAATAAGGCTCGACCAGGACTGTCGCACCCGCGGCTTTTGCTTTCTTGAGCGTCTCGCTAAGATTGGCAACTTCGTACCCCGTCGTTTCCCTTCCGTATGGGTACGGCAGATGTCCGTCGGTGACGAAAACAGTCAACAGACCAAATCGTGAAGTGATTCGAACTCGCCGGAATATATCGGACGCCCGGCCGATCTCGATGCCGCGGGCCTGAGGATCATCGCTCAAAATCTTACCGTTGGAAAAGGCGAGAAAGCTGCGCGTGAATGCGTCGGCCCGCTCCGGCGATATGTACACGCGATTCTCGGGAATTGTTTTGAGCGCAGGATACGAAGGCGGCGTGGTGTGCCAATACAACTGCATGTTCACGCCGCCCGGCCATTGAATCACCGCATCCTGTCCGATCGGATCGCTAAACGGGCTGACCAGCACATCCGCGCCGTCAGCTTTCGCAGCCCGGACCGCGCCATCCAGATCCGTGACCAGGTAGCCGGTTCGCTCCATACCGAACGGGTATGGAATCGGTGTCTTGAATCCGAACACCGACACCGCTCCGACCGGAGTCAGTACGAGCTGAGACATCGTACTGCTCGGTGTCGGCGTGACCGTGAAGACGCCTTGCTTTGTGGTGGTGCCCCCGAATGTCGCCACCAGACTGGTTACGAAGCGGTCGAAATCCTGCGGCGCGACGTAGACGTGAGTAGTGTCGTACTGCGGCCCGACAGCGATTTCCGGAGTCGCCGCGTGGGAGGCGGTTCCAGAGACGAAAAGGGCCGCGACGAGAACGGAAAATGTAAGTGTTCGCATCTGTATCTCCACTCTAGAACGCCCAGCAGAAGCACCCGAACCCGCCGCTGAACGCATGATCTGTACAACGATGATGGTGGGAGCGTGAGTAGCTGGTCACCGGCACTCCCGCGGGGTTGCAAGACGGGCGGAGCCGGTGGCGCCCTCAGTTTCCGTAAAAACGCACGCTACATTTGCACTACATGATGAGCAGTTGAAAACCACCCCCAAAACTACAGCGAATTTGATGCACTCGAACCAAACACCTGCGCGGTTATGTTATTAATAGCAAAGGGCTCCCCTGATTCCCAAGCTGGACGTCGCCGGTTCGACCCAGTCTCCCGCTCCATCTTTTCAATAGCTTACAAACCCGTCCTAACCGTGTGCTCCGTTAAGAGCTGGTCGTGGTTTCGCTCCATCTGCCTTGTCTTATAAAGCAGTTGATCCGAAGGTCCGTTTATTGACTGCCGGCGTGACGGTAGCGGCGGCTGAGACGGCGCAAACACAAACCGTCTACTTGGCTCAATTAGGAACTTTTCACTTGGCCGCGACACCTACAAATCTTGACCTACAAATCTTGACTGTCGGACCAAAGTAGAAAGTTCCTATTCCCACCAAAGTAGAAAGTTCCTATTTTGAGAGTTTATGGAAAACCCTCATGG
>Ga0182024_10007001_pt1 | contig 24503 bp, 21 predicted proteins | sample P32metaG_FD_120480 | JGI IMG/M metagenome (GOLD analysis project Ga0182024, IMG submission 120480) | Permafrost microbial communities from Stordalen Mire, Sweden - P3-2 metaG (Illumina Assembly) | ecosystem: Environmental > Terrestrial > Soil > Wetlands > Permafrost | place: Sweden: Stordalen...
ACGGAATATGCTTTGTTTATTTCCTTTGTTTTATTCAACATAGGGATTATATCTCAAGCGTTACATTAGACTTTCCCCTACTGGGAGGAGTGATTGGTACCCGCTTCCAGTCTACTCCGGGGGCAGGCCCCTGCCGTGCTGTGAAACAATGGAGGTTCAAGGAGTCGCATGCCTGGAATGCTGATGGATGACGTTTCTGTAACGAAGAATGCCACGCGGAATATCCGCAAAACTGTACTTTCGAACGGCCTGCTGGTGCTGACCGAAAGCATGCCACACGTCCGCTCGGTGTCGATGGGGGCCTGGATTGGGTCGGGGTCGCGGGATGAGGCGGCTGCAGTCAATGGGATCTCGCACTTCATCGAACACATGGTGTTCAAGGGGACGACGTCGCGGTCGGCGCAGCAGATTGCCCGTGAGGTGGATACGATTGGCGGGAATCTCGACGCGTTTACCGGCAAGGAGATGGTGTGCTTCAACATCAAGGTGCTGGATGAGAATGTGCCGCCGGCGTTGGATGTGCTGGCCGACCTGGTGCTGCACCCTACCTTTACGCCGGAGGATTTGAGCCGCGAGCAGGGTGTGATTCTTGAAGAGATCAAGATGGATGAGGACAATCCGGACTATTTGGTGAACGAAGTTTTTACGCAGAACTTCTGGAAGAACGATGCGCTGGGGCGGCCGATTCTGGGGACGACAAGGACGGTTCGCCGATTCAACCAGCAGATCCTCGAGGATTTTTATGCAGGGCAGTTTACCCCGCGGAACATGGTGTTTTCGGCGGCGGGAAATCTGGACCATGACGATTTTGTAGGGCAGGTGGAGCGGGAGTTCAGCTCGCTGGCCGCTAGCGGGAACGGCGTGCCGCCCAAGATGGCTGCTCCGGTGGCTACACCTCACATTACGTTAAAGCGGAAGAAGTCGCTGGAGCAGGTACAGTTTTGCCTGGGGGTTCCGGCTCCTCCGGTAAACGATGCGCGGCGGTATGGGGTGTATCTGCTGAATACGATGCTGGGCGGCGGGATGAGCTCGCGGCTGTTCCAGACGATCCGCGAGGACCGAGGGCTGGCGTATTCGATCTACTCGGAGATGAGCCCGTTTCGCGATACCGGGTCGCTGTGCGTGTATGCGGGGACCTCGGTGGACAAGACGAAGCAGGTGCTGCAGCTTACCCTGCAGGAGCTGCGGCGTCTGAAGGAAGAGACGGTCAGTGACGGGGAGTTGAAGCGGGCGAAAGACCAATTGAAGAGCAATATGGTGATTGGCCTGGAGAGTTCGGGTAGCCGGATGGCGAATCTGGCGCGGCAACAGATGTATTTTGGGCGGTTCTTCGGCGTGAACGAGATTATGGATGGGATCGAGGCTGTAACGACCGCCGATGTTCAGGAGTTGGCGCAGGAGCTGTTTCGTCCCGAGGCGCTGGCGCTGACGCTGCTGGGAAACCTTGGAAGGATGAAGATCGAGCGCGAGGATCTGGCCTGCTAGGACGATGTGCTGATAGAGTTTTGTTCGGAGTGACTTCCAGAGTTTCACCACAGAATTGCCGAGGAATGATGAAGACCATGGATCTGCTACGAGCGAAACAAGGCACGGAAGAGGGTTTTACGCTGATCGAATTGCTGATCGTGATGTCGGTCATGCTGATCCTGATGACTCTGGCTGTGCCTCAGTTGCTGAAGCTAAGGAAACAGGCGGATGAGACCTCTGCGATCCAGTCTGTGAGGACGATCGGGCAGGCGGAGCTGCAGTACAACTCGGCTTATCCGGCGAATGGCTTCTCGTGCTCGCTGGCAGCGCTGGGAGGCGATCCGAAGTCGGGAGCACCGACCGCGCAGGCAGCTCAACTGCTGGATGTCGGCCTGGCCGCCGGGCAGAAGGCGGGTTATACCTTCGCAGTCACAAACTGCACCAAGGTGACGATTAATAATCAGGACATGTATACGTCGTATGAGATTACGGCGGTGCCACAGTCGATCGGGAACTCCGGCGACCGGGGCTTCTGCTCGGATGCAAACAACATCATCAAATTCGATCCTGCGGGTGGGTCAAACTGCACACAGCCTATTCAGTGAGGATTGCCCACGCTGTTCTGGCGATCTGCGTGTGCTGGGCTTCGTGCGCGTATGCCCAGCAGAACGACGCTGTGCTTCGCAAGGTTGACGACCACTACAACCATCTGGCTTCGCTGCGGGCTCACTATGTGGAGCACTATACCGGCATGGGGATGGACCGCACGGAGGAGGGGACGCTGCTGTTGAAGAAGCCGGGACGGATGCGGTGGAGCTATGCCGAGCCGGTGGGGAAAGTCTTCGTGCTGGATGGGAAGTTTGCGTGGTTCTATACGCCGGGAGATGCGCAGGCGACGCGGGTTCCGGCGAAGGAGTTGGACGATCTGCGATCTCCGCTGCGGTTTTTGCTGGGGCATACGCAGTTGAAAAAAGAGCTGGACAACCTGACGGTGGTGGCGGATGGTTCGGGGTTTCGGATTACCGGCGTGCCGAAAGGGATGGCGCAGAGGGTGAAGTTGCTGACGCTGGGGGTGACGGCGGCGGGGGCAATCGAAACTATGCGGCTGGAAGAGGTGGATGGGGTGGTGACGGAGTTTGCCTTCTCGGGGATGCAGGAGAATGTGCCCGTCAAAGATGCGGACTTTGTGTTCTCTCCGCCGGTGGGCGTGGCTGTCGTGAATGGGCTGCCGCCAATTTAGGGTCGCTTCGTCTCTTCTGTGAAGTGACCTTGGCATCGCTGGATCAACAGGCGGTTAAATTTGTGCGCTCTGCAGTGACGATTACTCCGCAAAGGCCTTGTTTTCCAGCGAGGATGCGATTTACACACTCGATGACCTGGGGTATCCCGTTAGCTGCGAGGAGTAAAATGAAGCCAATCTATCCATGAAAATCTACATACGCTTCCGGTCTTTGGATCTTTGAGAGAAGCGTAGAAAAGTTGAGAGTAATTGTGAGCAATGTTGTTTCCGTCAATCGCCTGAGCACCGCAGAGTTTCATTCCGCCGTTCATTCGTTGTCTCCATCGGTCGTGGTGTTCGATTGCGACGGGACGCTGTGGTCCGGCGATGCCGGGTCTACGTTTATGCAATGGACGATTGAAACGGGGCTGGTGTCGCGTGAGATGACCGATTGGATCGATGCACGGTATCGCGGCTATCTGCGGGGCGAGGTCTCTGAGGTTGCGATCTGCGGCGAGATGGTGCAGATGTACCAGCGGCTGCGTGAGGACGAGATGCGCCGGGCCGCGAAGGTGTTCTTCGAGAGCCGGATCGAGAGAAATATTTTTCCCGAGATGCTGGCGCTGGTAGATGAACTGCGCGGGAAGGGCGTCGAGATGTGGGCGGTGAGTTCGACCAACAACTGGGTGATCGAGGAGGGGATGCGACGGTTTGGCATTCCGGCTGAGCGGGTTCTGGCGGCGCGCGTGGAGGTGAAGGACGGCGTGGTGACGGATGTGATTCTGGATGTGCCGACGGATGAGGGGAAGGTGGCGGCGCTGGCGAAGGTGGGGGTTACGGCGCCGGATGCAGTGTTTGGCAATTCGGTCCACGATGCCGCGATGCTGGCGATCGCGCGGAGAGCGTTTCCCGTGAATCCTACGGCTGCGTTGGTGGAACGGAGTGCATTGGAAGGCTGGCCGATTTATTTTCCGGCTTCGGTTACACCTGTCTAAGTGAAGCTGGGAAAATCTTTTAGGGGCTCTGCTTCGTCTAAACTGTAGTCAGGTGAGAGATTCCATTCGCAATCTCGATGGACATGTGGACAGTACGGTACAGAAGCCCCTTCGCCTTGTGGTGGCGGCGCTGATTCTGCGAGGGGCGACCGGAGAGGGCGGGGCTGGGCTGGAAGTCCTTATCTGTCAACGGAAAGCCGACCAACCTATGAGCCTGAAATGGGAGTTTCCGGGGGGCAAGATCGAGGCGGGTGAGAGCTCGGAAGATGCGCTGGCGCGTGAGTTGAACGAAGAGCTGGGGATCTCGGCTGTGATCGGGCGGCGGGTGGCGCGGATTCGGCACAAATATCGGAACGGCGGCGCCATCGATCTTCAGTTTTTCGTCGTGCGGGAGTTCGATGGGCCTTTGGAGAACAAAATCTTCAACGACATGCGGTGGACTCCCTTGGGTGCATTGCCGGAGTATGACTTTCTGGCGGCGGATCACGGTCTGATTCGAGACTTGTCCGAAGGCAAGCTGCTTTAGAGAAGACCGCTGCTGAGGCCTCATGGTGCTGGTGGTCCTTCGATGTCCCAACTAAAGCCCGGACCTTTCTCATAGACAAAGCAACGGCAAACCCAAGGGCAAACGCAAAAGCGAAATACAGCGATCCGTTCGACTGCGTTGCTCACAAAGTGCCGTGAGCAACTTCGCTCAGGATGACGGTTTTGGCTTGGTGTAGAAGGACCAGGGCAACGACAACCGCAACTTCGCTCAGGATGACGGCGGTTTAGGGGTGGTGGGGGTGGAGTGGGGTGAAGACCACAGACAGCATCAGCCGTGGATTGTGTTCCAGACGAGCACGAGCGAAAGTCCGATCATGATGATTACCGTGATCCAGGCGATCGCGTTCCACCAGCGGGTGTTGGTGTATTTGCCCATCAGCTCATGCTTGTTGATGAGCTTCAGCATGAAGACCAGAACGATGGGTAGAAGAACTCCGTTCAATACCTGCGAGAGGATGGGGAATTTGACCAGAGGGAAATTTGGGATAAGGACAACGGCCGCGCCGGCGAAGAGGAGAAGGCTGTAGAGCCAGTAGAAGAACTTCGCTTCGCTGAAGCTCTTGTCCAGGCCGCTTTCAACGCCAAGACCCTCGCAGACGGTGTATGCGGTCGAGAGCGGAAGAATGGAGGCGGAGAAGAGTGAAGCGTTGAAGAGGCCGGCGGCGAAGAGGATGAAGGCGTACTGGCCGGCGAGAGGCTTCATGGCTCCGGCGGCGTCCGAGGGGTCGGTGATGTTGCGCATGCCATGGGTGTAGAGGGTGGCTGCGCAGGCGACGACGATGAACCAGGCGACGACGTCGCTAAAGATAGAGCCAATGATGACATCGAGACGCGAGGTCTTGTACTGGCGGACGCTGACTCCTTTGTCGACGATCGACGCCTGCAGATAGAACTGCATCCAGGGGGTGATCGTGGTGCCGATCACAGCGATGGTCATGTAGACGTAGTCTTTGTTCTGCCAGAGACTGCGTGGCGGCAGCTTGACGGTCTCGACCATGGCCTGGTGCCAGTCGGGGCCGCTGAGCACGCTGCTGATGATGTAGGCGATGTAGAAGACACTGGCGACGAGGAAGATCTTTTCGACGCTCTTGTAGTCTCCCTTGACAACAAGCGCCCAGACGATGAAGGCGCAGACGGGCACGCTCAAGAATTTGCTGATGTGGAAGAGTTGCATGCTGCCGGCGATGCCGGAGAACTCCGTGACAACGTTGGTGAAGTTGACGGCGACGAGCAGGATCATGATGACGAAGGTGATGCGGAGGCCGAACTCTTCGCGGATGAGGTCGCTGAGGCCTTTGCCGGTGACGACACCCATGCGGGCGCACATCTCCTGCACGACGATGAGGGCGATGGTGATGGGGATCATCGTCCAGAGGAGCGTATAGCCAAACTGCGCCCCGGCCTGCGAGTAGGTGAGGATGCCACCGGCGTCGTTGTCGACGTTCGCGGTGATGAAACCGGGACCCAGGACGGCGAAGATGATAATGAGCCGAGTTCTCCAGATGCGCCACGCCGTCATTGCCTGGTCCTTTGTTGTCGGTTAGGAGAACGTGTCAGCTCGCCGCTTTCAGGCTAACTCAAATGTTGGAGGGAAAGCTCGTTCGGTATCGACAGATTAAGGAAGGGGCAGACCGGTAGCAGCCGCACAATGAATTCCGAACGATTTTCACGGATCCGGTAAGTGAGTGCCGACGGCTGGGAACTCTGGTGGGATCGCTGTGGGGAGCCATTGAAGCGGTCGATATGCGGCTCGGCTGGGCTCTGTGATACATTGCGCCTATCACAAAGAGCCTTTGAATCCTTCGCTCCACCTTGAGGACAATTCTCCATGGCACTTACCATCACAGGTCTGTCCAAGACCTACCCGAACGGCGTCAAGGCGCTAAAAAATCTCTCTCTCACGATTGGCAATAATATGTTTGGCCTGCTTGGCCCGAACGGCGCTGGCAAAAGCACTCTGATGCGTACGATCGCCACGTTGCAAGACCCCGATGCCGGGACGATCGATCTTGACGGCCTCAACGTCCTCACCCAGAAAAGCGAGGTCCGCAAGATTCTCGGCTATCTCCCGCAGGAGTTCGGGGTCTATCCCAAGATGTCTGCGATCGATATGCTGCAGCACCTGGCGGTGATGAAAGGCATTACCTCGGCCAGTGAGCGCAAGGCGATTGTCGAAGCCCTGTTGCAGCAGACGAACCTCTGGGAATCGCGTAAGAAGTCTCTCAGTACCTACTCGGGCGGCATGAAGCAGCGCTTCGGCATTGCTCAGGCCCTGCTTGCCAACCCCAGGCTCATCATCGTCGACGAGCCTACCGCAGGGCTCGACCCCGCAGAACGCAATCGCTTCCTGAACCTTCTCAGCTCCATCGGCCGCAACGTCACGGTCATCCTCTCCACCCACATCGTCGACGACGTCCGCGAACTTTGCCCGCGCATGGGCATCATCGCGTCAGGGGAACTGCTCCTCGAAGGCGCGCCGAACGACACGCTCGCCGCGCTGAATGGAAAGATCTGGAGCAAGGTGATCGCCACCGACGAGGAGTTGCAGGTAATCGAATCGCAGCTTCACGTCATCTCGACGCACCTCGTCGGGGGGCAGCACGAGATTCGCGTTTTTGCGGACTCCTCGCCCGGGGACGGCTTCCACGCGGTCGACTCCGGCCTTGAGGATGTTTACTTCCTGAATCTCTCAACACAGGCGAAAAACTAACCCAGAGCGAGGAAAATCATCATGGCTATGTTCTGGGAGTTCTTCTCCTTCGAGCTCAAGTTTCGGTTCAAGAGTCTCTCGACCTACGTCTACTTTCTGCTCTGGTTTACCTTCAGCTTCCTCTGCATCGCGTCAGAGAACTTCGGCCCTGTCAGTAACGGCAATGGCAAGGTCCTGCTCAATGGCCCCTACGCCACATCAATCAACGACGTTGGCACTTGCCTCTTCGGCATCATCGTCATCGCGGCGATCTTTGGCACCTCCATACTTCGCGATTTTCAGCGCGACACCTACCAGATACTCTTCACCAAACCCATCTCGAAGTTCGCTTATCTGGGTGGTCGCTGGGCGGGCTCGTTCGTCATCACGGTCTTCGCGTTCTCCGGTTGCCTATTTGGGGAGTTCTTCGGCACGCTGGCTCCGTGGGCAGATCACGCACGCATCGGCCCTAACCATCTCTGGTGGTATCTCCAGCCCTTCCTCTCTATCACCGTTGTTCAAATCTTCTTTCTGGGCTCCCTTTTCTTCACCGTCGCTGCGCTCTCGCGCAAGATCTTCATCGTCTACCTGCAGGGCGTCGCGCTGTTCATGCTGTACATCATCGGACTTACCGTGTTCAGCGCCACGCGCTCCATGGAGCGCTTCTGGTCCGGGATCTTCGACCCCATCGGCCTGGTCCTCCTCGACGATGTGACGCGCTACTGGACCGTGGTCGAGAAGAACTCGCTGCTGCTCTCATGGTCGGGGGTCTTCCTCTATAACCGCCTTTTGTGGCTCGCTGTTGGCTGCGTCTCTTTGGGCGTCGTCTGGACACTCTTTCCGATGTCGGTCGAAGCGCTTACCGCGCGCTCCCAGGGACGACGAGCTGCAAAGGCCCAGCAGGAGGAGGAAGCCGAGGCCCGCCCCAGACGCTCTCTCGTGGCTGCCCGCCTGCCGCTTGTGCACCAGGTCTTCTCGCGCTCCACTGGGTGGGCACAGTTCGTCTCGCTGTCGCGCGTTCGCATCAACACGATCCTTCGGGAGGTTTCCTTCTGGGCCATCATGGGGCTGATGATCGTCTTTGCGATCAACAATGGCTATTTCGCGGGCCGCGTCGCAGATACCAACGTCTGGCCTGTCACCTATCTGATGCTTCAGGCCGTTGAAAACGGCGCCATCCTGTTCTTCTATATCGTTGCCACTCTCTACGCCGCTGAACTCATCTGGCGCGAGCGCGACACGCACTTCGATGGAATCCACGACGTGCTCCCCATGCACGAGACCACCGACTGGCTTTCGAAGCTGGTCGCGATCACCTTCGTCGAGCTCGCCCTGCTGACCGTCACCATGCTCTGCGGCATCTTGATGCAGACCATCGCCGGCTACTACCACTACGAGCTGCTGCAGTACTTCAAAGAGCTTTACATCGTTACCTTCCCGCAGATCATGATGTTTGCGTTGCTTGCTCTGTTCATCCAAACGATGGTCCATAACAAGTTCATCGGCCATGCCATCGCGATCGGCATCTTCGTCATCGCGCCGATCCTGTTCAACTTCGGTTGGGAAAACACGCTCTACCTGATCGGTAACACAAGGCCTTACACCTACTCGGATATGAACGGCTATGGGCACTTCGTTCCCGGTCTCTTCTGGTCGATCATTTATTGGCTTTCCTTCTGCGCCGTCCTGGGCGTGATCTCAATTGCTTATGCACGCCGCGGCTCCGACGACTCATGGCCTGCACGCACACGCCTTGCACTTCGCAGAGCACCGCGCCTTGCTCCGGCTGCCATTCTCCTGCTGTTGATCACCATCGGCTCGGGAGGCTGGTACTACTACAACGGTCACGTCCTGAATGAATACCTCACGGCCAAAGATCGGCGCGCTATTCAGGCCGATTATGAACGCAAGTTCAAGCAGTACGAGCTATTTCCGCAGCCCAAGGTCACGGCCGTCGACACCAGCATCGACATTGACCCAGCCCACCGCTCCTTCTCGGGCACCGGCCGCTTCACGCTGCAGAACAAGGGCGACAGGCCCATCTCACAGATCCACATTACCGATACGAAGCAGTCTGTTACGGACGTGAAATTCGATCGCCCCTTCCATCTTGTCAGCCAGGCACCGCGCGATATTTACTCCATCTACGCGCTCGACACGCCACTCCAGCCCGGCGAAACGATGACGCTCACCTTCTCCGTTGGCCACCGGACGCGCGGGTTTCGTGACGGCGGCGAGTTGGCCGAACTTGCCTACAACGGCACCTTCTTCGACTCCGACTACTTCCCCTACATTGGCTACAATAACGGCGTCGAGCTGGACGACCCACGCCGCCGCAAGGAAGAGCACCTTGGTCCGCTCCAGGAGATGGCGCCTCGTGGCGACTATGTCCACTCCCGCATGAACCTCTTCACACAGGACTCCGACTGGATCACCTTTCACGCTATCGTCAGCACCAGCTCCGACCAGGTCGCCATCGCGCCTGGCTACTTGAAACGCTTCTGGGAGAAGGACGGCCGCCACTACTACGAGTACGCTATGGGCAAGACCCCCATCCTCGACTTCTACGCCTATCTTTCCGGTCGCTACGCCACGCGCCGCGAGCAGTACAAGGGTGTCAACCTGGAGGTCTACTACAACCCGGGCCATGAGTACGACATCGACGACATGCTCGCCAGCTCCAAGGCTGGTCTCGATTACTACCAGGCCGTTTATAGCCCTTATCAGTTTGGGCAGTACCGCATCATGGAATTCCCGCGCTATCGCGGCTTCGCGCAGTCGTTTCCCAACACAGTTCCCTACTCGGAGAGCATCGGTTTCATCGGCCGCGTTGTCAAAAAAGGCGACCTCGACCTGACCTACTTTGTGACCGCGCATGAGCTTGGGCATCAATGGTGGGGGCATCAGCTGATCGGCGGCGACGTTCAGGGTTCCAACATGATGTCCGAGACCCTTGCGGAATACTCTGCCCTCCAGGTCGAGAGGAAAAAGTATGGCCCCGATTACATGCACAAGGCCCTGAAGCGCGAGCTCGACGGCTATCTCCGGGGTCGCTCGGGCGAGATCCGTCACGAGCCGCCCCTGGCGTTAGTCCAGCGTGAGCCTTATGTCTGGTATCAGAAGGGCGGGCTCATCATGTACACGCTCGCCGACTATATCGGGGAAGACAAGCTCAACCTCGCGCTTCACAACTTCCTGATGCGCTACCGTTACGCCAACGCTACCGACTCGCAGACCGGCCCCTATCCCGACACTCGCATGCTGGTGGAAGCCATCCGCGAACAGACGCCCCCCGAGCTACAGTACCTGGTCACGGACGGCTTCGAGTCCATCGTGCTCTACGACAACAAGGCGCTTACGGCGACGGTCACGGAGACGCCCGACAAGAAGTACAAGGTCATCCTGAATGTGCAGGCGCGCAAGGTGAAGGCTGATGGCAACGGCAACGAATCGCCTATGCCGATGAACGACTACATCGACATCGGCGTCTTCACCGGCAAGAAAGATGAAGAAAAGCCACTCTATCTGGAGAAGAAAAAGTTTACGCAGGAGAAACAAACCTTCGAGATCATCGTTGATCAGGCACCCACACGAGCAGGCATCGATCCTTACAACAAACTGGTGGATAGAATTTCCGATGACAACATCATCGACATCACCAAACAGTAAGTGACGGCGATGGCGATTAGGGATGGACCGGCACATCGCGCTTCACTGGCGCCGTGACTGCATCCTTTACAGCGGGAAGAAGGGTTTGTGCGCGCTGGAGGATGAGATCGACCTGCCTGTCGTTGTAATAGCCATCGCGGGCGGCGCGGAGGTTGCCGGCGGTTGCAATGCGCCGGCGGGCGGCCTCGTCGGGCAGGTAGCGGCGGATCTTCTGGACCAACTCGTCGAAGCCGGTGAAGAAGACGGCCTCTTCATCTTCCTTGAAGCGCTGCATATGCCCTGCGGAGCGTTCGGCGAGGAGAAAGCCTCCGCAGCCGGCGATCTCGAAGCTCTTGTGGACGAACTCGTCCTGATTTGAGTGAGTAAGGAAGCTGAGGTTGATGCGCGACCGCCAGATAGCCTCGCGATACTGCTGCTGGTAGAGCTCGCCTTCGCGGAAGAGCGATTGGTAGGCTTCGGGTCCGAGGGCGCTGGCCCATAACCGAGGGCTGCCGGAGATCGAAACCGGGAAGGCATATTCGCGGGACAGTCGAGTGAGGGTCTGGGCGCGGTCGTCGTAGGGTGTGCCGATGAAGGAGACCTCGCGGTCGCGGTCGGCGTCGGACCAACCGGCTGGCGGGGCGAAGTGCAGCGTGGGCTCGTAGGCGGTTTGAATTTTGATGACGTTGCGTGCACCGCGCGAGGTGTAGTCGAGGATGTTTTTGTCGCGCTGAACGACGTGCAGGTCGTAGTGCGGAATGTCCTTCATGTAAAGACGCCAGCCGGGATCCTGACGGGTGCCGAACGGATTGTCGATCATGTAGCTGACAGTGGCGATGCCCATGGCGCGCATGCGGTCGAGCGTCTGGGCGCGCATCCAGAGGAGTTTGTCCGTCCACAGCAGGTCGGGCTTTTCGCGTTCGGCAATCTGGATGAGGTCGCGATTGAGGCGATCCACACCGGGGCCGACGGCGAGACGATGGGCGAGCTTGCGGACCAGAGCGTTGCTGGACTCGTAGCCATACGCGTTGAAGGGGATGACCTCGTGGCCGAGCCGCTCGAGAGCCCAGAGGCGGTAGAGCGAGGAGTCGTTGGGGGAGAGGCCGGAGGCGTAGAGGATCTTCATGGAAGGTGCGGTCCTGAAATTCTTCAATACAATCTGTTGATTTTCTTTAGTGCTTATCGCGCAGAAGGGCGATCACCTGTTCGGCATGGATGACGCCAACGAGACGCTTTTCATGATCGAGCACAGGGAGCGCGCGCAGGTTGTATTTGTCGAAGAGTTCAGCCACTTTTTTGCCATTGGCATCGATGTCGCAAGTGACGAGGTGACCGTGCGGCAGATCGGCGAGCGGGGCCTCCACGGCTGCTAGCAGGAGTTGCACGAGGGGAATGAGAGCGACGATCCGTTCGTCTTCGTCGAGCAGGTAAACGTCGGTGATGGTCTCGATATCGCCTTCGAACTCCCGCAAGGCTTCGATGCCCTGACGGACCAGCGCGGCTGCGGGCAGGCGGAGGTACTCGGTGGTCATGCGGCCTGCGGCGGAGTCGCCCGAGAACTCGAGGAGATCTTCTACCTCCTGACGCTCCTCGGGATTCATCTCTTCAAGGATGGCGTCGGAGCGTTCGTCGGACAGTTCGGAGAGCAGGTCGGCGGCGGCGCCGGGATCCATCTCTTCGACGATGCCGGCAATCTGCTCGGAGTCGAGCGACTCGATGAGGGACTGCTGCATCTTGGGGCCGACCTCTTCGAGGGCCTCGGCAGCGACTTCTTCGTCGAGCGAGAGGAAGAGGGCGTGGCGCTCGGCGGGGGCAAGGTCTTCGAGGATGTCGGCGATGTCGGAGGGGTGCATCTGCGAGAGACGATCCTGCTCGATCTTGAGGCGGACGCGGCGGGCGGGGTCGCGGTCGATGAGGTCGACAAAGTCCCACGGGATGACGCTGGCGCCGAAGCGGGCGGCGATCCGGTCGACAGAGTTAGCGGGAAAGCCCTTCAGCAGACGGCGAACCGCACCACGCATACCAACCTCTACCTCGCAGATGCGCAGCGTCAGTTCGGAGCCCTCTTCGGACCCCTCCCATGCCAGATCGACATCATTGACGCGGACGACTTTGTGGCCGTGGATGTCGATGATCTGCTGGTCGAGCAGGTCGCGCTCCAGCAGCAGATAGGTCTCGTCGTCGGAGAGAGTCGTGGGGGTCGCTGTTGCGCTGAGCTGCATCTGTCCGGCAGCGGTGAACTGCAGCTCCGCAACCGGGACAAGCGAGGGCCGATCACCGCGCTTGGAAGAGGCGAGCTTCACGACCATGCCGTAGACGTGCGAGGCGTCGACGGTTGGAGCGACTGCGAACTCGCGCACATGGCCGAATGCGCTTCCCTGCGCGTCGACCACGGCGGTGCCCATGAGGGCGGAGACGCTCGTTCGTTGATTGGCGTGCTTGGTCATAGGCGGCTGCGTTGTCTACCAGACTTTACATACTTGCGCTTTTACCATGGGTTGTCCAGCTTTGCAGCCGAACGCGGTCGCGAACTGCGGCATATTGGTGACGATGCCGTTGATACGCGCGAAGCCGGGTGAGTGCGGATCGGTGAGGGCGTTGACGCGGCTGTTTTCCGGACGCTTATTTTCGCAGGCCCACTGGGCGAAGCCGATGAAGAATCGCTGGTCTGGAGTGAAGCCGTCAACTGGCTGGAGATGCTGGTTCTCCGTGGCATGCTTCCAGGCGATGTAGGCGATGAGCGTGCCGCCGAGGTCGGCTACGTCTTCGCCGCTGGTGAGCTTGCTGTTGATGTGGATGTCGTCGACGACGATGTACGTGGCGAACTGATTGCGGAGGCAGTCGATGCGCTCTTCAAAGCCCTTCGCATCATCCTTGGTCCACCAGTCCTTCAGGTTGCCCTCGGCGTTGAACTGGCGGCCCTCGTCGTCGAAGGCGTGGGTGAGCTCGTGGCCGATGGTGGCTCCCGTGTTGCCGTAGTTGGGGGCGTCGTCGGAGCGGGGGTCGTAGAGGGGCGGCTGCAGGACTCCGGCGGGAAAGTTGATGTCGTTCATCTGCGGGTTGAAGTAGGCGTTGACGGTGGGCGGGGTCATGCCCCACTCGTTGCGGTCGACGGGCTTGCCGACCTTCGCCCATCCGCGCGCGACCTCGAAGCTGCTGGCGCGGAGGGTGTTGCCGAAGTAGTCGTCGGGTTTGACGGTGAGCGTGGTGTAGTCGCGCCAGGTGTCGGGGTAGCCGATCTTGTTGCGGATGGCGTGGAGTTTGCGGAGCGCCTCGGCCTTGGTGGGGGCGCTCATCCAGTCGAGGTGCTCGATCTCGTCCTGCATGACCTGCTCGATCTGCTCGGTCATGACGAGGGTCTTCTGCTTGGTTTCAGCGGTGAAGGTGCGGCGGACAAACTCCTGCCCGAGGGCCTCGCCGAGCGAACGGTCAACCTGGCGGACGCAGCGCCTCCAACGCGGGGGCATCTGCTGGGTGCCGCGCAGGTAGTGGCTATAGAAGTCGAAGTTCGCCGCTTCAAACGGTGCGGACAGCGAGGGCGCGGCTGCGGTGATGACGTGGAAGCGCAGGTAGACGTTCAGCGCGGCGAGAGGCTCGCTGGTCAGGATGGCGTCGACAGACTTCTGGAACTCGGGCTGGGAGACGTTCAACGTGGTGACGGTGGGGGCACCATCAGCGGCCAGATATTGCGGCCAGGCGATTGCGGGGCTGATGCTTGAGAGCTCCGCAAGCGTCATCTTGTGGAACTGCTTGTACGGGTCGCGGCGTTCGACACGAGTGAGCGAGGCTTTGGCCAGGGTGGTCTCGATGCGCATGATGGTCGCGGCATCCTGCGTGGCCTGGGCGGAGGGTTCGCCGCTGAGCGTCAGCATTTGGGCGATGTAGGCGAGATATCTTTGCCGGGTGGCCTCGCTTTTGGCGTCGGTCTTCAGGTAGTAGTCGCGGTCGGGCAGGCCGAGGCCGCCGGCGTTGAGATCGGCGATGATCTGGTTGGAGTCAGCGGGGTCCTGCGAGGGGCCGGCATGGAAGAAAAACGTTCCCATCCCGTGCTGCTGCAGGCGGGGAAGGTAGGCGATGAGGGCCTTGCGGTCGGAGAGATTGTCGATGGCGGCAAGCTCCGGCGCGATGGGGGTGTCGCCGCGTTTGTCGATGGCGGCGGTGTCCATGCAGGCGGCGAAATAGTCGCCGATCTTCTGCTGAACGGGGGTGCGATCGGTCGCCTTGGCATCCGCTTCCAGGATGCCCCAGAGGAACTGCTCATTCTCGTTGGCGAGTTTGCCGTAGACGCTCCAACTGGCCTGATCCGCGGGGATGGGGTTGTTCTTCATCCAGCCACCGCAGGAGTATTGATAGAAGTCGGTGCAGGGATCGACCGATTTATCCAGCGAGGTGACGTCAAGGCTTGGCGAGTAAGGCATGGTCTGGAAAGGAGTTGCGGCTGGGGCCTGCTGTGCCGGGGCAAGGGCTACGACAAATAGGAGGGGCAATGAAAGCAGAACTGCTGGCATGCGCATTCGAAATAATCCTCGTATCGCATATTAGCCCACGTGCCGCTGGTGAGGTGCAGCTTCCGCTAAGTGTGAGTCAGCGTGGTAAAGTGACCACCACGCGCGACATCCTTGACATTCAGGAAATCCACAAGCACACTGCCATCATCGCTGTTGTCTGAAGGGACGACCGGCGCTGACGACTGGCACACAGGTATTTTAAGGACAGCTTTGGCCGATTCAACGACAAGCCGTGTCAGCTTCACGCTGGACTCGTCTCTCGATAGCGTCAACAAGATTGAGCAGGTCGCAGAGCAGTGCGCGCAGCGCGCGGGGTTCGATGAGGATACAATTCCGGGAATCGCAATGGCGGCGCGTGAGGCAGCCGTAAACGCCGTCCTTCACGGCAACGCCTATGATTCGTCCAAGCACGTCACGGCATCGTTCGAGACGACGGTAGATTCGTTGATTATCAAGGTTGCTGACCAGGGCCTGGGGCTGGACCCGGAAAAAATTCCCGATCCACTGGCCCCGGAAAATATTCTTCGCGGCTCCGGTCGCGGCATCTTTCTCATCAGGGCCTTCATGGATGAGGTAAACTTTCGGCAGTTACATCCGGGCACTGAACTGACACTGATTAAGCACAGAACACCCGCACAGCCGGGGACATAAGGAGAATACGAGTCATGAGCATGAAAGTAAAAACCCGCCAGGTAGACGGCATCACTATTCTGGATCTCAGCGGCCGGATCACTCTCGGCGAAGGCAGTGTCACCATCCGTGATGCGGTTCGGGACGTGCTGGCGAAGGGTTCCAACAAGATTCTGCTCAACCTGGGCGACATCAACTACATCGACAGCTCCGGCATCGGCGAGTTGGTCAGCGCGTTTACGACCGTCAAGAACAGCGGCGGCGAGCTGAAGCTGCTGAACCTGACCAAGAAGGTCCACGATCTGCTCCAGATCACGAAGCTGTACACCGTCTTCGACATCAAGGACGATGAGGCAACGGCCATCTCTGCGTTCACGAAGTAAGACACCTTGCGGAAAAAGGCCGCCGCTTGCACGCGGCGGCCTTTTGCTTGCTGGAGTTCCGCGCTTCCTTACTTCGAGAAATCGACAGTCGGGGCCACGTTGTTCGCCGGATTGCCCTTGAAGTACTCATCCCTGTAATGGAAGCCGGCCATGTTTGCCCAGATGCTGTTGGGAAATTGGCGGACGTAGACGTTGTAGTCCTCGAGCACCTTGTTGTAACGCTGACGTTCGACGGCGATCCGGTTTTCGGTTCCGGCCAGCTCATCGGTGAGGCGCGTGAACTGCTCGTTGCCCTTCAGGTTGGGATATTGCTCCTGCAGGCGGAAGAACGGCCCCAGGGCAACGTCCAGCTTGGCGTTGGCGTTGATGTTGCTGGCGTGATCGCTACCTGCGGCAAGGACGCCAGCGCGTGCATTGGCTATGTTGGTCAGGACGGTCGACTCTTCGGCGACATAGCCCTTCACTGACGCAACAAGGTTCGGGATGAGGTCGAGCCGGCGCTGCTGCACAACGTCGACTTGGGAGAAGGCCTGGTTGACCGCTTCATTCTTCTGCACCAGCGTATTTTTTGCGCCTACGTAGCTGCCTCCGACAAAGAGCAGCACAACGATAATCAGAGCTACAACACCAAGCACAATCCATAACGGTTTCATAATTCCTCGGTTTCTTTGGTCTAGATTTCAATGCTATCCCCGGCTGTACTTTATCATCCGCCAGCCCCTGATTCCGGCAACGTTTTGCTGTAATGGCTCAGAAGTCGCCACTGGCTCCGCCGCCGCCAGAGCTGCCTCCGCCGAAACCTCCGAAGCCACCGCCGCCCCCTTCGTCGTCGCCACCACCGCCGCCCCGTCCACCGCCAAAGCCGCCGCCCATCAGATTTCCAAGAAGGAAAAAGATCAGGCCGGTGTTGCCGGTTTTGATGAGGAAGAAAAGGACCAGCAGGATGGCTCCGCCGCCGAGCAGGATCGCCGTCAGGCTGAGCTGGACGGGGGCTTGCTGACGATGGTATTGGTGGACAGGCTGGGTCCCGGTGAGGGTGACGCCGGCGTCAGTTGCGATGATCTGCGCGATCTGCCCGACACCGAGGGGGACCGCCGTGTTGTAATCGCCCTGCGTGGCCGCCGGGACCATGGAGCGGCCGATGTCCCCGACCTTGGCATCGTTCAGAATGCCTTCGAGGCCGTAGCCTACCTCGATGCGGCCGCGTCGCGGCTTCATTACGAGCAGCATAAGGACGCCGCGGTCAGTTCCCTTCGCCCCTACCTTCCATTTGTCTTCGAGCGCCGTGGCGAACTCTTCGATCGACTGATCGCCATCGATTGTCTTGATGGTCACGACTGCAATTTGCGCATGGGCCTGGTGATCGACCTGCGTGCAGAGATCTTCGACGCTTTGCTTTGTGGCGGGAGAGAGGACGCCGGCAAAGTCGTTGACGTAGCCGGTGGGAGCCGGAAGGGTGCTGACCGACTCCGCCGTCAGCGTCACGGAGGGTACCAGCAACAGGATGACGACGGCCAGCCAACGGGAGAAGTGCTTCATTTATGTTCATTCTACGCCCCGAACCGGGCTACCTGGCCTGGGATGCCGTGCCAATCAACCTGCAGACAGCGAAGGCGCGCGACACGAGAAGAGGATGCGCGGACGGCATCCTCTCTTGTCACGAATAAGTTTGCTTCCGAATGGCTGGCGTTACTACGCTGGAGGCGGAGCCGCCCGGTTGCCACCACGTTGGGGCACTGGAATTCCTTTATCCCGTGCAAGCTTATCGACCATCTGCAAATGCTCATGGATGACCTTTTCGCCCTTTTCGACCGCGGCTTTGAGCGTTGGGTCCGGGGTGTTGGCGGCCTCCATCCGGAACTCGCGAAGGTCTTTACGGTGAGCCGTCACCATCAAGGTCAGATATTCGGTATCGAATTCATTGCCCGATAGACCGCTGAGCTTGTCGAACTCGGCCTGGTCTTCCTTGTTGATCGTCTTCGGCACGCGCACCCCCATGGAGTCCGCGATAGGTGCCATCTCGTTGTTCAGCGCGGTGTGGTCGTCAACCATCTTCTGGCCGAAGGCCTTCACATCGTCGCTGCCTGCCTTCTGGGTGGCGAGTTGGCCAAACTTCACCTCGGCCATGCCACCCTCGGTGGCTTTGTGGAGGAACATCTTGTCCTTCATGACCTGGCTGACCTCACCGGCGTTGTTGCCAGTATCCTGCATGGATGTGTTGGAGGGCTGCTGTTGTCCGGGTTGAGGCGCGGTGCTCGTCGAGCCCTGCGGATTCATGGGATTTGACTGTGCGACCAGGACTACGGGTGAAAGCGCGATTGCTGTGCCAAGCATGATGATTCGCAGTTGACTGGACTTCATAAAGATTCTCCTGTGGCCGACAGGCGCAATAGCTTGTGACGAACCCCTGTCATCATACTTATTTGGTGTGAGCGTGGGGTTTATGGTTGCCTATTTTAGCTCAGGCGTCTTGGCGGTGATTCGGGCGCGGTATTCTGTCGGTTGGAGGTTTGATTGAAGACCCAGAGTGCCGTTACACCGCCCAGTGCCCGCCAGGACCCTACACCAACTACGCTGCATGGGCATACGCTCGATGACAACTACCGCTGGATGCGGGACAAATCCTCCGCCGAGGTTATCGCTCATCTGGAGGCGGAAAATGCTTACACGCTCGCGGTAATGGCGCCGACAGAGGAGTTGCAGGCGAAGCTTTACGCGGAGATGCTGTCGCACATCAAGGAGACCGATGTGTCGGTGCCGTATCTGCAACGCGGCTGGTTCTATTATGTGCGGACGGTTGAGGGAAGCCAGTATCCGATTCATTGCCGGAAGATTGCAACGGACGGCAAGTTCGACGAATCGCAGCCCGAGGAGATTCTGCTGGATGTGAATCTGCTGGCCGTTGGCCAGCCATTTATGTCCGTGGGAGCGATGAGCGTGAGTCCGGATGGATTTTTGCTGGCGTACTCGACCGACAATACCGGATTTCGGCAGTACACCCTGCATGTTCGCGATTTGAAGACAGGGAAGGACCTCGCCGATACCGCCGAACGAACGGGATCGGTGGTGTGGGCAGCCGATTCGCAGACGCTCTTTTACACCACTGAGGATGAGGTGACCAAGCGCCATGACCATCTCTTCCGGCATCGCCTGGGAGATGCGTCGGCGCAGGACGTTGTCGTCTACGAGGAGGCCGATGAGCGCTTCAATCTTGGTGTGGGAAAGACGCGTGATGGCAAGTATCTTCTGATGGAGGCGGGCAGCCATACGACCAATGAGTGTCGTTTCCACGCTGCTGACGCGCCGGAGGGTGAATTTCAGACGATCGCGCCGCGGGTGGAGGAGCAGGAGTATTCGGTCGATCATCGCGACGGCCTTTTTTACATTCGGACCAACGATGTTGGGAAGAACTTTCGCGTGGTGACTACTCCGGTAGAGAGGCCGGGGCGCGAATTTTGGCAGGAACTAATTGCGCTCGATGCTAAGGCACCGCTTGAAGACTTCGATCTGTTCGCCTCGTTCTGCGTGAGCTCTCGACGAAGGCTTGGGCTGCCTACACTGACGGTCACCGAGATTGAGGCGAATGGCGTGTTGGGTGCGTCGAAGGAGATCAGCTTTCCGGAGCCAGTCTATTCCGCAGGGACGCACGCCAACCGTGAGTTTGAGACGACGGCGTTTCGATATAGCTATACATCGCTGGTCTCGCCGGCCTCTGTGTATGAGTACGACGTCAAGGCTGGAACCTCGGTGCTGCTCAAGCAGCAGGAGGTACCGGGAGGGTTTGATCGGGCACGTTATGCTTCGGAGCGCGTGTGGGTTGAGGCTGCGGGTGGAGTGAAGGTACCAGCTTCGGTGGTGTATCGGCGGGACTCATTCCAGCGCGCGAACAATCCGCTTTATGTGTATGGGTACGGGTCGTATGGGTATCCGCTGCCGATCAGTTTCAGTGCGAGCAGGTTGTCGCTGCTGGACCGCGGCGTGGTGATTGCTTATGCGCATATTCGAGGCGGCGGCGAGATGGGGGATTCGTGGCACGACGCCGGCAAGATGATGGTGAAACGCAATACGTTCTCGGACTTCATCGCGGTGACCGAGCAGCTTGTGGCCAAGGGTTTCGGTGCGGCGGATCGGGTGGCGATCGAGGGCGGGAGCGCGGGCGGATTGCTGATGGGAGCAGTCGTGAATGAGCGGCCAGAGCTGTTCCGGGCGGTGCTGTCGCATGTGCCGTTTGTGGATGTGATGAATACGATGCTGGACGCCAGTCTGCCCCTGACCGTGGCCGAGTATGAGGAGTGGGGTAACCCGAACGAGGCCGACGCGTTTGCTTACATGCGGTCTTATTCGCCCTACGACAACCTGAAGGCCGGCGACTATCCGGCGATGCTGGTGAAGACGAGTCTGAACGACTCGCAGGTGATGTATTGGGAGCCGGCGAAGTATGTGGCCAAGCTGAGGACGTTGAAGAAGAACGATACGCCACTACTGCTGCACATCAACATGGATGCGGGACATGGCGGAGCTTCGGGGCGTTACGACTACCTGAAGGAGATCGCATTCGACTACGCGTTTCTGCTGAGGGAGCTTGGGGTGGAAGGCTAGGCCTTGGTGGTCTCTGTTTCTTCGATCGTGTCGCCTTCGCCGGGGGCGAGGAAAAGGTTGGCTTCGAGGCCGTGCTGGCGGGTGTAGAGGTCGTAGTAGCGGCCGCGGAGCTGGTAGAGGACCTCGTGGGTGCCGCGTTCGACGATGCTTCCGTCCTCGACGACGAGGATCTGGTCGGCGCGGCGGATGGTGGACAAGCGATGCGCGATGACGAACGTCGTCCGGCCCTGCATGAGGAAGTTGAGGCCGTTCTGGATCATGGCTTCGGACTCGGAGTCGAGCGAGCTGGTGGCTTCGTCGAGGATGAGGATGCGGGGGTCGGCGAGGATGGCGCGGGCGATGGAGATGCGCTGGCGCTGGCCCCCGGAGAGTTTGACACCGCGCTCGCCGACGATGGTCTCGTACTGCTCGGGGAAGCGTTCGGCAAACTCGTCAACGCGGGCGATGCGGCAGGCTTCGAGGAGCTGCTCCTCGGTCGCCTGGGGACGGCTGAAGAGAATGTTTTCGCGGATGCTGCCGTCGAAGAGAAAGGTCTCCTGGAGCACGACGCCCAACTGCTGGCGGTAGCTGCTGAGCCGGATGGTGGCGAGGTCGGTGCCGTCGATCAAGATCTTGCCGTTGACTGCGGTGTGGAAGCCGCAGATGAGCGAGATGATGGTCGATTTGCCGGAGCCGGAGGAGCCTACGAGGGCGGTGACGGTGCCGGGGGTGGAATCGAAGCTGATGCCGTGGAGGACGGGCTTGTTCGGCTCATAGGCGAAGGTGACGTTCTGGAAGGCGACGTCGCCGCGGATGGTGGAGAGGCTGTGAGTGCGGGTGGGCTCGGAGTCTTCTTCCTTTTCGGAGAGGATCTCGGTGGTGCGGTCGAGGCCGGCCAGCGCTTCGGTCAACTGGGTGCCGATGCCGACGAGTTGCACGATAGGCGCGATCATGAAGGCGAGGAACATGACGTAGGTGACATAGCCGCCGGTGGTGAGGCGGCCTGCGACAACCTGGTGCGCGCCCAGGTACATGACGAGCGCACCGACGACGCCGAGGACAGCAGTGGAGGCGAGCGACATGAGGGACTGCGCTGTGAGCGAGGAGATGACGTTTTTCAAGAGACGGTTCGCCCCGGCGGCGAAGACGTTGGCTTCGCTCTGTTCGGCGTGGTAGCCCTTGACGACGCGGACGCCGCCGAGGGATTCGGTGAGGCGGCCGGTGACCTCCGCGTTAATTTTCGAGCGTTCGCGGAAGATGGGGCGGATGACCTTGAAGGCGCGCTGGAGGATGGCTCCAAAGACGAGCAGGATGATGAAGGTGACGATCGTCATCTGAACGCTGAGCTTGAGGAGATAGCCCAGGGCGAAGATGGCGGTGAGCAGGCCGCCGAAGAAGTCGATGACGCCGGTACCGATGAGGTTGCGGACGCCTTCGACGTCGGTCATGATGCGGGCGACCAGGGTTCCGGTCCGGTTTTCGTCGTAAAAGGCGACGGGCAGGCGGCCGATGTGGGCCTGGACCTTCATGCGAAGTTCGGTGATAAGGCGCTGGCCTTCTTTAGAGAGGAGCTGGGTGAGGGTGTAGGAGGTAACACCCTGCAGGATGGTCGCGCATAAAACGATACCGACGATGATGGGCAGGAGGTGGAGCTGATGCTTGCCCATGACGTTGTCGATGAGGTACTTCGTCGAGGCCGGCAGGATGAGCCCGCTGGCGCGATTGACGATCATCAGCAGGAAGCTGCCGGCGAGGAGCCAGCGGCGCGGCTTCATCAGCTTCCAGACCTCGGGGAGCACCTTCTTCAGCTTCGGCTTCGGGCGCGACGCCGTCAGGTCGGCCGTAGTGGCTTTGCCAGTGCTGCGCGAGGGGCGATCTGCGGACTTCATGCCGTGACCAAAGCCGGCGGAGTTGAAAGAAGAAGACATAGCATTCCAAGTTTACGCTGCGAGGGTACGTCCCTATCCAGTAGTTGGGGTGTAAGCCGAAGTTCAGGGAAGGAAGCCCAGAACACAGATCCGCACCGACGACACCGATTAGAACCTTTGTTATATCCTTTTCGATGAAGCGGCGGTCGGTTAGGATGCAGATGTCTTGACGTTAAGCCTGAGATCGAGCCTCGGCAAGCAGATCCCTGCTGCGTGGGTCAGGCGAGGCGAGCGCGGCGGGCAGAGATGAAGGAGCGGACGCAGAACAATACGTAGATGAGGGAAAAGAGCGCGAGGGCTCCCTTTTCGACGACGGCTGCGGGGTGCGGGAAGGAGACGCCGCGCGAGAGCCGGAAGGTGTCGATGGCTGCGGGGATCATGAACAGGAAGACGAGCAGGGCCACAGTGACCGAGACGTGCATCCAGAGCATGCGCCTCTTTGCGTCCTCCGTGTTGGCCATTGCGCCGAAGAGGACGAAGAGCAGACCGATGGCTGTGGGGATCAGAGCCGTGGGATGGGCGCTGCCGGTTTCGACGAAGCCTATGATCCCGAGCAGGACGAGCACAATACCGAAGCCGATGGTGAGCTTTGCCATGAGATGAGAACTCCTTGTTGGGGCGCACACTCAGGATACTCGACGGACGCGGCGAATGGGTTACAGGCTGTGAAGTCTGTCGTATTGGGGCAATGCTGACACGAGAGCACCCTCCGTGGATGATTACCGAAGGACGCGCCCGGCATGTGCTGCCTGCAGCAAAATACCCGGTAGGTTAGCGGTGGTCTGGCGCCGTGAGATGATTCATCGCCACTTCATAGCCGCGGCGGAATCCCGCGCGGTAGTCTTGTCGCGCACTCGGCGAAACATGCGGATGACGGTATTCCGAACGGTCTTCCACGTTCGACGGGCGGTGATGGTCGAAGTCCTTGCGGGCTCCTTCAATGCCGTCGTGGAAGCCCTGACGCTGAATCTCCCTAAACTCCTGCGGCGGGGCATCCCATCCACCCTCGGCCGGGGCATAGCCGGCTTGCGGCGGGGGAGGCGGCGGAGCGTCTTGGGCCAAGACAAGGCCTGAAGTTCCCAGGGCGAGAGCAAGTACTGGAAGTGCAAATCGATTGGGCTTCATGGTTAGGTTCCCTCCGTACTACTGCACTCTCGTCAGATGACGAAATTCGATGTCTTGTTGTATTTCAAACTGCCAATGAAAGAAAAGATTTGGGTGATTGGGGCGCGTCTTTGAAGCGGCTTTGGGTTTGCGAGGGCGTGCGACGTGAAGTCACGGAGCGATGCCAGATCCCAGGCGAGATCTAGCTCGCGGCAGCTTTTTTGATCTCGGCGAGGACGTCAGCGGGCTTCCAGTCGTTCGTGGGGTACCAGGCGACGATCTTGCCGTCTTTGCCGATGAGGACCGTCGAGAGGGAGTGGGTGAGGGTTTTGCTATCGCCGGGGGTGACGCCAACATTGAAGAACTGAGTGACGGCGGGGAGGTCCTTGGCGGAGGGCGCGGCGAAGTCCCAGTGGGTAAACTTTTCGTTGGTGTAACGGCCGGTGTAGGCGCCGCCGTAACTGCGTAGGACCCTGGGGGTGTCATATGTGGGGTCGAAGCTGATGCTGAGCAGATGGGTCTGATTGTAGAGCCCGGGGTCGGCGGCCAGGGCCTTGTCGATGTCGGCGAAGTTATGGCTCATGCGGGGGCAGAAGTCGGCGAGCGGGCAGCGGGTGTAGATGAAGGTGAGGAGAAGGACGCGGCCTTTGAACTCGCCAAGATGGATGGTTCGGCCGTTTTCGTTGATGAGCTTGAAGTCGGGGACGGCGTCGCCGGGAGTGGGGACGTGATAGTTGACCGGGGGCTTATAGTCAGGCTTCGCCTGCGCGGTAACGACGATCTCGTCGAGTTGGGGATCGTCGTAGCC
>Ga0182024_10007002_pt1 | contig 24499 bp, 18 predicted proteins | sample P32metaG_FD_120480 | JGI IMG/M metagenome (GOLD analysis project Ga0182024, IMG submission 120480) | Permafrost microbial communities from Stordalen Mire, Sweden - P3-2 metaG (Illumina Assembly) | ecosystem: Environmental > Terrestrial > Soil > Wetlands > Permafrost | place: Sweden: Stordalen...
ATCTTCTCCCAGGTTTGGCCCGCGTTCGTCGTCTTGAAGAGGACGTTGGCGGCGTGATAGATGGTCTTCGGCTGCTGCGGCGATATGAGAATGGGGGCGGTCCATTGAAAGCGATACTTGAGATCGGCGGCGGCATGGCCCGAGGCGTTGAACGGATAGATGCCGATGCTCTGGGCCTGGCGCGTGCGATGATCGTAGCGCGAGATAAAGCCGCCATATTCACCGGCATAGACGATGTTCGGATCGGTCGGATCGGGCGCGGTGAAGCCCGTTTCGCCGCCGCCGACATAATGCCAGTCTGCCAGAGGGATGCCGGTCGATCTCAGACTGTTGCTCGGCCCGCTAGCCGTACCGATGTCCTGAATAGTGCCTGACACATGGTAGGGTGTGCGGCTATCGCAATTGACGTGATAGAACTGGCAAATCGGCAGCGGCGGCGCAAACCAGGTTTGGCCGCCGTTGGTGGTCACATCGACGCCGCCGTCGTTGGAATCGATCATGCGCTCGGGGTTCTTCGGATCGATCCACAGATCGTGATGATCGCCGTGATGCGGCCCTTTCACCCGGCCAAAGGTCTTGCCGCCGTCGATGCTCTTGAGCAACGGCACCTGCGGACAGAAGATGACGTCAGGGTTGCGCGGATGAATGGTGAGCGTGCTGAAATACCAGGCCCGCTGGCGAATGCCCCGGCCCGAATGGACCAGCGACCAGCTGTCGCCGCCGTCGTCGCTGCGGAAGAGGCCGCCTTTCTCGGCCTCGATCAGGGCGTAGATGCGCTGGCTGTCGGACGGTGCGACGCCGACCGCGATACGGCCCCAGACGCCTTCGGGCAGGCCGTCGCATTCCTTGGTCTTGTCATCAGGGGGCTTACGCCCCCCGTTCGCCAACGCCGGGTCTTCGGGAATGAGCTGCATCCAGGAATCGCCGCCGTCGCGCGACATGTACAGCCCGCTGCCCGGTCCGCCGCTGGTCATTTCCCAGGGCCGGCGACGCGTCTGCCACAGTCCGGCGAAGAGGATTCTTGGATTGTGCGGATCGAAGCAGACGTCGCTCGCTCCGGTGTCTCGGTTCTTGAACAGGACGCGCTGCCAGGTCTTGCCGCCGTCGATCGTGCGATAAACGCCGCGTTCCTCATTGGGCCCAAACGCCCGCCCCAGCACCGCGGCAAAGGCGATGTCCGGGTTCTTGGGATGCACGATGATGGTGCCGATCTGGCCCTGCTGTTTCCAGACGTGCTTCCAGTTCTTGCCGCCGTCGGTGGAACGAAAGATGCCGATGCCGGGCTGCACGTTGCCGCGAATGTTCGCCTCGCCGGAGCCGACGTAGATGACGTTCGGATCCGACGGCGCAATGGCCAGCGAGCCGACCGCCTGCGTGGGCTGATCGTCGAAAATGGACTTCCAGGACACGCCGCCATCCGACGACTTCCAGACGCCGCCCGAACTGACGGCCGCGTAGTAGGTGAGCGGATCGCCCGGCACCCCCGCGGCCCGGCAGACCCGGCCGCCGGCGGCTGGGCCGATCGAGCGAAACTTGAGTTCCTTGAACTCGGGTGGGCCGCCTTTGGGCTCTTCGGCGCTGGCCGGGGGCCGAGTAAGGAGGACGAAACAGAATAACAAGAGCGCCAGATGATAGATGGGCCTGGTTCGCATGAGATCCTCGCGATGGTAGAAAGTCCCGTAGCCGCGTTCGCCAGAACGCGGGGAGCCGCCGGCGGGCATCGTTCGCATCGCGTTGGTAGCGCGGCTACGACGCTTTTGCCGGTTGAGGTATTGTCGCTTCGCGATCGCAAGAGACAAGCGGAGGAGCGGCCCACGCGACAATAACGCCAAAATCGAAAACCAGTTGGCGTTATTATAGCGCGCCGTAACGATTGTGCTGACTTGAGCTTTCGGCGTCGTCGGGACAATAACGCCAGCGCGCACACATGGCGGGGTTGTCCGCCAACGGTGGCGCTGACATCCTCCAGATTGGTCGCCAAGTATGCCTCGCCATTTCGCAGCAAGCAATGACAGTCCACCATGCAAACATGCGTCGGCTGGGCTTGCGAGGGAGCATTTGAGGCATAAGATGCCATACAGATCACTTCCGAGCCACTGACCTCTTTTCGTTGCCGGGAGAATTGCCATGAAATCGCTAAGAACGCGCCTACCGTTTCGAATCGGTGACCTTCGCGATTCCGGCCCCCTCTCCCCCGTACTCGGGGGAGAGGGTTGGGGTGAGGGGGGAGGACCAGAATCCCTTGAAAAGACATCGAGTTGTTGCACGGATGCTGACGCTCCCCCCTCACCCCACCCCTCTCCCCCCGAGTACGGGGGGAGAGGGGGCCGTCCGCGCGTGTGCATCGTTTGTATTGCTCTGTTGGCATTGGCGACGCCGTCTCAGGCCCAGGAGAAGCAGACCGCTGGCAAAGGCATCGATCCGGCAACGGTAGCTGCCTACGAAAAACTCGGCGCCATCTACGGTGGCTGGGTGCAAGGCGATTTCCGACCAGGTCATGAGGCGGCGATCAAGGGATTACCCGGGTTCCACTTCAAAAGTGATCCGAAAGCCAAACTCGCTGATGCCAGCGTCCCTTTTGGTGTTTGGTTCGACTCCATCACCGATGCCGGGCTGAAGGAAATAGAGAACCTCAAGAGTCTCTCCATGCTTGACATTCGACTCACCAAGGTGACGGATGAAGGGCTGAGGGAATTGACGGGCCTCAAGAATCTCTCCACGCTTGAACTGGGCCACACGCAGGTGACTGATGCGGGGTTGAACCGATTGGCCGGTCTCAAAAAACTGTCGTCGCTTGACCTTACCGTCACCAAGGTGACGGATGCGGGAATGAAGGAACTGGCCGGCATGAAAGGCCTTTCTTCGCTTTACCTGGGTGGCACCAAGGTGACGGATGCCGGGTTGAAGGAATTGGCAGGACTCAAGGAGTTGTCCACGCTTATTATTTCGGACACACAGGTAACGGATGCTGGCCTGAAGGAATTAGCTGGGTTCAAGAACCTCGCCTCGCTTTACCTGGGCGGCCCCAAGGTGACGGATGCGGGAATGAAAGAACTGGCCGGCGTGAAAGGCCTTTCTTCGCTTTTCCTGGGTGGCACCAAGGTGACGGATGCCGGGTTGAAGGAATTGGCAGGACTCAAGGAGTTGTCCACGCTTAACATTTCTGGCACGCAAGTAACGGATGCTGGACTAAAGGAATTAGCCGCGTTCAAGAAGCTCTCCACGCTTGGCCTGATTTTGGACAAGTTGACGGATGCAGGCCTAAAGGAATTGGCCGTCCTCAACAATCTCACCACGATTGATCTGGGTTTCACGAAAGTCACCGATGTGGGGCTCAAGGAGTTGGGCCGCCTCAAAGGTCTTTCCTCACTTAACCTGATTGGCACGAAAGTTACGGACGATGGGCTGAAGGAATTGGCGAGTCTCAAGAATCTTGCCACCCTTGACCTGCGTGGCACGAAGGTGACCGATGCGGGGCTGAAGGAATTGGCGGGTCTCAAGGATCTTGCCATGCTTGATCTGCGAATTACCGAAGTGACGGATGCAGGCGTTGCCGAACTGCGTAAGACTCTGCCGAAGTGCGAAATCCGTCGAGGATCGAGTCTGATGCCATGACCGTCGGTGCTTGAGTGTGCGGACAACAATATCCGTAGATTCCTCAGTGAGCGGAGAAACCCCGTGCGACAAACTACACTAAAGTTGCCGCAAAAGCAGATTGCCGAGTTCTGCCGGCGCTGGGACATTTCAGCGCTGGCTTTGTTCGGGTCGGTTCTTCGTCCCGACTTCCGCCCCGATAGCGATGTGGACATCCTTGTGACCTTCGCCGACGAATCCCACTGGACGCTGCTTGACTGTGTTCGCATGGAGCAGGAACTGGCCGGGATTTGTGGCCGGCCCGTCGATCTCGTGAGCCGGCGGGCAGTGGAAGGCGTCCATTCCGGAATACTGGCTCGTCGATGTGCGCGGCGCGGAGGACGTGTTCGAGATCTGCCGCCAGGGCGCCAAGGGCTATGTCGCCAACCGAAAGCACGAAGGATGGATCAAATCGAACGTCCTTGGCAAATCATTCCATCTCGTTCGGGGTCAGGATGAGCGCGGGAATCCGGAATTCTCTCTGGAAGTAAGGTAGGTCGTCAAATGAATGGCGAGCCGGCCGCGTAAGCGGCCGGAGTGCGTCGCCGGTTCCTCCGGCCGCTAACGCGGCCGGCTCGCCAAAAGCGTCAATTGCAGCCAACGCACCGCCTTCTTATAATTATTCAACATGGGTACTCCGAGCATGCGCGGGTGATTGACCCCGCATGCTCGGAGTACCTCGCATGCGGGCTTGGAGGTTATTCCCAGAAGGGCAAGCTATGTTCGACGGTATCCAACGCGGTCTCAGTGAAGCCTTGAAGCGCCTGCGTGGCCGAGGCCGCATCAGTGAAGCCAACGTCAAGGAAGGCCTTCAGCAGGTTCGCACCGCGCTGCTCGAGGCCGACGTCAATTTCAACGTCGCCAACGACTTCATCCAGCGCGTCACGGAAAAATCGCTCGGCCAGGACGTTATCAAATCGCTCGATCCCAGCGAGCAAATCGTGCGCATCATGTACGACGAGCTGGTCCAGCTCATGGGCCCCGTGGACAATCGCTTCCACTTCGCCAAGGATCGGCCCACGGTCATCATGCTCTGCGGCCTGCAGGGTAGCGGCAAGACGACCACCGCCGGCAAGCTCGCCTTGCTGCTGCGCGACAAGTACGGCAAGAAGCCCATGCTGGTCGCCGCCGACTTGCAGCGCCCCGCGGCCGTGGAGCAGCTGACGGTGCTCGGCCAGCAGCTCGGCATTACCGTGCACAGTGAAGGCCCCGCTCAGCCGGGCGGCAAGGGGCCGTCGCCGATCACTGTTTGCCAGAACGCCGTCACGCAGGCCAAGAAGACCTTGCACGACACCGTCATCCTCGACACGGCCGGTCGTCTGCACGTCGCCGAGATGCCGATGGATGAACTCAAGCAGATCGATCGGCTCGTCAAGCCCGATGACGTTTTCTTTGTCTGCGACGCCATGACCGGGCAGGACGCCGTCAACAGCGCCAAGGCATTCAATGATGCCCTCGATCTGAACGGCGTCATCCTCACCAAGCTCGACGGCGACGCTCGCGGCGGGGCGGCCCTGTCCATCAAGGAGGTGACGCAGGTTCCCATCAAGTTTGTCGGCGTCGGCGAAAAGCTCGAAGCCCTGGAGGAGTTCCATCCCGAACGCATGGCCCAGAGAATTCTCGGCCAGGGCGACATCATGAGCGTCATCGAAAAGGTCCAGAAGGTCCAGGCCGAGCTGTCGCAGGAAGAGATTCAGCGCCAGCAAGAGAAGATGAAGAAGGGCAGCTTCAATCTCAACGACTTCCGCAAGCAGTTCGAGGCGATGACGAAGATGGGCGGCATGAAGGATCTCATGTCGAAGATGCCTGGCATGGGCAACCTGATCCCTGACGACGAAGATCCGGACGAAGTGATGGGCCGGGTGCAGGGCATCATCGATTCGATGACGAAGCAGGAACGCGAGGACCCGGACATCATCGACCTGAGCCGGCGGCGCCGCATCGCCGATGGCAGTGGCGTGGAGGCCCACGAGATCAAGAAGTTTCTGGGCCAGTTCGACCAGATGCGAACCATCATGCGGCAAATGGCCAGCATGAGCATGCTGCAGAAGATCAAGATGATGACCGGCATGGGCAACGCAGGCATGTTTCAGCCGGGGGCGAAGATGCCGAACGTCAAGATCGGCACGGGGAAACGGCTATCTCCGAAGGAGCGGGCGGAGAAGCGCAAGAAGGATCGCAAGAAGAGGAAGTAGCCGCCTCCGGCGGCAATGCTCTGGAAAATTCCACGGCGTTTTGTAAAATTACCCTCCCGTTTAGCCGCTCGCCTCCGGCGAGCGCGGATGTGCACCCGCGCTCGCCGGAGGCGAGGGGCTAAGCGAAGAGAAATGAACTTTTGACGAAAGGTGCCAACGTGGCTGTTCGCATTCGCATGAAAATGATGGGTCGCAAGCATCGGCCCTTCTTTCGCATCGTCGCCATCGATTCGCGGCAGCCGCGCGATGGCCGGGTTTTGGAAGAACTCGGCACCTACGATCCGATGGTGAAGGACAAGGAATCGCGCGTGATTTTGAAGCCGGAGCGCATCAAGTACTGGCAGAGCGTCGGCGCCAAGGTGTCGGAGAAGGTGACGGTGCTGTGCGGCAAGTACATGAAGAAATTCGAGGAAGCGGCCAAGGCCGCCGCGGCGCCGCCGCCGGTCGAAGCGCCCGCGAGTTAACTTCCCTTACGGCCGCTTGCGGCGTAGCGCTCGCCCCTGACCACCGAGCGCTACGCCGCAAGCGGGAAATCGCCCATGCGGTTCGATGTGCTAACCCTGTTCCCCGCGATCTTCCAGGGCTACTTCACCCAGAGCTTGCTCAACCTGGCTATTGAAAAAGGCCTGGTTGAAATCCACCTTTGGAACATTCGCGATTTCGCCTCGGGGAAACACAAGACCGTAGATGACCGCCCGTTCGGCGGCGGCCCGGGCATGGTGCTGATGCCGGAGCCGGTATTCGCCGCGGTCGAAGCCGTGCAGCAAATAGTTTCGCCCCCCGGCCAAGTGGTGTTGCTCTCCCCCGGCGGCCAACGGCTTGACCAGGCCCTGGTGAGTGAACTGGCCCAGCATCAGCGCTTGTTATTGCTCTGTGGCCGCTATGAAGGGTTCGATGAAAGGATTCGCCTGGGCCTTCAGCCGATGGAAGTATCGATCGGCGATTTCGTCTGCAACGGCGGCGAGATCCCAGCCATGGTGGTCATCGACGCGGTGATTCGCCTGGTGCCCGGCGTCCTGGGCGACGAGAATAGCCTGACCGAGGAGTCGCACAGCGCCCCCGGCATGGTGGAGTATCCGCAATATACGAGGCCGCGAGTGTTTCGCGGCATGGAAGTGCCCCCTGTGCTCCTGAGCGGCAACCACCAGGAGATTGTTGAGTGGCGCAAGCAGCAATCGGCGGAGCGGTCTTCGGCCGGTCCCCATCAGAACGAAACGGAGGAGTAGCCATGAAAAATCGACTCATGAAACTTGTGGAAGACGCCCACGTCAAGGAGAAGGTTCCCGTCTTCACCATCGGGGACCAAGTGGATGTGCACCAGCGCATCCTCGAAGGTGAAAAGGAACGGACTCAGATATTCACCGGCGTCGTGATCAGCAAGCGCGGCGAGGGCCTGCGCGAGACGTTCACCGTTCGCCGGATCGTCCAGGGCGAAGGCGTCGAGCGAACTTTTCCGATTCATTCGCCGCGCATCGCCAAGGTTGATGTGAAACGGACTGGTGTCGTTCGCCGAGCGAAGCTGTACTACCTGCGTGATCGCGTCGGCAAGGCCACGCGTCTGCGCGAACGCAAACCGAAGGCCGAGGTGCCGGCGATCGCCGCGGCCAGTGCGCCGACGCCGTCAGCGACATAATGGCCTCGCAATCTTCGTTTAGCGTTCGCCGGAGCGAACCGGCGGCGCCGGTTCGCTCCGGCGAACGCTAAACGAAGAAACGGCTGTGGAGGTTGCTCCGTGCCCTCTCCAACCAAACCCTGGTGGCGGCGCTGGTTCGGCACCCGTTCCGAACGCGCCTGCGTCCGCTACCTGAAAAAGCTCGGCTATCGCATCCTCGCCCGCAACTTCACCTGCCAGTTCGGCGAACTCGACATCATCGCTCTGGACAAGAAGTGCATTGTCTTCGTCGAAGTGCGCTCGACCGAATCGACCGACGCCAACCAACCCGCCGCGTCGGTGAACACCAAGAAGCAAGAACGCCTCACCCGGCTGGCCCTCTTCTATCTGCAGAAAAAACGCGTCCTCGATCAGCAGGCCCGTTTCGACGTCCTGGCCGTTTCCTGGCCCAGCGAGCAGGATGAGCCGACCATCACGCATTTCGTCAACGCATTCGAGGCAACCGGCAAGTTTCAGTTTTTTACGTGATATCCTGGCGAGCCGAGCCGCGTAAGCGGCCGGGTGAACCCGCGACGTCGCCCTCGCTCGAAGTGTCAGGGGGCTTACGCCCCCCACTCGCCAGGACCGTCGCACGCTTGACGATCAGCGTCGCATACGCCCCCCGCGGCAGCTCAAACGCGAGCGCCAACTTGCGCTTGCCGGGATGAATCTCGTCATCGCCCGCCGTGCTCTCCAGGCCGACCGGCAGACAAAGGCCCGCCCGTTCGCCGCGGGAAAAGAACAGATCCTTGAGCCCCTTGAGCTTGAAGTGTGCCTCTTCGATTTTCTCCTCGGCGAGGATCTGCTCGAAGATCGCCCGGCGCGGATCGTCGCCCTCCGCCGCCCAAACCATGCGCGTGGACGGCAACGGCAAGGCGAGTTCCGCCAGGGATCGCTGCTTCTCCGGCAAAAGCGTGCGATGGATCGGAAACTCGCCCAGGCAGAGATGTACATCGATCAGCTGATCGGCGGGCACATTCCTGCGCAGCCAAAGAGCGAGCATGCGGTTCCACAGATGGCTTTGATACGCCGACAGAAAAAAGCCACGCAGTTCCGGCTGCATCCGGGCGAGGGTGCCGCGGAAGTCATCGGGATGATGCACCAGGTAGTCCACCAGGCTGCGGGCATGGCTTCTTTCGAGCTCGGCCTTGCAGCGCACCCAATCGCCCCAGTGGTTGCGCAGGATGGTTTTTTCCTTCTTCTTGGCCGAGAGATCGTGGGCATAGGGAGCGGTCAGCGCAAGTTTCAGTGCGTGCTCGAAGTCGCCGAGCATCATCGACTTGGCCAGGAACTCGCCATGTCCCGTGACGGAGCCGAAGCGCTGATCGTCGAAGTAATTGGGCACGCCGTACTGGGCGACTTCCTGCAAGGCGGCCTGGGCGTATTCCAGCTCGGCGTCCGCGAGGGAGCGCAGCACCACGCGAAAACGGTTCGCCTGAATGTGCCGGGAGGAGAACGGCTCCTCGACCTGGCCCAGATAGGTGACCGTGATGCCGGAATGGTGCAGTTGCCGCCGGGGCCCGCGAAAAATTGAGAAATGCTGCACCGTATGGGCGTGGCGATCCTTCATGCCGCCATGCGACATGCGGCGATGGTCGATTTTCCAGCGTTGCCGGATCACTTGCAGAGCGTCGGGAGTCGTCCAGCCTCGCTTCTCCAGGCGATAGAGGGAGATGGCTCCCTGGTCGCTCGGATGCACGGTGGACAGTTCTTCGACAACGAAATCATCAGGTTTCTGTTTTACGATCATACCTATAGTGTAGTCCTCACGCTCCGCGTGAGGAAAGGGCGCTGCCCTCAATAGCCAAAATGCCACAATCGGAGGAGGCATCTTGCGCAGGGTGAAATCCGGCTCAGGGCACGCGGCGATCTGGGCCAACTGCAAGATCATGCGTTCCGTGGCAGCATTTTGGTTATTGAGGGCTGTGCCCTTTCCTCACGCGGAGCGTGAGGACTACACTGGCAATAGATTCGCCGTTGGTGACGATGGCGTGACCAGATCGCGTCGTTTCAATGGCCAAAATCTTGCAATTCCCACCGGCATCGATTTTGCATACCATTCAAGATGCTGAAGGCTTTGCGCAAACGCGAAACGATGAATCGAGGAAAGGACCATGCTCATGAAGACAACGTTCCCCATCGTGTTGATCACCCTCGCCGCCGGCTCGCTGATGCGCGGCCAGGCCGGCGACGCCAAGCGTGGCCCCGATGCAAAATCGTGGGAGTCGGTCACCGCCAAGGCCATCCAGTTCGTGCGCGGCACCCAGGACGCCCAGGGCGGCTGGAGCACGGCCCAATCGCCCGGCATCAACGGCGTCGTCCTCACCGGCGTCCTGCGCACCGGCCTGGTGCCCATCAAGGACCCGATGATCGAAAAGTCGCTCAAGTTTATCGAAAGCCTGGCCAATCCCGACCAAAAGCACATCGCCGGCAAGGACGCCAAGGTCCAGCTGCAAAACTACGTCACCAGCATCAACGTCATGGCCCTGGTCCAGGCCCATCAGGACGAAAAGTACAAGGCCCTGATCGGCGACGCGGTTGCCTTCCTCAAGAAGCTGCAATGGGACGAGGGCGAAAACATCGATCCCAAGAACGATTTCTACGGCGGCGCCGGCTACGACAGCAAATCCCGCCCGGACCTGTCCAACACCCAGCTGTTCCTTGACGCCTTGAAAGCGGCCGGCGTTCCCCCGGACGACCCCGCCTTCAAGAAAGCCGCGAAGTTCGTGAGCCGTTGTCAGAATCTGAAGAGCGAGCAGAACGACCAACCCTGGTCCAAGCTGATCAACGACGGCAGCTTCATCTACACCGCGGCGACCGGCGGCGTCACCAAGGTTGTCGATAAGGCCCTCGACGATGGCAGCCTTCCCGGCTACGGCAGCATGACCTACGCCGGCATCAAAAGCCTGATTTACTGCGGCGTTTCCAAGGATGATGAGCGCGTGAAGAAGGCGTACGAATGGATTCAGAAGAACTACACCGTCGAGAAGAACCCCGGCATGCCCGAGGTCCGCTCGCAGTGGGGCATGTATTACTACTACCACACCATGGCCAAGTGCCTCGACGTCCTGGGCGTGGATTTTGTGGTCGATGCCAAGGGCGTGAAGCACGATTGGCGCAAGGACATCACCGAGGCCCTGGCCAAGCGGCAAAAGACGGACGGCAGCTTCATCAATCCGGCGCCGAACTGGATGGAGTCGAATCCCAATCTGGATACGGGATATGCGCTCATGGCGCTCAGTTATTGCAAGCCGAAATAACCGTTTAGCCGCGACGCGACGTACTCGGAGCGGAGCGCGGTTGGGCTCCGCGCTCCGCTCCGAGTACGTCGCGTCGCGGCTAAACGGATCGTCAACCTTTCACCAGCATCCATTGCAGCAGCGCCTTCTGCGCGTGCATCCGATTGCCCGCCTGCTCAAAAACCACGCTCTGCGGCCCATCGAGCACCTCATCGGTCACTTCCTCCCCGCGATGGGCCGGCAGGCAATGCATGAAGCGTGCCTCCGGAGGAGCCAGCCGCATTAGTTCCTCGTTGACCTGGTACGCGGCAAAACTCTTCCGCCTGGCCTCGGTCTCGGCTTCCTGACCCATGCTGGCCCAGACATCCGTATAGATGATATCGGCGGCGCCCACGGCCCGATGCGGATCGGATTCCTCGGCCAGATCGCCGGCGACCCTGCGCTGATACTCTTCCATGAACGGCTTGTCGAAACCATATCCCTTGGGCGCCGACAGAACAAAGTGCATGTCAAGCTTGCCGCAGGCGATGGCGAGCGAACGGGCCACGTTATTGGCATCGCCGATAAACACCAATGTCTTGCCCGCCAGTTTGCCGCTGCTCTCCGTGATCGTCAGCAGGTCGCCCAGGGCCTGGCAGGGATGGTAGTAATCGGACAGCCCGTTGATGACCGGGCAGGCGGCATGCTCCGCAAACTCGACGACGGTCTGATGATGAAAGGTGCGCAGCACGACCGCGTCCACATATTGGCTGATGGTGCGGGCGAAGTCGGGGACCGATTCGCGTGTGCCCATGCCGCTCTCGTTGGCGAGGAAGATGCTTTCGCCGCCGAGCTGGGCCATGGCGGCCTGGAAGCTGACGCGGGTGCGCAGGGAGGGCTTCTCGAACACCATGCCCAGCACCTTGCCTTGCAGGCTCGGCTTGGTTTTGCCTTTTTGATGTTCTTTCTTGAGATGGGCCGCATCCTTGAGCAACTTGCGAATGTGGTCGCCGTCCCAGTCGAGCAGATCGATAAAGTGATGCATGGTGTCAAACCTTGAAGGAAAGCAGCACTTCCTCGAGGATGTCGCAGCCCTCCTGAAGCTGCGCCTCGGCGAGGTTGAGTGCGGGTAGGAGACGCAGCACGGTGCCGTGCGTGCAGTTGATGAGCAGGCGGCGTTGGATGCACTGATCGACAATCGGCGTGCCGTCCACGGAGAGTTCCAGGCCGATCATCGCTCCCTTGATGCGAATGTCGTGGATCAAGGGACACCGCGACTTGAGCGACTCGAAGCGCTGCCGGAACAACTCTTCGATGCGGACGGCCCGGGCGAGGAGTTTGTCTTTCTCAATGGTTTCGATGGCGGCGAGGGCGGCCCGGCAGGCGATGGGATTGCCGCCGAACGTGGCTGCGTGCGTGCCGGGGACCAGCTTCTGGGCGAACTGCGGCTTGGCCATGAGCCCGCCCACGGCGACGCCGCCGCCCAGGGCCTTGGCCAGGGTGAGCGCGTCGGGCACCACGTTCCACTGCTGGAACGCATACCAGGTGCCGGTTCGACCCATGCCCGATTGCACTTCGTCGAAGATGAGCATGAGCTGATGCTGATCCGCCAGCTGCCGCAAGCCTTCGAGGTAGCCATCGGGCGGCAGATTGACGCCGCCCTCACCCTGGATCGGCTCGACCATGATGGCGCACGTTTCGTTGTCGATCAGCTTTTGCACCGCGGGTAGATCGCCAAAGGGGGCATAGCGAAACCCGGCCAGCAGCGGCTCGACGCCTTGATGGTATTTCGGCTGCCCGGTCGCGCTCAAGGCTCCCAGCGTTCGGCCATGAAAGCTGTTGAGCATCGTGATGATCTTGTAGCGGCCCGGCTTGCCGTTGAGACGGGCGAGCTTGATGACGGCCTCGTTCGCCTCGGTGCCGCTGTTGCAGAAGAAGCATTGGCCGCCGAACCCGGCCCGTTCGCTCAGGGCCTGGGCGAGCTGGCCTTGCGATTCGACGTACCAGGTATTGGGAATGTGGATGAGCTGTCCAACCTGCTCGCGCACCGCCTCGACCACGAGCGGCGGACAATGGCCCAGCAGATCGCAGCCCCATCCGGGAAAGAAGTCAAGATAGCGAGTGCCTTCGGCGTCCCAAACGTAGGATCCCTCGCCGCGCACGAGGCACACGGGGTAACGCTTGTAGTTGCCGATGACGTAGCGCTGGAACTGTTCGATGGTTTGTTGTGACGTCATAGGAATCAGTTTTCAGTTGTCAGTGGTCAGTTGTGCCGTGGGACGGGCTTCCTAGCCCGTCCAGCCGAACACCCCGGAATAGCCAAATCGCCGCCCTGCGGCCCCGGATGGACGGGCTAGGAAGCCCGTCCCACAAATTACAATACAATCTCGGTACCGACGCCGCGGTCGGTGTAAATCTCCAGAAGCAACGAATGCTTGATACGCCCGTCGATGATGTGGGTCTTTTTCACCCCACCGGTAAGAGCGTCCAGACAGGCCTCCACCTTGGGGATCATGCCTTCCTCGATGACGCCTTGCCGCACGAGCTTTTCGCAGTCCGGCTTGCTCAAACTGCTCATCAGCGAACCCGGCTCCTTGCGGTTGAGAAGGATGCCCGGCGTGTCGGTCAGCAGCACCAATTTCTCCGCGCCGAGCTGACTGGCGACGGCGGCGGCGGCGGTGTCGGCATTCACATTCAACCAGTTTCCGTCCGCATCAATGGCCAGCGACGGAATCACGGGTACGACTCCGGCCGCACAGAAATCGCGGATCAGGTCCACATCCACCTGCGTCACCTTGCCGACGCGACCCAGGTCCACCGGTTGGCCATCCGTCCCCGGCAACAGCAGCTTTTCGCCCTGGAGATACTGCAGCGATCCCAGATGAGGACCCACCGCCCGGCCGCCAAGTTCGCGAATTTGCCGTTCGATGCCGACGTTAATCTCCTGCAAAAGGACGCGCACTACAATGGCCAGGGTTTCGTCATCGGTGAAACGCCGGCCTTGCACCTTGCGAGGTTTGAGTCCCGCCGCGGCCATGGCTCGATCGATCGGTTTGCCGCCGCCGTGAACCAGCACGGGTCGCATGCCGACCGTCTCCATGAAGACCACGGCTTGCAGCGTACACTTCAGGATCTCGGGATCTTCCATGGCGCTGCCGCCGAGCTTGATGACCGTCAGCCGGTCGCGAAACTTGCGAATGTAGCTGAGCGCCTCGATCAGCACTTCGGCTTTGTGAATGGCATCGTCCATCGGCAGGCGGGTCCGGCTCCAGGTTGGGTAACAAAAGAATGATTTTAGGGGCGAACGGAAAAGTGGCAAGGGCCCGTTTGCCGCTTGCGGCGTAGCGCACGCCAAGCCGCAAGCGGCATCCGGAAAGTCACACGTGCAACTCCACCACGTCCTTGTCGTGCAGCACGTGATCGCGCTTGATCGTCTGCCCGTCGAAGACGCCGCTGCCCCAGATGCGGGCCGATTTCAGATTCTCAGCGAAGTCACGATGCACGCACTCGGCCAAATCCACCAGCGTGCTGCCGATGGGACACGTGAAAGGACTGCTCATGTCGGGCGGCTTGCCCGGCTGCTTCGTGTAGACGCGGATAACGCCCAGAAAGTCGTACAGGGCCTTGCGCACATCCTCGAGCCCGGCACCGTGCTCGGCCGTCAGCGGATGAATCGGAAAACGCGGCCCGAACATTTCGCGAATGATCTCCAGACGCTCTTCGGCCCCCGGCAAATCGATCTTGTTGGCCAGCATGATTGTCTTCACATACTGAATGGTCAAATCCTCTTGCTCCGCGGGAACCTGGCCGACGAGCACGGTCTTGACCTCGGCGAGGCGCTGTAAGACGGTCTCGGCCGCGAAGGGGCTATCGTCATCGCCCAGGTCGATCATGAGCGCCGCGGCGTCGGCCGTGCGCACCATGCTCGACAGGAAACCTTCCATGACGTCGGCGGTGATCGGCGGCGTATCGATGAGCTGAACCTTGACGTCCTCCCAGTCCATCATGCCGGCGTACGGCTCGCGCGTGGTGAATGGATACACGGCCACTTCCGGCGTCGCCCGTGTCAGCCGCGTGAGCAGCCTGCTCTTGCCGGTGTTGGGAGCGCCGACGATGACGATTTGGCCGGCTCCCTGTTTGGGAATCTTGTAGCTGGGGACGCCGACCTTCTTGGGATTCTTCTTGGCGTGCTCGATCTCCTCGCGCAGCTCGCTCATCTTGGTCTTGAGGTCGGCCTGCATCTTCTCGCTGGCTTTGTGCTTGGGCAAGAGCGTCCACATTTTTTTGAGGCACGCCAGCTTGTCCTCGGGGGACGTGGCCTTCTTGTAATCGGCTTCGGCATCCAGGTATTGCGGCGTGAGGTTGGCGGCCATGATTTGGCACCTGGTAATTATTGGGGCAATTATTGAACTTCAAGCCCGCATGCGAGGTACTCCGAGCATGCGGGGTGAGTCACCCCGCATGCTCGGAGTACCTCGCATGCGGGCTTGGTCACTTCGGCGGCGCCGGGTTGAACTGCTGCAGCTGCTTGCCGGTCATCCGTGGGCTGATGCGAATGTTGCTGAGCAGCAGCGCCAGTTCCGTGCGCAGTTCGGGGTCCGCTTTCGCCTGTTCGCCCTTGAGGCGGGCGATGTCGTTGTCTTTCAGTTGCAGGCCGTGCTTTTGAACATGCCGATTGAGGGCGGTCGTCGCTTGCAGTTTTAGCTTGGCGTACTTGGGGTCCAGGGCCACGTAGGCGAGCCAATCTTGCGTTTGCCGATCGGGAAAACGGGCGGCCGTTTCCAGGGCGAGCGGGGCGAATTCCGGCAAACGGATCATGCCCTGAAGGTCGTCCTTGATCGGCCTCAAATCGTAACCCGGAATGTCGCGGCGGCCCATCTTGGCGAGGTACACCATCGAGTCAACCGAAAATTTGACGCGTTCCTCGACCGTGAGCGCGGCGCCTGAGGCGAGGAAAATACATCTATCCGCCAGTTTCTTGAGTTCATCGGGCATGGTGAGGAATGTGTCGAGTTCCACATACGTGTTCGGATAGCGTTCGGCGAGCTTTGTCCACAGCAACAACTTGTCCCGGGGAGCGAGCACGATGAGCGGCAATCGGCCACAATCGAGATCGCCGCGGAGCTGCGTCAGGGCGAAAGTCAGATCGCGCGTCGTCACGGCAGGATGCACGAAGATCACGTCGAAATCGGCCGATTTTTTTATGCGGTCGAAAGACTCCTCCAAATTGGCGGAGCGCACCTCGGTCTTCTCGAACTCGGCCATGTCGAAGGTCTTGCGCGTTTTGAGCCGGGCGTCCTCCGGGCACAAGACGACGATGGTCTTGGAAATCGGCTCGGCGACCATGAAGCGGCGCAGCGCCTCGACGACGCGCTGCTCGGCGACCGGAATGGGCCGATACGGCATGCGCAGCAGCGCGGTCACCGCCGCGAACTGGATCCGGCGATCGGGATAGTAGAGGGCCTTTGGCAACCCCCGAGTCGGCGCGGTCAGGCTCGGCTCGGCCGCACGCAGGTCGCCGCGTTTGCCCAGGATTTCGATCAGCGGCAGGGCGACGGCCAGGTTGTTCTCGTTGAGGGCGCGTTCCAGCACGGTCATGACCAGCTCGAAATCGACGCCGATCAGAAGCTTTTCGATCGCGGGCGTCATGGGCTTCTTGAAGAAGGTGTTGAGTTCCTGATCGTAGGTTCTTTCGAGGATGAAATTGAGCATGACGATCTGGGCCGGCTGGTAGGCTGGTTCGAGATCGAGGGCCTCCTTGGCGTAGCGAACGCCGAAGAACTCCTCGGCCGGTCGGCGCGGAATGTAGTCGGGCTGCAGGGCGATCTTTTGGCCATCCCAGCGCCAAAACGGTTTGCCGCCGATGTCGATCTTGGCCTTGTGCTGGTAAAAATTCTCCGCCATTTGCGTCAGCATTTGCTTGGCGTACGGAAGCTTCGTCGGATCGGTTGCCGTCAGGTAAGCCAGAATCTCCTTGGCCTGGTCGCGGATGATGCCCGGATACATCTGGGAGTTGGACAGATGCCAGAGATAGGGAACGCAGCGCTTGTCGCCCCGCTTGCGGAAGATGTCGAGGATGGTCAATCGCAGATCGACCTCCTTGGCATCGTCGAGGTCAACCGCCTTGAGGATCTCCAGCAGCGGCGGCATGAAATCGCCGTCCACCTTGAGGAAGACGTCGTACACCTTGCGATGGATCGGCTTGCCCACCTGGGTGCGCAGCGTCTCTACCATGTACGGCACGGCTCGATCGCGCGAACGCACCAGCTGAATGTAGGCGTAATCGCGCTCCTCCTTGGTCGGGGCGTCGAGCCGGCTGATGAATCGATTGATGCGATCCGGAGCGCTGAGATGCGCCTCAACCGCGGCGGTCAAACGCTTCACCAGCAATTTGACGTTGGTCTCGCATTCCACCTGGAAATTCGCGTTATCGGACCAATTCTGGATGCGCTGCAGCTTGAGGAACGGCCCATAGCCCTCGGATTGCTGGATCTCCACGAGGTCGGTATCAACCGCGGCGGCCGGAATCTTTTCCAGGAGCATCTTGAGAAAATAGCCCGCCAGCTCGAACTTGCCGAAGCCGATTTCGACGTTGATGGCCGCCCAGAATTCGACGGTCTTTTTCGGCATTTCGGCTAACAGCAGATAGTCTCGCTCCGCTTTTTGCTTGAGTTCCTCGAAGTGCTTGTCCGCTTTCTGGGAGTGCACCGAGCCGCCGGAGAGGGACAAGAGCAGGGCGACGCACGGAAACAATAGTCGTTGCATGGCCAACCCCGTTTTACTGCGACTGGGTGGCACGCCCTGAGGTACTCCGAAGGGCGTGGTGAACCCGCGCGACGCTCCACGCCCTTCGGAGTACCTCAGGGTGTGCCACCCGTGATCACACTTCCAATTCCGGACGCACCAGATCCTCATACGTTTCGCGGCGGCGAATCAAGCGATCCTTGCCGCCATCGACCAGCACCTCGGCGGCGCGAGGCCGGCCGTTGTAATTCGAGCTCATCGACATACCGTAAGCGCCGGCACTGAACGTCGCCAACAGATCGCCGCGCTGGACGAGCGGCAAGGCTCGGTTCTTGGCCAGGAAGTCGCCCGATTCGCAGACGGGGCCGACCACGTCCACCTTCTGAGTGCCGGGTATCTCGGCCTCGAAATCCTCGGGCGGCGCCGGCATGTTGGCCGCGGGAGCCACTGGCCAAACGCGATGGAACGAATCATACAGCGTCGGCCGAATGAGATCGTTCATGGCTCCGTCTTGAATGACGAAGTGCTTGCCGCCGGATTCCTTCGTGTAAATGACGCGCGTCACCAGAATGCCGGCATTGCCCACGATGAACCGTCCCGGCTCCAGGATCAGTTTGCAACCGGCTCGCTTGACGCCGGGTACGATGATCTCGGCGAAAGCGCTCGCGGGCAGGGCTTCTTGTTTGCGGTAATGGATGCCGAAGCCGCCCCCCATGTTAAGATACTCTATTCTATGCCCCTGCGAACGCATCTTGTCGATCAGCACCAGGCCTTTTTCGATTCCCAGGCGGTACGGTTCGACCGAAAGAATCGGTGAGCCCAGATGCATGTGCAGGCCGACCACGCGCACATGCGGATGCCCGGCCACTTTTTGGGCGAACTCGAGCACCGTGTCGATATCCAGGCCGAACTTGACACCTTTGACGCTGGTATCGGTTTTGTGGTGCGTTTTCGGCGGCAGGTCCGGGTTGACGCGCAGGGCGACGTTGGCGACCGTCTTGAGCGATTGGGCCACGTCGCCGATCGCGGATAGCTCGCCTTCGCTTTCGACGTTGAAGAGCAGGACGTTGTTTTGCAAGGCCTGGGTCAGCTCGACGTCGGTCTTGCCGACGCCGGCGAAGACCATCTTGCTCGGCGAGCAGCCCGCTTTCAGGGCGCGATAGAGTTCGCCGCCGCTGGTGACGTCGCAGCCGCAGCCGTTTTCGACCATGAGCCGGGCCAGGTGAAGATTGGCGTTGGTTTTGATGCTGTAGCAAATGAGCGGCGCCGCGGGGGCGAAGGCGGTTTGCAGTTGCCGCAAATGATGGAGCAACGTCGCGTTGCTGTAGAGGTACAGGGGCGTGCCGTACTTCTGGGCCAGGTCGGCGACGGGGATGTCTTCGCAGTGCAATTGGCGATTGCGGTAGATGAAGTGATCCATATCTTTCAATTTTGACCGCGGATTGGATAAAATCAAGAGAGCGGACGCGAGAAAAGGCAACAATCTTCCACGCCGCGGGGTGAGGTACTCCGAACCCCGCGGGTTAACGGTACAGGATCATGATCCTGCACGCTTGACCCGAGGGGTTCGGAGTACCTCACCCCTCGGCGTGGGGGGCAAAACGGAAACTCCATGAGCCATATCCTGGTGGTCGATGATGAAGAAGCCGTGTGCTGGGTCCTCGACCGCGCCCTGACCAAGGAAGGCCATCGCGTCGCGGTAGCTGCCTCCGCGGAGCAGGCGTTCGTCCAGGTGCGCAAACAACGGCCCGACGCGATTGTCCTGGATGTGCGCCTGCCCGGACTCGACGGCCTGGCCGCTCTGGGCAAGCTGCGCGAGCTGTCCGGCGACGCACCCGTCATTGTCATCACCGCCCACGGCAACCTGAGCACGGCGGTCAAAGCGGTCGAAGGCGGCGCGTTCGATTACCTGGCCAAGCCGTTCGACCTGAATCAGGCCCAGGAAACGATAGCCCGCGCCCTGCAGCGCCGCACCATGCAGCAGCAGGTCCCCGCCGAACCCGCCGCCGCCTTGCCGCCCGAGGAGATGGTTGGCACCAGCCCGGCGATGCAAACCGTCTTCAAGCGCATCGCCCTGGTCGCGCCGCGCGACGCATGTGTGCTGATCACCGGCGAAAGCGGCACCGGCAAGGAGCTGGTCGCCGGGGCCATCCATCGCTACAGTTCGCGTCGGGATCGACCGTTTTTGCCGGTGCACGTGGCCGCCCTCAATCCGAGCCTGGTGGAAAGCGAGCTGTTCGGGCATGTGAAAGGCGCTTTCACCGGCGCCGCCCAGGCTCGCCCCGGCTTGCTCAGCCTGGCGGACGGCGGCACCATCTTCTTCGACGAATTGGCCGATATTCCGCTGTCCGTGCAGGTGAAGCTGCTGCGTGTGCTGGAACACAGTGAAGTCTTCCCCGTTGGCAGCAACCAGTCCCAGCCGCTCAACGTCCGCGTCCTCGCGGCGACGCATCAGGACCTGGAACGCAAGATCGCCGAGGGATCGTTTCGGCACGATCTGTTTTTTCGCCTGAACGTCTTCCAGATTCACCTGCCGCCCTTGCGCGAACGGCGCAGCGACATCTTGCCGTTGGCCGAGCACTTTTTGCGCCGCTTCGAGCCGGGCAGTCTGCCGCTGCAAGCTGCCACGGCGGAGTTTTTGATGAACGTACCCTGGCTCGGCAATGTGCGCGAGCTTCGCAACGCCCTGGAGCATGCTGTCATCGTGGCTCGCGGCGGTCCGATCCTTTCCGAACATTTCCCGGAAGCGACGGTGCTCGCCGGCAGCGATCCGACGGAGCAACTGCGCAGCGCCGTTCGCCGCTGGGTGCTCGAACGTATGCAATCAGGAGGTACAGATGCGCCGGCGAGCCTTTATGCGGATCTGCTGAACTGTGTGGAGCCGCCGTTGCTGGAAGAGGTGATGCGCCGGCTCAAGGGCAATCGCTGGGTCGCCGCCCAGTGGTTGGGACTCAACCGGGCGACGGTGCGCAAGAAGTTGACGCTGTATGATCTTTTGACGCTGGGGACCGAGTGACCGTTTGGCCGCGACGCGCCATCGCTCCGCTCCGAGTACGTCGCGTCGCGGCTAGACGAAAAAACAAAGTGAGTACCGACCATGGCAAGAATCCGCACGTTCATCGCCGTCGATCCCGGCCCGCTCATTCGCGATCAGCTGGTGTCGCTGCAGGCCGAAATGGCCGATACCGGCTCTGACGTCAAATGGGTCGATCCGCCAAACCTGCACTTCACGTTGCTCTTTCTGGGCGAGGTGCATGAACGCGACCTGCTCGACGTCTGCAAGGCGGTGACCCGAGCGGCCGGCAGCCTGACCGCTTTCAACGCGTCGGTCGAGGGCACGGGATGCTTTCCCAATCTGCGCCGGCCGCGCGTGCTCTGGGTCGGCCTCAAGGAAGGCCGCCAGGAAATGATCGCCCTGCACGACGCCCTGGAAGAGCCGCTGCTGGAGCTGCGCTGTTATCGCCGGGAGAATCGCGAATTTACGCCGCATATCACGCTGGGCCGGGTGCAAGGCGACATGCCCACGCAGATGCTGACCACCGTGCTGATGAAGCAGCAAGCGTGGAAGGCGGGCGAGACGATGGTGCGCGAAGTGCACGTCATGAGCAGCGAGTTGACGCTGGCGGGGCCGATTTATTCGGTGCTCAGCCGCGGCAAATTGCGGGCGGAATAACCCAACAACTCACCAAGCCCGCATGCGAGGTACTCCGAGCATGCGGGGTGGTCCCACCCCGCATGCTCGGAGTACCTCGCATGCGGGCTTGGTGATTAAATGGAAAACAACTCCACCGGATGCACCGCCCGGATGCCCGTGAAATGCGCGATCTGCGACCGGCACGAAAACCCCGGCGCCACCACCACGGTATCCGGCCCCATCTTGCGCAACGCGGGAAACAGCCGTTGCTCGCCCACCAAGCGCGATATTTCGTAGTGCTCCTTCTCGTAGCCGAATGACCCCGCCATGCCGCAGCAGCCGACGTCGAGGTCGATCACCTCCGTTCCGGGCAAGCGTCGCAACAATGCGAGCAACGGCTGCACACCAACCAGCGACCGCTGATGACAATGGGCAAGCACGAGGATCTTCTTCGGCACACGCGCAGGATCGACGAGCGCTAGCCCGGCGTCCGTCCACATTTCCAAAACGAACTCCTCGAACGTCCGGCAGGCATTGGCGACGATCTTCGCCTTGTCTTGCCATTCTCCGCGCAACAAGGCTGGATAGTCGTCCTTGATTGTCAGGATGCAACTCGGCTCGCAAGCGATGATCGGTTTGCCCGCCACGGCCCAGGGATGTAGTTGCTCGACGTTTCGACGGGCTGCTATCACCGCCTGGTCGAGCATGCCGTTGGAGATAAATGGCCTGCCGCAGCAGATAAGTTCTTCCCCGGCGGGCAAGTAGTCGACAAACGTGTTGGGATCATCGTAATTTTCGTGCAGACCATCGACGACGCCGCAATCCAGCGCCGAAAGCAACCGCAGCATTTGCTGGCCTAGTTCCGGTTCGACAAAGTTGAGGAAGGTATCCGGAAAGAGAAACACTTGCCGGGACGGCCGCTTTGCATCGCCATGGCCGCGGAAATCGACCTCTTCTCGGAATACACCACCAAGGTGAGTTCTGCTCCAGGATTGTCTCGCCAGCGCCGGCGGCAATCGTCGGCGATCAATGCCAAAAAGCAACTCGTTCAGCCAGCGGCCAATTCGACTCCTGGTCAGCAAATTGAACAACCGCGGCATGCCCGAGCCACGGCGATACCACGCATCCACATTGCCAAAGATCCAGTTCCGCCACGGCAATCCGTGCTTGCGATGGTACTGGTGCAAGAACTCCGCCTTGAGCCGGGCGATATCGACATTGGTCGGGCACTCGCTCTTGCATGCCTTGCATTCCAGGCAAAGGTCGAGCGCCTCCTTTACCACGCCATCGGTCAGTCCCTGTAAACCGAGCTGGCCCGTCAGCGCCAGCCGCAAGACATTCGCCCGGCCGCGCGTGCTGTGCTGTTCCTCGCACGTGGCCTGATAGGAGGGGCACATCACCCCCTGGCGTTTCTTGCGGCATTCGCCGACGCCGGCACAAAGCTCAACCGCTCGCGTCAGGCCGCCTTCCGCGGAGAAATCGAAAGTCGTTGCCACCTCCGGAGTGACGTAACTGGGACCATAGCGTAAGTTGTTGACCAGCGGCGGAGCATCGACGATCTTGCCGGGATTGAGCAGATTGCGCGAATCGAACGTCCGCTTCAGCTCGCGAAAGGCCTGATAGAGCGTGGGCCCGAACATCTTTTCCATGAAGGGGCTGCGAACCAGCCCGTCGCCGTGCTCGCCGGACAGGGCTCCGCCATACTTGAGCACCAGCTCGGCCACTTCGCCCGCGAGACTTTCGAAATGGCGGACGCCTTCCTCGGTCTTGAGGTTGATCACCGGCCGCACGTGCAGACAGCCGACCGACGCGTGCGCATAGACGCCGGCCGTCGTCTGATGCGTCCGGATTTTTTCGAGAAACTCGGCAATGTACGCCCGCAAATGCTCGGGGGCCACGGCGGTATCTTCCACGAACGAGATCGCCTTGGCATCGCCTTTCTCGGCCATCGACAGGCCGAGCGCGAACTTGCGCAGCTTCCAGATGCGATCCTGCTGGGCCAACTCGACGGCGCGAACGAACGGCCCGTTCACTCCCCGGCGCCGCAAGTCGGCTTCCAGAGCGTCCAGCCGTGGCGGAAGCAGATCGGGCCGGTCGGCGTAGAACTCGACCAGCAAGATGGCTCCCGGTTCGCCGACGAGGAAGTCGCGCAGCCGGCTCGCCTCCGGATTGAGCCTGGTGCTGTCGAGGATGAACTTATCGATCACTTCGACCGCGGCAGGTTGATGTTCGAGAATCCACGGCGTCGCTTCCAGGGCGTCGAGCAGATCGGCGAAGTGAACAACCAGCAAACTTCGCGCTTTCGGCAAGTCAATGAGCTTGACCGTCGCTTGCAAGGTGATGCCGAGCGTGCCCTCGGAGCCGACGAAGATATCGGACAGGTTGAATGGCGAGCGGGGGGCGTTAGCCCCCTGGTTTTGCATGAGTCCATCACCAGGGGGCTTACGTCCCCCGCTCGCCTGGTCGGGGACGAAGCGATCGAGATTATAGCCGCCGACGCGCCGCAAGATCCTGGGAAACCGCCGCCCAATCTCGGCCGTGTGCGTCTGGGCCAACCGGCGAACGGTGCGATAGCAGGCCCCTTCGAGATTCGCCTGGCCGCACCGGGTCGCAAGCTCGGCGTCCGTCAATGGCCCCGTGTTCATGATGGAACCATCGGCCAACACGACTTTCATCCCGAGAATGTGGTCGATCGTTTTGCCATGAATGACCGAGTGGGTGCCGGACGAATTGTTGGCGACCATACCGCCGATGGTGGCCCGATTGGACGTGGAGATGTCCGGTGCGAACTGCAGGCCAAACTCTTTCGCCTGGCGATTGAGATCGTCCAGCACAACACCAGGTTCGACGCGGGCCCATTTCTCTTGAGGGTTGATCTCGATGACGCGGTCGAAGTATCTCGAAAAATCGAGGACGACGCCCGGCCCGATGCATTGCCCCGCCTGGGAGGTGCCGCCGCCGCGGGCCGTGATCGGCACGCCGAAACGAGTGCAGACTTCGATCGTGTCGAGGATGTCCTGCTCATTCTTGGGCAGCACGACGCCCAGCGGCACAATCTGATAGATGCTGGCATCGGTGGCGTAAAGCCCACGGCTCAGCCGGTCGAAACGCACGTCGCCGCTGAGCACGTCTTCCAGGGCCTGGCGCAGCGCCTGCGGATCGATGGAAGCTGGAGTGCGCGGAAGTTCGGTCCTGGTCATGATGTGTGCCGATTCGCCGGAGTCGTTGGGAAGTCAAAACCTGGTCATTGTATGGTTCTTCCCGTGCTCCGTTCGCGGCCTGACGTCTGGAGACTATGGACGCCAGGCCGCGAGCGAACTCGATCACGCCGCCTTGGCTTGCGGCGCAAACGGAAGGACGGCTGCCGGCAACGCCATGGTCAGAGTCCCTTCCGCAGCGGTGCTGGCCGTGGCCAAGGTGATGA
>Ga0182024_10007003_pt1 | contig 24497 bp, 19 predicted proteins | sample P32metaG_FD_120480 | JGI IMG/M metagenome (GOLD analysis project Ga0182024, IMG submission 120480) | Permafrost microbial communities from Stordalen Mire, Sweden - P3-2 metaG (Illumina Assembly) | ecosystem: Environmental > Terrestrial > Soil > Wetlands > Permafrost | place: Sweden: Stordalen...
GCAGGTAGCGCTTGACGTGCGCCTGCGTCAGACCGTCGATGATGGTCATCCGGTAGATCTCTTCGTGGTACTGCGCCTCCACGTCTTGTCCCGAGAGGTACTTGAAGATGGTCGGGCCTACCTTGATGCGGTCCCCGTTGACGAGGGACTGTGCGCGGGCGATCTGGTCGTCGTTCACGTAGGTTCCGTTGGTCGAGCCATCGTCGACCGCGAACCAGGTACTCGCGCGCTGCTCGAGGTGCGCGTGCCGCCGCGACACCGAGTCGCCGTCGAGGACGATGTGATTCTCGGCGCCGCGCCCGATGCGCATGGGGCTCGTGTCGAGCACGAAGCGCTTACCGAGGAGGGTCGGCTCCTTCGTGTAAATGACGACGAGGCAGTCTCCACCCTTGGGCGGATCTTCCCCCGCGATCGGCTTCTGGACGACGGTTACGCGTGTTTTCTCTTCCGTTTCCGTCACGCGTGGCCCTCCCAATTCCGATCCTTATCGCAGCACTCGACAGAAGGGGCGCGCGCTGAGCGACGCGGACGCCCGAGGACGTGATCAGGAGCCTGCTGCGCGATTCGATGCGCGGTTCGATGCGCCATTCGATAGGACGGGTGGGCCTCGAACTTCAGCTTATTGGATGGGCTTGCTTGGGGTCAAGGCGAGCCAGGGCCGCCTTCAGGGGGTCTTCGAGTCGAAGGGTGCAGTCGAGTGTGGCCACCGGGGCTCCCCAAAGAGAGGCGGGGAGATGCCGTCGGCATTTCGACGTGCACACCCAGAGGTCGATTCCACGGTACGGGCTCCTTCGCGGAACGCGCGCTGGCCCGTGGTCCCCACACTCTCGCACCACAACCGGATAGACCCCGCGCCGGGCGAGCGTCGCGACGATCCGTCCAGGACGCGCCAGGGCCGTCCAAAGGCCGATCCGAGAGCGGCTGAGCTCTCGCCAGCCGATGGATTTGCCCTCGAGGGTCGCTCCGTTCGACACGATCCAGGCGAGGTCGACCGGCGGGGCGCCGATCGAGTTTGGGCAACGGCTTGGAGCATCTTCGGGCGCGATCGCGACGATCCGATCCACCGCCGCCAAAAGATTCTTCAAAGGCGCGCGAAGGTCTCCTCGGGGAGGGCACCAGCCTGCGCCCCATGGGTCCGTCGCATTCACGGCGAGCAGAGCAAGCGTGGCCCTGCGCGGCCTCGTTTGGCAGGGTCCGTCGACGACCGCGACGTCGGTAAGCGAAAGTGCGAGGTCGAGGGCCTGTTGACGCGTGGACGCGACGGAGACCGGTATCCCCCGCGCGGACAGGTGGTGTTTGCAAACGAGTGCCTCGTCTCCCACGAGCCGTACGTCGTCGCTCTCGGCGACGAGTCGCGCCGGCCCTGGCGTTGCGCCATAGCCATGTCCCACGAGCGCGACCCGCGCGCCTCTTTCGTTCAGCTCTTCGGCACACGCCAGAGCGAGCGGCGTCTTGCCGGAGCCTCCTAGCGTAGAGCCGCCTACGACGACCACCCGCGCATCTTCTCTCCACTGGAGGGGCGTGTGAACTCGAGCCATCGCGCCCCACGCGCGCGACGCAAGCTCAGCCAGCGGCCCGTCGAAGGTCCCGCCTTCCAGTCTCCGCGCGATCCCCGCGCGAATGCTCATCGGTTCTAGAGCGACCGTCCATTGTTCGAAACGAATCACGGTGAGGTCGCTCTAGCAAAATTCGCGGGAGCGAATTTTCTCGGGGAACGATTTGCGAAGCAAATCATGGGGCGGGAGCCGCCCCAAGACTCGGTAGAGCAACGCTCGGCGAAGCCGAGCCCGATGGGCGTCGTTCCATCGGAACGACGGTGGATCTAGAGGCGCCGAAAGACGCCCACGACGATCCCCAGCAGCATCGTCGCCCGGAAATCGGCGGCGCGAACGAGAATGGGAGCCATTGTCCGGTTCGCCGGCTGAAAGCGGACGTAGTCCTTCTCTGGGTAGTAGTACTTCACCGTGGCTTCGTCGCCGATGAGGGCAACCACGATGTCTCCGCGCTGCGCGGTGATCTGCTTCTTTACGAAGATATAGTCCCCGCTGAAGATGCCGGCCTCGATCATCGAGTCGCCCTGAACCTTCAGCCCGAAGACCTCGCGTCCGCCGCGAAGCAGGCCTCGATCGATGCGAACCGTGTCGATGACCTGCTCTTCCGCGAAGAGCGGGAGACCCGCCGCCACTCGGCCGAGGATCTGGACGTCGATCATGTCGTCATCGTTCGCGGGCGGGACAGACGCCAAATCCTCAGAAAGGGAGGGGTGTTCGGCTTCGTGATACGAGTCCTCGCGCGAGCGCGCGTGGGACGCGGCGTCGGACGGGACCATTGGACGGAGCGCGCGAGACTTCATGTCCTCACGCGTCAAATAACCTTTGCGCTCGAGCGCTCTAAGGTGATCGTTGACTCCGTTGGTCGATCGAATCCCCATCCGAGCGCCGATTTCGCGCAAAGTCGGCGGATAGCCGCGGTCGACAATGGATTCGCGGATGTAGTCGAGGACCATCTGCTGGCGCTGGGTAAGCCCTACCATGGCGCCGAGAACGATACTGAACGTACGTTACCCCGTCAACAAAGGTGTGGAGAACCTCTTGAGAAGATGGGTCTTTCGCTCAGAACTTCCCGCTCGTGGACAGAAACGTGAGCTTGTCGTTCGTCTCGCGTAGGCGCGTGGAGAGCATGCGAACGCAGCTCCAAAGCACCTCGTAAGCCAGATCCTTGTGCAAGAAGAGGAGGTCGTCGAAGCTGTCTTTCGGGATCACGAGGAGGCGGCAACGCTCGTGCGCGCGGGCGTCTGCCGAACGCGGGGACTCGTCCAGGAGGGCCATTTCGCCGAACACTTCTCCGGGACCCAGCACCGCGAGAGCCTCTTCGCCCATGCCAGGGACCTCGCGAGAGATGCGCACCCTTCCTTCGAGAATGATGAAGAGCTTGTCGCCGGGGTCGCCGTATTGAAAAATGCGCGTGCCGGTAGCGTGGGCTTCCTCCGCCGTTACTTCGGCAATGAGGGCCAGCGCCTCGCGGCTCAGCCCGTCGAAGAAGGATACCTTCGCGAGCTGGTCCTCGTGCTCGGTCATCGCCTGGAAATGCGCCATCGCGGCGGTTGCCACTGGGCGAGCCTACATCGTGGTGGCATCCGCCACAAACAGCTCGCTTACGAAAGTCTTAGTGCTGCGATTCGCTCGCAGCCAGCCAGCGCTCCGCCTCGAGCGCAGCCATGCATCCGGTACCCGCGGCCGTCACGGCCTGGCGATAGACGAAGTCCTGGACGTCGCCGCACGCGAATACGCCGTGCACGTTCGTTTGGGTGGTCCCTGGCTTGGTCTTTAGATAGCCGTTTTCATGGCGGTCCAATTGTCCTGCAAAGAGGTCGGTGTTCGGGGTGTGACCGATCGCGACGAAGAGGCCCGTGGCGGGCACTACGGTCGTCTCGTTCGTCTTGAGATTCCGGAGACGCGCGCCGGTCACTTCTCCACGGCTCACGTCGAGAACTTCGTCCACCGCGGAGTCGTAGATCGCGCGAATCTTGGAGTTGTGGAGTACGCGATGCTGCATCGTCTTGCTGGCGCGAAACTGTTCGCGGCGGTGAACGATGGTGACGCTCTTGCACAGACCCGAGAGGTACATCGACTCTTCCATGGCCGTGTCTCCCCCGCCGACGACCAGCACGTCTTGCCCGCGGAAGAATGCCCCGTCGCATACGGCACACGCGGAGACGCCCCGCCCTTTCAGCGCGTGCTCGCTCTCGAGGTTTAGCCATTTCGCTTGGGCGCCCGTCGCGATGATGAGCGCGTGGCCCGTGTGCTCGACGTCGTCGTCCCCAGCCCAGACGCGGAAGGGGCGCCGCGAGAGGTCGACCCGGTTGACGTCTTCGGTAACAATCTCGCAGCCTTGGCGAAGCGACTGATCGCGGAAGGCCTTCATGAGGTCGGGGCCCGTGATCTTCTCCGGAAAGCCGGGATAGTTCTCGACGTCGTTCGTGATCATGAGCTGGCCGCCCGGGATTCCTCCTCGCGTCATCCCTTCGAACATGAGGGGGGCGAGGTTCGCCCGCGACGCATAGATGCCGGCGGTGTGCCCGGCAGGGCCGGAGCCGATGATGATAACTTTGCGAGAGCTCATGATGATCTTGGATGCCCCGCTTGCAGGTTAATCTCGCACTGGCGTTGCCTTCAGCGAAGCGCGCCCTTCCTTGACGTAGACGGAGAACCGGACCCGCTTGCAGCTGTGCCTCTGCATGAGTGCGTCGCGATTCTTCTTCAGGGTGGTTTGGAACTTCTCGAACGTAAGTCCGTCGGTGGGCTCCCCGCACTGTTTCTTCGTCCGCACGAAGTCGTCGTAGACGGCCATCCATTCCGCGGTATCACCGTGCGGCTTCGGCTCGCTGGCAGAGCGGGCAAGAAGCTCGCTTGGAGCCTGGGCAACGACGGTCGCCTCGTCGTCTCCGTCGTCGGGCAGCTCGCGCGTCGATCGCGCAACGGAGCTACCCGATCCCGGTGCTGGGGGAACGGCGGGCGGGGTTACTTGGGCGCGGGACGGCGAAGCCGGGCCGCCCGGAGTGAAGAGGGGATTGGGCGCGGTTGCCGCGCCACCGGTCGGAGGACGGGCGAGGCCCGGCGGGCGTGCGCCCGCGGGCTGCGGAGGGGGGGCTCCGCCGCCCCCCGCGATGTGTTGACCCATTCCCAGCATCGTCGATGCGGGGACTCGTGGCGGGGGCGGCCCTTTGGCGGCAGGGGCCGCGCCTGCCAACGGCGCGTCTGCGGCATGCGGCGGCGGTGGAGGCGCGTGCATTCCTCGAGGTTCGACGATGGCGGGCGAGAGAATCGCTGGAGATGACGCCGCGCCCGGAGCCTGTGGGAATCCGCCACCCGGCGACACGAGAGCCGGCGAGGACTGGACAGGCGGGGCCGGCGGACTCTGCGGGGACGTTGCAGGTGCGGGACCGGGGCCGCCCGGCCTCGGCATGGGAGGCGGGGGTCGGCCCGGGGCGGCTCCCGGAGATGGGCCTCCCATGACGGGAGCGACGGGACCGACGGGACCCGGATTGGAGCCTGGGCCCGAAGGGGGCGGACGCGGCGGTGGAGCATCTTGAAGCGGAAATGAGAACGCGCTCATCGCCGGTTGGGCCGGGACGGGTCCGAGAATCGACTCGAGATCCGCCGGCTTGCGGACTGCGCCACCGCCTTTCTCGAGCACGCGCTCGACCCCGGCGTTTACATCCTGAGCGATCGTGCGGTACGCGCCGCGAAAGCGCGGAAGCTGGAAGTAGTCGAACTCACCACGCCTGAGGCGACCCGCTTGTCGCTCCATCTCTCGCATCGGCATCGAGTGCTCGAGAAGGGACAGACCGAGCCCGCCGAAGATGCCTGCAAGCACTACCCCGGCGATTAAAAGAAAGTTAACGCTCTGCTTGTCCTTGTCGTCGGCGCCGTTCAAAAAGCCTAGCGGACCGTCAATCTTCACGCGCGTTCGCGCCACCGCGAACCCCGCGCCTTGCTCCCACGCGTCGCCCAAGACGCGCGCGTACATGACGCCGACGTCGTCGCTCAAGAGGCGGACTTCGGAGCGGCCCTCGCCGTACTCCTTGTCGCCGGCAAGCTTGGGAAGGTCGTTGTCCAAAGGAGCGAGCTGGTTCTCATCGAAACCCTCGACTGCGGATGAAACGACGCGCTGGCCATTCGCAAAAAACGCGACGCTCGCGCGGGTGCGCTTCGAGAGGTCCTGGGCGAAGCGCTTGTCGACGAGGCGCATGGCGACGATGGCTCCGAGAGGCGGCTGCGTCGCGTCGAACTCGACCGGGCGCGCGGCGACGCGGTACAGCCGGCCGCCGAGCACCCACGTATCGTCGCGCATAAAGCCGTGGAGCGCATCGAAGACCACGGGATAGCCGCCCAACTCGAAATCGGGAAACGCGTTGGCGGCGTCGTAGCCCACTTGCGATACAACCCGCCCATCGTGGTCGACGGCAAAAAGCGCGTCGGGCTTCCAGTCGGCGGGGATCTTCTCGAGGACCGCGACGAGAGCGTGATGGCCGTCCTCCTTCACTTTGGCTTGAATCTGCTCTTTGGCGTTGGCTGCCTGAAGCGCGTCCTGGACGCCCTTGTCCACCGCTCCGATGAGGAGAGAATCGAGGCGCTTGCGCGCGTCGATCTGGAGCGCCCAGCCGACCGTCTGGCTGTCCGAGGCGAGCTCCTCGGTCATCGCAACCGCGTTGCGGCGGTTGTACTGCCCTACCGCCAAATATACGACGTAGATGCCCACCCCGAGGAGAAGGCTCAGGATGATGTACCAGATACGCGACAGGACCATCATGGCTTCCCGTCCGGGGCTTCACCGACGTTCAAAGGATCTTTCAGCTCGATCGTGCGCTCTTTGGCCACGACGTTGACCGCGCGCCCCACCTGTTTGCCGCCGAAGTACGCCTTGAGAACGAACTCGCCCGCGGGGAGGGTCAACGTGAACGCGCCGTCGCGTCCCGGGTACGCGATATCCGCGACCTGAGGCTCGACGACGACATAGGTGCGCACGCTCGGAAAAAGCTCATCGCGGAACTCGAATCGCCCCGCGCCACTCGGCGCAGACCATTCGCGGCGACGCCCGGACTCGATCGTCTCCGGGCCCCACGCCGCATTGGACACGACGAAGAGCCGATGCGGGAACGGGTCGTGATTCTCGAAGGATAGCCGCGTGCCCGGCGAGACGACCAAAGTCGTCGGGGCGGTATGGCCTCCCGTCACTCTCACGAGCATCGGGTCGTGGGCGGGGGCGTTGTTCGCGCTGAGCGCGGCGATACAAAGGTCGCGCGAGGGGGTTCCCGATAGGGCTCGGAACTCGGCTCGGACGGTCGGTGACGGCTCCCTCCACGTGAAGCGGTGCGAGTCCGGCTTCGACGCCTCGACGTACTCGTCAGGAATCAGCTTTTCCTGCCCGAAGATGCGTCCTTTGACCTGGCCGGCGACAGCCGTAGCGCAAAAGGTGGCGCCTGCCAGGACCACGAGTAGCGCGACAGAGCGTGAGCGTGACAAGGAGCGAGAAAGCGATTCGGGGGCCCCCGCGCATCGGGGCGGGGAGGACGGTCGGACTGACATAGGTCTCCGGCTTCGGGCGGACGAGCGTTCGCGATCGCCTTGCCCGAACGGTAGCCGACCGCGAAGAGGCGTGTAAACGGCTTTGCGAAGGAGGGAGGGAGAGGAACAGGAGGGGCAGAAGATTCGGAGAGAAAGATGCGATCAAGTGTGGGGTATTCTCCCTGCATGCCGCCTCGTGCGTCTCCGGAAGCGAGCTCGCCGGGGGATTTGGCCGTAGGGGAGGAGGCAGCCCGCGGCGCGCTCGCGCCGACCCTCCTCTTGCCGCGTGGAGACCACCCTGCGCCTCTCGTCTTCCGGCGAGGCGCTCACGCTCCGTTCGCGGTTCGCTGGTACGGGATCACCTCTCTCTTCGGGCATTTGCGCCATTTCGTGGCCAGCGCGATCGCCAGCGAACAAGTGGACTCGCGCGACTGGATGCGAGCCGATCGCCCAGAGGAGCTCTTGGCCAGGATGGCGCGGGTACTCGGCGGGAACGCTCGTGCGGCGACGCTCACCGAGAGCCTCGGGCGGGCTGTGTGGGTCGACTTTGTCGCCGACACGGGCGACGACAGGGACGTGAGCGCCGCGGTCGGCAAGATGCTTTTTCGTAGCTACGAAACCGAGAGCGAGGGCGTGCGGCGCGTCCTCCCGAGGGGCGACGTGCTCCTCATGGGAGGGGACACGGCGTATCCGGTGGCGACGGCCGACGAGATCTACCGACGCGTCATCGAGCCCTGGAACGAAAAGCTTCGTCCCGAAGCCGACCGAGCGCCGGGGACGCGCCGCGTGCTTCTCGGAATACCAGGCAATCACGATTGGTACGACGGACTCGACGGCTTCGCGCGCATGTTTCGACGTCCGGCGGAGCCTCCCCGGGCAGAAGACGTCGACCCCCCCTCCCGCAAGACGGCCCGCTCCCGGCTTCGCCGCCAGCTCCTAAGAACGAAAGGGGGGCGCAAGACTGGCCTCGTTGCGCGGCAACTCCATCTCGACGAGGTGGGCGGCCTCTTTCGCCTCCTCGCGAACGCGTGGCAGTCGGTGCGTGCATTTTATCAGGGGAGCGGAGTGCGGCGGCGAAAGCGCCTCGTCCTCGTCGGCTACGAGGCGGTACAGGATTGCTCCTATTGGCGCCTCCCGTTGGCTCCAGGACTCGATGCGTGGGGAGTCGACCGGCAGCTCGACCGCCTCGACTTCCGCCAGCGAGGCTTCTTTCGCCAGGCGCGAAGAGAAACCGAGGCGCACCGACTGATCTTCATCGCGCCGGACCCGGCGATCGCTTTCGGCGAAAGATACGACCCGGGCGCTCGCATGCTCTCGGCTTGCAAGCTCGCGATGGAAAAGGACAAGGTCTTCTACCTGTGCGGGGACATGCACCACTACGAACGTCGGCCGCTCGCCAACGGCTCGCTTCACGTCATCGCAGGCGGCGGTGGCGCATTCCTCCACGGGACTCGAATCAGTCCCAGTCCGAGTGGTCCGGCCGCGCGTGCATGGCCGGATGCGCAGATGACTGGGAAACTGAATGCGCAGGTTCCGCTTCGCCTGATGCTCGGAGGAGGAGGCTTCCTCGTACATGGCCTCCTGGCGCTGCTCGCGTCGATCGAGCTCGGCGCGAGCCTGCAGGGTCCCAAGACGTTCGCGGTGACGACGGCGCTCGTCACGATGGGAATCATCTGGGTCCTCTTCATGATCGCGGGCTTCCACCGCGCGCACGCGGCCAGAGTCGCCGCGCTGGCGGTTCCGTTCGGCTTGGTGCTCGGGCTCGCTCCGATGCTGCTTCGCTTGGCGCTCCCTCGGATGGTGCCGACGCTCGCGGGGGATGGCGCGGTGATGGTCGTGTGCGCGCTCTTGGGATCCTTCTTGTTCGGCATGTTCCTGGCGACGCTCTGTAAGGTCGGCCTCGAGCATCAGCAAGCCTTCACCGTGCTGGCGCACCCCGGTTTCAAACACTTCGTCCGCCTATGCGTGCACCCGGATGGCAAGATCGAGGCCTGGACGATCGGCAAGGACGACGCCCTCGCGCCGAGCCAGGCGGTGGAGATCGACCGGTTTCGTTGGGAGTGACCCGCGGGAAGGCCTGTGGCGGCCGCTCGCCTGCGCTAGAGGCGCTGCTCTACGTTGCGTCGACCGGCAAGAGCAAGATGAAGCGCGTCCCGACTCCGACGTCGCTCTCCACCAGGATTTCACCGTTGTGCACGTCGATGATGTTTTTCACGATGGACAGACCGAGTCCCGTTCCGCGACCGGCGCCCTTGGTCGTAAAGAACGGCGCGAACACGAGCGGCAGATTTTCGGCGGTAATGCCGTGCCCCGTGTCCTCCACTACGACGCGCACCGTCGTCTCGCGCAGGACGAGCTCGGTCGTGAGCGTCAGCTTCGGAGCGCGGACATCGGAAGTCCCGTCGGCCGGCCTCTCCATCGCGTGGCAAGCGTTTGTGACCAAGTTGACGAAGACTTGTACGAGCTGCTCGGGCAGGCCTCGCACGGAGGTAACACGAGAGTCGTACCCGCGAACGACCTCCACATCTACGGAAGCGACCACGTGCTCGCAGAAAGCGAGCGCGCGATCGATGAGGCTATGGAGGGCTACCGGGACGGGCACTTCGCTCGAGGGTCGCGCGTAGGAAACCACGTCGCGCGTAAAGCGAAGCATGCGATTGGCGCTCTCGGCGATGCGCTGGAGGCGCTTTGCGTCTTGCTCCTCGAAGTGGTGCGAGCGCAGGAGCATGAAGTCCGTGTACGCAACGATGGACGTGAGCGGGTTGTTCAGCTCGTGCACCATTCCGGCCGCCATCTGTCCGAGCGACGAGAGCTTCTCGGCTTGCACCATGTAGCTTTTGAGCGCTTTCAGCTCGGCGAGGACCCTTATGGACTGCTCATGCGCCTTTGCACGAGCGAGACCGGCGCTCGCGACGATTGCGGCGCGTTCCAGAAGGAGCACGGGGGGGGCGCGGTCGTTGGAAAGCTCCGGGTCGTCGCCGGCGAGATGGAGGGATCCGCCGCCACACGGCAACGCGATGGTTCGTTCGTGGAGGGTCTCCGGGAAAAGGCGACCCGAGGTGAGCTGATCATGGCTCGTCGGTGGCTCGGAGCGAACGACCTTGCGAATCCCGTCTTCGAGCGCGGTACGTGCGCCCACCTTGTCGTCGGGCTGGATGGCCGCGAGAGTCTGCACGACGGCGCGGAGTACGCCCTCCGCCCCCTCGTCGAGCGGCAGCTGCGAGCCTAGGACGATCAAGCGATCGAGCCACGACGACGGCAATTCGAGAAGGGTGGGACGGCTCGCCGTGCTGGACTCGGGATCGAGGTTCGAGGAGAAATCGTTCGAGCTCTCGACCCTGCTGATCTCCAAAATGTTGCTCGCCGCCGACTGTGGCGTCATCGGATCTCCGCTCTCGACTGGTTGTAGGCGCTTTTTCCGCATGCGGTCGCTACTCGCGTCTTCGCGAGTACGTCCCCTCTCTTTGCACGGATGCGCTCTTCGGCCCCTCTTCTTCGTCGTCGGAGACATCGGCATCCCCGCCGGCCGGGGCAAGCTTGCCCGGGTCCCCGCTCGCGGGGACGAGATTGGCCGGACCCGCGCTCGCAGGGACAAGACCCGCCGCCTTGTCGAGGTCGAGAATTCGGGCGCGTCCGACGTAGGATTTGGTCTCGTACTTCGTGATCTTGCCTATCTTACGGACAATCTCGGCCATCCTTTCGGCCTCGCCGAAAATCACCTCGGCGGCGCCCCAGGTTGCCGCGTCTTTCTCCTTGTCGACGAGGCGCAAAAGCAGCTGCGCGTAGCCGATCACGCTCGTGAGAGGCTGATTGAGCTCGTGGGCGGCCGCGCCTGCGAGTTCGGCGACGATGGCTTGGCGCTCTTGGGCGAGCAGCTGGTCTTGTGCCTGCTGAAGCCTGTGCTCCATCCGCACCTTCTCCCGTTGATCGGTGAAAATCCCGACCGAACCGGTAGGCATCGCGCCCTCGTAGATCAAGGCCGCCGATAGGAGCACCGGGATGGCGGTGCCGTGGGCGTCGAGGATCTCGGTCCGGAGCCCCTCGATGCGGCCACCGCCGACGCGAATCAGTTTCATGATGCGCCGGGCCGTCCCCTCCGGGTAAAGGTTCACGACCTGCGACCCAATCATCTCGCTCGCTGAGCGGCTGTAAACCCGTTCGGCGGCGTGGTTGAAAAGGAGGATCCGCCCCTTCATGTCCGCGCTGATGATGGCGTCCACGGACGAGTCGATGACGCGCTGGAGAAAATCCTTGGTTTGAACGAGCTCCGCGGCGACGGTTCGCTCCCGCGTCACGTCGCGGAACGAGCACAGAATTGCCCCTTCTTCCCGAAGAACCGAGCTGAAGTTGATGCTCAGCGTAATGACCGCTCCGTCCTTCTTGCGCACGCGCAGATCGACGCCCTGCGGATATTTGCCTTGAACGAAGCTGTCCCGGAGGCCATTGCCACGGTCTCGCTCCTTCGATTCGAACATCTCCGTCAGCCGCTTCGACCGGAGATCATCCTCGGTGTACCCCGTAATCTCGCGGGCCCTTGGGTTGGAGAAAAGGATGTGGCTCTCGGCATCGATGACCACGATGCCGTCGGCGGCGCTCTCGAAGAAATCGGCGTAGCGCTGGAGGGCGCGATTGCGCCGCTCGGCTTCGAAGCGGGCGACCGTGACTTGCTGGGTCTGGTCGCGGAGCGATTGCAGAATGCGCGCGTTCCGGAGCGCGATGGCCATCGCGCTCGACACGGTCTTGCACAGCGAGAGCTCGTGGTCGCCGAACGCAAAGGTATGCTTCGCGCGGAGGAAGAGAACGCCCATCGGGCGCTGTTCGTAGACGATCGGAAGGATCGCGAGCGAGGAGAAGGCCAGACCTGCCGCATCGTGGCGAACGATGTCGAGCAAAGGATGGGTCGCCGCATCGGGAATGATGAGGTGCTCGCCCGTGGAGAGGGCCCTCTGGATCTCCGGATACTTCGAAAGATCGATGGGCAAGTCGCGGAGGTGCTCGTCGTCGGAGGCGGCCACGACGTAGCCGACCTCCCCCTGCTCGCGCACGAGGACAATCGACACGCGGTCGACTTTCGCGACTTGCGCGATGCGACGTACGACTGTGAAAAGAATACCGCGAATATCGAGGTTCGAGGCCAGCGCCTGGGTAAGGTCGAGGACGACCTGCCCGTCCTTCTCCTTGCGTTCGAGCTCGTCCATCACACCGCGAAGCCGGAGCTGGCCGCGGATGCGCGCCACCAACTCGGTTGCCTTGAACGGCTTGCGGACGAAGTCGTCGGCACCCGCCTCGAAGGCGCGAGCAATCTCGTCGCCCGCGTCGAGAGCGGTCAGGACCACGACGGGTACGTCCTTCGTTTCGGGGCGCGTGCGCAGAAGCCGGAGGATCTTGTAGCCGTCGGACGGAGGCAGGACGAGGTCGAGCAAGACCAGCGAGGGGCGGATTTGCTCAATTTGTGCGAGAGCTTCGGTGCCTGACGCGACCGCGATATGGGGCAGGTCGGCGCCCGTGAGCGCTTGTATCAGCACATGTCGGCTGACCGTGTCGCCATCGACGACGAGAACAGGACCGGTCACCACGGTGAGGCAAGTGTACGCTAGAAAAGCCGCTCTTGCCCACCGGAAGCGCCCTCTTTTCGCGGTTCGAGGCCGAGGTGCTCGTACGCCTTGCGCGTCGCGACGCGACCCCGAGGAGTCCTGCCGAGGAACCCTTGCTGCAACAAAAAGGGCTCGTAGACGTCCTCGATCGTGTCCCGTGGCTCGCCTGTGGCTGCGGCGAGCGTCTCGACCCCGACGGGGCCCCCCTCGTAGTCCTCGATGATGATGCGGAGAATGCGGCGATCCATCTCGTCGAAGCCGGCGGAATCGATCTCGAGCCGCTCGCACGCGATCCCCACGGCCTTGCCGTCGATCGCGCCCGATCCGAGTACCTCGGCGAAGTCTCGTACGCGCCGTAGGAGGCGATTGGCCACGCGAGGCGTGCCCCGCGCGCGGCGAGCGATCTCCACGGCGGCCCCCGCTTCGACTTGCACACCGAGTAGCCTGGCGCTCCGGACGACGATCTGGGCGAGCTCCTCGACGGGGTAAAAGTCGAGGCGAACGATGTGCCCGAAGCGAGAGAAGAGCGGCGCGGTGAGCAGGCCCGTCCGCGTCGTCGCTCCGACGAGCGTAAAGGGTTGGATGCCGATCTGGATGGCCGACGCGAAGGCGCCCTCGCCCGTCATGACGTCGATGCGAAAATCTTCCATGGCCGGATAGAGGCTCTCTTCGACGACGGGGTTCAGCCGGTGGATTTCGTCGATGAAGAGGATGTCTTTGGGCGCGAGCTTCGTGAGCAAGCCAGCGAGCGCGCCCTTGTGCTCCACGACGGGGCCGTTCGTCATGTGCAGTTCGACCCCCATCTCGTGCGCGAGAATCTGGGCAAGGGTGGTCTTGCCGAGACCAGGAGGTCCACAGAGCAGCAAATGGTCGAGAGGTTCTCCGCGCCGGCGCGCTGCCTCGACGAAGACGCGAAGGTTCTCTTTGTGACGAGTCTGCCCGATGTAGTCCTCGAAGGTGTGCGGACGCAGCGTCCGGTCGAACCTCGCATCGTCGCCCCGCGCGCTCCCGTCGATGGTACGTGCGTCGGTGGCCGGAGGCAGCTTGGGTTTGGAGTCTTTAGGCATCAAGAGCTCGTCGCTTGCCGAAGGATCCGGTGTGTCTCCTCTCGATCGCGGATGATCTCGTCGAAGCGGAACGTGAGAGTCTCGACGCCTATCCGGAGGGTCGTGGCGAGATTTGCCGACGCGATTCGCTCTCGGAGGGATGGCGCGGGGGCGGTCAAGGTTTCGAGCGCGCGCGGGTCGACGAACTGCGTGCCTTGCGGCGTCATGCCGCGCACTCGATCGAGAACGGTGCTGCGCAGAAGTTGGATCGTCGGATCAGGAGTGCGTCGAAGAAAAGGGATCAGTCGTTCGGGCTCCTCGACGTCGGGGGCCGCGTCCGGGTGGAATACGGCGAATACGAACGGAACCTGGCCGAGCGATTGGCGCGAGACGTCGGCGTCGCGAAGGCGCCCCGCGAATTGATCGAAGGCGGATCGCCCCAAGCCGATGCGCGGGTACAGGAGAAGCGCGACGTCGATGTCTTCTTCTGCGAGCTCGCGCATCGCATCCAACGAAGGCTCGAGGAGCCTCTCGTCTTCTTGAAAAAGAACGCGTTCGCGAACGCGGTCGTCTTGCCTCACCCGCAGCGCCCAAGGGCACAAGTCACACGCCTCGACGATCTCTTGCTCGTACCGTCGATAGAGCCGCACCGTTTGCTCGGCCCATCGTACCAAGACGGCGTTCGAATCGAGGCTGGAGTCACTCTCGCTCAATCGACAGACCCTCACTCTCCCAAGCGAGGATACCGCCCTCCAAGAACGCCACCGGCAGGCCCTGTTCGTTCAATCGCTCTGCCAACTCTTTCGTCTTGTCGCCCGCACGGCAGTAGAGCACGGGGCGCCCCGGAAGCATGTGCAGTTCCGCGAGGCGTCCTTCGATTTCCTCCATGGGGATATTCGCCGCGCCAGGCAGGTGAGCGCGTGAGAAGGCTCCCTTGTCGCGCGCATCCACGGGGACGACGACGCCTTCTTTCATGAGCTGCAGCAGCTCTGCGGCTTTGATGGCACCCTCGGCGCGTGGAAGAAAAGGATCGACCATCTCGCGCATCTTCTTCTTGCGGATGGCCCCGACTGCGACGTCACAGATGCGCTGTTGCGCGAACACCATGAACGTCGGGACGGACTGGACGCGCAGCTCGCGCGCGAGGACCGGCGCTCGGTCGATGTCGACCTTGACCACTTTGACCTTGCCGCGCATCTCTTCCGCGAAGGCGGCGACCTCGGGGGCGATCTGCTTGCAGGGCGCGCACCACTCGGCAGAAAACTCGATGAGCACGGGGAGCTCGCTCCGCAAGACCTCACGCTCGAACTCTCGCTCCGTGATGGCTTTGAGCTCCGTGCCGCCTGCCTGTCCTAGTGCGCCACCCAGTAATGCCATCGGCTCTCGTTCCTCCACGCGCAACGTAGCATCAGCGTCGGCTCGGTTCGAAGCCCTGCTGCTGGCGAGGGTCAAGGGCGTCGCGAAGGGCCTCTCCGACGAGATTGAGCGCTACGACGGTCGCGAAGACGAGGCAACCGGGGAGGACGAGCAGCCACCACGCGACCGTGTGATCTCGCGCCTCGCTCAGCATCTCTCCCCAAGAAGGCGTCGGCGGAGGGAGCCCCACGCGAAGGAACGTGAGCGACGCCTCGATCAACACGACGGATGCGACCCCGAAGGTTGCAGCGACGAGGACCGGAGCGATCGCGTTCGGAAGGACGTGCCGCGAGAGGACACGGAGAGGGCGTGCTCCGAGAGCGCGAGCCGCCAGAGCATAGTCCTGCGACGTGACGAGCAGCACCTCGGCACGTACGAGGCGAGCCACTTCGGTCCAACGCGTAAGGCCGACCGCCAGGAGCATGGTCCCCATCGACGGATGAGGCACGAGCGCCTGCACCACGAGAACGAGCACGAGGGTAGGAAACGCGGTCAAGGTCTCGACGAGGCGAGACACGATCGAGTCGACGATTCGCCCGTAGAAGCCCGCGAGCGCCCCCAACGTTGCGCCGATGCCGATGAAGGCGACGACGGCGGTAAGGCTCACCGTCAGGGATGTGCGCGCACCGTGGACGAGACGCGCGAACACGTCGCGTCCGCGGTCGTCGGTACCGAGAGGGTGGTTCGGGCGGAAGGGAGGCAGAAGGGCTTCGATGCGGCCACGCGCGCTCGTTTGCGTAGGACCGAACGGGACGACAGGAAATAGGGCCCAGTCCCCTTCGCCGAGCTCGTCCTCGACGCGCGCGCAGTCGTAGGCGGCAAGGGCGGGGGGATGGGTCAGGTTGGGAAGGACGTAGGTGGTTTGGTGGAAGTGGCACGCGATCGGGAGATCGCTCGCGAGCAGATCCGCGAAGATGGCGACCATCGCGAAGGACGCCATCACGATCGCGCCGGCGAATCCGAGAGGGTTCCGTCCGAGCTCTCGCAGAGCCATCGACACCGCGTTCGTCGTGGCGGCCCGCCGGCGCGTGCGGAGCTCGAACGTCGTTGGACGGGTCGTGGGGGGTGGCTGCTCGCTCATGAGGCGTGACTTCCCGCTCGGTCGAGCAGCGTCTCGCGCACACGTGGATCGAGGGCGCCGTATGCGACGTCGCTCAGGATGAGACCCAGCGTCGTCACGATTGCCAGGAGGAGGATGGTCGCCGTGAGCCAGGGAGAGTCGTGCGCCTCCACGGCACGAAGCGTCTCGTAGCCGAGGCCGGGCAATCCGAACACCTCCTCCACGATGAAGGCTCCGCCGAAGAGAACCGGCAGCTGCAGCCCCGCGAGCGTCACGGTCGGCAGGAGGGCATTGCGAAGAGCGTGTACGACGAGGACGCGCCAGAGCGAGAGCCCTTTGGCGCGGGCAGTTCGAATGTAATCCTGGCGTACGACCTCGAGCATCGACGCCCGCTGGTACCTCGAAAGCGAAGCAAGAGATCCGATGGCGAGGGCAACAACCGGAAGGAAGAGAGGCGCCGACGCGGCCGACGACGCCCGAGCGAGGAGTTCCGCCGCCCAGAACGTCGGCAGCGAGTACATGGCGAAGAGCAGGATCGCGAGCAAGCGGTCGACGGGATGTCCGCGGCGCCACGCGCTGAAAACGCCGATAGGAATTGCGATCGCGTAGCTTCCCAGCATCGCGAGCATCGTCAACCTTAGCGTGGTCGGGGCACGGGCGCGGAGCTTGTCGAGCACCGGCTCGCCGTCGCGCGTGCTGACTCCGAGCTCTCCGGTCGCGGCACGCAAGACCCACTTGCCGTAACGCGTCTCGCTCAACGACGCCGCGATGCGGTCGACGCCGTTCAAGGGGACATAGTCGGAGCGATGCACGTACCACCACTCCTGCCAATCGGCGATGGCGCGCCGCACGAAGCTGGGATCCGCGTCGACGGGTATTTCAACCGAACGGCCTGTGACGCGCGACGCGGCGTGTCCGAGGCGGGCGAGAGCCTCGCGGTCTTCCGTCTTGCTCATGCTCTCGATGATCTCGCCGAGCGCGAACGTATCGACCTCGACCAGTTCCTTCTCGCGAAGGTCGGTGCCGTGGAGGATGAGCCGGTGAACGGCGCGATGTACCGCCGGCGCGGTAAAGTCGAGCGAACGATCCTCCCAGAGATGGGTCCAGAAGAGCGCCGCCCTATCGGGGGCCTCGAGGTCGGGATCCCCGAAGCCCATCCGGCGTGCGATCGGCGCAAGCGCGACGGCGACGCGGCCCCGCGCGAGGGGTGGAAGGTCGTCGAGCCGCGGGACCACGTAAGGGAGCGCGGCGCCGCCCAGGCGCGCCAGTCGATGTGCGGACATCGCCGCGCCGTCGTCGCCCCTCACTAGGTCGGCAACCGCCATTTCGGCGCGGATCTTGACGTCCATCGGATGAGGATTGAAAAAGCGCGGAAGATCCAAAAAATGCGCGCGTTGTCGCCCCTCCATCGCGTCGAGCGCGGTCGGATCGAGCTTCGCGACCGTTCCGTACACCGCAGCGTAAGAGGCAACGTTCTCCCCCGCGGGGTCCGGGATGAGGGTTGTGACGAAGAAGACCAGCAAGCTCACGCCGAAGAGGGTCGGGATCGCCCAGAGCGTTCGCCTCAGCGCGTAGCGAAGCATCGGCGCCCGGGACTATCGCACGCGCCGCTCGGATCCGGGGCCTCGAAACGATTGCGACGGGCGAGAGATTGCGGCACGTTCACCCGTATTTCGCGGAGGACTATGGAAGACACCGAATCGGACTTGCGTGCGCGCGCCGAGCAGTGGGCCCGGGAGGATCCCGACCCCGGCACCCGCGGAGAGCTCTTGGCTCTCTTGTCGGCACCGGATCTCTCCAAGACCGACTTGGCCGATCGCTTCGCCTCGGCGCTCGAGTTCGGGACGGCGGGCCTGCGCGGAATCCTCGGCGCCGGGCCGAATCGTATGAATCGCGCGGTCGTCCGCCGCACGGCCTGCGGTCTGGCGGAGGAGCTGAACGGGTCGGGTACGGCGGGCGCCGAACGGAGCGTGATCGTGGGATACGACGGCCGGCGTTTCAGTCGAGAGTTCGCGCTGGACACGGCTCTCGTTCTCGCGGCGAAAGGGATGATTGCCCGCCTGTTCTCGCGCACCGTTCCGACGCCCCTCGTGGCTTACGCCGTGACCCATTTCGGGGCCGCGGCCGGCGTCATGGTGACCGCGAGCCATAACCCGGCAGAATACAACGGTTACAAGGTCTACGGCGCCAACGGAGCTCAGATCGTCCCTCCCTTCGACGAGCGCCTTGCTGCGCGAGTCGCCGAAGGCCCCGCCGCCGTCGACGTCCCGCTGCTGGAGGAGGCCGACGCGAGGAGCAAAGGATTGCTCCTCGATGTCTCCTCAGACGTGGAAACGCGCTACCTCGAAGCGATCGGCGGCCTGGCCGTGAATCGCGGCGGCGATCGATCGTCTCGGATCGTGTACACGGCGCTGCACGGAGTAGGCGATGCGCTGGCCCGCCGAGCTCTCGAGAACGCCGGGTTCTCTTCTGTCGTGACCGTGCCGGAACAGAGCGAGCCCGACGCGACGTTCCCCACGGTTCCTTTCCCGAATCCCGAGGAGAAGGGGGCGATGGACCTGGCGATTGCGCTCGCAGAAAAAGAGGGCGCGAAGCTCGTTCTCGCCAACGATCCCGACGCGGATCGGGTTGCCGTCGCGGTCCCGAGGCGCGCCTCCGCGGGCTATGTCCAGCTTACCGGCAACCAGGTCGGCGTCCTCCTCGGCCACTACCTCCTGACCGAAAGGGCCACCCACGCCGGCGAGCACAGGGTGGTCATGACCACGATCACTTCTTCGCCCATGCTCTCCGCGATCGCGCGTGCGCTCGGCGTCCACTACGAAGAGACGCTGACGGGATTCAAGTGGATCGCCAACCGGGCGGTCGAGCTCGAACGCGCGGGCGAGGCCTTCGTCTTCGGGTACGAAGAGGCGCTCGGGTACGCGGTGGGCAACATCGTGCGCGACAAGGACGGGATCAGCGCCGCCGCGATGATCGCCGAGATGTTTGCAGTCCTCGCCGCGCGAGGGCGCACGCTTCTGGCCGAGATCGAAGCGATCTACCGGCGCTACGGCTTGTTCGTGAGCACCCAGATCAACCTGACGAAGCATGGCGCCGAGGGAAGGGCCGAGATTCGCGCATGGATGGATCGACTGAGGAGCCGTCCGCCGTCGCGCGTGGGCGACTACGAGGTGGAGGCTTGGTATGACTATCAGGCTCAGGTGTGCACGAGCAGGGACGGCCAGCGCACCCCTCTGTCGTTGCCGAAGAGCAATGTCGTCGCGTTCGCGCTCGCGGGGGGGAGCCGGATTGTGGCTCGCCCGAGTGGGACGGAGCCAAAGGTGAAGTTCTACTTCGATGTGTACGAGGCGGTTGCACGCGACGAGCCGATGGCGGACGCGGAGCTCCGCGCCGAAACGGCCGTAAAGAGATTGGCAGACGCGTTCGTGGACATGACCGCTCGTCGCAGTCGCCGATGACGTCGGGGCAGCCGTCGACGCTACGCACGGCGTGGGCTCTGACACGCCCCTATTTCGCTTCCTCGCGGGCATGGAAGTCGTGGGTTCTCGTGGTTGCGGTGATCGTCTTCAATATCGCCGTCGTCTCCTTCGAAGTCCTCATGTCCGAATGGAACCGCAGGTTTTTCAACGCGGCCCAGGAGCGCAACCTCGCGCTGTTCAGTCGCGAGCTCATGATCTTCCCGTTGGTCCTCGCAGGAACGATCGCGAGCTCCGCGCTCGGCGGGTTCTTGGGTCAGCTCCTTCGCCTTCAATGGCGGGCGTGGTTGACGAGCCAGTGCCTCGGTCTTTGGATGAAAGACCACGCCTTCTACCGCATTCGATGGAGCACGACGCCGCTCGATAATCCGGATCAACGCATCTCCGACGGTGTCTCCGCGTTCGTGGATGGAACCGTGAGTCTCGCGACCGAGCTTCTTTCGAGCGTGCTCGCCCTCGGCTCCTTTGCCACGATTCTCTGGCGTCTATCGGGTGACGGCGCCCTTCGCCTCCCGTCCCTCGGCGTGGTGCAGATTCCGGGACTCCTCGTGTGGGGTGCGCTCGTCTACGCGGGGATCGGCACGATCCTGATTCACAGAGTCGGAAAGCCGCTCGTCCCGCTGCATTTCCAACACGAGCGCCGCGAAGGCGACTTTCGCTTCGCGCTCGTCAACGTTCGCGAGAACTCGGAGGTCGTCGCCATGTACGGCGGCGAAAAGGCGGAGCGCGCGGGACTCGAGCGTCGCTTTCGCGCGCTCCTCGACAACGCGTGGAGCATCATCAAGCGCCGGCTCGGCTTGTCGGTCGCCACCTCGACCTACTCGAACGCAGGGCAGATCATCCCCTGGCTCCTGGCCGGCCAGCGGTATTTCGCCGGCGCCCTCAAGTTCGGCGACGTCACTCAAGCCGTCGGCGCCTTCGGGCACGTGCGTCATGCCCTCTCCATGATCGTCAACAATTACGTCGCGCTCGCGTCCTGGCGCGCGACCGTGAATCGACTGGCCGGCTTTGCGCTGGCAGCGCGCGAGACCCGCGATGTGACGCCCGCCCCCCCCGCGCCCGATCTGCCCCCGCCCTCACGGGAGGGAGTGCGACTCACCTTGGTCGCAGGAATGACGACCCCGCCCCCCGCGCTCCTCGGCGCCTCGATCGTTCGCGTTCTCGGATCGAACGAGCTGCGCGTGATCGATCTGGCGACCAAGTCCCCCAAAAATTCCGACATCGGCGCTCCCACCTCGTTCGAGGTCGCCCCGACCGAACGCGTGCTCCTCGTCGGGCCGGCCGGATCGGGCAAGAGCACCCTTCTTCGCGCGCTCTCGGGCGTGTGGCCCTTCGGCTCGGGGCGGGTCGAAGTGCCCGAAGTTCGCTCGCTCTTCATTTCCGAGCGCACCTACCTCCCTCTCGGATCGCTGCGTGACGCCGTGTGCTATCCGCAGCCCTCGTCCGAAGTCGCGCCCGACGCGGTCCGTGCGGCGCTCGTACAGGTCGGGCTCGAGCGTCTCGTTCCCGCCCTCGAAGAGGTCGCGGACTGGTCGCACGACCTTTGCCTCGGCGAACAGCAACGAATCGCATTCGCCCGAGCGCTCGTCGTTCGGCCGGGGCTGCTAGTCTTGGACGAAGCGACCTCGGCTCTCGATGAACCCTCCGAGGCCGCGATGTACGGCCTCGTCGCCCACGAACTACCGCACGCTGCAGTCTTGAGCGCCGGTCACAGCACCGGCCTCAAGCTCCTTCACACGCGCACGGTCTCGATCGGCACGTTCGTCACGCCAATCGGGCGCGCGTTTTAGGCTTACGGGGAAAGTCCCGATGCTTGTCTCGCCGCCGGCGTCGCGCCTTTTCCGCGCGCGCCTTCTACGGCCGCGCGGATCGACGCGATCCCGGCTGCAATTCGCTCCTCGTTGGTGGCATAGCTGAGCCTTAGATAGCCGGGCGCAGCGAAGGAATCGCCGGGAACGCTGGCGACGTGGGCTTGCTCGAGCAGCCAAGTGGCAAGCTCGAGATCCGTCGAGATGGCCTTCCCGCCGTGCTCGATGCCGTAGAGTCCGCGGCAATCGGCAAATGCGTAGAACGCCCCCTCCGGCTTTCGGCACTTGATGCCCGGGATCGAGTTCAATCCGTCGACCATCGCGTTGCGTCGGCGCTCGAAGCTCGAGCGCATCTTGGCGATCTCCTCCTGCGGACCGCTCAATGCAGCGAGCGCGGCGTGTTGCGAGATGGCGGCTGCGTTCGTCGTCGTCTGACCCTGAACGGTGTCGAGCACCCGGGCGAGGGCGGGCGGTGAGATGGACCAGCCGATTCGCCAGCCGGTCATCGCGTACTGCTTTGAAACGCCGTCGATGACGATGATGCGATCGAGCAAGCGCGGGTCCACCGTGCTGGCGATCTTCGCGATCGAAACGTACTCGAAGCCGTCGTAGACGAGCTCTGCGTAGATCTCGTCCACGACAATCCAGCAGTCTCGCTTCGCAAGGACGTTGAGCAGCGCCTGCATCGCGGCCGCCGGGTAGGCAGCGCCCGTAGGGTTCGAGGGCGAACACAGAATGACGGCCTTCGTCTTCTCGGTCAGCGCGCGCGAGAGCGCGTCGGGGGAGACGCGCCAGCCGTCGGACTCCGACGTTTCCACGATTACGGGGGTCGCCCCCATCATGCGGACCTGCTCCGGGTAGCTGACCCAGCAGGGCGCCGGAATGAGGACCTCGTCGCCAGGCTCGTAGAGGGCGATCGCAAGATTGAAGAGAGCGTGCTTCGCGCCCACGCTGACCGTCACTTGGTTCGGTGACGGCGTCCATTTTCGGGTCCGCGCGGTCGCGGCGCAGATCGCTTCTTTTAGCGGCGGGATGCCCGAGACCGCCGTGTACTTGGACACGCCTTTGTCGATGGCAGCCTTGGCTGCGTCGAGGACGAATCGAGGCGGCTCGAAGTCGGGCTCGCCGACACTGAAAGCAAATACGTCGACTCCACGAGCCCGCAGGGTGGCGGCTCGTGCGCTCATCTCGAGCGTCGCGCTCGGCGCGACGGCGTCCAGGCGTTTGGCAAGTGTGCGAGGCAATGCAGTATCTCCCTATCGGCTAGAACGAACGGCTAGAAACGAATGTGTTGGCAAAAACCCGCTGCGGCGATCTCGTCGCTGTCGTCGAGGGCACGCGACGGCGAATGGCGTCGACGAATCTGTTGCGGTGGAGTCGGAGAGACAAAGCGAAGCGCGAAGGCGTCGGCAGCAAAGCCGGGCTGCCTCAGGCTTCGTTCTCCTTTTTGTCGGGCCGAGCGGAGGCGTTTTTCTCTTCGAGGCGCTTCGGCTCTTCGTTGTCGCGCAGGCCCTCTTTGAAGTTGCGAATGCCCTGTCCCAACCCTTTGCCGATATCGGCGATGCGCCCTGCGCCAAACAGGAGCAACGCAATCAAGGCAATGATCAGTAGCTCGCCAGGTCCGACGCTACCCATGAGAGGCTCTTCTTTCCGCGATGATGACTAGGAGAAATCCGCTTGGAGCTCGCACGCGAGACTCGCTTATCTGCTAGCAGCCCGCATCCGTTGCGGCAAGCGCGAGAGAACCTCGGAAATCAGCGCCACTGTCGCGAGCGCACACACCGGGGCCGCCGCGGTAAAGGTCCAGGGACCTTCGGTCCGCTCGGCCACGCGGATCGCCCAGAGGGCTGTGAGGGAGCCCGCTGCCGAGGTCGACAACGCTTCGAACTTTCCGCGGACCGACCCCTGGAGGATCCGCAGAACCGTAAAAGACGACGCAAGGGCGGCGGCGAGCACGAGCGCGAGCGCGCGGGCCGGAGGAGGGAGGGTGGACGCATGAGCGAACGGTGACAATCCTCGAAGGCGCAGCGTGCCGGCCCGGACCCGAGCGGTCCCGAGCGCGAGGCGTACGTCTGCGAGGTCGATTTCCCGTAGATCGTTGGTCGCGCGCGCGTTGCCCGCCGTAAACATCGCGCTAGAGAGTGCGCCCGGCGCACGCCCGACGAGGTGAGGGCGCTCGCTCGGGGAACAGAGCCAGGTCGCGCCCGTAAAGGGGACGGCATACGTTCCGTCCGAAATCACTCCCGCGCAGGCCTCGCGGCCTCGAGCGATGAGATCGGTCACTACTCTCCCCGGATCGGTGGCCTCGCGCCCGCCCAGGAAAGACACCAGCGACAGGGCACATGCGAATGCAAACCCTTGAGGCGTAAGGCGAAGCACCGTTCGCGGAGGGCTTTCTCCGAGTGTAGCCAGTGCGTGGGCTTCGCCTCGCTCGACGACGCGCGCCGTCGCGATAGCCCACCCGACGGGCCAGCCGACCACGATCGCCGCTTCGCACGCCAGCGCCCCGAGCCCGCGCGCGAACGGCGCCGCAAGCCGGAACGTTACGGACGGATCCAGCAACCAGGGCAGCAGGCGAACGGCGACTCCCAGGCCGGCGGCCAAGGCGACCGCGCCGGTCGCACCGAGGGCGGTTCGCCACGCTAGACCTTCGAGGGGAGACTTCACGGGCGGCAGGCTCTCACGGAAAATCCCCGGCAGTCCAAGGAGCGGAAGACCTAGGTTGAACACCGTGATAGCTTTCCGCCACGTACCGCTTAACCCGTGCAGGTCGGTCCGTTGTACCGAGGCTAAGTAGCAGCCGGGGCACCGTGAGGGAGACGAGGATGCGCAAGACAACCCCCCGCAGCACGAACCACGCGAATCGTACGAAGCGCGCGAACCGAACGCGCGGAGCGCTGGCCCTCTCCGCCCTCGTGGGAGTGAGCACGCTGACCGCGCTTGCCCCCTCGGCGCGTGCGGATGAGGTGTCTTCGACCGGGGGCGGCAAGGGAATCATCGGAGGCGCGCTTCTCGGCGCCGACGTCGTGA
>Ga0182024_10007004_pt1 | contig 24497 bp, 25 predicted proteins | sample P32metaG_FD_120480 | JGI IMG/M metagenome (GOLD analysis project Ga0182024, IMG submission 120480) | Permafrost microbial communities from Stordalen Mire, Sweden - P3-2 metaG (Illumina Assembly) | ecosystem: Environmental > Terrestrial > Soil > Wetlands > Permafrost | place: Sweden: Stordalen...
CCCAACGTCATTTCTGGCTCCGACTCGTTTTGCATAGTGATATTTGGCGGACACAGTTATTGTCTCAGGGGTGGAGGATCGCCCCTCGCGTTCCATTATAGTAGCAGTGTCAAGATGCGCCCGTTCAAGGTTGATTCGTATGATCCGCCTTGAGGTTGTGTTCTTAGATTCATAATTTTTCCTTTCCATCAGACTTTAGATTTTAGCCTTCAACATTTAGCTGTTCCATCTGCCTTCCGATTCCGACTCGAACCCCGCAAGCCTTCGGGGCTGAACTCTTCACTCCACACTCCACACTGGCCCCCCCCCGGGTGGGTATACCCCGGAGAAATTCTCTAGAAATTGGAGAAATTTCCGGCTCCGATTGCGTTCGATTTCAGCCGGATCATTCTGGCTCGCAGCCATTTCGAACTTTCCGATTTGAAAAATGGGCCAATACCACGTTTTTGGAGAAGTGCCGTTTTTCTCCAATTTATGCTGGAGAAGTGATTGACCGCGAAACAATCGGCGCGCGCGATCTCTCTTGTCGCGTCGGCATGTCCTCTGCGGCTCCGTCTGTCGGAGCGACGGACGAAACCTCGCGAAGGCGGACTCGTCCGCCATAGCCGCTACGGCGGCGGCGGATTCATTCATACCCATGTCTTTCTTTCTTAATCTCATAACTCAATTTTTTAATTACTCATTTGATTAATATTATAACTAATATATATTTTCGTCAACAGATTTTTTAAACAATTTTTAAAAATCTTTGACTTTTGTTGAAATTGATATAATTGGTTGATTATAAAGTATTTATGATAACAATAAATGGACGCGCGTTAAAGCCCGATCCTTAATAGCCGGCTAAAAAAGTAGGAGCCGAGGTGACGAGACTCTAACTTTTCGCTGTTTTCCAGGTAAAATCAGAGCCTGGTCTCCTACCATTCACTGGATTTCAAACGGCTCCTCAGGTGGCGTTGTCATTCGTGCCATTACGTTCGGGGAGCTTGCGGGCAAACGCTCGATGTCGGAGAAAGACGTTTATCCACGATCAGTAACCTTTGAGGACGTTTTGCACGCGGTTTGCAAGTCCGCATTGGCCGGGTTGGCGCGCGCCGCCGCTCGCAAGCGGCTGATCGCCTCCGGGCGCTGTCCCAGTTTCATCAGCGCCATCCCCATGTTGAAATGAGTCTGCGAATCGGTGGGCGGCAAACTTAAATCATAGCGCCCCGCCATGACAGCCTTCCCGGCGTCGCCGCGGCCCAACGCAATGCGGCCTGCCATCGCGGCGGGAGCGAGTCAGGATCAGGATCAGACACAGTTTTCAGCCATGCCTCCATGGTGAATAATTGTCCATCGTCAATTAATAAGTTCGACGGCGCCGTTGCGCAATTCGCCAATCACTCTCAGGACATCGCGCTGCCAGCAAATCGTGACATCTCCGCGCAATTCCGGATTGGCCAGGAGCCGCCGCGCGTTGCGGGAATGTTGCAACGCGGCGTCCGCATCATTTGCCGTGACTCGATAAATTTCGCGCGCGATCTGGGCCGAATCCGCCACCGCGCCGCCTTGAAACCGCGGCCAGACCAAATCGCACAAGGCGCCGGCCGCCCAGGTGTCCTCATAGGCCGCTTCCTCGAATGTTCCGGCGCAAACGACTAGCAACCGGGCCGGCTTCTCCCTCTCGATCCAGGCTGCGACGGCCGCCAGGTTTAAAACCGCGCCGGTCAGAATATGTTCAGCGCCGAAACAGGCCTGCAACGCGCGCGTGCCATTCGTCGTTGTCATGATGATTTCCCTGCCCGCCACGCGCGCGGCGGTGAATTCCCACGGCGAATTGCCCAAATCAAAATCGGCCCCCCCGGTTTGCGCGGCGCGGATGCGGACGCCATCGCGTTCGCCGGCCAGCAAAGCGCCCGGATGCCGATGTTGCAATTCCAGCGCCTCGGCAATTTCTTTGACGGGAAAAATCCTGGCCGCGCCTTGGGCAAGCGCCGTGAGCATCGAACTCGTGGCCCGCAGCACATCGAACACCACACAGACCGTCCCCGTCAAATCACGCGGCTGCAGCGCGGAAAATTCGGCCGGGGTGAACAGCACCTCAAGATTCGCTTCCATTCCCGGCAATGTAGCTTTCCACGTTCAAAGTGCAAACTGCGACAACCTTAAAGCAGAGGGGATTTAAATGTTTTCTGGCAACAGAGGCACTTTGCATTTTTTTGCCGCTGTGCGCAATGGGCCGTCGAGCGACACCAGGACGGCGCCCTGTCGTATGGCCAGTTCAAGGTAGGCGGCATCATACACGGAAAGGGCGTTTTCGCGCGCCAAAGCCAGCGTCTCTCGTCCGGCGCGCCGCGCCGTTTCGGTGTCGGTTTCCATCGAAATTTTCTCCAGCGCAGCCAAGGCCGTAGTTGTGTCTGGTTGCGTGATTCGTTTGCGCCGTTCCGCCGACCGCAGTGCGTTGGCAACCTCCAATGCCCAGTGGGATGGAACAATTGTCCGGTTTCCCGTCTGGATGGATGCTCGAATTGCCTGGGTGCTGGCGGTTAATTCGTCCGGAAGCACCCAACTGAGAGCGACCGAGCCGTCAAGAACAAGGGCGCTCATCGTCTCCCTGTTTCAATCAATTCCCGATATGAAATCTTCTCTTTGCCAGGAGGATTGAGCGGGTGCCGGCACCCGATCTCGTCGAGTTGCCTAAATGCCTCTTGAATGGCCGCGTGGCTGGACTGATTAAACGGCACCAGTTGCGCGACGGGCTTTTCGTGCCGGGTAATGGTGATCACCTCTCCGCGATTCACTCGCTCAATCAGTTCCGAGAACTTGGTCTTGGCCTCAAAAGCCCCAAAAATCGTTTTGGAATTCATAATCAACTAGTCGTAAACTAGTCTATTACGGTCGGAATTGCAAGGTTTTTGTCCGAAAACCTTCACCCTTCGCGCACCGCCGCCAGAATTTCCCCGGCATGGCCCAGCGGTTTTACCTTCGGCCAGATTTTCCTTATGTTGCCGTCCGGGCCGATCAGAAATGTCACCCGGCTGGTTCCTATATATTTGACTCCCATGAAACTTTTTGGGCCCCAAACACCATAGGCCTCGACAATCTTCCTGTCCTCATCCGCCAGCAAGGGAAACGGCAAACGAAATTTCTCGACGAACTTGTCGTGCGATTTCACGGAGTCGGTGCTGACGCCTAACACCACCACGCCTTCTTTCTTCAAGTCCTCAAAATTGTCCCGGATGCCGCAGGCCTCGATCGTGCAACCGGGCGTGTTGTTCTTGGGATAGAAGAAAAGGACGACGTTTTTTCCGCGCAGACCGGACAGAGAAAGCGTGCCGCCGCCGTTGGTGGGCGCGGTGAAGGGCGGGGCGGGGTCGCCTTCTTTTAGTTTCAGAACGAGTTCGGCCATGTCTGTAGCGGGCGCATAGTTTAAATTATTGATCTTGGGACGGCGCGGGGCCGCTGGCAGGATGAGAGTTCAACTGGCGCACTCCGTCCAGTATATAAAACAGGCCGGAGGCCGCCGTGAAGAAACCGGCCCCGGCCACCAGGTAGGGCAACGCCCGCGGATTCCATCCCAAAAGTACCCACAGGACCGTTGCCATGAGTAGGGCGGTGGCAATTTTCCCCGTGACGCGCGCTCGCACCTTGACTTTGCCCATCGTGTAATGGATCAACGCCATGCCCATCAGCGTAATCGCGTCCCGGCTCAGGACCGTCACTGTCAACCACATGGGGATGCGGGCGAAATACCCGTGATTGGCCAGGCTCAGCAGAATGATGGCCGCGGTGAGGAGCAATTTATCCGCCAGCGGATCCAGGATCGCGCCCAATTCGCTGCGCTGATTGAAATGGCGCGCCACAAACCCATCCAGGGCGTCCAGCAGCGAGGCGGCCGCAAACGACAACAACGCCGCCCAGCGATATCCCGCCTGGCCGGTATGCGCATAGTAGATGACCTGGCTGATGAAAAAGGGCACCAACAAAATCCGCACAATTGTGATCTTGTTCGCCGTTGTCATGGAGGAATAGTTCCCCCAATGGAGCGGCGGGGCAAGCGCAAGCTGCGAAGGGCAAGGTTGTCGTTTTCATGCCCGGAAAAAGAAAAGCAGGCCAGATCCTCGGGCGATTCGACCGAGCGATTTAACTGGCTTAATCGACAGTTAGGGCGCAGCGTGGGCCATGAAACAAATTAAGTCCACTCGCCGCGTTCCCCAACAACCCCTGGCCGCCGGTCAACTCTGGCGGATGCCGGAAGCAAATCTCAAGGTGGGAATGGTTGGCAAACTGCTGGTGCATTACAAATTGGGCAGGCCCGATGCCGTACGCGTTCCCAATTCCTGCAATTGTATCAAAACCATTGAGAAATTTCTGAAAGCAAAGAAGGCGGTCCTGGCTTCGTCCGCTCCTTGAGGTTTTCAAATCTCCCGCATTTGGCGGGCCAGCTCCACGGCGGACAGCTGGCCCGGCGCGGTCGGTTTGTCCAGATAACCGTAGGTGAGGCAGGAGCCAAGTTTTGGGAATGAAATGCGCGTTTGTTTCCAGGCCTCTCCCATGCCGATCACGCACAGAGGTCGTTCCCATTTTCTGGCCAGTAACGCGCGCAAAATCTCCACATCGTCCTCGCTCCGAATCATCGCCGCCACCTTGGCCGCCGCGCCGTGCTGCTGCGCTCTTTCGATGACTGATTCCAACTCAGCCAAGGGTGGCGTTTTCTCGAAATCGTGATGGGAAACAAGGCAAGCCTTGCCCAACTTCTCCGCCTGCTTTGCCACCGCGGAGCAAATCACGCTGCTCAGTTCCACGTCCACCGCCGCCAGCGCGGCCAATCCTGCTTCGTAGATTTTTAACCGGTCGCCGTCGTCCTCCGGCCAGTCTCCGCCTTCGCGGCGCAGGCGAACTGTCAATAATACCGGCTTGCCGCGGGCCTCGATGGCCTGGCAGCGTTCCAGCCAGCCCGGCGGACGCCCGGTTTTGTCCAGGCGCACTTCGACAATGTCCCCGGCCAGCGGAAAATCTCCGTTCAGCGACGACAATGTCCCGACGACATACGGCCCGCCCGCCAAGCTCAACTTGTTCATGACCCGATCATGCCGAAAAAACTTTAAACCTTAAATCCCAAACTTTAAGCTCTGCCCGGATACGAATCGAAACGCATTATGACCAAAACAATCGTCAAACCGGCCGGCTCCGCTCCCGCGGGCGGCCCTTACAGTCACGGGGTGCGCGCGGGCGACATCCTTTTTTGCGCCGGCCAGGTGCCGGTGGACCCGGCCACGGGCCAGCTTATCGCCGGCGACATCCGCGCCCAAACCGAGCGTGTCATGCAAAACGTCAATATCATTTTGCAGGACCAGGGCCTGACCATGGCCAACGTCGTCAAGACTACGGTCTTCATGACGAACCTGGCCGAGTTCACCGCCATGAACGAAGTCTATGGCCGGCATTTTCGGAAGGACCCCCCGGCCCGCTCGACAGTGCAGGTGAGCGCCCTCCCGCGCGGCGCGAATGTCGAAATCGAAGTGATCGCCCACTACTGATGCCCCTATTTGTCCAGCTTGCCATTGCCTTTGTCGCCGGTGCCGTTCTAGGGTGGTTGATCGGCCTATTAAGCGGCACGCGCACGGCGCTTCCGCCGGATAACCGTCTGGAAAACGAGTTGCGCCAGCAACTGCAGCAGCGCGAACAAGAATTGGATTCCACCCGCGAACAACTCACCAAATCTGCCACCGCCCTGGCCACCGCCGAAGCCAATCGCGAGTCCGCCCAGAAATTGCTGGCGGAAACCCGCGACCTGCACGCCGCCAATCTGAAGGCGGCCCGGGAAGCCCAGGACAAGGGTCTGGCCGATTTGCGCCAAACCTTTCAAGCCCTCAGTGCCGAAGCGTTGCGGCAGAACAGTCCCCAGTTTCTCCAATTGGCCAGCCAGACGTTTGCCAAATTACAAGAAACCGCCAAAGGCGACCTGTCCACCCTGGTGCAGCCGTTGAAGGAGCAGTTGGACATTTACCAAAAACGCTTGCAACAAAGCGAATCCAACCAATCCACCACCCTCGGCGAAGTAAAAAAACAATTGGAAAGCCTCGCCCAGAACAGCCAGACCCTCTCCAGCGAAACCCTGCAATTGCGCCGGGTCCTCAGCTCCAACCAGGCCCGCGGCCGCTGGGGCGAAGAAACCCTGCGCCGCGTCGTGGAGGCCGCCGGCATGAGCCCGCATTGTGATTTCGCGGAGCAACACCAGGTGGATGACAAAAAGCCGGACCTGATCGTCCGCCTGCCCGGGAACCGTGTCATCATAGTTGACTCAAAGGTGCCCGACCTCGATTTTTTGCAGGTCATCGACTCCGCCGACACCACCACGCGCGCGCAAGCCCTGGCGGCTCATGCGGACCGGCTGAAAGAAACCATCCGCGATCTGGCTAAAAAGGATTACCCCGCGCAATTCCCCAATTCCTTGGATTACGTGGTGTTGTTCGTCCCGGCCGAGTCTCTTTTCAGCGCTGCCCTGGAGGCCGATCGCGAACTGATCACTTGGGCCGCCCAACGGCAGATAATTCTGGCCACTCCCGCCTCGATCATCGCGGTGCTGCGCGCGGTCAGTGTCAGTTGGCAACAACATGCGCAGACGGAGAACGCCCGCGAGATAGCGGCGACGGCCCTGGAACTCTTCGGCCGCGTGGCCAAGTTCATCGAACATTTTGAAAAGATCCGCGCCGGGCTGGAGAGAGCAAACAACTCGTTCAACGACGCGGTTGGCAGCTACGAACGCATGGTCCGCCCCAGCGGCGAAAAGTTGCTCAAGCTCGGCGGCGCGGCGGCGGTGAAGGAACTGCCGGTAATTGCGCCACTCGATACTACGCTGCGTCTGCCTCCCTAGTCGAAAAAACGAGGCGTTTTGTAATGCTGTCGGGCTTGCAGATTCGCGCAAGATGTGGGAATATTTTTGACAATGGCGGCGGAAACACTCAATTGCCCGATGTGCGGCGCGGCGGCTTCGTCGGATTCGCCCCAGTGCGAACATTGCGGAGCGCGGCTCGCCACGGTGGCCTGTCCGTCCTGTTTCGGGATGATGTTCGTGGGCGCGAAATTTTGTTCCCATTGCGGCGCGAAGGCGGATCGAACTGAAGTCGCGGCCGGGACTCATGAAATCTGCCCGCGCTGCCGCGTAGAGATGGAAGCCGTTCTCATCGGCAAGACGCATTTGGAGGAATGCCCGCATTGCGAAGGCGTTTGGGCCGACGCCGATTCATTGCAACAAATCTGCGCGGACCGGGAACAACAATCCGCCGTGCTCGGCATGGCCACAGCAACGCCAGCGCCGGAGGCCGGCAATATCGAAACGAATATTCACTACATACCGTGTCCGGTCTGCAAAAATCTGATGAACCGGGTGAACTTCGCGCATTGCTCGCAAGTCATCGTCAACGTTTGCAGCCAGCACGGGACATGGTTTGACAAGGATCAACTGCGGCGCATCGTTGAATTCATACGCGCGGGCGGAATCGAAAAGGAGCGCGCCCGGGAAATCGAGGATTTGGAACAGCGCAAAAGACAAATTCAGACTCCGACTGTCGCTGATGTCTGGGCCGCCAGCAATCCGCCGATGACATGGAACGAAGGCGACCGGCACCTTGGCATTTCCGTCGTGGCCAGTTTGATCAGCGCGTTTTTGGACCGTTAGTAGTTCGCGCCTTTTGAAGGACGAACTCAATGATGGCCCTGGCATCGTCGTATTGGGTCGAGTGGCCCATTTTTTCACGGTAAATAAGCAGCACGTCGCGGCTTTGAGCCTTCAGCACCTTGGCAAATCGCACCACGCTTTGGGGAGGCACGGTGCCATCCTGGCCGCTCGCCGTAATCCCCACCGGCATCGTGAAGCGTTGCGGCCAGAATTCGGCGCTGCGCTTCCTGTATTCGCCTGGAACCGCCGCCTTGCTGCCGCCAAATGAGGCCGCGATCGCGTCCGGAAAACCCGCGTACTCCACCAGGTTTGCCGTCCCGTTCATTGATGCCAGTCCATCCACAACTTCCGGATGCAACGCGGCAAAGGTCAGGCACGCGGTGCCGCCCATCGAGCCGCCGCAAAGGAAAACGCGCGATACCCGGCGCTTCTTTTTTAAGTCACTAATAATTTGAAGAAGATCGGCTTCTGCCTTCGGCCCCATCCACGAAGTTTTTGCCCGGTAATCTGGCGAGACGTAAATCATATCGTGCTCCGCCGCCACGTCACGCGCGGCCCGGCACTCGGCGCGTGGATCACGAACAAACTGCCAGCGGTCCGAGCCATGGCCGTGCAACGCGATCAGCAGGTCGTGCGATTGTTCCGCCTTGAAGCCAGCCGGCAGCACCAACACATATCGTTGCTCCGTCCCGTCGCAGCCGGCGGTGAAAACGACATCTGTAATTTGGACGTTGTTCGTTTCGCCTTGGACAACCCCCGCATTGATAAGCAGAAGCATCACCGCGAATAGGGCGCGTTTCATGACTCAGTAACTCGCACGCACCACGATCGGAGCGGACCTGCGGATAACGATCCGGATTATTTCCTTTTGCGGATCAAAATTATCGTATGGCACGCCGTTGAGTGTGACCGCGCGCATTGATTTGCCCTGCGGATGCCGCAATCGAAGCACCAACATCTCCGGCGCCTGGCGAACTGGCGGATCGATGGTGGCTTCAATGTAGCCCTTGTTCGCGAAGGACTTGATTTGATAGCTGACGTTGCCAAAAAATGTCGGGGCATTCTTGACCAGGATGCGCTGTCCATCGTGCAGCCAGTTGCTGGTCACGAACGGCGCCAGCCAGAGATCGTGGCCGCGTTCCTGCACGAACATCGTGCGCGTTTGGTAAAGAAAGTAGCCGGTTTCGTGAGTCTTGTCCCACGCTCCGGTGAAATGAAAATGTTCCCAGATCGTCAGCACCTCCGGATTTAACATCGCGGCTAGGGTGTTGAAATAAGATCGGATGAAAGGCTTCACGTCATCGCGCAACGCATCTATCTCGCAGTTGCGCGTATAATAAGGCTGCACTTTCGAGAAGCCGCCGAGGTTGAACCAATCGGCGTGATTCATGCTCGCGGGATAATCAAACCAGCCGTCGGAGAGAAATTGCACGTCCTCCATGTGATCCATCATCCGCGCCACCTCGCGCGAATTCGGATCGAGAATCCCCGCCGACACCAGTTGCGACGCGCCGAGCTCGACGTCATAGCACCAACTACGTCCCCCGTCCTGGCCGGGATAGAAATCAGCCAGCTTGCCAGGACTGTGGACTTGCGATGGATACGGGGGAATCCACGTCCCGTCCCGCAGCGCCAGGGCCGGGGAGCGCCCCTGTGTCCACTCATAGTCCCAAAGCGTATTCCCCCGCAATTCCACAGCCTGCTGTTTGAAGAACTTCGCATCGGGTTCGCCGATGTCGCCGAGGGCATCACCCAATTCGCGCAAGGCCGCGAAGTAATACGCATTCATCGTGAAGTGGTAAGCGAAGGAATTCCAATCGGCCAAAACACCGGGCGGCATCAGCCCGTATTCCGGCACACGATTTCCATATGCATCGCTCTTCTTCGTTTTCTCCGTTTGCCGGACAATCCAGTGTCCGACCCTATCAATCTCCGGCGCCACTTGCCGCAGCCAGTTTTTATCGCGTGAAAGCTCGTAATGCTGGCCGAGCGTCCACAAGTGCCATGCCGTGCCGAAGGTCGTGTAGCCAGTCGTAAGGAAGCCATTCGTGTTGTAGCGGTGGACGAAGTAGTCCAGGCTGCGGCGCGCGAAATCGTCGTGCCCCGTGAAGTCCATTCCGCGAATGACCGAGTGCGACTCACTTTCCAGCGGACCGTAGAACATCGCCGAAATCCATGGGGCAATCCGAGCGCCATCGGCTTCGTTGCGAGCGGCGATGAGGCAGCGCACTTGGGAGGAGCGAATGACATTGTTGAGCAGCGCGTCCGGTGTCTCGATTTGAATCGCCGGCGCCATGACAGAGTTCCAATAGGCTTCGGTTTCGTCCCGGAGTTTTGCCACGCTGGGAACTGCCGCCTTGACCGCCGGTTGAGCGGGTAGAAACACCGTGAGCGAGGCCGCCTGGCGCGGGGGCAGTTTGCCCGTGATCGAAATCGCGCCATGGCCTGCTGAAGCCGCCAGCGGCGTTACGGTATCGGTGGCGACGAGGCCCACCTCGCCGGACTCGCCCTGCACGAGCCACCCTCGCAGAGCGGGTGATAGCATCGCAGTTTTTTTCTCGCGAGCGTCCAAAAGGAAGTTCAGCGACAGCGACACATCCGCCGCCTGATCGAGCGTATTTGTAATGGTGAATTCAGCAACAAGAATTGAACGGCGATTGAGCCGTGCCGGGTCGCTGTCCCGGTTGTCGCAAGGAGCAACAAAGCTCTGCTGGCGCAGGATCAAACCATCTTTCGCCGTCGTAATGACGGGAATGGGAAGCCAGCCTCCGTCCAAGGTGCGCGTCATCGCGCCCGGCTTTCCATCGCCGAATTGCGCTCGCATCTCGCCCGCGCCGGTCATCCATTCCGCGAGCACGTTGGTGCCGACTGGAAAGCGAATCGTGCCGTCGCGAGTTACGGCGAACTTGGTATTGTCGCAAGCCAGCGACAGCATGACCGGGCCTTCGTTTTGAAAATCGTGATGCGTTTTTGCGATTGCTTGGGACAGCGTTTGATCGGGCATCGCGCGAACTTCTTCGAGAATAGTCTTCCTGCCGGCAATGCGCCTTTTGTAATCGGCGAGAGTGACAGGCAAAGGTTCGCGCGCAACGAACAAGCCGAAATCGGGCACATAAACGCAATCGTTCGCCAGAACATCCTGCACTGCGACAGTGACGTAACCCGTTGGAAAACCGAACTGTAACTCCGTAAGATCGGACTTGGATATTAACGACGGACCGCTGAAACGAAGGCTCAGATGAAGCGGCTGGGATACATTCCATAAGATTATGGGTTTCGGGTTAGCGATGATGGGCTTGGCCGCCAGATTGCCGTTCCAGATCGTGACCTCGGCCAGCGCCTTGCTCTTCGCATCCTCCATTTGCACAAAAAGATTTGTCGTCCTCCAACTTGAACGCGTAAAGGCCGCAAGCCTGACCTGAAATGGTTTTGACGATGCCGGGAAAACCCAGCGAACCTTTTGCGTCTGGATCGCGCCGCCCTTGGGCACGAGGTTGAACACCAGGCTCCTTTTTTCCTGATGACATTCGTTGGTGAGCGGTTTCCAGTTTCCCTGCCAGGCGGACTCGCCAAACCAGCCTTCGAGGCGCATGGCGTCCGGCGGCGGGATGGGCGTCCCATCCGCGAACTCCAAGGCCAGCTCGCGCAACGCCCTGCGGTTGAGCCATTGCAGGCCGATGCAGCCGGCGCCGTTCGTCCAGACCGGAACAGAGTAATTATCATCCGGATTCGGCAGGAGTTCAGTTTCGGTGAAGAGATCGTCCGCGCGGAATTCCTCAATGCGACTGGCGCGGGAACCGTCCATGCGCTGGGGATCCCAAGTTGCAACGCGGGCGAAGGGGGCCATGTCCACGCGTTCCGCCGGGTGCCGCCTTGTGGCGTTCGGCGCGCGTGTGAGCCGGGCTTCCGCCCAGTTCGCCATGTCGCAACCGATGCCATCTCCTCCGGCCCTGGCCTCGAGCCAGATTTCCTGGACACCCGCCAGCGAAACATGAACGGGCTTTGGCGCATCGCCGCTAAGCATCTCGCCGCTGTCAAAGGCTTGCTGGCCGTCCAGGATGACGCGAAAGATGACCCGGCCGCCCGGACAAGGATGAAGGCCGACCTGGGCATCGAAACTTTCGTACTGTCCATCCGCGATCAACACAATGACGCCGTCGGCATGAGTGCCCAGGCCCTTGTCAAAGCGCCTTTCGCCGATCCGCAGGGGCGAGCCATCCGCGGCAACATTAAGGCCCAGCGTGCCCCAGCCCTGCGTGGAGGATTGAATCAGCTCCGGCCGGTCGCTTGGATATTCCGTCTCCGCCGCTTGGGCAATTTCGCTGGAGTCAATTTTCAAAAGAAGACACGTAAGCATTCCCGCTCTCGTCACACGGCCAGTCATACACTGGAACGCTCTCTGGAAAATCCGAATCAGATACAAAAAGGTATATCGGTTTCTGTTCTGAATATCAAAAAAAAATTGCTCTGACTCGCCACCACATTCTTGGTTGTATGAATGCCTCCAGTTGAGCTAGTCTTGCTTCCACGAACATGGCAACGGGAACATTCCCAAATCGTGCCGTATGAAGAACTGCATCGCTGGCTTGCTATTTGTAATGTGGTCGGCGGTGATTTACTCCCCAACCTTGCCGATCCAAGCCGCGCCGATTTGTGTGACGACTTGGGACTTGCAGCCCAACGCCGCAGCGGGCCCGAATGGCTGGTCAAGTGAAATGCAACAAATCCTGTTACAGGAAACGGCCGAATCACTTAAAAAACTGCGTCCCGATGTCATCCTCCTGCAACAAGTCGCCAGTATAGAGACTTGTCAACAACTTGCCGAGGCATTGCAGCCGGAGATTTACTACGTGACGATCTGTTCCTCTTTCCGCGACCCGCACACCAAACTTTTGAGCCGGCAGGCCGCGATCCTCTCCAAGGTCAGGGCCTACCTGGTATGGTCGGAACAGTGGCAGAGCAGCGGCCAATCTCCGGCTGCAGCAGGTGGGTTCGCCTTCGCCGCCATGCGGTTGGGTGATAAAAATGTCGGCGTCTTTTCCGTCCAGCTCAACGAGGGCGCTTTGTCGGGCGCGGCGGACAACGGCGTGGCCGCGTCTCAACAGGCTGCCGACGACGCGGCCCGGCAACTCGCCCAGGAACTCACTTCCTTGCAAACTTGGAAGACCAACTGGCTGCAAGCGTTTATCGTGGCGGGTGATTTCAATACCGGCCCGGAGATTTTGCCTCTGGTCCACGAGAACACCCTGTTGCGTTTGGAACAGATGGGTTTTGGAAGCGCTTTCGCCGGGCTGCCGTTGCAGAAGCAATTGACTCTGCCGGGCAATGTCTGGCGGCCTGTCGCAACTTTGGATTATATTTTCACTCGGAACGCGAAGCTGGCCGCACCTCCGGCGACTATTCAAAGTGGTCTATCGGAACAAGACGTAGTGACATGCGAAATGGATTTGACCGCGCCAACGATTTCCCCATTGCCTCGGGTGGGATTGCCGATCATGCGGGCAAAATCCACCTCCCCGGCGCGCCACGACCGAACATTATGGTGGCTCGCAGGATGCGTATCGGGCTGCGCGGTGGTTTTTCTCATCGCTCTAAAATCTCTCCGGCGATCACAGTTTCAACCGGGCTTGAAAGCGCAGGCCTGCGCACTCATCGCGCCGACATCCGAAAGGGCGCCCTACGTGCATATCGAAATCGGAGGCTCCGCGCAGACGCAATCGCAAACCTGGCATCCGCATCCGGATGCCGGACCAGTAACAGGCAGGATGCCCGAGGCGATGCGCGCGCGGGTCATCGCCAACCTAAGCCGGTGGCTGAAGCAGAAGATGCTGCGGCGATTGGTGTCGGATCGGGCGCAACTGCTGGCCACCCAACGGGCCGCCGCACTCAAAATGATGGCGGTGGATAAACGCCTAGCGAAAGTCGAATATTACATCCGGCAGCGCAACCAGGAGTACGAGCAGCGCATCGACGATTTGCTGAAAGCGCTGGTCACGGCCAAGGAGGAAAATCGTGAATTGATACGAGCCCAAATCGCGCTGATCAAAGTTGAGATGGACAAAACCCGCCTCAGGGCTGATTCCGAGAGCAGAGAACATCACCAGCATTAACCAAAACTCGACCGGCTGCGCCCGATTGGCGATTTGTTTTCATGATTATCAGTTTTGACCTTGCATTTTCATCGCTTCTTTCTAGGTTTCCTTTTGATGACTATGGCGTCGAAAACCAGCTTTGAATTTATCCGCACGGGCTGCCTCGTCCTGCTGGCATTCCTGGGCCTGCTCCGGCCCGTCCTTGCAGTTGACACCAACGCCGCGCCCGCCGACATTAGCGCCCAGGATTTCCTGCGCGCCTCCCTGCAAATCCAGGAACAGCTTCATGCCACCCAATTGGCGATCGAAAAAAACCGGCAGGAAGCCGCCGCCGCCGCCTCCAGCAACTCGATGCTCCTGGAGGAGCGTTTGCGCCTGATGGAGAAAACCGTCGCCAACGAGCATCTCGAACAATTGAGCGGCATCGAGCACTCCGAACGAACCATCCTCATGGCGGCGGGCGGATTTGCCGTCATCGGGTTTCTCGTGTTGTTGCTTGCTTCGTTTTTACAATGGACCGCTGTCAATCGTCTCGCCGCCTATTCATCTCACGGCTTGGGCGCGTCCGAGGCCCACTTGCCTTCGGCCCAGTCCTTGGAACAATCCAACTCCCGCTTTCTCGGTCTGATCGAGCGATTGGAACATCGCTTTAACGAGCTGGAAGCATCAATCAAACCGCCCAATATCCTGCCGGAAAGCAGCCTTGAGAGTGGCGAATCCAGCCGCCCCGTTGCAGAGTCGTCCTCCTTGGAAATTTCGCAAAACGCGGCGTCCGGCAAACCCGATGCGATTAACCTGCTCTTGAGCAAAAGCCAAACCCTTCTAAAACTGGACAAACCAGAGGCCGCGATTGGCTGCCTCGATGAAGCTCTCGCGCTTGATCCTGGCAACGCGGACGCGCTGGTCAAGAAAGGCGCCGCCCTCGAGCGCATGCAACTCTTTGATCAAGCCATCCAATGCTACGACCATGCCATTGCCCAGGATAATTCCATGACGATGGCCTATCTTTTCAAGGCAGGCATCTTAAACCGCATGGAACGGCACACCGAAGCCTTGGCCTGTTACGAGCAAGTCCTGCAACTCGGCAAGACAACCCGGCCGCAAATTGCATCGTCGAATAAGCCTCGCAACGTTGTCCCGGCAGAGACCCATCCTCTTCTAGAAGAGACAAGCCAGGCTTTGACTAGTTCGAAAGCGAAGGCCAATACCTAGGCGTCCTCATGAGATTTCTGCTCTCGTCGGGGTTTTACTGGCAGTGGGACGGCGAATTTCATAAGGCATTAGAGGTCTGAATCAAAATGGCTCGCTGGAATTGCATGGTGGCCGCGCGAACGCACGAATTTGGTTCGTTGCGGGAGCTGTTGGCCAAGGCCTCACCACGCCGGTCGGGTGATGAACTGGCGGGGGTGGCGGCTGCGTCGGCAGAGGAGCGGGTCGCGGCGCAGCTTTGCCTGGCGGATGTGCCGCTGCAACAATTTCTGGAGGAACCGCTGATTCCGTACGAGGTGGATGAGGTCACCAGGCTGATTGTTGACACACATGATCGCGCCGCTTTCGCCCCGGTGGCGCAACTCACGGTCGGCCATTTTCGCGAATGGCTGCTCCGCTATGAAACCGATTCTGCGGCGCTGGCGGCGCTGGCTCCCGGTCTCACGCCGGAGATGGCGGCGGCCACGGCAAAGTTAATGAGCAACCAGGACTTGATCCTGGCCGCGCAGAAATGCCGGGTCGTAACCGCGTTTCGCTGCACCATCGGACTGCCAGGCAGATTGTCCGTCCGCCTGCAACCGAATCATCCCACGGACAGTCCGCAAGGAATCACCGCCTCCATCATCGACGGATTGCTTTACGGCTGTGGTGACGCAGTCATCGGCATCAATCCCGCGACGGACAGCGTCAGTACCGTGACGACGCTCCTGGGCATCATTGACGATCTGGTGCGGACATACCGGATTCCCACGCAATCGTGCGTCCTGGCGCATGTAACGACGCAGTTGGAGGCGCTGCGACGGGGCGCGCCGGTGGATTTGATTTTTCAGTCGGTTGCCGGCACCGTGGCGGCGAATAAAAACTTCGGTGTCAATCTCGCAATCTTGGCGGAAGCGAGGGACGCGGCGCTTTCGCTGCAGCGCGGGACGGTGGGACAAAACGTGATGTATTTTGAAACTGGCCAGGGGTCGGCCTTGTCCGCTGGAGCCCACCACGGATTGGACCAGCAAACTTGCGAGGCCCGCGCTTACGCGGTGGCGCGACATTTTCATCCGTTGCTGGTAAATACCGTGGTCGGTTTCATCGGGCCGGAATACTTATACGACGGCAAACAAATCATCCGCGCCGGGCTGGAGGATCATTTCTGCGGCAAACTGCTCGGGCTGCCCATGGGTGTTGACGTCTGCTACACGAATCACGCTGAAGCCGATCAGGACGATATGGACACGCTGTTGACTCTGCTGGGTGTGGCGGGGTGCAACTACATCATGGGTGTGCCCGGCGCCGATGACATCATGCTCGGCTACCAGTCCACATCATTTCACGACAGCCATTATCTTCGCCAGGCACTCGGCTTGCGGCCCGCGCCGGAATTTGAAACGTGGCTCCAGAACATGCGCATCTCCGAATATGGGCGGCAGCTCCTGCCGGGCAGCGAGTCGAGCGCGCTGCTTGCTTATGGATCCTCCTGAGCCAGCCAAAAATCCAGCCGTGCCGGATAACTGGCGCGCGCTGTCAAAGTTCACCCCGGCACGAATCGCGCTGGGCCGCGCCGGCGGCAGTTGGCGCACGGAAACGCTGCTCGATTTCAGGCTCTCGCATGCCCGCGCCCGTGACGCCGTCTTGAAACCATTTCAATGGGAGAAGTTGGAGGAAGAACTTCGCCGCACCGGTTTTGAAACTTTCCGGCTCTCTACCGCCGCGACCGATCGGCAGGCGTTTTTGAAACGCCCAGATCTTGGACGCCAGTTGTCACCCACCTCACGGCAACAGCTTCAAGAGCAGTGTGGCAGATGGGGCAAACGCGATCTAGCAGTGCTCGTTTCCGACGGCTTGTCGGCGCTGGCGGCGGAGCACCAAATCGTGCCGCTCGTGGCCGGCCTTTTTCCCCGGTTGATTTCTGCTGGATGGACGATCTTTCCTGTTTTCATCGTCCCGTTCGCCCGCGTCAAACTGCAAGATGAAGTCGGCGCGATTGTTCAGGCGCGCCATTCTTTAATATTGCTCGGCGAACGTCCCGGATTGGGCTCGCCTGACAGCCTGAGCGCTTATTTCACTTATGAACCGGGAGCCGGCAAATCGGATGCAGACCGCAATTGCGTTTCCAACATTCGTTCCGCCGGATTGACTCCCGCCCAAGCGGCAGAAAAACTCGCGCGCCTCCTCATCGAATCCGCCCGTCGCGGAGTCAGCGGCGTGGCGTTGAAAGACACGCCCCTTCCTTCCTTGCCCAGCGAAATTTCCGGTTAAAAATTCTCGCCCACCCGGTAAAACCGTTCGGAGACCGTGTTTGTGTCGTTGATTAAACAAGCTGAACCCGTGCCGGCAATGTTAGTGGCCAGCACCGTCCATGACACCGGCGGTGTCAAACTATTTGCATACTGCACAAAGTAAGAACCTTGCGCGGAGGTTGGAAATGAAATGGTCAGGACACCTCCCCGAGAAATGGCAATGGTTGGGTTCGGCGCCGCCGGTCCAACCATGACTGAAACCGTCGCGCATGAACTGTTCCCGCTGCTGTCGCATGCTTGATAAGTGAAAGTATCCGTTCCGGAAAAATTCGTGTCCGGCACATAAGTAACGGTGGTTTGACCGTAAAGATCGTTCAAGCGTTTCAATGCTTCGAGAAAATAATAATCGCCGTAAATCAGGGACGCGTCAGTGGCGGAGTCCACCGAATCGCCATGCAACAAAATGCCGCTGCTGATGGTGCCTTGCGCCAGATAATTTGTGGAACTAAGTGAGTTGAAAACGTTGATCGCGGCCTGCCAGTAACGAGCGCCGTCGGCCGAATTGGTGACAAGCTGGCTCAACTCACAAAGCGCGGAAAGAGTGATAGCGGCGGCGGACGAGTCTCGCAGTGGCGGGCAGGGAGGCATCCCATTGGTTTGATAATACCAATAAGGCACGTAATCCGAAGGGACCTGGCTGATGTAAAAATCCGCAATCTGTTTTGCGGCGTTCAAAAAGCGCGTGTCCCCGGTTTCCTTGAACGCCGTCGTAAAACCATGGGCCGCCCAGGAATGGCCGCGGGCCCAGGTATCGAGCGGCGGAATATCGCCACGGTTGCCCTGATATAACACCGCCCCGTTGGTGTCATTATAGATCACCATGTGGTAGGTGCTGCCATCGGCGCGGATTTGATTGGTCAGGGTCCGTCCGGCGTGACTCAGGGCCATGTTGGCCAAATTCGTGCTGCCTCCCAGATCGCGCGCGGCGTAGAGCAACTCCGCGTTCATCATCGTGTCCATGATGACTTGAAACGGCGGCGGATTCGTGTCGGTGTCAAGCAACAGATCATCGGCCAGGCAGCCCACGAAAGGATTGAAGCGGTTTGAAAACGACTGCGCCGCCTGCAGGATTACGGCTTGGTAATCAGGATTGCCGGTCAGGCGATAACCGTTGCCATAGCTCGTGTTGATCATAAATCCCACATCATCCGTGTTCGTGGAAAATTGCTCCGGCGCAATTGCGCCCATCCAGTTCTGCGCCCACGTGCGGTAATTGGTGTCACCGGTGTATTCATAAATCAGCCAAAGCGCGCCAGGGAAAAACCCAGTCGTCCAGTTGTTGTCATCCACAGAACCAGTCACCCAGGCGCCATTTGTGAGTGTCCACCACGGATAGAGATTAGTGTCTCCGATCTGCGCAACGGTGTTGCTGAGTTGAATCGCGGCGAACTGGAACAATCGCGCCAGTTCTGCATTTGAAACGGAGCCCGAATTGATGATGACCTTTCCGTGCAACGGCTGCGTCACACGCAGAATCGCGGTTTGATTGCTGGCGACAACGAGATCGTTCGCGAGAACTGCGACCAGCACGGGAGCGTTTGGAAGGGTGGTGGCAGTATCCGCAACGGCGGCAAGGGTCTGCGCCGGCAGTTTGTTACCCAAAAGGAGCTGGGAAAGGAGGAGTAGCCATAGCGCGATAACTTTCCATGGTGGCTTCCGTGCTCTCATAACGAGCAAACTGTATCAACCTCGTTGCATTCTGCCAGTTTATTTCGCATATTGCCTTGTTTTGGAGGCAAGAAATCGCATTCATCCTCCGGGGCGTTCTTCCTGCAAATTGACCTGTCCGACTTACTAACAGAACCTTACACCAATCGACGCGTGCCGATTCTAGGCCGTTTCGATTTGGCATATTATGTGCGAAGGATTGGCCCTAAACAGAACAGAAGGCATTCTTGAAAGGGCAAAAATGAAAACTTTACGAATTACGTTCCTTACAACCGCGCTGTGCGGTGTCATCGCCTTGGGCTTGGCGCAAAAAGTCCGCGCCCTCAATCTGGTTCAAAATGATGGTTTTGAATCGGTGACCGGAGGAGCCAGCGGCCAAATAGATTACAACGGGTTTTCTGTAACCGATTGGGCAACCACCGGGTATAACTTCTTGTACACGCCCGGTTCGGCCGATACCACCGGAGCCTTGGGACAGGATGGCTATGTGGCGTTTTGGGGTCCTGGTAATCCCACCCCCGACTTGAACGGTATGCCGGCAACGAGTCCCGATGGAGGGAACTTTGTGGCGTTGGATAGTTATGTGGCGCCGACCTCGGGTCTGTCAGTGGCCGCGCTGACTCAGACGATCAACGGCTTGACGACGGGCCAAACCTACGACCTATCGTTTTATTGGGCCGGCGTACAGCAATACGGTTATAACGGCCCCACGACCGACACACTCTCGGTGAGTTTGGGATCGCAAACGGATGTCACCGGCACGATCGATGTGGCAAGCCACGGCTTTTCCCCATGGACCGAAACGACGTTGGCTTTTACTGCAACCGCCACTTCGGAAGTGCTGTCATTTTTGGCCTCTGGAACACCACCGGTCACTGATCCTCCTTTCGTCTTCCTGGATGGAGTGTCGCTGCAACAAGACTCGGCGCCGGACACGGCCTCGACCGCGATGCTTTTCGGGTGTACGGCAGCAGGCCTAAGTTTTGCCGCATGGCGCTATAATCGCCGGTGTCGGCAATGAAGTTCTGTTTCGGAATTTGATTGGCTGAGCGATGTCAAACACTCGATTTGCCGGCATGTTAATTGCAACCACGCCTGCGCACAAACCAGCGCCGTGGAACCAAAACGCATCCACAAGTCCATCATGAAATCATAGCCGACCGGCAGTCGTGCACGCGACAGGCAGGCCCAGCCGACCCCTGAGCCATTGAAGCTTCGTCAACTATTAGTCGTTGTGGATTAACAATTTACAATTGTTTTCAGGCTCCCAATTAGCCGTGATCCAACGGCTCATTTGACAGAAGTTTGATTCTCCTGTAAACTTCAAGCAAGAACGGCACGCGAAAAACCAACGAGCATTGATATATTTATAGCATGAAAACCTTTAGAGCCAGACTCCTTACAACCGCATTGTGTACTGTGATCGCCGCCGCCGTTACGCAAAAGACCCACGCCGCCAATTTGGTCCAAAACGGCAGCTTCGAATTGACGTCCGCAGGGGGAGGTCAACTATCTTTCAATACAATAGCGACCGATTGGGGAACCACCGGATATAATTTCTTGATAACGCCCGGCGCGGCCGATACAACCGGGGAGCTGGGCGTAGACGGGTATGTGGCGTTTTGGGGCCCGGGCAACCCCACCCCCCTTCTCAACGGGTTGCCAGCAACAAGTCCTGATGGAGGCAACTATGTGGCGCTGGACAGCTATTTGGCACCCGATAGTGGCATTAATGTTGCCGCACTTACCCAAACGATCAACGGCTTGACGGTGGGCCAAAGCTACGCCCTTTCGTTCTACTGGGCTGGCGCGCAGCAATACGGCTTCTACGGTCCGACCACCGATCAACTCATGGTGAGCTTGGGATCGCAAACGGACAATACCGCCATCATCGATGTGGCGAGCCAGGGCTTTTCCCCATGGACTCTTACAACGTTGGACTATACGGCAACCAGCACTTCGGAAGTGCTGTCGTTCCTGGCTGCGGGAACACCTCCCGTGTCGGACCCGCCTTTTGTGTTCCTGGATGGTGTGTCGCTGCAAGAAAGCTCGGCGCCGGATGCGACCTCAACGGCATTGCTCTTCGGATGCACCGCAGCCGGGCTGGGTATTGCAGCGCGACGCTACAACCGGCCGTGTCGGCAATGACATTCCGTTTCAGGAATGCGGCCATCCAAATGCTCGACGCGCAGTTTCCGACGACCGAAGGAGTGCGGTCATTGGGCGCGGCCGAATTTTTTTTCGAGTTCGCGGAAGTGTCAGCGGACACATGAAACCAGCTAGCCAGGGTCGAAATGAACCAGCCACTTAAATGGTCAAAAACTCGCATTATCTTTCCAATAAACTCCCGTAAAGCTCTGCTATGGAGCTTCTTGGAAAGATAATGCTTGTTTGGTGGCAGAAAAGTGAGTGGCTGGTTCATTTCGACCTTTCGTGGCTGGTTTTAATTCGACCGGTGACAGCGGAAGTTCATTTCGATGAGCGTGGGGCGGCCGTGCGGACAGGTGTAGGGCATGGCGCAATGACGGAGGTCTTCGATCAAATTCTCCAGTTCAGGCCCGGTCAGGAGATCGTTCGCCTTGACGGAATGGCGGCAAACCGTTTTGGCAATGGTGGCTTCGCCCAGGCGCAAAGTGTTGACAGTTTGCCCGGCGGTGGACGCGGCGGTCTGGAAACTGGCTTCCAAGCTGGCGCTGCGCTGCCGGAAAAAAGGAATCAACGTTCCCATTAGTGACATTATCATTGCGGCGTGCGCTGTAACTCATGGTTTGGAATTGGAACATTGTGACAAACACTTCAACGACCTCCTGCCGCTGGCAAAATCATTGTGAACCCGACTAGATATGATCCAGCCGGGTTTAAGAAACGCTTTTTAACGCAGCGTGTCCACATGGCGAACAGCAAGCCTGTTAATTCAGGAGACGGTTTGCGTTGTCTAGGCAAGGAGAGCAGGTCCAGATTACCCAGAGTGGACACTTCTGGCGGGGTGTTACCGCCCAGACGCTCGCGCAACTGTGCTGGATAATAGCCATCAGCGGCGTGAAGTTTAATGGGCTTCATTTTGGCTTTCGAGAAATTAAAGGCTCCCATTTTTGCGAAGTAAACCGATGTTTGACTTCGCGACGAATCGCGGGCGAGAGCATATTAATGAGGCCAAGTGCCTCTTGCTTTGCCAGCTTGAGACAGATTTCAGGGAGCGCTCCAAGCATGGGAATCTCCCATGCCTCCCTTGCAATGCGTTCAACTGCCTTAAGGATACGTTCCTCTTTCGCTGCGCTGCTTGCGACCAACTGGGGCAGGCCGTCCGTTTGCTTTGGTGTGGATTTGGCCCACTTCGGTCGGTTCAGTTTGTGTGAAATCGTAATTTTGATTTTGGTCGGGTCATAATGCTTGCGGCAATATTCTTCGTGACCGGTGTGTTCCTTCACTGTGGCTTTGCACCGAGGACATTGATACCAGCCAAATGCCATTTTAGGTTTTTCACTAAAGCTATGGAATGGTATTTCCGCATGGGTCTGATGAAGCAAGAGGCTGTCTTCTTTGGAGAAAATCACGAGAGCGCCCAACATGTCCGAGTCAGCTGGTGTCCATCGGAGAACGACCGTCACGCGTGATGCATCCGGGAGTCGAATTTCAATACGCGGTTCGCTGGTCTCTGATTCGTTAGATATGCGAACGATCATGCCCAGCTTTGGATTAGTGAGGCCCGACGACTTGGCACTCCAAGTTGAGAAGGCATGAGTTGGCTCGTTTGGTTTGTCGAAACAGGCGTGTTTTGGCCAGGGCCAGCCAAGCGGCGGGTCAACCCATACCGAGCCGCCATTGTGGCGAATAAAATAAACATCCTCGCCACACTCCGGGCAATGAGTTGGCCGCGTGTAATTGGTCTCGGGCCATACGCGGATTCCGCCGTTTGCTATTGTTGGCGTTAATCGTTGCCAGCCGTAGCTCGTCCCAGCGTGACCATCGCCGCCCCAACCACAGGTGCAACCGGGCGGATGATTGTAAGCGTTACACATTAATCACCTCAGACGAGGATGGCGATGGTCATAACATCGCGCCTTTTTGTTGGTTATGGTAGCGGCAGAGGAGTTGAGCATTCGTGACAACCGTTTGACCGCCTAGGCTGTGAGGAATGACGTGGTCGGCGTCGTATTCTGTCCACGGAACAATGCACTCTTTATCGGGTCTGCCCTCCGCGACGCACTTAGAGCAGCGGCCGTTTGCCGCGCGATAAATAGCAATCCGCTCCCCTTCACTGAACGCCCGCTTGGTGTCCTTAGTCGTCAAGATTCGGCCGTTCGCTTTGGCGTAATCGAAAAAGATTTGGCGGATGATTTGATGACGCGCCTCGATTTCTGCCGCGCTCTGCTGGCGTTTGTTGGAAAACAACTGGATGTCGACATCGTCGTTCTTGCTGTCGTCCCAGCGCTGGTGAAAATTGAGAGTGAACTGACGGAACAACTCCCGTTCTGACTTGTCCCACACATAGAATTTCAGGAGATGACGCAACAGAAGGTAAAGGGAAATGATGAAATACTCCGTGCGCAGTTCCTTCATTCCACCGTTGCCGCCGACAAGCATGGGGTCATCTTTGAAAATCTCGTAAAAGGCACGCATGACACGGAGTGTGTCCTTGGCGGTATGTGTTTGCTCAAAGCTGTAGTTGCCGATGCCGTCGTCAACCTGGTGTTTGTCAATGTATTCCATTACATCGGCATTCTGAATTTCCGCAGGGCCATCCTTCTCCTCAAAGATAAGGAACCGTGTTAACAGCGCCAAGTGTTGCATCCGATCGTTATTCCGTTCAATCACGCTGAAAAACGGATGCTTATTGGGGTTGGAGTCGATGGGTTCGTATTTGGCAAAATCAAACGTGATGTCGTCAGCGTATTTCTCGACGAAATTGCGCGATAAACTGGCAAGTCGCGAATGAGCGATTTCCATGTAGGTCAGAGTCTCACCCTGCTGGAGACGCCAAAATATTTCGGCGGCAATCTTTTGGTGGTCGCGATTCATTGGATCTTCAATGGCCTTTACAATATCCGCATTGTATTTAAGTTCTCTGTCCACAAAGCGGCGCAGCTCGGCTGGCAATGTGGAATATAGCGCGCCTGGAAGCGCCGGGTCGATGTCGGCCAAGCTGTCTGGCAAAGCGACTTCATTGGCGAGAAACTCCTTGGCAGTTGTGATGCGTTGTTGGCCGTCGATCACTTCGCGGGCAGTTTTGGTCGCGTCGCGTCGGACCTCGCGGATGACGATGCGAGGGACGTAGTAGCGGCGAAACAGGCTGTCCAAAAGCGCCTGTTTCTTCTTTTTGGACCAGACACTCTTGCGCTGATAGGGTGGACGGACGACGAACTCTTCCCAATAATCCTTGAAGTCCCGGATAGGGAGAGAATCTTGAACAACCTCGTATTGCGGTTTGGGATTGAACATATTTTATTCTATGTTGTTTTCACAGCCATCCCACAGTATTTGAGAAAAAGCTGGAATATTTTGTTTAGCCCTGCCACACGGCAGGGATGAAAAATTACAACAAGAACATTCCAGCCGCCGCAAAACTGAACTTGCTGC
>Ga0182024_10007005_pt1 | contig 24494 bp, 21 predicted proteins | sample P32metaG_FD_120480 | JGI IMG/M metagenome (GOLD analysis project Ga0182024, IMG submission 120480) | Permafrost microbial communities from Stordalen Mire, Sweden - P3-2 metaG (Illumina Assembly) | ecosystem: Environmental > Terrestrial > Soil > Wetlands > Permafrost | place: Sweden: Stordalen...
CTCGGCGAGATCTGCGGATCACCCACCCGCTTCATCCGCTGCAGGTCGGCAAACGTCATCGGCCGCTTCCCCGCCCCCAGCTCCGAAGGATGGCCGCCAACAGGTCCACCCGAAACCTGAGACCAGCCCACGCCACAAACCCCGGCCAGCATCGCCGCAAACAAACCGGCACGAATCCCAAGATTCATCATCTTCTTCATCGCGACAGTCTAACTCCACCAACCGGCAATCGGCGGAACCGGGGAATACCGTTGCTCAACCTTCACCCGCCAACCCCCGTAAAAAATATTTCCCGCGAAGCTGTCCCAATTTTCGACTGCAGAATTAGCCACACATTCACCACACTTTTCACCACGTTTACCACGCAGTTCACCACGTTTTGCACCACAAAAGCTGCGGCTCAACCAGCCTATCCTCAATCACTTACCGCATTCGCCCACTCCCTCGCCACCACGTCCTTTTTTTCTGCCGCAATCTCCCACACCGGCAGCTCCACCACCACCGTCGCCCCATGCGGATGCAGATTGAACGCGCTGATCTCCCCTCCATGCTCCCGCACAATCCCATAGCAGATGCTCAATCCCAGGCCGGTCCCCTCACCCGGCTGCCGTGTCGTGTAGAACGGATCGAACACCCGCCCCAGCTCGCGAAATCCCGGTCCCGTATCACTCACAATCAAATGCACCATCCGGTCATCCTGGCTAACCGTCAACCGGATGGCATGCTCCTCGCCGTCGCGCAGATCGGCCACCGAAGCCACCGCCTGCGCCGCGTTATTCAGCAGATGTTCCAATACCTGCCGCAGCCGGTCCCGGCTTCCCCGCACGATCGGAGCCTCCTCGCCAGCCTGCACCAGCAGCCGAACCCCTCTGTTTACAAGCTTTTCGCGGCATGCTTCCGCCAACTCCTGCAGCAGCTCGGTCACATCCACAGGCTCGTCGCTTCGGTTCGACGGCCTGCAGAACTCCAGCAGCACGTCCACCGTCTGGCGCATCCGCAACGCCTCGCGAACGATCGTCTTGGCGTCGGTCCTCACCCGCGCCTCGTCGGTGGTGTCCGCGATCAGCTCCGCAAATCCCAGCACCGCAGTCAGCGGATTGCTCAACGCGTGGGCCATCCCGCCAGCCAACAACCCCAGCCCCGCCAGCTTCTCCGCGCGCAGCAGCCGCTCGGCCAGCGCGTTGTTCTCAATCGTGCGGCCCAGCTTCAGCGCCAACGCCTCCAGCGGCAACAGCGCCTCGTCCACCGCCCTGCGCCGCACACTCATCATTCCATCGGCGCACACCGCCAGCGCCCCCACCATTCTTCCCGCCGAGGTCCGCAGAGGAATAACGATCGCTCTCCCGCAGCCGGCCTCCTCCTGCCCACGCCCCAAAACCACCGCAAAACACTTGCTTCCGACGCGGATTCCCAAGCCGCCATCGCCTCTGCGAGCCACCACGTCGCCGCCACGCTCGGCTTCGACTACGTGTTCGCCCCAGGCATTCAGTGCCTGTACAGCCACGTCCTCCATCCCCACGCTGCCTGCCACATAGAGGCGGTTCTCAGCGTCGCGAACCAGCATCCCCACTCTCTTGAAGGCACTCCTCTCCGTCACCAGTTGACACACCCGCCGGGCCAACTTTCCGACGTCTCCGTCCTGCGGCAATCTCGCGTCCAGGTGCGCATACGCCTCCAACTCCTCCCGAAGCTGCCGTTCCCGCCGCCGTTCCCACTGCTTCCATTGCATCCGACACCACGCCACCCCAACGGTACCTGCGAGGCCGCCACTCTCCACTAACCCCTGCCAGTGCAGCGACACCAGCTTCTCTATCTCAGTCAGCGCAAACCACATCACCAAACCTCCGCATTTCGCGTCTATTCTTGAGTAGCGTGCAGGGCAACGCCAGACAGCCCCGCACGGTTGCCCCTTGGAGTCCTCACTGATGAAGCCGCTCTCTCCGCTCCGCGCCTCAGCCTCCGCCAGCCTTCTTGTGTTCTCTCTCTTCCAGCTATCGGCTATGGCCGCCGTGGCCCACGCGACTGTCGCAATTTCAGACGCCGCCGCGGCGCCAGCCTTAGTCACAGACGGGCAGGAGCCTGCCGGCTTCGGTCCACTGGACCCCACACCGCCCTCCGGCATCACACCTCAGCAGATCATCGACAAGTTCGCCGCGCGCGAGTCCGTCTTCAAAGCAGCGCGGGAGAACTACACCTTCCGTCAGACCGTGAAGGTGGACACGCTCGAAGAGGACACCAATCGAGTCGACGGCGAGTACCAGCAGGTCACTGACATCACCTTCGACCGCGACGGCAAGCGTGACGAGCACGTCGTCTTCGCCCCGCAGAACACGCTCCAACGCGTCATGATGACCCCCGCCGACTTCGATGAGATCGAGCACCGTCTGCCCTTCATCCTTACTACAGAAGACCTGCCCCACTACGACGTCACCTATCTTGGCCGCCAGCATATCGACGAGCTAGACACCTACGTCTTCAGCGCAGGACCCAAGGTCCTTGAAAAAGGGAAGCGTTACTTCCAGGGCAAAGTCTGGGTCGACCAGCAGGACTTCCAGATTGTTCTCGTCAATGGCATCACGGTGCCGCAGGACAAGCGTAAGGGTCATGAAGACCTCTCACCACCCTTCACCACCTACTATGAGCAGGTCGATGGCAAATTCTGGTTCCCTACTTACACGAAGGCCGAGGGCAACCTGCACTTCGCCGCGCAGAATGGCGCACTGAGCAATGACGTTCACATGCGCAACGTCGTCAAATACACCGACTACAAGCAGTACCACGCCACCGCGCGCATCATCTACAACGGCAGGGACATTACCGACGACAAGGCGCCCGATAACAAACAGCCCCAACCACAGACTCCGCCCAAGTAGGTAAACGGATTGGGGACTGACCTGTCTAGCGCGGTTATTTGGGTTCGCAGTGAGCGTCTGGATCGGCATGCTGCGCCGTCATCCAGCGATCCATCAGGGTGCCGGCACACCGGGCTCCGCAGAGATGCTTCACGCCAGCCGAATGCGCATGATGAGCCTGCCACCGCGTCATTTTAATCAGCGGCTGGTCCTCTTCCGGCTTCTCCCCCTGGAAGCAATCCACCCACGCCAGCCACCAATCCCCGCCCTCACCCTTTTGGTCCCCACATACGTCACACTGGTAACTCTCGCTGTAAGACATTCGCTCGCTCCTGCCGCTGAAGCTATCCCATTCACGCCTAGCGGCCTCCCGGCGAATGGGTGGTCTCGGTGGCCTAAGCCGCCGGCTCCGCTTCAAAATAAAGATACTTTCGCCAGGCTGCGTCCGCACTGCCGATCATCCGCATGATGTGCCGCGAGGTGTGGAGCGAGAATGGCCGCGGCTCGCGCAGCAACTTCATCTCCGTCAGCTCGTGCAGCATCGAGTTTCCCTTCCGCCGATTGCAGTTGTGACAGCAGGCGACCAGGTTTTCCCACGTCGACAGGCCGCCGCGCGACCGCGGAATCACATGGTCCAGCGTCAACTCGCTCGCGGTCAGGACGACGTTGCAGTACTGGCAGCTATTCCGATCGCGCAGCAGAATGTTCTTCCGGCTCAGCGCGCGCGTCTGGTGAGGAATCCTCCGGTACTCCAGAAGGCGAATCACGCTGGGCATGGCAATTCGCATCCGTGCCGCATGCAGCACCGCGCCCTGCTCTTCCTCGGTCCGCGCCACTCCCTTCAGCACCAGCACCAGCGCCCGCCGGGCCCCACAGATATTGATCGGTTCATACGATGCATTCAGCACGAGCACTGGGGTCTGCATCGCCGGCTGCCGAAACACACCGACCCGCACATCCAGCTCCGTCGCCACGCGCCCCGTACCATGACCGCTCGCGTGCCCGGTATGCCGTTTCCCACTTAGCCCTTGCTTCCGCATCTTCCCCGATTGCATCTCAACGTCCTCCGGTTCCCAATACTGTTCGCACCCTGCCAGACATTTCGTCACACGCCTTCTCTTGGATCTTTATCCTGCATCCCAAACCGTTGCTGAGGAAGCGTCCCACAGAGCCACCATCTCCGGTTGGGCCCGCGACACAGTCGCTACCCAGATTTTCCCGGCTCCAGCCCGACGCAATACCTGGGCACAGGCTCGTGCTGTCGCGCCGGTAGTGTAAATGTCGTCCACCAGAAGCACTTCGCTGCCTGCCAATGTCACGCGGTCGTCCGCGGCAAATGCTCCTTGCAGGTTTCGCCTTCGCCCCTTCGGCGTCAATTCAAACTGATTTCGCGTGTCCTTCACCCGGCGGATTGCGCCATGCGCGGCGTGCAGCTTCCACGCAGGTCTGCTCCTCTTTAGTTCATTGAGGGCACTTTCGGCCAGCAGGACCGCCTGGTTGTATCCGCGCTCCCGTTCCTTCGAAGGAAACAACGGCACCGCCACCATCATTAACTCCCGGGCTGCTTCATGCTCCAGTGTCTCGATAGCCCGCGCCAGCAGTCTGCCCAGCGGCTTGGCCATCGCCGCCATTCCTTCGTACTTCAACAGGTGGACCATCTCGCGCAACTCGTCCTGATAGACGGCGTAGGCGACGGCGCGTTCAAACCCCGGCGGGGCCATCCGGCAACGCGAACACAACAGCCCCTCCACAGGGAACTGCCCCGCATATCTGACCCCCTCCATGTCGAGCGCCTCACCACATCGGCCGCACAAGGTCACCGACTGGGGCAACACTCGCGCTATACACGCGTCGCAAACCGGAGCAAGACCCGCTCGCAGGATCGGGCCAGCGCAAACTCGGCAATCTGTCGGATAAATGGTTGTTACAAGATCGCCCAGCACAGCCCGAACCACCCGTCCCGGCCTTTTCAACAAGCGAGATATCGCACGTTCTCCCACCACCCCACCAGGCGGTGCACCGGGCGGACCCCCGGCAGCTGACCCGAGCGCATTGTCATTCAAGCATTCGCTGAAGACTCACCTCACTCGCTGGCGCTCCAGGTCACTCGGACCGCGCCATGTCCGCAGTATAAGCCCCAAGGCGCGAAGGCCGTCAACAATTCTGCACCATGGGCGATGCTCCTGTGCTACACCTAGGCAATGCTGAGAGCCATCACATGGTGTGCAAAATGCCTGTTCCTTTATTTTCTTGTCGCGATTGGAGCGGTGCGGTACTCGTGGGTCGTCACAACGCCGGTCTGGCAGGTAGCCAACAAGATGCACTGGACGCAGTTGAACCGCCTCGTGTTTGTCCTGAGCTATTTCCTCCCCATCTTCGCGGTCGTCGGCTTCCTGCTTGGGCTCGTTCCTTTCGGCAAACTAGGGAAGGCGATCGGCGAGCTCTTTGCGTCGCTGTTTCCCGCTGCGGCCTCGCAACTCGCATCGGAGCCCGATCCAGTTCCACCTGTTCTCTGGGCCTGGCTGCCAGTCACGCTCGCCTTTCTTATTCGCTTCGCGACATGGCAGTCGCAGAACTCGAGTATCTTCGACCCACACCGATCACAGGGTCGCGTTGAACGCTTCTTCGGCCCGCTCCACTCGCAGGCTCCCGCGTTGCTCGATAGCAGATGGATCAGCGACCGTTTCCTCTTTACCGGACCAATGCTCTTTCTCATGGCCTGCGCCATCGCCGCGCTGCTTCGCTACCGGCTTAGCGGGTTCAGCAGAACGATGCTGGATGCAACAGAGGGATAGGCAGACGCTCCATTCCCACTGATACACTCCCATCGAAGCCGAAACCACAACTGCAGCAAGCGGGAGACACCACAGACATGGCAGCGCCGACGCTCTTCAAGCCCTTCGTTCCCGCCACCGAATCGCGCCCCGAACTAACCGCCCGAGCGCTCATTTTAGGCTCTCTCTTCGGCGTCCTCTTCGGTGCGGTCACGGTCTACGTCGGCCTCCGCGCAGGCCTCACCGTCGCGGCGTCGATTCCCATCTCCGTGCTCTCCATCTCTATCCTCAGGGCCTTCGGCAGGTCCAGCATCCTTGAGAACAACATCGTCCAGAGCACCGGAAATGCGGGACAGTCGATCGCCTCCGGAGTCATCTTCACGCTGCCCGCGCTCATCTTCCTCGGCTTCGATCTTGAGTCCACCCGCATCTTCGCGCTGGCTCTGTTCGGCGGCTGGCTCGGCGTTCTCTTCATGATTCCGTTGCGTCGGCAACTCATCGTCGAAGAACACAACAACCTTATCTATCCGGAAGGCACAGCCTGCGCCGACGTTCTGATAGCCGGCGAACGTGGCGGCTCGTTTGCATCACGAGTCTTCCTCGGTCTCGGCCTCGGCGGCGTTTACACACTTTTTCAGAACGACAATCTCTTCGCCCTGTGGCCCAGCCAACCTGATTACCAGCCTGACTTCGGCGTTCAGCGTCTGCTCAAAGGCTCCGCCATCCGGGCCGATTGCACGCCTGAATACCTCGGTGTCGGTTACATTATCGGCCTCCGTGTCTCCGCCATCATGCTCGCCGGCGGAGTCTTCTCGTGGCTCGTTCTGATGCCGGCCATCTACTTCTTTGGCTCCAAGCTCTCCACTCCGCTCTACCCCGGCACTGTCCTTATCACGCAGATGTCTCCCTCCGATCTCTGGAGCACTTACGTCCGTCCAATGGGTGCGGGAGCGGTCGCAGCAGCTGGCCTCATTACCCTGCTTCGTACCGCACCGACCATCTTCGGAGCCCTTACCCAGGGTCTTCGCAACATCGGCAACAAGAGCGGCGCCGCCAGGGATCGCCCGTCGCGTACCGAACACGACCTGCCACCCATCGTCGTCTTTGGCGGTTCGCTGCTGCTTATCCTGCTGATGTTTCTCTTCCTCGAGTTCAAGCCCGTCCCCGGAGCGCAGGTGGGCGCGCTTGCCAATCTTGCTGCGGCGCTGCTGGTTGTTGTGTTCGGCTTTCTCTTTGTGACGGTGAGCGCGCGGATCGTCGGGATAGTGGGCAGTTCGGCGTCTCCGGTGTCGGGAATGACCATCGCTACGCTTATGGCTACAGCAGCCATCTTCCTCGTTAAGGGGTGGACGGCTCCCGCGTTTGGCGCGCTCGCCATCACCATTGGAGGCGTCGTCTGCATCGCAGCCTCCAACGCCGGCGACACTTCGCAGGACCTCAAAACCGGCTACCTTATTGGAGCTACGCCGTGGAAGCAGCAGTTTGCCATCATGATCGGCGTCATCGTCTCGATCTTTTCAGTCGGGGCCACGCTGAACGCCATGAACAAAGGTCTCGAGCAGTTTCAGCGCCTGCAGAAACCTATCGTCTTCTCGCTCGATCATCTGCCGGATGGGGTACAAAACAAGGGTCAGTTCACTCGTGACCACATCGCCCTTACATCGCATAACGCGGACAACACCAGCAAGGAAGATATTCCCAATGCGAAGCAGTTTGTGCTGCTGAATGCCATTGGATCCACGACGCTGGCCGATGGAAAGTACCTCTACAACCCGGCTACTCACGAGATCGAAATCCAATGGAATCAGGGCATTGGCAGCGAGAAGGCTGCTGCTCCACAGGGCCGGCTGATGGCTACGGTCATCAATGGGATCCTCAGCCGCAAACTGCCCTGGGCCCTTGTCCTGCTTGGGGTTGCGGTAGTGATTGTTGTGGAGTTGCTGGGCGTTCGGTCGCTTACGTTTGCGGTTGGGGCCTACCTTAGCATCGCTACTACGCTGGCGATCTTTGTGGGTGGGGTGATGCGGTGGATGGTGGATCGGGCTCTGGCAAAGAGCCGCAGTCCAGAGGAGATAACCACTGAGTCGGAGGTTAGTCCGGGGAGCCTGTATGCGTCCGGGCTGATTGCGGCGGGTGGCATCGTGGGGTTGATGGGCGTTTGCATCAAGCTGTATGAGGCCGCGACGGAGAAGACCTTTCCCCGGTTCAGCGATCACAACCCGCTGCATCATGACTGGGTCAGCGTCATCATGTTTGCGTTGCTGGCTTTTTCGCTTTACTACTTTGCCAGGAAACCTCTGAATAAGGAGGGGTGATTTTGGGAAGTTTGCGCAGAAAAAATCCTGCGTGGTGGAACGTGGCTTTTATTGGGGATATTCGAGTTTTTGTGGTGTTTGTGGATGGTATTTTGTGGTGAAAACGTGGTGGAATGTGTGGTAAACGTGGTCTCCTGACCGTCTCTTTTCATGGCGCTGAACGTGGGACACCTTTTTCAACTTTATTTTCCGGTGGGCGGGTTGGGCTCGTCAGAGAGTATTTTTGAATCTTATCTCGATGTCGAGATGTCTTATGTCGTAGGAGTTGGGAGACGGGGATGAAGACAGAAGAACACATTGCGGCTCCGCGGCTCTGGCTGGTTCTGGCCAAGGCTTATGGATCGATCGTTTCCTACATCGAGGGCGCCTTTGCCGCGCAAGGGATTGGGCTGAGTGACTTTATGGTGCTGGAGGTTCTGCTGCACAAAGGGCCGCTGACGATCTCGGCAATTGGAGAGAAGGTGCTGCTGGCGAGCGCTTCGATGACCTCGGCGATCGACCGGCTGGAGACGCTTGGCCTGGTGCAGCGTAGAAGCTGTAGCTCGGACCGGAGGATTCGGCTGGTGGAGTTGACGGTCGAGGGGAAGGTGTTCATTGAGGAGATTTATGGGCGGCATGCGAAGGACTTGGAGTGCATCGCTGCCGGGCTTTGCGACTCGGAACGCAACGCTCTTTACAGCGGCTTGAAGAAGATGGGGCTGGCGGCACAGGTCGCGGTGCCGACGGTGAAGTGTCCGACGGACGGGCGCGACGGAAAACAGGCAACGACTTGAAACAGGCAACGACAAATGCGGGGATCCTTCACTGCGTTCAGGATGACGACGTGGGGGGTCGAAGGATGAGACAAAGAACAAGCAAAGAGGAATGATTATGTTGACAGTTCGCAAGAGTAAGGAAAGAGGCCATGCCAATCACGGCTGGCTGGATTCGTATCATAGTTTCTCGTTTGCCGACTACTATGATCCTTCGCATATGGGCTATCGCTCGCTGCGCGTGATCAATGAAGACCACATCGCCGAGGGGCGGGGGTTTGGAGCGCATCCGCATCGCGATATGGAGATCCTGACCTATGTGCTGGAGGGCAAGCTGGCGCATAAGGACAGCATGGGGCACGTCGAGGTGCTGGGGCCGAATGAGATTCAGAAGATGTCGGCGGGCAGCGGCGTGGTGCATAGCGAGTTCAATGGATCGGGGACGGAGCCTGTACACCTTCTGCAGATCTGGATTGAGCCGAAGAGTAGAGGCACAACGCCTGCTTACGAACAGTTCAAGTTCGACGCGGCGGAGAAGCTGGACCGCTTTAGAGTGCTGGCGTCTTCGGAGCCGGACTCGAAGACGGCTGAGCGAGTGGCGACGATCAACCAGGATGCCAGCCTCGCGGTTGCTGAGCTTACGCCCGGGAAGAGCTTGAGTTATAAGCTTGGAAACCGCCGGCATGCGTGGCTGCAGGTAATTCGCGGCGAGGTGAAGGTGAATGGGACGCCACTCGCCAGTGGCGATGCGGTCGCTGCCGACGAGGAGCCGACGCTGGAGATTACAGCGCAGGGTGCGGCGAATAGCGAGGTGCTGCTGTTTGACCTCGCGTGATCGGCCAGAGTTTCATACACAAATGTAACGGTGGTTGATACATTTTTCGATTGGCCACTACAACCATGACATTTCACAGAAAACAATCAAGGAGAACACCTATGAACCGTCGTATGTTTACCGCCGCACTATCTGCTGCGTTGCTCCTTCCCGGAGTCGGCGCGTTTGCCCAAGCCTCAAGCTGGGCCATCGATACAAACCACTCGCAGGTGAACTTCGAGATTCGCCACATGGGCGTGAGCACTGTGCGGGGCTCGATCAGCGGTGTGACCGGCACCGTGGTGTGGGACGAAAAAGACCCGAGCAAGTCGAGCGTGGAGGCCACCATCGATGCAACGACAGTCTCGACGAACAATGCGAATCGCGACAAAGACCTGCGGTCGGCCAGCTTCTTCAATGTGGAGAAGTTCCCGACGCTGACTTTCAAGTCGACTTCCGTCACGCGCTCGAATGGCAAGTTGCAGGTTGTCGGCGATCTTACGCTAACGGGCGTGACCAAGAGCGTGACGCTGGACGTTGACGGACCGACGGCTCCGATCAAAGGGATGGGCGGTAAGACGGTTACCGGCTTCTCGGCGACCGGAATGGTGAAGCGGAGCGACTTCAACTTTGGCTCAAAGTTCGGTGCTGCGATGCTGGGCGATGAGGTGAAGTTCACGATCGACGTGGAAGCGGACAAATAAAGTTGGTGTGTGAGGGCCCCATCCTTTGCAGAGATGCGCAGGGGTGGGGCTTCTCTTTTGCTCGCGCAGAGCGCTCGCGGCTAAGTCTGGTCCCGGTTTAGATCTTCGTTGCGCTTTTCAATCTCCGCGGACTCTTTGGGTGTGAGACCGCGAAGGATTTCGAGGAGCTTCGCCGGGTCGAAGGACTGGAGGTGATAGTCGGCTTCAGGACACCCTCTACAGCCTGGCGCATCGAGGATGATGATAGGGACTTTCGGCTGAAGCGCCTTGAGTTGGCGGGTGACCTCGTCACAGGGAATATCGTTTATGCCTCCTTCAAGAATGATCCCATTGACTGCTGGAAAACGCTTGAAGAGTTCTAACGCCTCTTTGCCGCTGTAGGCCGTGATGACGTTGAATTTGGCAGTTTCGATGACGAGTTTGCGGGTGGAGATGCTGCCTGGATACTCCCGGTCGATGACAAGAAAACACGGCCTGATCATGCTGCGCATTAAACACTAAAGGAGGAATATTCGGCCAGTAGGAACAGGCACTCCTGGAGAGCGAAATGCGTTTGTCCAAGATGGTCTAGCTGCCGTTGCTGCGCCGAATGCGGTCCTTGTTTTCGCGGACCAGGCGCAGGAAGCCTTTCTGAATGGGACCCTCGTGCTGCGGGTTCCAGGTGATGGAGAGTCCGACGTGCGTGGTCTTCGGGACCAGGGGAGAGAAAGCTACTCCGGGAGTGCGGAGATAGCGGACGCCGGAGGGAACCAGAGCGACGCCTTCACCGGACTCGACCAGCGTGAGGACGCCGGCCCAGGTGGCAGAGGCGTTGACGATGTGGGGCGAGAAGCCGGAAGAGGAGCAGAGCGCGAGGATGCTGTCGAAGAGTGCGGGCGCGGCCTCGCGATCGCAGACTACGAAAGATTCGGCTGCAAGGGCAGCGACGGAGATGGGCTTTCCGGCGAGGGGATGATCGCGCGGCAGGACGACGACGATGGGGTCCTTGAAGAGCAGCTCGGCGCTGAAGATGCGGTTGAACGGAGGCTCCAGGGGGCGGGTGAAACCGACATCGATCTTTCCCGATCCGAGGGCTTCCATCTGCTCTGGAGTGTGCATCTCAAAGAGAGATAATTTTATTTCAGGATAGAGTTTGCGGTAGTCGCGGATGAGTCGCGCGAAGAAGCTTCCCGCGCCCCAGAGGAAGAAGCCGATGGCCAGTGTGCCGACCTGGCCTTGCATCGAACGCTGCGCTACATCGACGGCGCGGTCTGCGGCGAGGAGGGTCTTGCGGGCCTCGGCGAGAAAGAGCAGGCCCTGAGGCGTGAGACGCGTGCGGCCGGAGGAACGATGGAGGAGAGTGCCGCCTATCTCGCGCTCGAGGTCGGCGAGCTGCTCGCTGATGGCCGACTGCGAGACGTGGAGTTGGCGGCCGGCTTCGGAAAAAGTGCCGTGGTCGGCGACAGCGCAGAAGTAGCGGAGATGTCTGAGCTCCATGGGGATAAACTTCCTTATACGAGCTTATCGGTTTTTCCGATGGCGCGCGTCGGAAATAACAGTGAAACCTACAGGTAGGACAAGATGTCTTATCCTATGAAGAACCCACTAGAGAAACCGCTCCCCATGAGCGAACGAGGCTTCATCGCATGTGGATCGTAAAACTAGCCCTCAGCAGGCCCTATACCTTCGTCGTGCTGGCGATCCTCATCTTAATTGCGGCGCCGGTGGAGATCATGCGCACGCCGACGGACATTTTTCCGAACATCGATATTCCCGTGGTCTCGGTTGCGTGGTCCTATACGGGACTGAACCCGGAGGAGTTGGAAGGGCGGCTGACGACTCCGTATGAAAAAGCGCTTACCGTGCTGGTGGATAATGTGCAGCACATCGAATCGACCACTGTAGCGGGGCAGGTGGTGGTGAAGCTGTATCTGCAAGAGGGGGCGAGCCTGGATACGGCCAACTCGCAGGTTTCTGCCGTGTCGGAGTTCATGCTGCGCAGTCTGCCGCCAGGGATTCTGCCGCCGCAGATCATTGACTTCAGCGCGTCCACGGTGCCGATTCTTCAGCTTGGCCTCTCGGGCCGGGGACTCTCCGAAGCGCAATTGAACGATCTTGGACTGCAGTTCGTGCGGACGCAGCTGATTACCGTTCCAGGGGCCGTGGTGCCCAACGTGTATGGAGGCAAGCAGCGGTCGATCATGGTCAATCTTGATCCGAAGCTGCTGCAGTCGAAGGGGCTGGCTCCCAATGACGTGCTGACTGCGCTGGCTGCGCAGAATGTCGTGCAGCCCGGCGGGACCGCGAAGATCGGCGAAGATGAGTACGACATTCATATCAACTCGTCGCCCATCACTCTGACTGGCATCAGCAATCTTCCCTTGCGGCAGGTGAATGGAACGACGATCTATTTGCACGATGTTGCGTCGGTCAGTGACGGCAGCATTCCGCAGACGAACATCGTGCGGCAGGATGGACGGCGCGGCGTTCTGCTCACCATTCTCAAATCCGGGAAGGCGTCGACGCTGAGCGTTGTCGATGGAATTCGCGCGCTGCTGCCGCTCATTGCGGAGATCGTGCCGCCGGAGCTGGTGATGACACCCATCGGCGATCAGTCGGTCTTCGTCCGGGCTTCGATCAACGGCGTCATTCGCGAGGCGGTGATCGCGGCTATCCTGACCGGGCTGATGATTCTGCTGTTTCTGGGAAGCTGGCGCAGCACGATCATCATCGCGGTTTCGATTCCGCTTTCGATCCTGACGTCAATCATCGTGCTGGGCATGCTGGGGCAGACGATCAACATTATGACGCTGGGTGGCCTTGCGCTCGCAGTCGGCATTCTGGTGGATGATGCGACAGTCGAGATTGAGAACATCAACCGGAACCTTGAAGAAGGCAAAGAGCTGCGACAGGCGATCCTGGATGGAGCGCAGCAGATCGCAGTGCCGGCGCTGGTGTCTACGCTGTGCATCTGCATCGTGTTTCTGCCGATGTTCTTTTTGACAGGGGTGTCTCGTTATCTGTTCGTCCCGCTGGCTGAGGCGGTCGTCTTCGCCATGCTCGCTTCGTACATTCTGTCGCGCACCATTGTGCCGACAATGGCGATGTACCTGCTGAAAGTGCACGACGCCCACGCTGCGCTCTCGCGAGGTCTGTTCAGCCGTTTCCAGCGTGGGTTTGAGCGGATCTTCGAGAAGGTCCGCAGTTCCTACGAGAATCTTCTTGAGCGTCTGGTAGCGGTCCGAATGATCTTCATTCCGGTCTTTCTGCTTGTGGGCACATGCTCCTTTCTTCTGATTCCGTTTCTTGGACAGAACTTTTTTCCTAGCAGCGACAGCGGCTCCTTCATCCTCCATATGCGAGCCAAGAGCGGCACGCGCATCGAGGAGACGGCGCGCCTGGCCGATCTGGTCGAGCAGAACATCCGCAAGACGGTACCGCCTCGCGAGGTTGACAATATCCTCGATAACATCGGCCTGCCATACAGCACGCTGAATTTCCAACACGCGACTTCAGGCCTGATTGGACCGGGCGACGCCGATATTCTGGTCTCGCTCAAAGAGAAACACCATCCCACCGATGACTATATTGCGGATCTGCGTACGAGCCTGGTGCGCGACTTTCCTGGCATCACCTTCTACTTCCTGCCGTCGGACATCGTGTCGCAGATTCTCAACTTCGGTCTGCCTGCACCTATCGACGTGCAGTTTGTCGGCTCTGACATTGCAGCCAACCGCAAGGTTGCCGACGAGGTGTTGAGCGAACTGCACACCGTTCCGGGGCTGGTCGACCTGCGCATCCAGCAGCCCGACGATTATCCTGTTCTCACCGTCAACGTCGATCGAACGAAAGCGGCCCAGGGCGGCTATTCTGTGCGCGACATCGGCGGCAGCATGCTGAATATCCTGAGCGGGAGCACTCAGCTGAACCCTCAGTTTTTTCTTAATTATAAGAACGGGGTGAACTACAACCTGGTCGTCGAGGCTCCGCAGTACACCATTCAATCGCTGAGTGACCTGCAGAATATCCCTCTCTCGTCGGCAACCAGCAAACAGCCGGAGATCCTGGCCGATGTCGCTGACATCACGCGCAGCACGGAGATGCCGGTAATCACGCACTACAACATTCGGCGCACCCTCGACATTTACGGCAACGTTCAGGGCACAGATCTTGGAACCGTCAGCAAGCAGATCGATAAAATTGTGGCGGCTAACAAAAAGTCGCTGCCGCGCGGCAGCTTCGTGAGTGTGCGGGGCCAGATTGAGACGATGAAGACTTCGTACTTCGGTCTGCTAAGCGGACTGGGTTTCTCGATCGTGCTGGTCTACCTGTTGATTGTGGTCAACTTCCAATCGTGGCTGGATCCCTTCATCATCATTACGTCATTGCCTGCGGCTCTGGCCGGCATTGTGCTGTTTCTGTTCACGACGCGGACGACCCTGAGTGTCCCCGCGCTGATGGGTGCGATCATGTGTATGGGGGTCGCAACCGCCAACAGCATTCTGGTCGTGTCGTTCGCCAAGGAGCGGCTGCAACATCATGGCGATGCCATTCTGGCAGCGGTTGAAGCAGGCGCGACCCGCTTCCGGCCCGTTGTGATGACCGCGCTGGCGATGATTATCGGAATGGTGCCGATGGCACTGGGCGCCGGCGAAGGGGGGGAGCAGAACGCGCCGCTGGGGCGCGCTGTGATCGGAGGGTTAATGTTCGCGACCGTCGCGACACTGATCTTCGTCCCTGCAGTCTTCAGCCTGCTGCATGGCCGGAGTACGAACAACGATGCTTCGCCGAGACCGTCGAACCAACAGATGACGGCGACAAGATAACGAAGTGATGGGCACGCGATGAAGATTGAAGGAGAGCAAGAATGACCAGCGAGACCGAGATCAAACGTGACAGGCCCACCCCCGCGGGAGAGTTTCCGGTTGAGCCGGTTCCTGCGAAGCCAACGCGGCCCGGCCTGTCGCGAGGCACATGGATCGGGTTAGCTATCATTGCCGTGGTTGTGGTGCTGGTCGTTATCTTCGGCATCGCGGCACGGTCTTCCTCGGAGCATGCGCTGGAGAAGGAGACGGCCGTGGCGGCGATTCCATCGGTGAATGTGATCTATCCCGCGCCCTCTGCCCTGTCGTCGGAGATTGCCCTGCCGGGCAACACGCAGGCGTTTACGGATACGCCGATCTACTCGCGCACCAGCGGCTACCTGAAGAACTGGTACTTCGACATTGGAGCCCATGTGCGCAAGGGACAACTGATGGCGCAGATCGAAACGCCGGAGCTTGATGAACAGCTTCAGGTGGCCCAGGCCGATCTTAAGAGTGTGCAGGCGAATCTGGATTTGGCGGACGTGACCTCGGGGCGATACCAGAATCTGTTAAAGACAAACTCGGTCTCGAAACAGGAGACCGACGTTGCGATGAGCGATGCCACGGCCAAGAAGGCGGCGGTGGATGCATCGATGGCGAATGTGCGCAGACTGCAACAGTTACAGTCCTTTGAGAAAGTGTATGCGCCTTTCGACGGCATTGTGACCGCACGCAATATCGACATCGGCGCACTGATCCAGGCCGGCGAGAATACAACAACGAAGGAACTTTTTCATCTCGCGGCCATTGGAAAGATTCGTGTATTCGTTGCGGTTCCCGAGGCCTACTCCGCCGCAATCAAGGACGGCGGCAAGGCGTCACTTACCCTGGATGAGTATCCGGGACGGCAGTTTGTGGGTACCATTGCGCGAAACTCCAACGCGATCGACCAGACCACGCGCACGCTGAATGTTGAGGTCGATATCGACAACCCCAAGGGCGAACTGCTGCCAGGCGCTTATGTCTTCGTTCACTTCAAGGTGCCGGAGCACGCCGCGAGTCTGATGATTCCATCGAATACACTGCTGTTCCGAGCCGAGGGGTTGCGTGTGGGCGTAGTTCGCAACGGGCGCGTTCAACTGACGCCGATCAAAATCGGCAGGGACGAAGGCGCCAATGTGGAGATCGCTTCGGGCCTGACGACGAGCGACGCTGTGATTCTCAATCCATCCGATTCGCTGGCAAGCGGCGAGAGGGTTCAGATCGCAAATCGTGAGGAAGAATCCGCACCGCAGATGGAGAAGAAAGAGGGCTTGCAATGACACCTCGTTCGGCTGCGATTGCCGGCGCGGCGCTGCTTGCCTTGACGGGCTGCATGGTGGGGCCGAAGTATGTGAAGCCGACGGTGCCGATGGCTCCCGGATATAAGGAGGCAGGGCCGGATGCTTACAAGGAGAACACCAACTGGCATGTCGCTCAGCCATCCGATGCGGTGCAACGCGGAGAGTGGTGGACGATCTTCGGTGACGCGGAACTGAACAAGCTCGAGCCGCAGATCGCCGCCAACAACCAGGACCTGAAGGCTGCCGATGCGCGCTTCCGCGAGGCACGCGCGTTGATTCGATTCAATCGCTCTTCGCTGTATCCGACGGTCGGGGTCGCGCCCTTCGCCGGTGGAATAAGAGAATCGTCGAACCAGCCTTACTTCAGCGCAACCGCCGCAGCTAACAACGGCAATGGCTTCAGCGAGATTCAGCTTCCGGTCGATTTGAACTATGAGGTCGATTTTTGGGGACGAATTCGTCGCACCGTAAGTGCTGCGCGGGAAGAGGCGCAGGCCAGCGCCGCCGATCGCCAGACGGCCATGCTGAGCCTGCAAGCCGAATTGGCAGTCGACTACTTTGAGGCACGCAGCGCAGACGCGGAAGAGAAGTTGTTGGGCGATACCGTCAAGGATTACGAAGAGGCCTATCGCATCACGAATAATCGTTTTGAAGGGGGCATCTCTCCCAAATCCGACGTGGACCAGGCAGAGACGCAGCTCGAAGCGGCGAGGGTGCAGGCACGCGATATCAACCTGCAACGAGCACAGTTCGAGCACGCGATCGCTGTTCTTCTTGGCGTGCCGCCTGCATCGTTTACCTTGTCAAATACGCCGCTGGATGCGCGACCGCCTTTGATCCCGCCTGGGCTTCCATCGGAGCTGCTGGAGCGCCGCCCGGACATCGCTGCAGCCGAACGCCGGGTGGCAGAAGCGAACGACCGCATCGGCATTGCCCGCGCAGCGTTCTACCCCACCGTGTCGCTGAACGGAGCGGTGGGCTTCGAGGGGACGTCCTTCGGAAACCTCTTCAGCCCGGCGAGTTTTCTGTGGTCGCTGGGGCCGACGCTTTCTGAGACGGCCTTCGATGCGGGACGGAGAAGCTCTCTCTCGGAGCAGGCGAATGCGAGCTACGATGAGACCGTCGCCAACTACAGGCAGGCGACGCTGAGCGCGTTTCAGCAAGTCGAGGACAACCTTGTCGCGCTGCGGGTTCTGAGCGACGAAGCGGATCACCAGCACAAGGCTACGCTGGCTGCACAGTCGGCTCAGCAGATCTTCAACAACCGGTATGTTGGCGGCCTCGATACATATTTGCAAGTGGTGACGGCACAGACGACGGCGCTGAACAACGAGCGGAATGACATCGACCTGGTGCGGCGGCAGATGGATGCAAGCGTGCTTCTGATCAAAGCTCTTGGTGGCGGATGGAACGTGACCAGCCTGCCGAAGCTGTAACGTCAGCGGCCCGACTGTTGCAGAGGAAGATAAAACGAAAAGACCGACCCCTGCGCTGGCTGGCTGGTTACGTCGATCGATCCGCCGTGCGCCTCGACGATAGCTTTGGCGATGGCCAGACCCATGCCGGTTCCCTGCACACGGTATCGCTGGCCCTGTCCGCGGTAGAACTTGTCGAAGATCATCATTCGCTCCAGATCGTCGACGCCGACGCCGCGGTCGGCAACGCTGGTGACCAGCTGCCCGCGCACAACTTCCGCGCTGATAAAGATCGGGCTTGTCTCCGCGGAATACTTCGCAGCGTTCTCCAGTAGATGCTGCAGGACTTTTGCAATGCGCTCAAGGTCAATGACGACCGGAGGCAGCGAGTCCGGAAGGCGAAGGTCGATAGGATGTGTCTTCAACTGCGGCTGTACCGCTTCGAGCGCAAGGTCGACGGCTTCGCGGATCGAATGCATCCGTAGATCGAGCGTGATTTCGTGAGCGTCGAGCTCGGCCATCTCCATCGCCTGACCGACGAGACGGTCGAGCCGGGCGGCCTCCTCCTCGATTACCTGCATCATCTCCGCGCTCTGTTCAGCATCGAGGAGAGGGTTTGTGCGCAGGCTGGTGATGGCCGCGGTGATCGAAGTCAGAGGCGTGCGCAGCTCGTGGGCAACGGAGTCGAGGAGTGCGTTGCGCAGCCGCTCACTCTCGCGTGAGGCCTGCACGCGGGTCAGCGTCTCGACGGCGCCGGCACGCTCGATGGCGATTGCCGCGAGTCCGCAGACCGCGTCGAGCGCTTCGGGCGAAGTCCCTTCGCCGGTGATGCCAACTGCGCCGATCGGACGGGTTCCCAAAAGGATCGGCACCAGCGTCACGCCGCGCTCCTCGTCACGGCGATGGTCTCGCGTGAAGGCGGCATCACGAAGCTCGGCAGCCGTTACGTCCATGTAGTTCGGGCTCGACCGGTAGATGCGGTCTTTCTCACGCAGGTAGACGGCGGCGCCGGCGAGGTTGAAGGTCGCGGCGATCATCTGCGGCAGAACATTCAACAGGTCGATGACGTTGCCAGTGACGAGCATCTGCTGGCTGAATTCGTAGAGCCGTTCGGCCTCGCGTTGGCGGCGGCGTGAGATCCTGGCCTCGCGGCGGGCACGCTCCGCAAGCTGGCTGGCGACGATGCCGGTGAACAGGAATGCAAACAGCGCAACCCAGTTGCGGCCATCGCCGATGGTGAACTTCAACACCGGAGGAAGAAAGAAGAAGTTGAAGGCAAGCGTTGACAGGATCGACAGGTAAATGGAGTGGCGCAGGCCCCAGTTCGCAGCTACCAGAAGAATGCCGATCAGGAACGTCAAGGCTACGGTGGTCTCGTTGACGTGCAGCCAGCGGTAGTAGACAGCTACAATCACAGCGGCGATCGCCGTGGATACGCTGTAGCGAACGATACTGAGAATATGCTTTCGTTGCACTCCCATATATTAGCCTTATGTCTAGTCGCGACACATCGAGCTTTACCGCAAAGAGCCCGGAAGAATGGCTCGAAAAGGTGGCGCCTGAAAAGACGCGCGGGACGTTCAAGCTTTTCCTCGGCTATGCGCCTGGGGTCGGCAAGACGTACAACATGTTGAGCGAGGCGATACGCCGTCACCAGCGTGGGGAAGACATCGTCATCGGCGTGGTTGAGACGCATGGGCGACCGCGCACCGCTGAACTCGCTGAACAGTTGGAGAAGGTGCCGCGGCGAAAGATTGAATACAAGGGCGTCGTCTTCGAGGAGATGGACCTCGATGGCATCCTTGCTCGCCGTCCGCAGATCGTGCTGATCGATGAGCTTGCTCACACCAACATTGAGGGCAGCAAACATCGTAAGAGGTATGAGGACGTGCTCGACGTGCTTGCCGCGAACATCGACGTGCTTGCGACGATGAATGTGCAGCACATCGAGAGCGTTGCCCCCACCGTGCAGAGCGTTACCGGCATTCAGATTCGGGAGACTGTGCCGGACTGGATGGTGCAGCGCGCAGACGAAATTGTGATGGCGGACCTGACACCGGAGGCGCTGCAGACTCGCATGCGGCGCGGCGATATCTACGGCGTCGACCGTGCCGAAAAAGCTCTGGCCAACTTCTTCCGGCGCGGCAATTTGATTGCACTGCGCGAACTCGCACTGCAGCATGTCACCAAGGCGGTCGACCGCACGTTGACGGCTTACATGGACTCGAAACGGATTGAAGCCCATTGGGCCGTGCGCGAACGTGTCGCGGTCTGCATCAGCTCGAACAGCTCTTCGCAGATGTTGATTGCACGCGGCGCGCGAGTGGCCGAAGGAGTTGGCGGCGAACTCTTCGTCCTGCATGTGGATACCGACGACGACCTACCGGAAGAAGAAAAAGCCACCCTCGCCGCAAACATGCAATTCGCGCGCAATCTGGACGCAGAGGTCTTCACGATCAAAGGAAAAAGTGTTGCCCATACGGCCGCGACCTTTGTTCGCGAAAAGAGAATCACGCATGTCGTCTTCGGCCGCACCGCCGTCCATGGCTTTCGAAAATACCTCTACTACTGGGCGATTCAACACTTTCTCAAGGAGTCACCCAACGTGGACGTACACATCGTCACGCAACACTCGGAGCATGAATGAAACAGAACGGACGCGACCAGCCGGCAAAGATACTCATCGTCGATGACGAACCGCAGATCACGCGAGTTCTGCGCACGGCGCTTTCGACACAAGGCTACTCGTTGCGAGTTGCAGCCAATGGGGTCGAGGGTATGGCGGCGGTGCATGAATGGAAGCCCGATCTCGTCATCACGGATGTTTCGATGCCGCAGATGAACGGTGTTGAGCTATGCCGTGAGATTCGCGCCATCTCTGAGATTCCTATTCTTGTTTTGTCCGTCCGCAACCACGATCGTATGAAGATCGAGGCGCTGGACGCGGGGGCGGACGACTACGTCACCAAACCGTTCAGCATCCAGGAGCTACTGGCCCGCGTCCGCGCACAACTGCGTCGCAGCATCGTTCCCGCCAGCGAGGCGCAGCCGGTCATCGCGCTCGGCGACTTCCTGATCGACATTCCACAGCATCGCGTCGTGGTTCGCGGCCAGGACACACACCTTACACCGAAGCAGTTCGATCTTCTCGTCTGCCTTGCGCAGCACCCGGGTCAGGTTCTTACGCACCGCACACTCCTGCACACGGTGTGGGGCAAGAATGCAGACCAACCCGAATATCTACGGGTCACGATCGGCCAATTGCGAAAGAAGATCGAGCCGTCCGACGAGCCGCGTTATCTTTTGACCGAGCCTTGGATAGGTTATCGTTTTCGCCCAACAGGTGACGACGAATCGTAGAGAGCTTTATGACTTCTTTACGACTTTTCTACGCATTCTTTACGTCGAAAAGCATGTCATGGGAAGTAATGTCGCTCACAAGGAGGCGACAACACTACTCCCATGATGAAAACGATTTTCTCTTCTTTGCTCCTTGGCGTGTTTGCCATCGGACTTGCCGCACCTTCGGCCAAAGCGCAGACCAACCCTACAGATAGTTCGCTGAATCAAACCAGAAGCCCGCGTCAACGTCCTTGAACTGAACCTTGACCTCGACCAGACCGCTCCGGTCGCTGTCGCCGATCGAATAGTAGCGAAGTAGATTATTTTGGCCACATAATTCGTCCGAGGAGGCGGTTTGCTGGTCTGACCTCTGCCTGCTAGCATTCCGTACCTATGGAATCGTTCAACCTGGCGCGCCGCGAACTGCTCAAGATTGGCAGTATTGGTCTCGCCACTTCGGCCGCCACCCTGCCTGCTTTTGCCGCTGGAAGATCATCCGGCACCTCAAACAACTCTGCTCTCCTGGACATCCGTACCTACGGTGCAGTCGGCGACGGCAAGACCGTAGACAGCCCAGCTATCAACAAAGCGATTGAAGCCGCGGCGGCCGCAGGCGGGGGTACGGTCGTTTTTCCTGCCGGCACCTGGCTCTGTTTTTCGATTCGTTTGAAGAGTAATGTCGGGCTCTATCTGGCGCAGGGCGCGACCATCCTCGCTGCGGACTCACCGCTTCCGGACGCGACCACGGGTTACAACGGCGGCACCTATGATGCAGCCGAATCCAACACCGCGTGGGACGCCTACCAGGACTACGGCCACAACCACTGGCACAACTCGCTGCTCTGGGGCGAAGACATCAACGACATCAGCATCACCGGTCCCGGCCTTATCTATGGCAAAGGCCTCAGCTTCGGAGACACTCGCGCGCCCCGCGGAAACTACCCAATCTACAAAGCCGAGCAGGCTGGTGTGGGGAACAAGGCCATCGCTCTCAAGAAGTGCCGCAACGTGATCTTCCGGGATTTCTCGATTCTGAAAGGCGGTCACTTCGGCCTGCTGCTCACTGGAGTCGACAACCTTACAATCGACAACCTGAAGATCGACACCGACCGCGATGGCATCGACATCGACTGCTGCAAAAATGTTCGCGTCGCTAACTGCACGGTGAACTCTCCCTGGGACGACGGCATCTGTCCGAAGAGCAGCTACGCTCTCGGATACAGCCGGGCTACGGAGAATGTAACCATCATGAATTGTTACGTCACCGGCAACTATGAGCTGGGGACTGTCCTCGACGGAACTTTCAAGAAGTTTGCGCCGGATGCTCCCGTTTACCGCACTGGACGCATCAAGTGCGGTACGGAGTCGAACGGCGGCTTCAAGAACATTACGATCTCCAACTGCGTCTTCGAAGATTGCAACGGCCTTGCGCTTGAAAGTGAGGACGGCGCACTCTGCGAAGATATTGCCATCTCCAACATCACCATGCGCGGCGTCACAACGTCGCCCATTTTTCTGCGTCTTGGCTCCCGTCTGCGTGGGCCGAAGGAGAGCACCAAGGTAGGGACGATGCAGCGAATCCTCATCAACAATCTCGTCAGCTACAACGCTGCCTTCAGGCTCTGCTCCATCCTCAGCGGCATTCCCGGCTACGCGATAAAAGACATTAAGCTCTCCAACATCTACCAGCAGCACGTCGGTGGCGCCGCGCAGGATTCGCTCGCCATCCGACCGCAGGAGTTCGAAAACAAATACCCTGAGCCTGGCATGTTCGGACCAATGCCTGCCCAGGGTTTTTATCTTCGTCATATTCGCAATCTTGAGATGAGCCACGTGGAGATTCAGTGCATGCAACCGGATCCGCGTCCCAGCTTTTTTCTGGAGGATGTCAACCGTGCCGACTTCATTGCGGTCACCGCTCCCACCGGTATACCTGCGTTTCATCTGGATAAGGTGACGGACCTGCGCATCCTCTTGAGCCGCGCCGCGCCTGACATGCAATTGGCCAGCGCGAACGGAAAGATCATTTAGCACCATACCGATTGAGTTCTATGGTGTCGCAGTCGATAGAAAACGAGCTCTTCCTGGAAATATTCTGCGGCCTGCCGGATTCTGATTGTGCAGAATGACCTGCCGTGTTTTCATCGGTCTACGACGCAGCGGGTACGAGCCCAAATTCAAGACGCCAGCAGGAGTTACCCATGACCTACCAGGTTTCGCGAAACGGACAGATGTACGGGCCATACACCCTCGAAGATCTCCAACGCTACGTCGCCTCGGGTAACGTGCTGCCGACCGACCTCGCCAAGAGCGAAGAGATGGCGGACTGGCTTCCTGTCGCACAGATCCTCGGCCAAACCCCAGGCCAGACCCCGGGCCAGCCGCTCGGCGCGACCGGTGTTGCCGCCCCAGCCTACCCACCGGCGGCCGGTTATCCTGCGGCCTCCGTCAACCAATATCCTGACCCGCCCAATCTCAACTGGGGACTGGAGCTACTGCTTGGCTTCCTTACCTGCGGGCTCTTCGTCGTAGTCTGGAACCTGATCATCGCTAACTGGGCCAAACGAGTCGCGCCTGCCAGCAATGCTTTTATGTTCTACCTCATCGCTACCGTTCTCATCGTAATGAACCTTGGTGGATCATGGGGCGTGCTGATTGCCCTCTCTCGCCACCAGCATCACCACCCGAGTGTTCTCAGCAGTCTACTTTCGCTCGCCACCTGGGTGGTCCGGCTGATCGCCCGCTTTACGCTGCGCGACACACTCGAGCAACACTTCAACGGACCCGAGCCCCTGGGCCTGCGCATGAGCGCGGTGATGACCTTCTTCTTCGGAGGCCTCTACATCCAATACAAACTGAATCGCATCAATGAGGTCAAAGAGGCGATTCGCTACCAGTCCATCGCACGATGAACCGCTCCGTCCAAGGCCGTATCGCAACAACTTTGCGTGGAGTTGTCCCTGTGGCGCTGCTGGCTGCAGGCGCAGTTTTGTTGTTGCGCTTTCCCCCAGCACACAGCACCTTTTACCCGCAATGCCCCATCTACGCCGCGTTCCATCTTGCATGTCCGGGTTGTGGAGGGACGCGCGCGCTCTCTGCCCTGCTGCACGGCCACATCGGCGAGGCTCTGCGCTTCAACGCACTGATCACGCTGCTGCTTCCGTTCGCGCTGGGTTACGGCATCGTCTGCTATTGGCGTCATCTGCGCGACAAAGTCTTTCGTTGGCCGCAGCTCCCGCGAACCGCAATTTACGCAGTCACTGCCAGCGCAGCTATCTTCGCCATCCTCCGCAACCTGCCTGCGCGATGGCTATAGCGGGACGCAAAACGACCCTAGCATAAGCCAGGGCCGCCGTGGCAGAGCTCTCACGTTCATGCATCTTGCAGCTTATGCGTTGA
>Ga0182024_10007006_pt1 | contig 24493 bp, 20 predicted proteins | sample P32metaG_FD_120480 | JGI IMG/M metagenome (GOLD analysis project Ga0182024, IMG submission 120480) | Permafrost microbial communities from Stordalen Mire, Sweden - P3-2 metaG (Illumina Assembly) | ecosystem: Environmental > Terrestrial > Soil > Wetlands > Permafrost | place: Sweden: Stordalen...
CAGCGCCCCATGCTCGTCATGGGCCGTCCATCAGTTGTTACGTTTGTGCAGCGTGGCTTCGAAGACTCTACTACACACCGGTGGGCCGGTTCGCTGATGGAAGACGCCGACCTCTCACGCCTCAACAATAGGGGACGAGTCCAAAAATCGCGGGTGGGCGAAACAGGCAAACTGTTGATGCGGCGGGGGAAATAAAATCGAGGATAGTTTGTGACGCTTGCATGGGCAGGCGACGGTTGGTCCCTGCTATGCTGGCAACTTCGCTGCGTTATGGACATTGTCACCGGGCACATCGGGTGGATCGAGATCGTGTGCGGCCCCATGTTCTCGGGCAAGAGCGAGGAACTGATTCGCAGGCTGCGGCGCGCCAAGATCGCGCGCAAGCGGGTGCAAGTCTTCAAGCCGGTGCTGGACGACCGCTATTCGCTGGATGAAATCGTTTCGCACGGAGACCAGCGCATGAAGTCCACCGTGGTCTCGAGCGCGAAGGAAATTCTCGACCAGATGGATTGGCGCACCCAGGTAGTCGGCATCGACGAATCCAATTTCTTCGGGCCGGAGCTGGCGGGCATCGCCAGCCAGCTTGCCGACACAGGCAAGCAGGTGATCGTGGCCGGCCTGGACACCGACTATCTGGGCCGCCCATTTTCGCCGATGCCGGAGCTGTTGTGCCTGGCCGAATCCATCACCAAGATGCTGGCCATCTGCATGCGCTGCGGCAATCCCGCCAAGCATACACAGCGGCTGGTGGAATCGAAAGACCTGATCGTGGTGGGCGCCTCGGGCATGTACGAAGCGCGCTGCCGCCGGTGTTTTGAAGCGGGCATCCCCAAGCAGGAAGTGCTGGAATTCGCGCGGCCTACGACCCCAGAGCGTGATGTATCATAGAGTAAAATCATGCGGGGTGGAGTTTTCCTCATCGCAGTTGTGAGCCTGCGGGCTGGAACGCCGGGCGCTGGGTCACCCAATGTGGCGCCGACGTTCCACAGGGACATCGAGCCGATTCTCCAGAAGCGCTGCCAAAGCTGCCATCGCGACGGAGAATCCGCGCCGATGCCGCTGCTGACATACGAGCAGGCGCGTCCGTGGGCCAAAGCCATCCGTGCCGCTGTGTTCAGCGGCAAGATGCCCCCCTGGCAACCAGACCCGCACTACGGCAAGTTCAGCAACGACCTCTCGCTTGCGCCCGGGGAAAAAGAGAAGCTGATTGCTTGGGTGGATGCGGGCGCGAAGGAAGGCGATCCCGCGGATGCCCCCAAGCCGGTGGCTTTCCCTGAAGGCTGGCGCATCCCCAAGCCGGATGTGGTTTTTGAAATGCCCGAGGAGTTTGAGGTTCCCGCCAAGGGCGTGCTCGATTATCAGTACATCCCCGTGCCGACGCACTTCACCGAGGACAAATGGGTGGAAGTGGCGGAGGTGCGGCCGGGCGACCGGAGCGTGGTGCATCATGCCATTGTGGTGGTGGACACGGGCACGGGCGCCAACAACCAGGAGTACCTGGCGAGCTACGCTCCGGGCAGCTCGCCGCAAATCTGGAAGCCGGGACAGGCGCGCCTGATCAAGGCCGGAGCCACGCTGGTGTTTCAGATGCATTACGCCACCACCGGCAAGGCCTCGCGCGATCGCACCCGCATCGGGCTGATCTTCGCCAAGAAGCCGCCCACCGAGCGCATCGTGTCCATGCAGGCAATGGATCCGAGCCTGACCATTCCGGCGGGCAACGGCAACTTTCGCGTGGACGCTTCGCTGACGATTCCGAAGGCCGCCCGCCTGGCGGGCATGCGCGCGCACATGCACCTGCGCGGCAAATCGTTCCAATTCCGCGCGGTCTACCCCAACGGCGAAACCGAGATCCTGCTGGACATTCCCAAGTACGATTTCAACTGGCAGCCCTACTACTATCTGGAGACACCAAAGATTCTTCCCGCGGGAACCCGTATCGAGTGCACCGCGTACTTCGACAACTCGGCCAACAACCCGTTCAATCCGGATCCCAACGCTGTGATCCGCTGGGGACCGCAGACCTGGGATGAGATGATGATCGGCTGGCTGGACATCGCGGTGCCGGTGGCGCAGGAGCGTTCCCTGCGAGGCCAGCTCCAACAGTAATGCCCGCGGCAGAAGTCGCTCGCAGGCCGCGGGCCTGCGCCACTCTGGTATCCTAGCCGCCTATGAGTTTATTCGCGGTCAAGCCGCTGGACCTCATTCTCGCCGACTCGGAGCACGAGTCGCTGAAGCGCTCGCTCACGGCCTCACAACTGGTGGCGCTGGGCATTGGCGCGATCATCGGCGCGGGTTTGTTTTCGCTCACCGGGCTCGCCGCGGCGCAGAACGCGGGGCCAGCCGTGGTGCTCAGCTTCGCGCTGGCGGCAGTAGGATGCGCGTTCGCGGGCCTGTGCTATAGCGAGTTCGCGACCATGATCCCCATCGCCGGCAGCGCGTATACGTATTCCTACGCGACCATGGGCGAGCTGATGGCGTGGATCATCGGCTGGGACCTGGTGCTCGAATACGCGGTGGGAGGCTCAACGGTGGCCGTGAGCTGGTCCGGCTATGTGGTCAGCTTCCTAAAGGACTTCGGCATCGACTTTCCCGCCCAATTGGCCGCCTCTCCGTTTGAGCCGGTGACCTTGCCTGGCAGCACGGTGGTGCTCCAGGGAATCGTCAACCTTCCCGCGCTGTTCATTGTGGTGCTGGTTTCGGGGATTCTGATCATCGGCATCCAGGAATCGGCGCGCGTGAACACCGTCATCGTGGTGCTGAAGGTATCGGTGGCGGTGCTATTCATCATCTTGGGTTGGTCCTACATCAATCAGGGAAACTACAAGCCGTTCGTGCCGCCCAACACAGGTGAGTTTGGCCACTTCGGATGGAGCGGCGTGCTGCGCGGCGCGGGCAAAGTGTTCTTCGCCTTCATCGGATTCGACGCCGTCTCCACCGCGGCGCAGGAAGCCAAAAAGCCGCAGAGGGACATGCCCATCGGCATCGTAGGATCGCTGGCGGTTTGCACCGTCTTATACATCGTCTTCTCCCACGTGTTGACTGGGATCGTGAGTTACAAGGATTTGAACGTCTCCGCGCCCGTGGCGGTGGCGATTGATCAAACCGCGTACACGTGGCTGAGACCGGCGGTCAAGTTTGCCATCATCCTGGGCTTCACGTCGGTGATTCTGGTGCTGCTGCTGGGCCAGAGCCGCGTGTTTTTCTCCATGTCTCGCGACCGGCTGCTGCCCAAGGTGTTTAGCGACATCCATCCGCGATTCCGCACGCCCTGGCGCGCGAATCTCTTGTTCATGGTGTTCACGGGGCTGTTCGCAGCCTTTGCGCCGTTATCGGCACTGGGCGACATGACCAGCATCGGAACTCTGTTCGCGTTCGTGCTGGTGTGCATCGCCATCATGGTGATGCGGCGCACGCACCCGGAACGCCACCGGCCTTTCAGGACTCCCTGGGTGCCGCTGACGCCGATTCTGGGAATCGCGTTCAATCTCTTCCTGATGTACGGTTTGGGATTGAGCAACTGGCTGCGGCTGTTTGGCTGGATGGCGATCGGGCTGGTGGTGTATTTCACCTACAGCCGCAAGCACGCCGTCACGCGCGGGTCATAGAAGCGGCACAGGACCGGAGCGGCGCCCGCGACTGGTGAGGAACTGCGATGATCCGGACGCGACAGGTTCCGTTGTGCCGCTTTCACAAAGAAGCGGCACAGGACCGGAGCGGCGCCCGCGACTGGTGAGGAACTGCGATGATCCGGCCGCGATCACAAAAGATGTGCGGGAGTAGCTCGCAGCTTCCACGGGCGGCGCGAACGCAGCCGTAGATTGACCTCTTCGAGCGAGCCGAAGAATCCCGCGAACGACGAGCGCAGATGTTGCGGCCGTCTTCGCTTCTGGCGAAAATCGCGATGGCGGAACTGGTCCGTGGACGCGATGACGGCCGCTCCCATGGGCCGGTATTCGTGAGTCCCCTGCGCCCACGCCAAGCCGCCCGCGCGGTCGATCCATAATGCAAATCCCACGCCGCATTTTATCAGGAGGATCGCTCTCGGCAGTGATCGTCTTTCGCGCCTATAATCTAGTGTGCGGATTTGGCGCAGAAGCTGTTCGAGGGTTGCGATTCTCAGCATCGCGGCGCTGGTGCTACCCCTCGTCACGCTCGCGGATGACGCGGAGGATTTGGCACGCGCGGCTAAGTCGCCCTACGACCTCGCCCGATTCGTTAACACGCACGTCGAGTTCAGTTGGGAGCCGATGGCGAGGGCACTGGGCATCAATGACTATTCTCATTTACCGTGCGGCCAAGAGGGCTTCGGGCCTAATTTGGAGCTCATGCACCAACCTACTTGTTCCGCAGCTGTCCTCAGGGTGGCCAATCCGCCCCAAGCCATCGCGATTCTGTACCCCACCGGCATCGGGCCGACGTTACTTCGCTATCGGCAAAAGGGAAGCTCGTGGGAGTTCGCGGGGGCTTATGAGCTGATGGGAAAGGATCTCCTGCCGGTTTACACTGTCATTCGATTTGGGAAGAGGTCCTACTTCATAGTCAGGCACCGGGAGATGCCAGGCTCAGGTCTGCAATCCGAGATTGAAGAGTGGATCGATCTGGAGACGGCGAAGTTCGAGCCGGTATTCAGCCTCGTTATCTCAGAGATATTCTCAGACATCACGAGTGGGACAGATCAAGAAACCGTTGCCTCCATCGCCTCGTGGGAGACGGAGCCCGTTGAGATCATCGAAGTAGAGTATCGCGACTCGACGACGCGGAGCAACACGATCTTAGACTCGAAGACAGGCACCGCGACATTCGTGAGGCAAGGGGACACATTCGTATTCGATCCGAGCCGATCCACGGTCTCTGAGAAGTATGTGGGCGGGTTACGCTGATCTCTCACTGACCTTCGCCAGATCCTCCACCGCGAAGTTGCCGCCGCAGAGCACCAGCACTACGTGCCGCTCCGGCGTGAACCTGTCGCGCAGACGGTCGGCTGCGGCGAGCGTGCAGGAGGCGGCCGGCTCGGCCAGCACCTTTAATCTTTCCAGGATGAACAGCAGTGCCGACACCGCTTCGCGATCGGGCACAACGGTGACGCTCTCCAGATACTGCTGCGCCAGCGCGAGGGTTCGCTCCGAGGGCGCGGGCGCGCCCAGAGTCCGAGCGATCGAGGTGATGGCTTCGAGCGTCTCCACCTTGCCGGAAGCCAGCGACCGGGACATGCAATCGGCGCCCTCGGTCTCGACGCCCCAGATGCGCACGGCCGGCTTCAGCGACTTGACGGCGGTGGCGACGCCGCCCGCGAACCCGCCTCCGCCGATGCTGACGATGACGTCGGTCACCTGGGGAACGTCCTCCAGGATCTCCAGCCCGACGGTTCCCTGCCCCGCCATGACCAGCGGATCGTCAAAGGGGTGAATGTAGACCCAGCCCTGGTGCTCAAACTCGGCGACCTCCGAAAAAGCGGCGGCGGCGGTGGAGGCGAACTTGATCTCCGCGCCGTAGCCGCGCGTGGCCTCGATGTAGTTGCGCGGGGTGGATTCCGGCATGAGCACCATCGAGCGCAAACCCAGCGCGCGCGCCACGTAGGCCACCGCCTGCGCGTGATTCCCGCCGCTGACGGCCACGATGCCGCGCTCGCGTTCCTCGGGCTGCAAGCTCAGCGCCTTGTTGAACGCGCCGCGGACTTTGAAAGAGCCGGTCTTCTGGAACATCTCCAGCTTGACGTAGACGTTGGTCTTCAGACGCTCGCTGAGAGTTGTGCTGGGGCTCAAGGGAGTGCGGCGGATGCACGGCGCGATCCTCTGCCGGGCGCTTTGGATGTCCTTAAGGGAAAGTGACATTGCGAATCCTTAGTTTACATGTGTGCTATCCGTGGAAGCATGGTGCGTCCTGAAAGACGCGTTGTTCCGGCGGATGAGAGATCCGTCCGGGTAAGCGCCGGAGCGCCCGGTAGCAGGCCCCAGCCTGACGGAGAGATCCGACAGGTCAGAGCGGCACCGGAGTAAGACCGACGCGGTATGCCGGGAGTCGGGTAATTCAGCCACTGCGCGAAGGCGGCCAGTGGGACGGCGGCCTTTGCCCGCATGGATGCTGGCTCGAAGACATCCCCTGAAGACGGGAAGATGAAGACGGGGCGAAGACTACCCTTGGCCAAACGGCATCCTTGACACAAAAGCAAATAGGGCGTATACAAAATAGTTATAAGGCGTTTTGCCTATTGCGAGAAGGGGTTAAAAAACATTCACAGAAGGGGGCTGTATCCATGCGCGGTTGGTCTCTGCAACTAGTTGTATTTCTTCTGGTCGTTGCGTCGGTGGCGTTCGGCCAAGTTGGCAACGGAACCATTACTGGCGCTGTTCTCGATCCGGCCGGGGCGGTTGTCGCCGCAGCCGCCGTGGAGGCTAAGAACGCGGAAACCGGAGTGGTCTATCGAGCAACATCCACCAACACCGGAAACTATACGATCGGGGACTTGCCGGTCGGCACCTACTCCGTTTCGGTAACGGTGATGGGGTTCAAGACCTACACCCATACCAACCTAACCGTCACGGCGACGGGGATCTTGAGGGAAGACGTCCATCTGCAAATAGGCGCCAGCTCGGAGTCCGTGAACGTCACAGCCGAAGCATCGCTGCTAAACACCGAAAGCGCCGAGTTGGCCCACAACGTCACGCTGACCCAAATCGACGAACTTCCCCTGCTGGGCATCGGCACCGTCAACGCCGGCACCTCGGGCTACCGCAATCCCTACAACACGATGCTGACGCTTCCGGGCGTGAGCGGCTACTCCAGCAGCGGATTGTTCGCTCTCAACGGCCTGGGCGGGGACGCCACCCTGACCGAGACGATGCGCGTCGACGGTCAGGACGCGACCTCTCGCATCTTCGGGACCTACGACTATACGCAGATGACCCAGCCCAGCGCGGACGCGATTCAGGAAATCGCGTACCAGACCAGCAACTACTCCGCCGAATACGGACAGGCGGGCATCGCGGTCATCAACATGACCATGAAGTCGGGCACGAACACATATCACGGTGGCGGCTTCGATTACTTCGTCAACGAAGACCTCAATGCCGGCGATCCTTTCAGCATTAGCGGCGGCCCAGACAGTTCGCAAGGCGGCAATGGAGGAAAGTATCGCCCGCGCAACCGCCGCAACGATTTCGGCGGAAACCTGGGCGGGCCCATCGTTATCCCCAAGATCTACAACGGCCATAACAAGACCTTCTGGTACTTCAACTATGAGCAGTTCCTCGAGACCACGCAGTACTCCTACATCGATACGGTACCCACGACGGCTTTTTCGCAGGGCAATTTCTCCGCGATCGCAGCCAATGGGAATTGCAGTCTCTGCGCCCAGTACGGGATTCCGAACACGCCGTTGGGTGTTCCGAATGTTCAGCTAGACCCCATCGGCAACCAGACCTTCGCGAATGAGATCTACGATCCCGGCACGCGAGCCGTGGCTACCTCCGGTCCCCTCGCCGGTCAGGGGTACGCCATGCCGTTCCAGAATAATTCGATTCCACTGGCCCGCTTCGATCCGGTGTCGGTGAAAGTACAAGCTCTGCTTACGTCGTTGGGAGCCACCCCGCAGAACTCCCTTCTCAACGGGAATTACGACGGGCGCATCCAGGGTGGACGATACTCGGCCATTCCTTCGGTTAAAATCGATCACAATATCGATGCCAAGGACAAGGTGTCCTTCTATTATTCGGAGAACAATACCGAGAGCCAGATCTCCTCTCCCCTGGGGAACGCGGATGGTCTGCCAACCGAGATCGGCGGATACCGCGGCACCTTCATACCGACCTTCACGGAACGGCTGAACTACGACCGCACTATAACGCCGACCCTCCTGCTGCACTTGGGCGCGGGCTACTTACATACCAGCTTCAGCGACCGAGCGCCGTTCCTGAAATTCGACCCCTCGGCGTTTGGGCTCACCGGCTTTCTAAACGACCGCCAGTTCCCGAGCTTCACCGGCATGTGCGCTACTTCGTTCTTTGTGACCGGTTGCAGTGGCTATGGCGGCCTGCAACCGATCGGGACCTCCGGGCAAATCCAGTCGCTGAACTACGAGGAAAAGCCCAGCTTTGTCGCCAACACGACCTGGGTTCACGGCAAGCACACCTACAAATTTGGCGCCGAGTTGTATTTGGAGCAAGGCTACACCGGATCCTTTTCCGGGGTTACGTTCTCGACCGGTACCGGTCCGACTTCGGAACCGTTCACTCCGACCAACAGCTTTCTCGGATATAGCCAAGGCTTCGGCTACGCCAGTTTCCTGCTGGGCGACTATAGCTCAATTCAGCAGACACCGCAGGAGAATACGCGTGCGGGGAGTCAGCAGTGGGCGCTGTACGTTCAGGACTCCTGGAAGGTGACCCGCAAGCTCACCGTCGACTACGGCCTGCGCTGGGATTTTGCCACTCCGCAGCATGAGCAATACGGGCGCTGGGGAGAGTTTGCTCCCACCGTGCCCAACGCCAATGCCGGCGGCCAGCCCGGCTCGACGATCTTCGCCAACACCTGCAGTTGCTCCTTCTACCAGAAGACCTATCCTTACGCGATCGGGCCGCGGCTCGGCATCGCCTATCAGATCAACCCCAAGACGGTGTTTCGCGCCGGATGGGGAATTACTTACCAGTTCGTTGCGAACGCCGCCGGTTCGACGATCGGTACCCCCGGATCCTACAATGTGACTGCCAACAGCCCGGCGTATGTTCCTCCTGCTGCCCAATTCGTAAACGACCAGGCTCCCGGCGCAATCCAGTCGCCGACTTGGCCCGTCAGTTCGAATATCTATCCGTTTGTGGGCTCCGTGGGATCGCCGGGATCCTTTTTCCAGGCCGGCACACAGCCTCAGATGGACGACCCGAACATGAACCGGCCGCCGCGCATCAACCAATTCAGCGCCGGCTTCCAGCGGGAGATTACGCACAATTTCGTCATGGAAGCGTCCTATGTGGGCAACCGCGCAGTCTGGGTGGAAAGTGGGGCCTTAGGCTACCAGAGCCAAATCCCCGCGGCAACATACGCGAAGTATGGCTTGTACCCTTACCCTGGAACCGGTCCGGCGGGAACCGACAACCTGAACGATTACCTCCTGACCCTTCAGCCGATCAGCAGTACGGCGGTGATCCAGAGGCTGGCCTCGGTGGGTATCAAGAACTTTCTCCCCTATTCCGGCTACCCTACAAGCCAGCCGCTGGGGAACGCGATACAACCCTTCCCACAGTTCCCGGGCATTGGACCCGGTGGCCTGTCCCCGACGGGCGATTCCAAGTACGACTCTTTACAAATAAAAGCGACCAAGCGCCTCTCGCACAGCCTCCAGGCCGGCGGCGCATACACCTGGGGCCAGGGCTTCACGCGGCCCACGCGGCAGGACTTCTTCAACCCCGCCAGCGCCGTGTGGCAATTGCAACAGATCCCGCCGCAGACCCTGACCTTCAACGCCACCTACACCGTGCCGAAGGCCTCGTTCCTGCCCAAAGCTGCGAACTTCATTACGCAAGGCTGGCAGATCGGCTGGTTCGCGACCTACCAAAGCGGCATGTTCCTTTCACCTCCGACCAGCCCCAACCTGAGTTTCCTGCCTAGCGAGGACATACGCGTTAAGGGCCAGCCTTTGTACAGTGTAAGCAACATCAACGATATACACAGCTACAGTACGGACACGCAAACCGTCCTGAATCCGAACGCGTGGGCGCTGTGCCCCGGCAACGCAACCTGCGCGGCAGCGGTCAATGGACCATTTGGCGCGACACCGACGGTGCTCTATAAGGATTTCCGAGCCCCACGCACGCCGGTAGAGAACGCGAACATCGGCCGCAACTTCCGGATCAAGGAAAGAATGAACCTCCAGATCCGGGGCGAATTCGTCAACATCTTTAACCGGACCCTGATGCCGCCTCCGAGCACCTCTAGCCCGGAAAATCCGGTTTCCCATGGCGGGGCGAACGGGCAACTTACCGCCGGTTTCGGGGTCATCGCCACTTACCTGACGCCGAACTCCGGATACGCGGCTCCGACCGCGGCCACGGCGCCTTATCTGGAGGGCCGCACGGGGACGCTGATCGCCCGCTTCAGTTTCTAATCCGAGGCCGGGCGGTTAAGTAAGGTATTCGCCGGAGGGTGTTTCTGCTGTGAGCGCCGTACATTTTAAGCATGGCGGCGCTCATTGCTCTCCTGTTTCTCGCCGTTTCCATTAAACAGGACCAGACCCCGTTGCGCACCGGCTGCGAAGCCGGCGCGGAGACCATCGCGAATCTCCCTGCCGGCGCGGAGGTGACCATCCGGTTTTCGCTCTCTGGAGAGTCTTCCCCGTGCTATAAGATCGCGGCCAGCGTGGGCGGCAAGGAGATCGGCGGGTACGTTGCGGCCAGCGCGCTCGAGGGGCTGGATGCATTCGATCGGGGTCTGCGCGACGCCGCCTGGGTCGACGTGAGGCAGGTGCTAACCGCCGTGCGGCCGACCGCACCCGCGCCCGGTGAGATAGACGGGTTCCGGGCGGCCGCGCTCGGCAAGCAGATGGCTCTGATCGACAAGGCAGCCAATCTGCTCGAATCCGGGCAGCCCGAAAAGGCTCTTCAACTGATCGAGCCCGCCGCCCGCAGCGCCAGGGATCCGGGGTTGCTGGCGCTGGCGGGCGCCGCCGCCTGGCGCGCGGACGATTCTGGAAAGGCGCTGGGGTATTGGCGCGAGTCGCTCGATCTGCAGCCGAACCCGGCGTTGGAGAGCCTGTACCAGCGCGTCGAGAAGGAGAACAAAAACGATCAAAGCTCGGCGCGGTTGTACGGAATCCGCATCGCATTGCGCTATGAAGCCGGGGCGATCGGAGCCGATACGGCTCGCGAGATGGTGGCGGTTCTGGATCGGGAGTTTGCGCGAATCTCGGCCGAGCTGGGCTGCGTAGCGGAAGAAAGAATTGTCGCGATCGCCCAGAGCCCGCAGGCGTATCGCAAGACCACCGACGCCGCGGAATGGAGCGGGGGCCAGTTTGACGGGCGCATTCGCGTTCCCGTCGCGCCGGGGACAACCGTTGACGCCACGGCTCGCCGGACATTAGCCCACGAAGTCACGCACGCTTGCCTCACGCTCACCGGGCAATGGCCGGCCTGGTTGCAGGAGGGATTGGCGCAGCGGCTCTCCGGCGACCAGGTTTCTCCGGAGCTGCGGGCCAAGCTGGCGGAATGGTCCAAGGAAGGCAAGCTGCCCAAGCTGGCGAACCTGGGGCAGGATTGGTCGCGCCTGGATACGGAGCACGCCACCGCGGCCTACGGGTTGTCGCTGGAGGCCATCGAGACTTTCTACGCAAGCTACGGCTCCGAGGGCATTCGCAACCTGCTGCATAATCCGGACCGGTTGGCGGCCATCACCGACGAGCTGGATAAGCGCCTGGGCTTATAGAACGACTACTTTTGGCTCTTGTCCCGATCCTTGACGGCGAGACCTCCGGTGATACCGTCCACTTGGTATCCGGTCTGGATCTTTCTGATTTTTGCGATCTCGGCCGGCGTAGCGGTCTTGGGATCGACGTTGGCGCCGGAACAGGTGAATCCTCGCAAAGTGCATTCCGAAGTGGTGTGCTTAATTCCCAACTCCTGCATCCGCTTCATCATCGCGCCGATCACGTCGGGGTGCATAATGACCGCGTTGTTCGGCACGAAGGTCCCCACGCCGATGGCGTAGTCGATGGGCATCAGCGGCTCGATGCTGGAACCGAAAGCGCCATCGTTCTTCTTGCCCAAATCATGAGCCGCGAGATCGGCTCCCTTATCCATCAGGTACTGCACAATCGCGACGTCCCCCAGGTTCGCCGCGACCATGAGCGGCGTGATTCCATAGCTATCGGCCGCATTCACGTCCTCTCCGAGGTCGATAAGCAGTTTCACCACCGCCAGTCTTTCCGCCGGAGTCCTTTGTTTGTTATAGCCGTTGATGAAGCCGGTTCCGCAGGCGGCCATCAGCGGCGTCTCCCGGTCCTTCGACATCGTGTGCGGATCGGCGCCGTGAGCAAGCAGCAGTTGCACCAGTTCGATATCGCCGGAAAAGGCCGCGCGCATCAGCGCGGTGGAGAATACGATGCGGGGCGAGCCATCGCGCATGCGTGCCCTGGGCGTATTATTGACCAGGGCGTTGGGATCCGCTCCCGCATCCAGAAGTTTCCTTATCAGCGGGAGCGGGTCGATGGTCACCATCCATGGGAAGTTCGGGGCGGTCTCCATGTTGCGGCGATCCACCGCCCAGAACAGCGGCGTAAATCGTTGAGCGTCGGATACATTCACGTTTACGTGGTTGTCAACCAGGAAGGAGGCGACATCATAGCTTCCGTCGAACGCCGCGAGGCTCAACGCGGTTTTTCCGTCGCCGCCGGCGGCATTTAAGTCCGCACCAGCCGCCACCAGGAGGCGCGCCGATTCCATGTCGTCTTCCCGCGCGGCAAACATCAGTGGTGTCAGCAGACCGCTGGCAAACTCCTCTGGACGGTCCGGCCGGGTTGCCACTGGAGTGGTTCCTTCAAATCCGCGGCCGGAGGCCGAGGGTACGAAATTGGTCTTGGCATTGACGTCGGCCCCTTTGTCGATCAGCAGCTTGACGACAGCCGGGTGGTGCTCGGAGACCGCCCACATCAAGGCCGTTGTACCGCCCCAGGTCTCCTTCGCGTTGACTTGCGCTCCATGCTCCAGGAGCACCTTGACTGCGTCGGCTTTCCCGGTGCGCGCCGTCAGCATGAGCGCCGTGTCTCGGGACTTCGTCAGCGCGGCGTTGGGATCGGCTCCCGCCTGAATGAGTCTTTCAAGCATGGCTGCGCTGCCGTTGATGGAGGCGAGCATCAGGGGAGTGGCGCCTTCGCGGTTGGCGGCCGACACCTTGGCGCCGGCGCGGATCAACAGATCGGCGGTTTCCAGGTCGTTCGCCTGCACAGCCCAATGCAAGGCGGTTGCGCCGTCGGCTTGCGGGGCGTTCACGTTCGCCTTCTGCTGCAAAAGGGCGCGCACTGCCGCCTTGTCTCCCTTCATGACCGCGTCCGCTACATCGCTGGCCGCGGCGCCCAGAAGACTGGAGACGGGCGACGACATGGGTAACAACACGGCCACACAATACCCGAGTAAGCGTCTCATCCCGAGGAAGTGTTTCATCCCGAGGAAGTGTTTCATAATGCTTTGCGCCTCACATTCTTCAAGATCACTGGTAATCCGCCGTAATTTTCCAGCCCGATCGTTTTCGCGGCGCTATCGACAGCCACCTTTCCGGTGAGGGAAGCTTTGCCCTCGCCCTCGCCCTTCGAGTTCAAGCGCAGCTCGACGACGGAAAACTCATAGGTGGTCGCGGCGTCCGGTCCGGCGGGCTTCCACAAATCGTTAAGGCCGCCGAGACGGCGATCGGTGATGAGCAGAATCCGCTGGCTGCCATCCGGCCCGGGGAGTTTGACGGCGCAGCGTACCGAATATCCAGCGACTTCCGATGACCACAGGTACCCGACGGTAGGCGCTTTGCCCAAGGCGGCTGTCAACGAGCTTTCCGGCGTAGCTGGAGCCTCCGGCACGCTCGCCCCGCCACCGCGTCCGCCACGGCCACCGCTGCGTCCGCCAGCGGCGACCGGATTGCCGTCGCTAACGCCGGCCTGCGACGGATCGTCAAGGCTCAACGCCGGACCGCGAGCAGGCGCGCCGCGCCCGCGCCCGCCGCGCCCAGCCGGCGCGGGCGCAACGGGATTGGTCCACGCCGCCACCAACCGATCGCGCTCCATGTCGGTCGACCAGCGAAACAAATCGATCTTTATCGAATCGGGCGCGCCAGCGACGTTGCTGGTCGTCGCGGTGAAACTCAGGATCGGGCCCGCGGGCGTTTGTGCCCTCGCCAACAAGGCTGCGACGGCCAGAGCAGCCATCTGAATAATCTTTTTCATTTGTCCTGGTTGGTGCCCCACACCCGGCCCAGCCACTCGGTTAACTGTTCCACTTCCTCGTCGGAAAGCTTGGCCCCGCGTTCCCGCATGTCCAGCAAAGTGACCCGCCACGCATCCTCGGGATTCCTGGCGGCCTCGACGCGCTCGATCCCGTGACAGGAGGTGCAGGCGCGGTTCAACAGCCTGCGGGCCTCCGGGTCGGAAAAGAAGGTGGTGATCTCGGGAGGAATGTAGGTGCGCGGGAAGGGCTTGGTTTCCGGACCGAATTTGTTCACCAGCCAGTCCAGAAGAATACTCCGATCGGCGGTGGAAAGAACAGCCTCTCCGGATTTATGCTTGGATGCCAGCAACGACTCCCATGCCGCTCTGTCCTGCGCATAGAACGCATAATCGTCGATGCCGTGACAGGCGGTGCAGTTCTTGCGTATGACCTGCCATACCGGGCCGTCCGGCCGCTGGACCTGCGGTCTGGTTGCCCGGCCTCCGATTTGCGCGGCTAACGGTGCTTCAAACGTTACCGCCATCACTACCAGCGCTGCGCAGATTGCAGATCTGCGGCTAATTTGCTTCAGTAGCTCACTCATCGCTTCATGCCTGAAAATGGCAGGTCACAGACCTGCCCCACTTTATAACGCCAGCGGCTCCGTGCTCGAACCGAAACGGTCCATCATGCCGGTCTGCCGTCCGCCCGCATCGAACTTGGGAGTCTTCTCGATGCCGTATTTATGGAGCACGGCCAACAACATATTGGCGGTCCTCTGTGTGTTATCCGGGAACACAATGTGACGATTCCCCTTGAACCGTCCGTCCAACCCGCCGAGAAGGATGATCGGCACCTTGACGTGCGCGTGGCGGTGGGAATTCCCCATATTGCTGCCTTTGTAGATCAGGATATGATCCAGGACGCTGCCGTCTCCATCCGGTATCTTGCTCAGCTTGTCGGCGAAGTACGCGAGGTTCTGCACATGGTAGCGGTTCATCTTGGCATAGTTGGCCACGTTCTCCGGCTTGTCGCCATGGTGTGACGATCCATGCCAGCCGCCGGTAAACCCGGAGTCTGGAAAACTGGCGCCGGAAAGGTCTTTGCCCAACATATACGTCGCCGAGCGAGTCAGGTCCCCCTCAAAGGCCAGAGCCAGCAGATCGTACATCAATTTGTAGTGGGCGCTCTTGTTCTCCGGCTTCCCAAACGGAATCTCTTCGGAGGGCTCCTGTATGGTCTTGTCCATGGCAATCCGGATGCGGCGCTCAATTTCGCGAATGTTGTCGAGATAGGCATCCAGGCGGTTGCGGTCGCCCGCGCCAAGGGGTTTTTTGAAGAACGCGATCTCCTGGGTCACGGAATCGAGAATGCTCGCGCTCTGCTTTCGGCCCAGGCGCCGTTCTTCCGTGCTGGCTCCGTCGCCGAACAGACGCTCGAAAGCCACCCGCGGATTCACTTCGGTCGGCAACGGCTGAATGGGTGAAGTCCAGGAGATGCAGTTGGTGTAAGCGCAACTGTAACCCCAGTTGCAATTGCCGAAATTCCCATCCTCTTCGACGCCGAGTTGAATGGATTCCAGGATCGTGTCCTGGCCATACTTCTTGGCGATCAATTGATCGATGGTGACGCCCAGATAAGGAGCGACGGCATTCCTTCGCGGGCGAGCCGCCGACAACAAGACCGCGCCGCGAGCATGGTCGCCCCCCGGTTCCTCCGTGTTGGCCATGGCCTCGGGCATGTCCATTCCGGAAATCAATGTCACCAGATGGCGAAACGGCTCCAGGGGCTTGGTGATGAATGAGAAGTCGAAGTCCGAGCCTTCCTGCTGCGGACTCCAGTAGCCGGGAGCCGCGCCGTGAGGGTGCCAGATGCCCAGGAAACGTCTTGGCGGCACGGCTGCCGTCTTATCCAGAGGCGTCTGCGCGGGTATCATCGAGTCGAGCAGCGGCAAGCCCAAGGTGACGCCCGCACCCCGCAAAAACGTTCGGCGAGGAATGAACTTCTTGGCGATGAACATTTATCTGGTCTCCTTAACTGGCAGGTCGAAGACCTGCCCCACTCACGGCTCGGAATCTACTTTCGTTCGCATTTGAAACGGGGCGCTCTTGATGACGCCCATCAGGATCGAGAGGAACCTGTCGTCGTTCTTGTCGGCCTCCCGGACGATGGACCGAATCACCGGCATATCCTCGTATTCCACCCCGCGGCCCAGGCTGAAGGTCATCAACTTTTCGGTAATCGTCCTGACAAATTGCGGCGAATACCGCAGCAGCGCCTGCCTCAACTCAACCGGGCCGTTGACCTTGGTGCCGTCCCACAGCACCGCGGATGTATCTAAAGGCACGCCGCCTTCGCCCCCCTGTTTGGTTCGCCACGACCCATCCGCATCGAAGTTCTCCAGCGCGAAACCAATCGGATCCATCAGTTTGTGGCAACCCGCACACGGTTCATTCTTGCGGTGGAGCGTCATCTGCTCGCGCAAGGTCATCACCTTGTTATCCCCCTTGCTGTCCTCCAGCGGCGGGACGTTCGGCGGAGGCTCCGGAGGAGGCGTCCCGAGGATGTTCTCCAGGACCCAAACTCCGCGCTTGACCGGCGAGGTTCTGAAATTCTGGACCCATGTCAGCGACAACACGCTGCCCTGCCCCAGCAGGCCCCGGCGATACGCCAGGTCGGGTCCGAGCGAAACGCGGCGGAACTGCGAGCCGTAAATATTGGGGATGCCGTAGTGCTGCGCCAGGCGTTCATTGAGAAACGTATAGTCCGCCGTCAACAGATCCACGACGTTGCGGTTTTCTTTGATAATGCTTTCAAAAAGCAGTTCCGTCTCGCGCCGGAAACTCTTGCGCAACTCATCATCCCAGTTGGGATAGTAGACTCCGTCAGGCGATGTCGCAGGCAGATTCCGCAAGTACAGTAATTGATCGCCAAAGTTCTCCACCAGGGCGCTGGCCTTCGGGTCCGCGAGCATGCGTTGCACCTGATGCTCCAGCACGGCAGGAGTGTGGAGCGTGTTCTCGTTGGCCACTTTGATCAATTCGTCATCCGGAATACTGCTCCAGAGCAGGAAGGACAAGCGAGAGGCCAATTCGAGATCCGTGATGCGATACGGTTGCCCCGGAGCCACGGTTGCCGGCTCCCTTTCGGCGCGCACCAGAAACTGCGGGCTGGTCAGGATTCGGCGTAGCGCCAGTTCGATGCCATCCTGGAAATGGCCTTCGCGCCGGCCTTCCTGATAAAAGCCCTGCACCCACTCCATGTCCGCGTTCGTCACGGGCCGTCTATAAGCCCGCCGCATCAGGGTAGTCAGAATATCTTTCGCGCAGGGCCATTCCTGAGCTTCGCTCGACGGGCTGCAGGTGTAGACCTTGCGGATGCTGCGCGAGTCCTCGGGGCGTGTGGCGTTGAAAGGGCCACGGATCCTGAGACTTCCTACCGCCGGATAATATTCGAGCTGCGGGATGCCATTGTCCTCAAGCGACTTTCTCTCATACTGCCGGATCAGGTCGAGACTGGGCCGAAAGTTCGTCGCGACGAAGGTCACGCCCACGGTATGCGATCCGGCTCGTACCGGGACGGTGACGTCGATGGTGCCGTCGTTATCCGATGAATTATTCGAACTCAATCCGACGCCAACGTAATCCCGTATCGCTACCGCTTCGTTATCGATCAGAAATTCCAGCTTCTCGCCGGGAATAAATTTGCCGAGACCGAAGTTCTGAACCGTAAACTTGTATTCGCCATCGGACGGAAAACTGTGGCGAACCTTCATTCCGCCGCGGGTGCCCAAAGGCAACCCATCGATGTGTTGGGTCTGGGACGTGTCGCCCGGGGATATATAGGCCGCTTCCGTGGGCGATTTCCAAAAGCCGACCGCGGTGCGGGCGATGCGCGTCGCCGCTGTCGTGTAGGCTTCGAGCAGGGTTGGAGAGATGGTTAAAGAGCCTGCGACGTTATCGAAACCTCGGGCCGCATCATCCGCCGGCAGAAGGGTCGAGGCATCGATGTCGAGATCCAGCAGATCGCGGATGGCATTGGAGTATTCGGTACGGTTGAGACGATGGAGCACGACGGAGCCGGGATTCGCCCGGCCTGCCGCTTTGCGGTCGATTTCCGCTTCGAGGTAATCCCGGAGCCCTTCGTACTCGACCAAAGGCGGCCGCGGCATGCCCGGCGGAGGCATCATGCCGGCGCGCAGTTTGCGGATCACCTTTTCCCACAACTCCGGGTGGTCGCCGACCGCGTTCAGATCCATCTTCTCAAGCGAAAGATTGGCCGTTTTAAGTTCGTCGTCGTGGCAGGTGACGCAGTACCGATCGAGTACGGCGCGTTCGGAGGAAGCGGTTGCCGGGGCGGCGCCCTTTTGTACAGCCTTTGAGCGTGCAGCGCTTTCGGGTGACGACCGCGCCGCGCCGCGAGCGGGCGAGGATTGTCCTGCCGCCGGACGATAGCCGGTCACATAGCCGAGGAGAGCGACGCTACCCAGCAGCAGCGCTTTCTTCATGGAAACCCATCCCGTCTGCCAAATCGTTAAAGATGTTATCACTTAGGCGGGTGGGAGTCAAAGGCCAGGCGCCCACTTGCGTTACTTCTTCTTCTTCTTTGGTTGCGGGGGCATGTGATCTTCAAAATGCTCGTGCAAGTGCTTGTGGTCTTCGTGCTGCTTGTCTCTACGGGCGACGGCGGCCCTTTTGCGCGCCGCGCTGAGGTTGGCCTGCCTGGTCGTCTCCGAACTCACGGCGCTCAGCGAGATCAGTTGCTTCAGATCGTTCTTGTTGCAGGAGGGGCATTTCGCGGCGGGGGATGAATGCAGAACCAAGTATTCAAAACGGTGTCCACAACGCCGGCACTCGTATTCATAGATTGGCATGAGCGAAGTTTATCGCCTCCGCTTGGCCGCCAGCAACAGAGCGATTCCCACTGCGACTGCGATCCCCCCGTAGACCGCCCATCGGATCTGGCCGGTCATGAAGCTCCCCGGCAGCACGTTGATTCCTTGCAGAAACCAAATTGCTCCAAAGAGCGCCAGTACCGCGCCCAAGAGGTTCAAGGTGACTTTCATAGTTACGATCCTCGCACGTTGGGCGCCGCAGGAATCTGTGATAGATTCAGCACATATGAAGGTCATCGCCGCTGCTGTGTTTCTCGCCGCCGGAGCGTTCGCGCAGAAGATCGATATGCAGTTCGATCAAGCCGTGGATTTTTCCAAATTCAAAACCTTCGCGATCCGCGAGGGCGTGCTGAACAGCAAGAACCCCGCGCTCAGCGGCGAGCTGGTCCGCAAGCGGATCGACGCCGACATCGAAAGGTATCTGAGCGCCAAGGGACTCGAAAATGCGGGGACCGGCCGATCCGACCTCAACATCCGGTACACCCTCGGCGCGGTGCGGCAGGCCAAGCTTGAGGCGTATCCGGCGGGCTGGTGGGGAACCCATCTGGTTCGCGTTCCTTATACCGAAGGGACGCTGGTGATCAACCTCCGCGATCCCAAAACGCAGTCGCTGGTGTGGCGCGTGATCGCGCAGGAAGAAAAGAATAATGCGACGCAGGTGGAGTCGAAGCTCGACGACATGGTGAAGAAGGCGTTCGAAAAATACCCGCCGAAACCCAAATAGAGCGATGCATGGGACCGAGCGGATATACTGAGGAGGTCCGTTTTGAAGGAGGATTTATGCGTTTGAAAGCTCTGGCGGCGGGTTTCTTGTTTGTGGCCGCTTCGGCGTTTGCCGCCGCTGTGGATGGCAAGTGGAGCGGGTCGGTATCGACTCCGGGCGGAGACTTTCCGGTCGCTTTCACGTTCAAGGCGGACGGCGCGAAGCTGACCGGCACAATGCAGGGAATGGACGGCATGGACATCAAGATCGCCGATGGGAAAGTGGATGGCGACAAGATCGCCTTCTCCGTCACGCTCGATTTCGGCGGGATGCCGTTCATGCTGACCTACACAGGCGTGGTTTCCGGCGATCAGATCAAGCTCTCGGGCGATGCCGGCGGAATGCCGTTCGAGTTCGTGGTCAAGAAAGCGCAATAGCAGTCGATCTCACGAAGTGCGAGGAGGCGGATGGCCAAGAAGACATCGGTGGGTCGTAGGGGATTCTTGAAGGGCGCGGCTGCTGGAGCAGCCGCGATGGTGTCCAAGCCTCAAGCGGGCACCGCGCAGCAGGTGGCGCAGGGCCGGGGCGGCGGGCGGGGCGGCGGCGCACGACAGTTCATCGACCGTCCCGGCTCAGATTTCATGGTTGACGTGCTCAAGACGCTCAACCTGGAATATGTTTCGACCAATCCGGGATCGAGCTTCGAATCCCTGCACGAATCGCTGATCAATTACGGCAACAACACGATGCCGGAGATGCTGACGTGCTGCCACGAGGAATCGGCCGTGGCCATGGCGCATGGCTACGCCAAGATCGAAGGCAAGCCGATGATGGCGCTGGTGCACGGCACGGTGGGGTTGCAGCACGCCTCCATGGCGATTTACAACGCCTACGCGGATCGCGTGCCGGTCTACATCATGGTCGGCAATCACGCCGACGGGGCGCAGAGGGGCGCGGGCGTCGAGTCCTATCACAGCGCGCAGGACATGGGCGCGTTGGTGCGCGATTATGTGAAGTGGGACGATCAGCCGTATTCGCTGGGGCATTTCGCCGAGTCGGCCGTGCGGGCGTACAAGATCGCGATGACGCCTCCGATGGAGCCGGTGCTGATTGTGGCGAGTCACGAGATTCAATCGACGCCGGCTCCGGCAACCACCCCGCGGATCCCCAAGCTGACGCTGACGTCGCCGCCCTCGGCCGATGCGGCCACCGTGACGGAAGTCGCCAGGATGCTGGTGAACGCGCAGAGTCCGCTGATCGTGGCGCAGCGCGCGGCGCGCACGCCCAACGGGATGAAGCTGCTGGTGGAGCTCGCCGAGACGATACAGTCGCCGGTGAACAATCAGGACCGGATGAATTTTCCGTCGCGGCATCCTCTGGCCGGGACCGGCGGGGCGGGTTATCAGGCGGACGTGACGCTGTTCCTCGAGGTCAGCGACGTTTCGGCGGCGGCTCGCACGGCCAAGGCGCGCGGCGGCAAAACCGTCAACATCACGGCGATGACGCTTTCCCACAAGAGCAATATCCAGGACTTCGGGCATTACCCGGCGGACCTGGATCTGGACATCGGCGCCGACGCGGAGGCCACGTTGCCCGCGCTGATCGAAGAGTGCAAGAAGCTGATCACCGCGGATCGCCGGCGCGAGATGAACGATCGCGCGGCGAAAGTCGGGGCGGCGCATAAGCAAGGGTGGGCGAGGGCGATCGATCAGGCGAATCTGGGTTGGGATGCGAGTCCGGTGAGCCTCAACCGGCTATGCGCGGAGCTGTGGCCGCTGATCAAGGATGAAGACTGGTCGCTGGTGTCGTGGCAGGGCTTCATCAGCAATTGGCCGGGCACGCTGTGGAACTTCGATAAATATCATCAGTACACCGGGGCTTCGGGCGGGGGCGGCATGGGTTATGGCGCTCCGGCCACTGTGGGCGCGGCGCTGGCGAACAAGAAGCACGGGCGGCTGTCGATCGCCATTCAGTGCGACGGCGATTTGAATTACGCTCCCGGAGTGCTGTGGACCGCGGCGCATCACCGCATTCCCCTGCTGACCATCATGCACAACAACCGCGGCTATCACGCCGAGCTGATGCTGCTGGAGCAGCAGGCCAGCCTGCACAATCGCGGAGCCGACCGCTGCCACATCGGCACCAAGCTGTGGGACCCCGATATCAGCTACGCCAAGATGGCGGAAGCCTACGGATTGTATGGACAAGGTCCCATCACCGATCCCAAGGATCTTCCGGCGGCGTTGAAGCGCGGCATCGAAAGAGTGAAGAAAGGCGAGCCGGCGCTGATCGATGTGGTGACGCAGCCAAGGTAGGCCGCCGGATGGATTCCGGCGGCGAACAGCGTGAATGTTAGGACTACGCCTTGCCGAGCCGGCGGCGGCACAAAACGGCTAAGCCTGCGAGCCCGGCGCCAAGCAGCCCGAACGACGTTGGTTCGGGGACCGACGACGACGCACTCACGGCGCCACCGACCGCCCAGCTTCCGCCCTCCGCGGCGATTAGGGACGCGAGCGCCGCGGCATCCAGCGTGATGAGCACCTGAGTGCCGTCGCTGGCAGCGGTCACGACTGTGCTGGCGTACTGGACCCCCGAGCCGAGATCGTTATAGATGCCAACCTGCCCGGTTTGAGGGGAAATCAGCGTGGCGATGGACGTGGTGACGTCCCAGGAGGTATAAGTTTCGCTGGACGCGGCATTGATGTAGCCGTTCGTCGCCGCACTGCCGATACTCAATTGGGCCGACGTGATGGGACCCTGCACACTCGCAAGGTTGAACACGAAAAAGTCGTGTTCGTTGAGGTCATTTCCACCGCAGGCGTCGGAGGAGCCACAGACACCCGCGATATAGTTGTTGATGCCCGCCCCGTTGCTGTTATTGTCCCCGTTTTGGTCATACCAGCCGGTGGTGGTCGCATTCAGGATGGTGGTGCCGTTCAGAATCAGTTCCTGGTTGCCAAACGGCGTATAAGCGAACATCGCATCGCTGAGTCCCGCAAAACTCAGGGAAGCCGTCGCGCCGGCCAAAAGAAGAAGCAATATGGAACGTTTCATTTTTTTCGAACCTCCGTTTATTCGAACAAAGCGTCAGGATAACATTATCAGGAACTCCAGATGGAGTCAATCGGGCCACACACATGCTTTGAATACCTCGAAATCCGAATTGCGGGCCGTTCGGAGGAAGCCGAGGACCCTTCCTGGTTGCTTCACTGGAGCGCACCGTCAGCTAAACGCCCAACCGTCAGCAGCGGCGGCGCGATGCTCAGTGGAATCATGAATGCGATGCTTGCTGTCAAGAGCGTTGGCTAATGTTGTTCAGCAGTTCCGCCGATTCTCTAGTACCAAACGTGCTGGAAAGTCCTTGTAGAGTATATAGATACAGGCTTCATGGAAGTTTTCTCCGACGGCGCGCGTGGTGAACTTTGCTCTTGAATCAGGACTCGTGCCATGTTGAGTTAGTAAATCCTTCGACTCGATCAGATCGAGCCTTGAAGTGTAAGCGGAGGTCAAATGAGCGAGCTGACCCGTAAGACAGGGTATTTGGCGCTTCTGGCGTCATTTCTGTGCTTCGCAGACGGGGCGTTCGGCGGGCCGGTGCTGGCGGTAATCGCTGTGCCGGAGCCGAGTTTTCCACTTGAGTTTGGCCTAACTGCAGCGGGCTTTGCCGGTCTGCTGTTGTTGTTCAGAAAACGAAGGGCTGGACCGTCGCAGAATCGTTGAGTCGAGCAGGTCGGATAAAAACAGCTTTTGCGTCGGCTGCTGGTCTTCCTCAAGCATCGCACCTCGCATTCCGGATCAAGACTGAACGAAGGCCGCTACGGACGATAGAACCCCAGAATCGTTCGTGTTCCACCACAACGTGAAAAACCCCTATGATGCCGGTGTGCGCTACGCACTGCATCCCGCCGCGCAGGCGGAGAATTTGCGACTTCCCGGGCCTTGATCCACGCTCTCCTTCCGCCCCGCCAATATCAGTTAGCGTACAGGTCGGCACCAGCGCCGTCGAGGCGTCCAATGATCGCGGGCCACGCCGATCGATGGCGATCACGTGCCAGTTCGGTCGAGCAGTGTCCACGCGTCAACAACGGCCCCACTGACTCGGTCGCTTGCGCCATGGATCGAGGTGGTCGATGTACCCGCGTCTCTGAAGCAATCCTTACGGAAGGGGAACCTGCGGGCGTCTGCATAGCTCAAGGCGCTGCACTAGAGTGCGTGTGAATCCCATTTCGGCGTCCCTCATCGGTAGTAAAGACTTCAAGTGGAGTGACCCGAAGACCCTCGGCGGTCACCTGCTCCCGAGGGGAAGGCTCGCGCATAGTCCCCAAGGCAGATAACTAACGAAAGGTTTCTTATACTTACCATCCGAGAATGGCCCGGCATTTCAAATGGCCTTCGCATTGCTCGTTCGGTCACAGCGTCTCTCATCTGGGACTTTAGTTTGCGGCGCTGATGCGCCGGGGAAGGACTCTACGAATTCGCGGGTCGCTATAGCAATAGCAACTCTGATCTTTGAAATGGGCAGCCTCCGTTAAGGGCGGAGGCTGCCCCTTGGATACCAACGGAAGGTCGGCACCCTACAGCTCTTCTAGTCTACCCCACCGTTGACTGTCCACCTTATCCGCGATTTCCGAGCGAGAGCTTCCTAGCGCTGAATTTCGCGCGACTATGCGCGCAGCAGGAACAACGGAAAGTGCCTGAGTTTAAGACCAAGGGGCCTGGCTGAGAAGACGTGTGTTCTTCGATGACCGGCGTCCGCCAGTACAGGGGATTTGATGGACGCTTTGAACGTATTTTACAAGTCCGCGAACAGAAGCTTCGGCATCATCTGCCTGCTGTTCGCGGCGGCTGCGAGCCAAGCGATGGCACAGCAAATCACGGTTGCTTCCGGTTCGGGAAGCGCTGTTCCGGGCGGGACTGTTACCTTGGGTCTTTCCCTTGCGAATACTGGAGGCGCACTCCCGGTGGCCGTGCAATGGACGATAAGTTATCCCGCTGCCGTCG